>OMKS01000863.1_pt1 | contig 28148 bp, 21 predicted proteins | sample 1674721 | NCBI WGS metagenome assembly OMKS01 (sample SAMN06264996, study PRJEB25208) | sediment metagenome | isolation source: hot spring sediment | place: USA: California | collected 2014-09-02 | reverse complement strand
CCACCGTCCCCCCTGCCTCCCGTGCACCGCAGGATGCCGCCTCCATGACCCCTCCTCTGCCTCCGCAGACGAGGACGGCCCCCGCCCGGCCGATGAGACGGCCGACCTCACCGGCATCGGACCGTTCCCTTTCATTCGCCTCACCCGCACCGATAACTGCCACCTGGACCATTCGCATCCCGCCTTCCTGCACCCCTGTCATTTACACAAATACCTATGTTTCCCTGCGTGCAATAGTTATCGGTATATATTCCGAGGGATTCTGGTGAAAGAGGTCACAAGCAGTTATCAGGCAGGGGATGTGGAGTCCGCGGTCCGCACCTTCTGGAATGATGAACATATCTATCGTAAAGTCAAAGAGATGCATGCCGCCGACCCGGACTATTTTTTCGTGGACGGGCCCCCCTACACGACCGGGTATATTCACCTCGGAACGGCTTGGAACAAGATCATCAAGGACTCGATACTCCGCTATGAGCGGATGCAGGGCCAGAATGTCATCGACCGTGCAGGGTACGATATGCACGGGCTGCCCATCGAGGTCCGGGTGGAGCACGAACTCGGCTTCACCTCGAAAAAGGACATTGAGGAGTATGGGATTGCATCGTTTATCGAGCAGTGCAAGGAGTTTGCCATCACACACAAGGACATTATGTCCGAACAGTTCAAGGCCCTCGGGGTCTGGATGGACTTTGACAATCCGTACCAGACCATCACGCCGGATTACGTGGAGGCGGCATGGTGGACCCTGAAGCGCGCTGAGGAGAAGGGCCTTCTTGAGCGCGGGTACCGCGTCGTCAATCTCTGCCCCCGCTGCGAGACGGCAATCGCCGACTCCGAGGTGGAATACTGGGATGAGAAAGACCCATCGATCTTTGTGAAATTTCCCGTACAGGGCCGTGAGTCCGAATACCTCGTCATATGGACCACCACCCCCTGGACCCTTCCCGCAAACGTCGCGGTCGCGGTCGATGTGAACTTTGTCTATGCACAGGTCAGGGCCGTTAAGAACGGGAGGGAAGAGATTCTCTGGATCGGCGAACCCCTCGCGGAAGATGTCCTCCGGAAAGGACGCTACCAGGACTTTTCCGTGCTCAAAACCGTCACCGGTGCCGACCTCGTCGGAACAGCCTACGACTCACCGCTCGTGGATGCCGTTCCCATGCAAAAGGAGATTGCCCACCGTGTCGTTGCCGCGGACTTTGTGACCATGGAGAACACCGGCCTCGTGCACATAGCTCCCGGGCATGGGTGGGATGACTCTCTGGTCGGCCAGCGCGAGGGTCTTGCCTCCGTCTGCCCGGTGGACCACTCGGGAACCTACACCGAAGAGGCAGGCATCTTTGCCGGCACCTTCGTCAAGGACGCCGACCGGGCCGTCATGGACGCCCTCGGCGACCATCTTTTGGCACAGACCACCATCGTCCACCGGTATGGCCACTGCTGGCGGTGCAAGACCCCCATCATCATGATCTCCACCGAACAGTGGTTCCTCGCCATTCCCGCCATAAAAGAAAAGCTCCTCAATGAGATCACGAAGGTCGAGTGGAAACCCGAGTGGGCAGGGTCTGCCCGGTTCCATGACTTTGTTGCCGATGCCCGCGACTGGTGCATCTCACGCCAGCGGTACTGGGGCATCCCCATCCCGGTCTGGCAGTGTCCCCTCTGTGATGCCCGCCGCGTCTTCGGGACCATCGCCGAGCTCAATGAGGCGGCAGGTACGGACCTGACCGACCCGCACCGGCCCTACGTCGATGCAATCACCGTACCGTGCATGTGCGGCGGCGAGATGCGCCGGGTGGAAGACATCTTCGATGTCTGGTTCGACTCGGCGATGGCCTCCTGGGCGACCCTCGGATTCCCCCGGAAAACCGCTGACTTCGAACGCCTCTGGCCCGCGGCATTCATCACCGAGGGGCAGGACCAGACACGCGGGTGGTTCTACTCACAACTCGGCGCCTCGACCATCGCGTTCGACCGGGCCCCCTACAAAAAGGTGCTGATGCACGGCTTTGCCCTCGATGCCGAAGGGCGGAAGATGTCCAAGTCTTTCGGCAATGTGGTCACCCCGGAAGAGGTGATCGCAAAGGTGGGCGTCGATGTCCTTCGTCTCTATGTGCTCTCCGCAAGCGCTCCCTGGGACGACCTGAAGTTCAACTGGGAGGGGGTGCGCACCACCAACCGTACGGTCAATATCCTCTGGAACGTGTACCGGTTCCCTCTGCCCTACATGATCCTCGACGGGTTTGCCCCGCAGGCCGGCCCCGATGGTGCCTGGAACGGCGAGTATGTGGCAGAACATCTCGCCGCGATGCCGGAAGAGGACCGGTGGATCATCTCCCGCGTCAACAGCATGGCCCGTACGGTCACCGGCGCCGTACCCGAAGGGATGCTGCACAAGGCCACCCGTGCGATCCTTACGACCATCCTTGAGGATATCTCGCGCTGGTATGTCCAGCTCGTCCGGCAGCGGATGTGGCTCGAAGAGGATGCAGTCGAGAAAGTGCAGGCCTACGAGACGATGTATTATGTCATGCGCCGCCTCTGCACCGTGCTCGCCCCCTTCGCCCCTCACCTGACCGAACACATCTACGACAACCTGCGCACCGGAGCCGACCCGCGGAGTGTCCATATGCTTCCGTGGTGCGCGGGTGACGAGGAGCTGATCGATGCCGGGCTTGAGGCCCGGATGGATGTCATCCGCTCCTTCGATGATGCCGTGGCAACGGCACGCCAGGAAGGCGGACGAAAACTCCGCTGGCCGGTGGGTGAGGTCACCGTCCTTACCGGCGACGATGCCGTGGAAACGGCCATCGGGACGATGAACACCCTCGCCTCCCAGCGAGCCAATGCCCGCAGTGTCACGGTTGTCCGTGGCTCCTGGGAGAAGATGGGGTGGGCGGCGGCCGCCAACATGCGTGCCATCGGCCCTGAATTCGGGAAGGAAGGCCCGAAAGTGAAGGCGGCAATCGAAGGGGCCGATGCGTCGGCCCTGAGAGGCGCCCTTCTTACCGCAGGAAGTGCCGAAATAGGCGGGTATACCATCACGGCACAGCACGTGGAGTTCTCGGAAAAGCTCCCTGAAGGAGTCTTTGCCGCCCCGATGGCAAACGCCACGGTCTGTGTCGATGTGACGCTAACGGGCGACCTCGAGGCAGAGGGCTACGCCCGCGAAGTGATCCGCCGGATCCAGGAGATGCGCCGCCAGATGGACCTGAAGGTCGAGGACTTCATCACGGCGACGGTCGCTCTCGCAGATGAGCGGGTACAGCGCCTGCTCGCGGGATGGGAAGACGAGATTGCAGGAGAAGTCAGGGCAACCGCCTTTGCCTTTGCAGGTGATGCCGGAGAGGGCGCGCTTGTGAAGGAATGGGATATTGAAGGCATCCCGGTCACCATTGCCCTTTCACGGGCAAAAGAGTGAATGGATATAGGCAACGCCTTCGGGGGTGGAGAAGAGGGGGAGGTCGGTCTCCGTTCTTACCACCCTGCGCCTTGCCTCCACCTGTTCCCCGGATAGCGGGTTGAACCCTTTTTTTATGACCGGGACGCGACGTACAACGATGCCGCGGCGTTGCCAGGACGGTGTCTTTGCAAGGTTGACCCCCCGTGCGTGCATGAAATTGTGCATCGCAGACGCCTTCATGCCCTTGAGTTCCTTTGCCGCCTGCGATGCATTCATCCCCTCCTCGATGAGTGCCTGCTGGCAGTAGGCATTGATGTGATTGCGCCATGCCTCACGCTGGCGCAGGTCAAAGTAGGCGCAGGCCGCCGCCTCATCGACCGGAATAATCCGGGCGTCAAAGGAGAGGGGGGAGGCAACCCCGAGGGCAAGGGTCAGCGCACTTGCGGCAAAGCCCGCGCAGACCGAATCGATCTTCTCCACCCGCCCCCTGAAGGGGGCCTGCAGGAAACAGAGAGAGATCTCGTCTGAAAAGGTATAGGCAAAGGCGGGTTCAAGACCGGAGTCCTCGATCAGGGCGCCGCACACCTGCGTCATCGCGCGGCAGAACCGCTCATCATACGGTTTTTGCATGCCCATGTCTTTCGTGAGACGGTGAAACGCCCGTCCGTCGAGACGCACGATGAAGGGTGCAAATATCGTCAGGTTCCTGAAAATCTCTCTTTCTTCCATAACAGGAGCGCTCAATGGTATGGGCCGGGCATACGCGAAAAAAGTATTGGTCCGGCAGCGAACCCTGCCGGAAAAAGATGAACGGCCTTAATCCTCCTTCTTCTCGAACGAACCAACGAGATGACGGATGATAACGACGTCGCCCACCGCGAGAATGATGCGGTACGGGATCTTGATCCCCTTAAAATTCTTCAGTTCGATGAGTTCGCGGTTCAGATTGGAGACTGCCAGCGACTCGATCTTTTTCCCGTCGACATTTATGATCACATCGTCCACATCACCGACATACACCGCCTTGTCGGTATAGACATGCATCCCGAACATTTCCGTTATTGCGCTCTTCATTCGTATCGTTTTAGGATATAATCATTAAATATTAAAAATATAATCCATTTCCATGGACAGTTCCATTCAGATCGGGACGATCAGCAACATCCCGATCCGCATACATTTCACCTTTTTTCTGATCATCCCGATCTTTGCCGTGATCATCGGGAGCCAGATCGATCTTACGGTCGCCCTCGTCGAACAGCTATTCGGCCTTACGGAGCCTATCAACACCGAATATATCACCACAGGATTTTTACCCTATGTTCTGGGGGTGATTCTTTCGTTCATGCTATTTACGGGAGTATTGCTTCATGAACTCGCCCACTCATGGGTTGCTCTGAGCAAAGGCATGAAGGTCGGGTCTATCACCCTCTTCATTCTTGGGGGCGCATCGGAGATAGAAGATGAGATATCCCCCAACCCCCGTGACGAACTCCCGATGGCTATCGCAGGCCCGCTCATGAGCCTCTTTATCGGTCTCGTCTCCGAGGGCGTCGCCTTTGCAAGCATTCTGTTTATCTCAAACGCAGCTCTTGCAGGCCTTTTCTTCTATATCTTCGGCTACCTGGGGCTCCTCAACATCATTCTCTTCGCCTTCAACCTCCTGCCTGCCTTCCCGATGGACGGGGGGCGTGTCCTCCGGGCCATCCTCGCCTTCTGGCTTCCGATCGAACGCGCGACGAAGATCGCCGCCGAGATCGGCCGGGTGGTCGCCATCATCTTCGGGATCATCGGCCTGCTCTCCTTTAACCTGATCCTGATCCTGATCGCAGTCTTCATCTACCTCGGAGCAGGGCAGGAGGCGACCATGGTGCGGTACAACCTGCTCCTGAAGGGCCTGCAGGTGAAAGATGCGATGGCATCGCCGGTGAAGGTCATCTCCCCCGATACGCCCGTCCAGGAGGTGATTGCCCTCATGCAGTCGACCCGTCACCTCGGATTTCCTGTCGTCGAGAGGGGAGCGCTGGTCGGCATGGTCACCCTGCAGGACATCCACAATGCCCCCCAGATCGACAGGGAGGCCCTTCACGCAAAGGATATCATGACCCATGAGGTGGTGACGATCGCACCGGAAAACGACCTCTACGAGGCGCTGAGGATACTTGCCCCCAACACCTTCGGCAGGATACCGGTCGTAAAGGACGGGGCGGTAGTCGGCATCGTCACCAGGTCGGATATCCTTAAAATTATGGAACTGCAGGAAGTCAGGGTGATGACAACCTGACCCTGCACGAATTCTCTTAAGAAGGATCGTCGAACGTGAGATACCGGTCGACTGCCGTTTCGGTCCCTATCGCCCGGTGAAACGAGGAAAGATCGGCAAAGGGGCGACGGGCGACCAGTGAGGCCACCCGTTTCTTTCCTACGCCGGGAATCCATTTCAGTGCCGACGGGGGAATCGTGTTGATGGCAACCGGGACCGGGAGGGCCGTCACCGACCGCATGCCATGCGAGACGACGACTGCATCAAGGGCCGTGCCCACGGGAAGCGAAAGCGGGATGCCGACGAGGATCGGGTAGGACCCCATCTGGCGGCCGAAACTGGTCGCAGCGCTCTCCTCCACCATCACATCCTTCAGGCAGGTCCCTTCGGGGAAGACCCGGCGGAGCATCGGGACATCGAACTCCTTTCGCACCCGCTCCTTGAAGAGGCGAAAGCGTGCGTCATGCTCCCCGAGGGTATTATGTTCCCAGGCGGGCGTCCCTTCAAAAGGCATCAGCTGGCGGATATTTACCCGCCGGACCATGAGACCTTCTGCAAGCAGCTCATGCAAAAATGCCTCGTTCAGGTCGTAGGTTGCCTCCGTCTCGCCGGCAAGGCCGCATACGAAGTTGATGCCGGGAAGCAGGTCGGGCACCCCGTCCCTCCGTACGGCTCCCACCTCATTGACAATGCGGACGGCCTCCATCACATCCGCCGGGAGGGCCTTGAGGTTGTTGGCCTGCACGACGGCAGGGTCGGCGGTCTCCATGCCAAAGGCGGCGACATCACCGGGAGTATGCCAGCGGACGATGGCGGCCAGTGCCCCGCAGGCAGCATCCGGATGCCGGGCAATCGTTCCGGGGTTGACATTGTCGATGTGCAGGGTCCTGAGGGAGGGAGCGGCAGTGCGGATGCCGGCAAAGAGCCGGTCGATGGCCTCCGGGTCGGGCCGGGGAAACTCCCCGCCGCCGACTGAACCGTAGGCAAGGAGGTCCGGCTGGCGGCCGAGACGGAAATGAACGGCCCCCGCCTTCGAAAGCGCCTCCACCTCGGCTATGATGCCGGCGGTCTCCCTCTGCCGCGGCAGTCCGTAGAAGGGTTCGGTGCAGAACGAACACCCGCCGGTGACGGCGCGGGAACATCCCTTCGCGGTCTCAAGTTCACACATCACCCGGGGAAAAGAGGGATGTGCCGTAATAACGGGCGCCCCTGCCACCGCCCAGCGGTCGATATCTGCATACGAGAGATCGCCGGACGGTTCACCGCCGGCAAGGAGCGCATCGAGGGCGCCGGGCACCTCGCCTTCGAGGAGATGCCCGAACCCCGATAGTGCGTGGCGCACCGCGGCCTCGCCGCCGCCTGAGGAACTCCCGAAGATCACCGGCCCCCCCAGCACCGTAAGCGGATGGCGGAGGGCAGCACCCACCTGCCGGATCTCGGTCAGTGACGCCGGGGTGCCGCCCAGGTACTTCCCGGGCACCGTCACCCCGGCAATCATCACGACGACGGCAGCGCTGTCGCATCTCTGCAGAAGGGTGGGTTCCTGCCGGAGCTGGTCGATGGTGGCATAGCGGACACGGTAGCCGTGGGAGGAGAGGACACCGGCGCAGTACCGGATGTAGGGGGAAATGTAGGGGGGCACGCCGAAACAGGCCGGCTCGTCCACGTATCCGTCGAGAATCCAGGCATCAGAGGTCATAGCCGATCAGCGAAAGGAGGGTGCGGGCCCAGAGGAGCTTGCCCCGCTTCATGGGAGGGACGCCCGGGCCGTCGAGATCAAACCCGAGGATGATGACCTGTGCCGCACCGAGGGCATCGGCGGCAAAGACGGCACGGTCACCGTCGGTGAAACCGCCCCAGTTATGCACATGCCCGAACGGGCGGCTCTGGCAGGTAAGGACCATAGGCCCTTCAAACCGGGGAACCCACCGGCGCACGAGGGGGATGTTGTCCCCGTGGGCATGGACAACCATCACCGTGCCCTCGCGGTTCATCGCAAAGAAGCTCTCCTCCGCTCCGTCGAGGTCCGTAAAGACCGCATCCGGACGGATGCCCGCACGCCAGAGGACATCCGCGGCGGCGTCGGCGGCAAAGACGGTCCCCTCACAACGGGACATCTCCCTCTTCAGGCACGGGGCATTCCCGCAGACGGTGACCGTCCTTTCCGTGCAGAGCTCTTCGAGACGGGCGGTATCATCACGGGAGGTGAGAGAGGCGGCGACCGATGCCGCATCCTCATCACCTTCCCGGTCAAAGCCAAAGGTTTCCAGGATGCGGAGGTAGTGAGGTTCCCACTCCTCAAATCTCATTTCCCGTGGCCTCTTCCTCGATACCGACAATGTGCATAAATTTTCTGAGAATGGGGTCGATGACCAGGTCCAGAAGTTCGTCCTTGTTGCGGGCCAGTGAGAAGACCGTCAGGGGGATGGTTGCGGCAGCCATGGCCGAATGGCCGCCTGCATCGCCGATGCCCTCAAACGCCTCCTCCATCGCCTGCCCGATATTGAGCCGCACATCCTTGTTGCGGGCGGAAAATGCAATCAGGTTGTCCGTGATACCATAGACGAGCGAGGTGTTGACCCCTTCCAGCTGGATCAACAGTTCCGCCGCCTGTGGAATGGCATCCCTGTTGCGCACGTACCCCACATTGGAGAAGAGATAGCCGGAGAGGATGCGGCGGTTTTTAATCGCGTTCCCGAGCACTTCCAAGGTCTCCTGCGAGACCGACTGGGAGGTGATCTTTTCCAAAAGTTCCGATTCGGTCAGCGGCAGCAGAAACGCGGCGAGGGTGAGGTCCTGAGGGGTGGTATTTCGCCGGAAACAGCGCGTGTCGGCCATAATGCCGTAAAAAAGAGCGGTTGCAATGATGGAGTCCACGGGAATGTCCAGTTCCCGCAGGTACTGGGTCATCAGGCTTGCGGTGGCGCCCATGTCGGGCCGTTTATCCACAAAATCAGCGGAGTTTTTTGCTATATCACCGTTCTGGTGATGGTCGATGATGATATTGACATGGGATTCCTTCGGAAGCGCGTTGTTGACGCCCGGAGCGGGGGAATCGACGATCGCGAGATAATCGCATTCCCTGAGGATATCGGGAGTGATGCGCTCCATCCTGATGTCAAGCAGGTTCACAAAGGCGCGGTTTTCCTGGTGACCGATCTTTCCGTCATAGAGAATCCGGCAGTTCAGGTTCCCCTTGCTGGCCGCCTTTCCCAGTGCACACAGCGCCATCGCGCTGGAGATGGTGTCGGGATCGGGATTTGTATGCGAGACGATACCCAGCGTCCCCCGCCAGCCCGAAAGCAGGTCATAGAGCCTGCGTGCCTGGCGTGACGACTGAAGCTTTCGTGCATGGTGCACGGCTTTCTTCGCAAACACTTCCTGGGGGTAAAGAACTTCATCTGCTCCTACGGCGGTGAGCAGGTCAACGGTCCCCGAATCAACAGCCCTGACGATGACGTAGGCGGATGGATACCTGTTCTTTATGCTCCTGACGGCAGCGAGATTGCCCTTTTCGTCACTTGCAAGGATGAAGGCGACTCGCGGTGCCGGCACCTCTCTGAGCATGTCCGGCTCTCCGATGTCGCGAACGAGCGCCTCATATTTCTGGTCCCTGAGATCCTGCACCTTGTGTTCATCCTTATCGATGATGACGATGTCTGCAGTCTCTTTGAGGAGCTCAGAGAGAACATTGTATCCGATACTTCCGCATCCGAGGATCAGGTATTCGGTGGTTGCCGTCGTTGGAGATCCTTTCGGATTCGTCTCAGGCATGGTACATGAAGTTTCTGTTGTTCTGAGATAATTAAGGATCTCCGAAAAGTATATGTTCAATTGTAAACCATCTAATTAGGTCAAACTGGTGGGCCTGTAGCTTAGTCAGGAAGAGCGACGGACTCTTAATCCGTCGGCCAGGGGTTCAAATCCCTTCAGGCCCGTTTTCACCACTTTTAAACATTCTAAGGTCATATCGGAGATTTCAGATTTTTTACCTATTGCTGCGCTCCTCAGGACCGGGACCACTTTTCGGGATCGAAAAACCCCGGTGCCCATCAGAAAAAGAGACATTTCCAGAAATTTCAGGAGTATTTTGCCGTGGCCCGGGCACTTCGAAAGCATGTGGCTGCCCGTCCCTCCCGCGCCGGCGATGATACGGATGGGGCAATGAATCCTACCTCCCTGGCTGCCTTTCCGGCATCGTTCACGGCGGCAGGGGAAAAAGACTATACCTTTTTTCCATCCCATTGAAGCACGGATCATGCAGGGGTCCGGCCGACGGACGGTTGTCGGCAAGGTTCCTGTCGTCATGGAGGGGTTATATGCCTCAGTCATTCCAAAGATACAGTACATGAGAGTCACCGTCATCTCGCCGGAGATCCATACCTACGGGGCGATGCTCATCGGGGGCGTGCTTCGTGACGCAGGGTATGAGGTAGACCTGAAAACTGAGCTTGCCGCCAGGGAGGCAACCCCGGTCCTCCTCTCCCTCTACTCCACTCAGCACCTGATCAGCCCCGCAATCCGGCATTTCGTCGCAGCCCACCGTGCCGCCGGCGGTGCCGTCTATGTGGGAGGACCGGTCTCCGCCGCACCGGAGATCGTGCTGGGTGAGCTGTCCCCCGATGCGGTCTGTGTGGGGGAGGGGGAGGAGACGGTGCTCCGGCTCCTTGAAGAAGGCCCGCATGAGGGTATTTCCGGGTGTGCGTGGACGGATAAGGGAGCGATGCGGTTCACCGGCCCCGCACCCCCGGCGCCCATGCACCGGCCCCTGCCGCTCATACCCCCCGATATCGGCAGTCAGGATATCCGCGGGGCATCGGCCTATATCGAGACGCACCGCGGGTGCATCGGCGCCTGCACCTTCTGCCAGGTCCCCCGCTTCTTCGGGCGCTCAGTGCGCAGCCGGGACCTCGGGGACGTCCTTGCCGAAGTGCAGGCATTCAAGGATGCAGGGGCAAAGCGCCTCTCCGTCTCCGGCGGAACGGGCTCGCTCTACTGCTGCTCCCCGGACGGGGCGGTGAACGATGAGGTGTTTGCTGCCCTTCTGGAGGGCATGGCAGCGATCATGGGTCCGAAGAACATCTCCTCTCCGGACATACGGGTGGACTGCATCTCGGATACGGTCCTCGATGCGATCCGCGACTATACCATCGGCTGGGTCTTCTTCGGGCTCGAGTCGGGAAGCAACCGCGTCCTGCGGCTGATGGGCAAAGGCGTGACGGCGGAAGTTGCGGCCCGGGGGGTGGAGGCCTGCAGGGAACATGGCCTGAAGGTTGCGGGAAGCTTCATCGTCGGGTATCCGACCGAGACCGAAGAGGAGTACGAGGAGACAAGGGACTTCATTGCGATGAACAGCCTCGATGATGTCTTCGTCTCCATCGCCGAGCCCATCCCCTCGACCCCGCTTGCCGACCTCGTCCTGCGGACCCCGCGTGAGGAGAACCCCGTGTATATGCCCCACACCGGCGAGTACAGCTCCCTTCACCTGACCGAAGCAGAGGCACGGTCCTTTGATCTTCAGCAGCATGCCGACCTCTTCAAACCCGGCCTGCACGTGGTGACCGATGAGGTCTTCTCTGCCTACCTGGCAGGCGTCAGGAAGGACGGGGAGGATGTGCGGCGGGTGACCGAACTCCTCTTCTCCTATTACGGCGGCAGATAAGACTGCCGACCAACCTTTTATTAGTCCGGAGGGCTGATCCTCAGCCAGCTATGGCATGCAGGTACTGTATGGTGGACGCCTTTGCCTCGCGGCCGTTTGCCGGCAATCCGGCCGGGGTCTGCCTTGTTGAGGAGGAGGTCTCCGAGGCATGGATGCAGTCGGTCGCCCGTGAAGTGCGGCAATCCGAAACGGCGTTTGTCCGGCGTAAGGGCTACGGATGGGAGATCCGCTGGTTCACCCCGACAGCAGAGGTGGCCCTCTGCGGCCACGCGACCTGTGCGGCGGCGCATGTGCTTGTCGAGGAGGGGGAGGAGGATGAGGGGGCGCTTATCTGCTTCTCCTCTGCCGGCGGCGACCTCGAAGCCGTGGTGGACGCGGGCACGGTCACCCTCACCTTTCCCGCCCTTCCCGCAGAGGCGGCACCGGTGCCGGAGGGGCTCGAAGCCGCCCTTGGCGTCCCGGTGGAGGACTTCCGGGTGAGCACCTACGACTGGCTGGTGCGGACCGGCGGCGCCATCCTCGTCGAGGCGGCAGAGCCTGACATGAAGATGCTCGCGGGCTTTCCCGTCCGGGGGATCATCCTCACCGCCGCATCGGACGGCGGGCGCTATGACATCATCTCCCGGTTCTTTGCTCCTTCGCTCGGCATCCCGGAGGACCCCGTGACGGGCTCCGCCCACTGTGTCCTCGGCCCGTACTGGCAGCGCCTGACCGGCCGGGACCACTTTCAGGCCTTTCAGGCATCGGAGCGGGGCGGCGAGCTGACGGTGACGGTGGACGGGAACGATGTCCTTCTGACCGCACGGGCGGTGACGGTGATGCGTGGGGTGCTGGAATGATTCACCTGCCGGGCAGCGCCTGTTGGAAAGGAGAGAACTATCATGGATGAGAACAGTACGGTTCAGTGCCAATGAGATGGTGATGAGGTGACGAGATGAAAGAGATGAAATGTGAAAGTCCAAGTTGTAGGATTCTGCAGGAGCACGGATACAAGCCCATATACATAGGTATTGCGATCATTGTGGGAATCGTTCTCTTAATGTGGGCCATATCGTAAGGAAATCGCTCTGCCCCCCTGAACATGCGGCCTGATTTTAGCAGGCGGCCACGATAACGGGTTTTCTTCGGGAAAAGGGGACGCATAGGTCTGCGGACGGAGATGATGACCCGTCCTCTAGCCCGAGGGGCAGGTGATTCCCGCATCAATGCCAGAATATTGGGGAGAGTGGAATATCCGATTGCCCGATGATCTTACCAATCATCATGGCTCTTTTTCACCGGACATGTTTTTCTCCGATTCTTCCAAATGGAATGGTAATGGCCCTTACCCCCGGCATTTATGGGCAGCTCATAAACTTTTATGTTGCAGCCAGACTCCACACCCTCGACACCGATACCATAGAGATTGCCAAAGATTCCCTTGACATCGAGGATGCCCGTGCCATCCTCTCAAATTATTGTGGAAAACTCATTTATCAGGCCCTGCACGTTCTCAGAGACCATCACCGACCTCTTGACGAGCAGATTGCACTCTGCAATGCGGTCGTCACATATCTGACAGAGGTGACGGCTGATGATTCATTTCATTTATGTGAACTATTGTCGGATGCCGAAATCCTCCGGTCTCTGACTCCTGTTTCCGGAACCGTCCCGGGGCAGAAACGAGCCCCGCTTCCACGGCCGGTTACCTCCATTTCCCAGAGCAGCCTCTTTACCGGTTCACCATACGAACCCAGCATGGCAAGTGAGCTGAAACGGGAGATGGCCTCTGCGGATCGGATCGATATGCTTATTTCCTTTATTAAATGGAACGGTATTCGCCTCCTGATGGAGGAGCTGCAATCCTTTACCCACCGCGGGAAACTGCGGGTAATAGCACCTCCTACATGGGCGCCACTGACGCCAAGGCGGTCGAATTTCTTGCATCTCTGCCCAATACGGAAGTGAAGATATCCTACGATACCGAGCGGACACGATTGCATGCCAAGTCGTACTATTTTTACCGGGCAAGTGGCTTTTCAACGGAATATGTCGGATCGACAAATCTCTCGAATCCCGCCATCACCAGCGGTCTTGAATGGAATGTCAAGGTAACCGAACAGGATGCACGGGACATTATCAGCAAGATCGAGGCGACATTCGAGACGTACTGGAACGATGAGGAGTTTTGGACATTCACCCCGAGAGATGGCGTCCACCTTAATACCGCACTGTTTCGGGCACAGAAAAGCCGGGATGATTCTGATACTCCCTATCCCTTTTAGAATTTTTTGTCTTTTTTTAAATAAAAAATTATATTTGAGATCCTTTCAACTAAAAATTAATGGCAAAAAAAGATAAAAACAGGAATATTCAAGAGCATCAGTCAAAACAAAAAAATATGGGAAATAATCATTCCAAAGATCATCCCGAAAAGAAAAAAACGGAAGAAATAACCAACATGGCAAAGTTACTGTCCTTTGAATCCATTAAAAAACAGATTTTGCATGACCGATGTCTCCTGATACTTGTCGCTTTGACAATATTCGCAGGCATTCTACGATTTTACCACCTTGGATTCAATTCCATTTGGCTGGATGAGGCATGCACCCTTGATTTTGCACGTAACAGTCTTTCAGGGATATTTGACCTAATCGATCAGGGAGAAGTCAACCCTCCACTCTTCTATTACCTTGAGCATTTCATGCTGAGTTTCGGAGAGGGAGAAACTGTTCTCAGGTTTGTACCTGCACTCTTTGGCACTCTCACAGTTCCAGCAATCTATATTCTTGGAAAAGAAGCTTTGAACCAAAAAAACGGCATCATTGCTGCCGGTCTGCTGGCATTCTCATCATATCATATCTTCTATTCGCAGGAGGCCCGAGCGTATACCATAATGCTGTTTTTCTTCACGATTGCATTAATTTTCTATCTTCAGTCACTAAAAGAAAATGATATTAAATGCTGGATTCTCTTTGGGGCATTCTCCGCTCTTGCGATTTGGTCGCATTTTTTTGTCATATTTGGCATCGGAATCATATTCTTTCATGCTCTGGTTGTTGGATTCAAAAACTACCTGCAGTCCCCGAAAAGTCTGGTGCCATGGCTGGCAGGACTTGCTGCCTTTGCAATAATCGCCTCACCGATGCTCTATGCAGGGATCAGCGTATTAATTAACAGAATTGCAACTCCTCCGACCTAGGGAATATCCGGATTGAATGTCATAGCTACAACAATCACACAAATTTCCGGAGGAAATCTTTCCATTACCGCTCTATTCATTATCGGAGCAATATTTGGAGTTTTCTGGATCTCCATGCACGATAAACAGCTGGCACTCCTCACAGTATTTATGATGACCCTTCCGTTCATTATCGGCCTCTTCCTGTCAGGGAGAATGCCGATGAGCCCTAGGTACATGATATTTTTAATGCCCCTGTATTTCATCGCCATCGCAGCTGCCCTTGAATTCGTCCCAATGGGTATCAGCCCCATTAAGATTGTAGCCGTCGTTCTTGCCATCATATTCATTCTGAATCTTCCGGCACTGATTCCGTATTATAGTGGATATTCCAAGAATGATTGGAGAGGATTTTCTGCTGATTTTAGCGGCATGACCGGTAAAGGCGACATAGTGGTGGTGATGCCGGGATACATGACGCTCCCCTTCAATTACTACTACAATAACAGCACAGACGGCACACTTGAATATGAGGCTTCACGGGCAAACGTTCTTGTTTCCATTGATAAGGAGCATGCAGGCACTCCGACGTATTATGTCCTGACCGGCGATATCAACGCGGCAAACCCTGATGGAGATTCGCTTCAGTGGCTCGAACAGAATGCCACCTTCCTCGGGAACAGGGGGGGCATCTATCTGTTCGGGCGCAATGTTCAAAGCGCCTGAGACTATATTCCCAAATCCCCATTTTTCGATCCTTTTATTTTTCAGATTTGATTTCTTGTTCACGGGTCATGGCAGGAGAATTCTCTCTTGAATTGAGAAAATTTACCACACCCACAATCACATGAATTGAGGGTAAGACAGCCACCAGACAAGTGAGGCTGGAGAGGAGGACAAGGGGAAGACCAGCCCTCCTAACGGAACGGAAACATGTTTCATTGATACTAAAGTTAGTTTGGAAAAAGGGAGAGAGCAGAGTTCTTCTTTGAAGATTATTTAGATATTCCCTCGAACAAACGGAATAAACACAGCCCCCCTACAGCAAATACAAATTAATAACCATGCATTCGGTTTCTTTACCTTCTCATCCCGGCCGCAGCCACTGCCGCCATGGCACAGACTGCCCCCCAAACGGACAAGGGCGTTGCAACAGAATTGTTCGCATCCGACGGCATGTCCACACTATTCCACTGGACCACCCATCCCTCGACGCGGACGGCATGCTCGAAGGTGATGTTCTGTTTTCCGACCCGGATGGGGGGCGGGCTGATTACCTCATACTGGCGGCCGGAGAGCGCCGTATTGATATTCGGAGTGGTGATCACCTCCTTCAGGAACGCCGCGTCCGCCCCCCCGTCCTCGAAGATCAGGACCCGGTTCGCCCGCCATATTTTCGGGTACCCTTCCAGGGACGAGAGGTCGAGCGTCGCAAAGCGCAGCAGGGAACCGGACGCGGGAGGGGTGCCGTTTCTCTGTGCGTCGAGGATGGGGGCGATAGCGGTGACGATGGCATTTCTTCCAAGGAAGGTAAGATTCTCCCCGAGGATTACATGGGGAACGCTCTGACTGACACCATACAATTCTGAGAATTTGCGGTTCACCATGCCATTGACCGGGTGTCCGGAGAGTTCGTAATCGACCACCACCAGCTCGGGATACTGTTGCGTGAGGTTGGTAAAGACGTACATATCCGCAGGTCCACAGGAACCGCATCCATTCGAGGAGAACAGGAGGGCATAATATTCCCCCCCGGTATCCTGAGCGGCCGCAGCGCCGGTGCAGGTAAGTAAGATCAAGATTCCAACGAGCCAAATCCACTTATTCATCATGAGAAGATATCCGGATAACGATAAAAAATCACCTGCTCATTCATCAAGGAAATAATTTCACCATATATTTATCATATATCCATTTTTGGATGAACGGAAAATGTCTTGCAGTTTTCCGTCAGGGAAATCCTTGATTTCCCGTGTCATTTCTCAGATCTGTTTTCTTCTCCAGTTTTATGCCGGAAGCATCGATCGAGATTGCAGTTCTCAGCATGGATTTGAGGAAACGGGATGCTCATACCATTCTCCCCCCCATTGTCGTGAGCACCCTTCGCCTTTATCCAAAATGCCGGAAGGATAAGGATTTCTCATAATCATATCGGATTCATGGTATCAAGATATCCAAACTGACAAAAATTACTGCTTTCGGGCATCAGGGATGAGAGATGTAATACCCCCTTCCGTTCATTTTGTCAGAAAAATGCGGCTGAATATCATCCCATAAATTAAAAAAATAAATTTCGTGGGTGAGGGGGGGGTTCTCACCTCACATCAGGCGGGTGTTATGATAACGCGATGTAGGCAAGCTCATCATTCGATGTTGCTGTGCAGCTGTCATCGATGCAGAGCATCCCGTTTTCGTCGTAGTCTTCACATCCCCACTTGTAGTTGTTGATGCAGTCTGCCAGCTCCTGTGCTTCAGAGTAATCTCCATCGTCGTAGAGATCCATCACATACGACCAGAGGTCCTGGACATACATGGGGTTTGCACCAAGGTAATCAGAGGCTGCTGTCAGAATTTCGTAGCAATCGCTGTCATACGGGTATCTCGAGTAATCGACGAAGTATACGACTCCGCCCTCGCTATACGCCGATGTGAGCTTCATCGCGAACATCTGGGCAATGGCCTTCTCCTCTGCGCTGGATGCATCGAATTTGGCAAGCCGTTTATAGACATCATCCCACGAACCGCAGTCGTATATGTCATCGAAGAACGTTTTTTCATCTATGTCATTGAAGAATTTATCCGACACCTGCCGGCCGTTCTTCTTGTTGCCAATAAACTTGCCCACATTGTTCTTCCAGAATCCAATGGTCAGGCCGCACCATTCTTCACCGGGCATATACATTCCGGCATCCCACGTCAGGTCGGTCTCCCCGCATTCGAGGGAAGTGCAGATGGTCATACCGGTCGCCCGGTCGGCGTCGCTGTCAAGTGCATCGTCCATACCCTGGTCCTGCGGGCTGAAGACCCAGCCTCCCTCGGGCAGGATGAACGTGACATAGTAGTCACCGGACTTCAGGCAGTCAAACAGGTAGTAGCCGTTTGCGTCAGTCGTGGTTGTGCTAACAGGAGTGGCATCACCACACTGGTACAGCTCAACGGTCACACCCGGTATACCAAGTTCGCCGGCATCCTGGATGCCGTTTGCATTCAGGTCATTCCAGACATAGTCGCCGATGGCAACAGGCTGGTAGGTGTTAGTCACCGTAACCGCTGCACAGAATTCGCCTGGATTCACCATTACCGGTGAACTGTTGATGTCAACCGTCCAGTCGCAGCCGGGATCCTCTTCAGTGATGAAGTACTCGCCGGGTGTCAGGTTCAGGAGGGTCTTCGTGTCGCCATCGTAGCCGAACGTAAGGCTCGCGAAGTAGCCCTCAGGTCCGGTCACATTAACGGTGAACTCCTGAGATTCGTCTGGTACTACGCAGCCCCAGTCAACGACCTTTGTAATCTCGAGGCACCCGGGGACGAACGTGTTCTCGATCAGTGCGTAGGCACAGGTTTCACCAGCAGAGACAGTAACGTCGACCGGGCTGCCGCCGGTAGACCACTCGTCACCCATCGCGACTTCGGTCACGGTGTAGGTGCCGGGGATAAGGTCATACAGGGTCTGGCTGCCGCCAGTCTCGTCGAAGGTCAGCTCAGCATAGTACCCGTCAGTGTTGGTCACTTCGATGGTGAACGTCTCGGGATACGATGCAACATCGCCCCAGTTGACGGACTTCTCGACAGTGAGGCACCCGGGGACGAACGTGTTCTCGATCAGTGCGTAGGCACAGGTTTCACCAGCAGAGACAGTAACGTCGACCGGGCTGCCGCCGGTAGACCACTCGTCACCCATCGCGACTTCGGTCACGGTGTAGGTGCCGGGGATAAGGTCATACAGGGTCTGGCTGCCGCCAGTCTCGTCGAAGGTCAGCTCAGCATAGTACCCGTCAGTGTTGGTCACTTCGATGGTGAACGTCTCGGGATACGATGCAACATCGCCCCAGTTGACGGACTTCGTAACTTCAAGACAGCCGTTTTCAAGAGGCGTGGGAGGGGTCTTGATCGGGACATCCTGGTTCCCGGTCACGCTGGTGTGTACATGCAGCGAGGCACCGGTCCAGTAGCTGGCTCCGAGATAATCTTCATTGGCATCGTAAGTCACTTCATACCCAGGCCATCCGACAGATCCATCATACTCGGATTCAGTTGGCCAACCCAGCTCCCTGCTGATATTGTGTCCGGTCCAGGCGAGGTGCCCCTTCCAGTACACTGAAAACGAGGCATCGTCAGTATACTGGCTTAACTGATCATAGAATGCCGAGGAGTTGGTCACATTCATGCGATAGATGGTGACACGATCCGGACCCTCGGGCATATAACTATCCCATTCCACCGTTCCATTTTTATCGAGAGCTTCAGAGTATCCTGTTCTTGGAATCGGGAACCAATAATCAATCTGGTCAGGTGGTTGAAGACGTGTCCCGATCTCACCGATCCAGAAGTAATCGGTCTTATCAAACCCGTGGGCACCACCCGATTCCTGATAATCATGGCGGATAACCAGCTCTGTCTGGTTCTCATAGTTGACAACCTGCAAACGGTAATCAGCCCAATCGTTCTCATTGTAGTCCCACAAGAGACCATCCATCCACTTGTCCTGCGCCTCACGCCATCCTTCAAGTGAAAACCGGGTATTCGCCGCAACCGGCACCGCCATCACGGATAGGCAAAGTGCCAGCACCAGCACTATCAGGATGACGGACCGTAGCCGCGTGCCATGTTCATTGCGCGTTTCATTCTCTTTTTTCATCTTCTTTTTCTCCTTAACTTGTTAACTCCATTTTCTCATTTTGCATCATGTTCCAGGGAAAGCGTCTCACCACTCACATCGCACTTAGGGGGGAACACCGGGACAGCAGTCCATACGCATAGCTACGTACGAAACACCAGCAGAACTGCTATGAAAAGGCTGAAGAACTGTGCGGGGGATCCAGAACCAAAGGAATTAAAGCCTCATCATGGTGGAATGCAACGATTCCATCCAATTCGCCCGGTTATTGTGGCAAGGACTTACGTATCATTCACTTTTCCGACATCCCCCCCGGAACGTTTGATGCGGACAGATGACAGCGGCACAAGGCCGGCGGAGATCCTCCCGTGGAAAGATGACGTTACCTGTCCGGAGATACTTACACTTCAAATAAATTCACCCCAATCCCCCTTTGTCGGGCTAATCCCCCTATTTGAGTCTCCGGCATATATACCTTTTTTTGATAGGCGCAATAGTTAAATAATTGAATCCGGTTTGGCCCCTCTCAGGCTCCCTTGCATCCATTGCAAGCCAATAAAACGATCGATTCGCCCTTTCCGTCAGAATATGCACCATCACAGGGACCCCTCACACCTTTTCAGGGCATTATAGACTATAATTTCGGATTCGCTGAAATGCCTGCAGCCTGTCTTCATCCTCTTTCGTACCACTATCTGCATGAACTGATACGGTGGAACAGACATGTCTCGGTTATTCCGGACAGAAACAAAGTGAAGAGCAGTGGACGGGATACCTCCCGCCCGGACAAATCGTCCGGACAGATTGCACAAGACATGCATCGAACGTCCGGTGCACGCGAACAAAAAATGAGGGGAGGTAGGCATCACCTGCCACCCCTCCCTGCTTTCTAAGCCGGGACTGTGATCCCAAACAGCTGTCACCAGCGCAGATTACGCCGTTGACATCGCCGTTCTAGTCAACGCATCCCCACTTGTAGTTGTTTATGCAGTCTGCAAGCTCCTGGGCCTGGTTGAAGGACTCATCATCATCATCGTAGAGAGCCTGGACAAGCTCCCAGAGGTCACCTACATCCATCGGGTTGGCGCCGATCTCTTCGGAAGCCCACTCAAGGACATAGTAGCAGTCCTCATAGACCCATTCCATCTCTACCTCATCATACCACATGTAGCGTGTGTAGTCGATCGAGTAGGAGAATCCTTCCTCATTGTACTCACCGGACAGGCGCATTGCAAGCATCTGGGCAATTGCCTTCTCCTGTGCGCTCGTTGGATCATAGTTCGCAATCAGTTCGTAGACTTCCTCCCATTCGTCGCAAGTAAGCGATGGATCAACATCACCACAGATCACCTCGGGGTCTACCTCCTCGAAGAATTCATCCGGTACCTGACGGCCTTTGGCCTTCTCATCGAGGTACTTATCGATGTTGTTCTTCCAGAATCCGATAGTGTATCCACACCATTCGTTGACGTAGGTGTTCGTGATGATCGCAGTGGCAGTGCACTCCGGACACTCGTCGCCGGCAACCACCGTCACCGCAGCCCCGTCATCGCCGCTGATGCTCCACTCGTCGCCGGGGTCCTGTTCAACAAGCGTGTAATCGCCGGGGACAAGGTCACCGAGGCATTCCGTACCGCCATCAGAGCCGAACTCCAGCGTGCCGACCAGCATGTCGTCAGCGTCGAGCACGTCGACGTAGAACATCTTCGCCGTGTCTTCGGGAACACCGTTCCAGTCCACGACCTTCTCAACGCTCAGGCACCCGAGCAGGTGCGTGTTCGTGATGATCGCAGTGGCGGTGCACTCCGGACACTCGTCGCCGGCAACCACCGTCACCGCAGCCCCGTCATCGCCGCTGATGCTCCACTCGTCGCCGGGGTCCTGTTCAACAAGCGTGTAATCGCCGGGGACAAGGTCACCGAGGCATTCCGTACCGCCATCAGAGCCGAACTCCAGCGTGCCGACCAGCATGTCGTCAGCGTCGAGCACGTCGACGTAGAACATCTTCGCCGTGTCTTCGGGAACACCGTTCCAGTCCACGACCTTCTCAACGCTCAGGCACCCGAAGTTATACGTGTTCGTAACAGTGACCTCAGCACAGGCGGAATCCGTAGTCACTTCAACCGGGTAAGTACTTCCACTCACAAGCCATGCGGCTCCCGGGTCCTGTTCGACAACAGTGTAAACGCCAGGCATCAGGCCCTCGACAGTCTGTGTCCCTCCGGTGTAATCGAATTCCAGAGTAATGGTGATGACTCCATCAGGATAGATGACATCAACATAGAAGGTCTGTTCCGGATCCGGGTCTACCCCTTGCCAATCGACGACCTTGGTAACCTCTAGACAGCCCCGGTCTACGTCTTGAAGGGCCCATTCTTCGAAACCGCCGTTATGCGGGTACTCATTCCCACTCTCGGTGACGAAGTAGACATATTTCTTCTGATCATATCCAAGTGCTGCTATTGGTACAAGAACGGATAGATCACTCCAGCCGCTCCCGGGTTCGAGCTCGGCGTTGAGTAAGATCCAGGCATCTTCACTGCCCCAATCGAGACTCCACACAAAATCAATCGAACTCTGGTCGGCTGAACCGTCGCCATCGAGGTAGAAAGTTTCGTCATCCCAGTCTTATCCGTGCAGATTTCCACTGTCGGCGGTGAATACTCTCAGTTCGTCAATCGAGAGCAGATTTCCAGGATCAGCATTTTTCTGGTTGATGTCACCATCGAACTTATAGTACCACTCTCCATCGTACTCGACAATCGGGACCTCCATTAACTGGATACTGTGGGTCCGATCTCCTCCGGCAAAGGTATCATACCCATCTTGGATGGGAGTAAAGTCCGTGTTATAGTTTCTCTCGACCGGTTTTTTACTCTTAGTCGTCACGAACGGGTCAAAGGTGCCTGTCCCCGATGACACATTCCTGGCACCTTGCATGAAGATAGCACCGAGGTACTCGTCTTGTGCACCAGCTGTTGACAGGTCAATAACATAGTCCGCCGCAACCGGCACTGCCATTACTGACAGGAAGAGGGCCGCTACGAGGACGATGAAACCAACCGACCGTACCGGTAGAGCATGTTTTCTTCGCGATACATTTTTTTGTTTCATTTTTTACTCCATAATTTTTTTCAATTTCATACTGGCAATTCCTGATTTGATCAGTCGTGTGACCCCTGAAAATGCATCATCAGCAATCCGCGTATAGCTGTCAAAACCCACGGATTGCCGGGCGAAGGGCCTCCTCCGGTTATGAAATCGCTGTAAGGGAGACGTTAAGAAAAGGAGAGCGAAGCGAAACGCGGACGAGGGCCGATACGATATCGGTCTCCCTCAGATGCCCGGTACATTCCCGGAGGAAACTATGCCAAAAAGGTTAAGGTACATCCCTCCAACCGGTCATATGTGGGTTCTGTTCGGGTGGTAGTGGTGTCGCACAACACACGGCATCCGGAAACCGGATGCCCGGTACCCCTGAACATTGGCCCACCGGAATTCTGATCAAACACCCCATCTCCCTTCGCTTGGGCAACGCGTGCATAGTGCATGAACCTATTTATAACCTGTGGATCAAATAGAGAATCTAATATAATAGTTCACTCGCCATTTCGAATATCATTTGAAAAAATATCCAAAGATAACGGAGAAATTCCGAATATCAGACCGACCCGCCGCATTTTTTATTATTCTGCAATCAGCGTCCCAATGTTCAGCTGCACACCGTCAAACATAGGGTGTGCATGCATTTTCTCCACCCATTTTCAATCAGGAGATGATGACACCATTAATGCCCATTCCAAAAAAAGAACGAGTGCCTATTCTATCATAAATTTCTCACCATAAAAACGCGCACATCGACAGGCCCCATCTCTATGCCTGCCCGCACCAGAGGTGCCGCACATTGCCTTTCGCCTACGGCCCCCAATATGTCCGAGGTCTGCCTCTCCTCCATAAAGGTTCTGGTGCCGAGGAGGGAGGGCCCAACCCCCCGGCAGGCTCTTTCCGGCATGAAGCCGATCAGGGGTATTCGGACTTCATCATCCGCCACGCCACCACAAACCCCACGACCGCAAGCCCCAGCACCCACGGGAAGACGCCGAGGTAATCCCCCGTCGTCGTCCGGATGTACCCCGCGAGCTGCGGACCCACGATGGCACCCGCACCATACGCAAGAAAGACCAGCCCGTAGCAGCGGGGATAGTCGCAGGTTCCGAAGAACCGTGCGGTCGCCGTCGGCGCAATCGCGAGCCACCCGCCGAGACACCCCCAGAGGACGACAAATGCAAGGATGTAGGTGAGCTGCGAAGGCGCCAGCCACATCGCAAACGACGCCGCCCCGATAAGGGCAAACGAGAGCATCGCCGTTGTTCCCGGAGTGAGGCGGTCCGTCAGCGCACCGAAGACCGGCCGGCCGCCGCCGTTGAACACCGCAAACAATCCGACGAGCGCCGTCGCAAGAGCAGGTGCGATGCCCACCACCTCGGTCCCGACGGGCTTTGCAATGGAGATCGCCATCAGCCCTGCGAGGCACCCGATGAAGTAGCACACCCACAGCCCGTAGAAGACCGGCGAGCGGATCATCTCACTCCGGTTGCACTCGCACGACGGCCCGCCCGCACCGCCGGCCGCCGCCATCCCCTTCGGCTGCCACCCGGCAGGCGGAAACGAGAGCGGCAGGGCGAAGAGGACGGTGAGCAGGACGAAGGCGGCGCCGAACACCCTGAAGGTCCCCATCACGCCGACCGCCGTGATGAGAAGCCCCGCGATATTCGCGGTCACAAAGGCCGAAAACCCGAAGCCCAGCACCGTCAGGCCGACCGCAAGCCCCCTTCGATCGGGAAACCACCGCGTCGAGACCGCCACCGGCACGCCGTAGGCGATGCCGACACCGATGCCGCCGATGACCCCGTAGACGAGGTAGAGCATCTGCACCGAGGTCGTCACCGAGGCGAGCATCCAGCCAAGCCCGGTCAGAACACCCCCGATGATGGTGACATTGCGCGGCCCCCAGCCCTCGATGAACCGCCCGGCAACGGGCATGGTGATAGCAAAAAACGCCAGAAAGACGGAGAACGGCATCAGCACCTCGCCTGCCGTCACCGTCTGGCCCAGAACGCCGGTAAAGTACTCAGTCAGGGGCAAAACGAAGACGCTCCAGGAGTAGATGCTTCCCAGACAGAGGTTGATGAGCATCCCCGAGAGGACGAGCAGCCACCGCCCCTTCTCCGCCTCCATCCCGAAGAGCTTCAGGCCGTCCATCCCTTCACTCCTCCAGCGTCGATATGTCGCCCGGGTCGATCCCGAGCTCCTGCGCCTTCAGGACGCGGCGCATGATCTTGCCGCTGCGGGTCTTCGGCAACGACTCCACAAAGTCGATCTCCGAGGGCATCGCAATCGGGCCGATGCTCATGCGCACATGGTAAATCAGTTCGCTCTTCAGCTTCTCGCTCGGAGAGTACCCGTCCCGGAGGATAACGAACGCCTTGATCGCCTGCCCCTTCATCACGTCGGGTTTGCCGATGACCGCCGACTCGGCGACCGCCTCGTGCGCGACGAGGGCGCTCTCCACCTCGGCCGTCCCGAGGTTGTGGCCGGCGACGATGATGATGTCATCCGACCGGCCGAGGACCATGATATATCCCTCCTCGTCTTTGACCGCGAGATCCCCCGCCGTGTAGAACGAGTCGATCGTCGACCAGTACTTCCGGTAGCGCTCGTCGTTGTTGTGAACCGCCCGCATCATCGCGGGCCACGGCTCCTTGATCACCAGAAGACCGCCGGTGCCGGGAGGGACGGAGGCCCCTTCGCTGTCCACCACATCCGCAACGACGCCCGGGATGGGCCGTCCGGCAAAGCCGGGCTTCATCTTCTCGCCCACCGTGGTGGTGATCATGTGCATCCCCGTCTCGGTCTGCCACCAGGTGTCGAGCACCGGGCAGCGGGCTTTCCCAATGACATGATAATACCACTCGAAGGCCTCGGGGTTGAGCGGTTCCCCCACCGACCCGATGAGGCGGAGGGAATCAAGGTTGGACTTCAGCGGATACTCATCGCCGAACTTCATGAACATCCGTATCGCCGTCGGTGCGGTGTAGAAGATCGTCACCCCGAAGTCCTCCACGATCCGCCAGAAGATCCCCGGGTCCGGGTAATCCGGGACCACCTCGGTGATGAGCACCGTGGCACCCGCCGCAAGCGGCCCGTAGACGATGTAGCTGTGCCCGGTAATCCAGCCGGGGTCGGCCGTGCACCAGTGAACGTCGTTGTCCTTCATGTCGAAGATGTACTTCGTCGTGTAGTAGGTCCCGACCATGTAGCCGGCACAGGTGTGCACGATCCCCTTGGGAGGCCCGGTCGTCCCGCTCGTATAGAGAATGAAGAGCGGGTCCTCCGCATCCATCACCTCGGGTTCACAGTACGGGTCGGCCGCCTCCATGACTTCCTCGAAGTCCACCTCCATCTCGGAGAAGAGCTCGACCGAAGGGGACCCCCGCCGCAGGACGACGATCTTCTCCACCGTCGGCGCGTTGACCACCGCCTCATCCACGATGGTCTTGAGGGCAACATGTTTGCCGCGGCGGTATCCGACGTCGGCGGTGATCACGATCTTTGCCCCTGCATCACGGATGCGGGCATTGAGCGCCGCAGTCCCGAACCCGCCGTAGACGATGCTGTGCACCGCCCCGATGCGTGCGCAGGCAAGAAGGGCGATGATGTGCTCCGGGACGAGCGGCATATACAGGCATACCGTGTCCCCCTTCTTCACCCCCAGGCCTTTGAGGGCATTTGCAAACCGCATCACCTTGCGGTGGAGCTGCCGGTAGGTGAGCACCCGCTCGACCTCCTCGTCCTCACCCCGCCAGATGAGCGCGACCTTGTTCCGGCGCTCGGATGCCGCATGCCGGTCGAGACAGTTTGCGGTGATGTTCAGCTTCGCGTTCGTAAACCAGCGGGCATACGGGAGGTTCCATTCCCGGACCGCATCCCAGGGCCGGTACCAGTCCAGTTCGCCTGCGATATCTGCCCAGAACTTCTCGGGGTTGTCGAGAAACCGCCGGTATGCCTCGTCGTAGGCCCCCAGCCAGGACTGGTCGCGATAGGACGGGTCCGGCCGGTACGATTTTTTTTCCAGTGGGACATCGAATGTTCCTGTCATTGCATCCTCCTACATGATTAATCATGTAAATATTCAGGGGTTCCCCGGCCTGCGTCCGTGATTCGGTGCAGAAAAGAGGTACCCGTAGGCACTATGCAGTGCACTACAGATCTTAATTACCGAATAACAGGTATTAATGCTTTGAATGCATCACCTATGTGCAGTGCATATTGCATGCAGCTGAACGATCAGGGGACCAGACGATGACAGGGAAATTTACCGAGATGGGAAAAATCCGCGAAATTATTGCACAGAACCCCAAAGGTATGAGCATCACCGAGATAGCAGACACCCTGCACATCCACCGCAATACCGCTGCCCGGCACCTCGACATCCTCATGCTCAGGGGCGATGTCGACAGCAAACAGACAGGCCCTGCCAAGAACTACTACCCCGCACGGCGAATGCCCGTCGGTGCCCTCCTCGCCTTCTTCGACGAGCCGGCAGTGATTCTCAGCCGCCGCATGGAGGTGACACAGGCCAACCGCCTCGCCCTCGAACTCTTCGGCTGCGGCATGGACGCCCTGTATGCCATCCACCTCGGGGAGCTGCCGCACTCGCTCTTCAGGGATGACCGCGTCCTCGAAGGGGTCCGGCAGGCAGTCCATGGCAACCCGGGGGATCTCCGGATGCAGGCGAGGGTACGGGGCGAGAAACGGGTGCTTCATCTCCGCTTTGTCCCGGTGGTCCTCGAGAACGGAAAAGAGGGGTGTGCCGTCACCTTTGCAGACGAGACAGAGTACCGGGAGGCAAAGGAGCATGCCGGCGACTGGCACGAACGCTATGCAGCGCTTGCCCGCGACCAGACCGAGTCGATCGTGCACCTGAAGCCCGACATTACCATAACATTTGCAAATCCGGCATTCTGCCGCCGGACTGGTCGCAGCGGGGACGAGCTGCGTGGCCTCAGGTTCCTGCCGATGGTCTCAGCGGAAGGGAGGGAACGCGTCAAAGACATCCTCTCCTCGCTCTCCCCCGAGCAGCCGTCACGGACGGTCGAGGTGCGCACTGTACGGCCCGACGGAACCCTTGCCTGGGAGGAATGGACCTTCCGGGCGCTCTTCGGCGAGGCAGCACGGGTCACCGGATTCCATGCCACCGGGCGCGACATCACGCAACTTCGAAACTGCACCGAACAGCTCAGGCAGTACCACCAGAACCTGGAGGCGCTCATCGCGGAAAGGATACGGGAGATGCAGACGGCAAACCGCTCACTCCTCGAAGTTATTGCCGAAAAAGAAGCCCTCGAACGTGAAATCCTCTTCACCCAGTTCGCCTTCGACCATGCCTCCGACTCCATCCTCCTCTTCGATGCAGCCGGGCGGGTCTACAAGGCAAACCGGACGGCAGAAGAGCTCCTCGGATTCAGACCCGACGAGATCGGCGCCATCACCGTCTTCGACGTCAACCCATCCATCAGCCAGGAGGAGTGGGAACGCATGTGGACGGCGGCGGTGCCGGGAAGAAAGGAACGCAGCCTCTCCGTGCACCGCAGGAAGGACGGGACGATCATCGATGTGGAGGTTTCCCGCACCTTTGTGCAGTATGACGACCGCATGTACTTCTGCTCGATTGCCCGGGAAGTGGGGAAGAACACCAGTTAAGGCTGCACAAATAAAAACCACGGAAAAGGACGATCATCACTCATTTACAATAAATCC
>OMKS01000862.1_pt1 | contig 28191 bp, 25 predicted proteins | sample 1674721 | NCBI WGS metagenome assembly OMKS01 (sample SAMN06264996, study PRJEB25208) | sediment metagenome | isolation source: hot spring sediment | place: USA: California | collected 2014-09-02 | reverse complement strand
TTGTCGGCCTTTCGGGCCGAGTCGAATTGTTCTTGTTTTATACGCACCCACACCAGCCGAGCGGCGCGAGCCGCCGGATCATGTGGCGACATGCAAAACGCCCCATCTATCCGGATTCCCCATCGGGCGGCTTGCGCCGCCGCGCTATTGTGCCGCGCTGTTGTTTGCAACAGTATCGGGTGTCCTTGCGCCGCCGCGGTATCGAGGTTTCTTGTGTCCAAATATCCGGTTCGAATCGATTCGTGTTGACTTATCTTGCTGGAGGTCGATTTCAAAGATTTTTTTAAGTTTTCCGTCGTGCGAAGTTTGCGCTCCGGGCGGGGGCAGGGCGGTCGGGGGTTTTCGCCATCTCGGCGGTCATTCGGGGCTGGTGCGGGGCAGAACGGCAAACAGATGATGAGGTTTGAGAAAAGGACGAAACGATGAGCTTTGAACTGACCATTTTCGAAGACGCCGAACTCCAGGCCGAGTATCTCGACTGGCTGACCGAGCAGCAATGGCCGGACAATCAGGCGCATTTCGGGCGGTTGTGGGATTACTATCAAAACCCGTCCGCGCCGTCATATGGCGGCGATGAGGAAACGGGCAACGGACGGATTCAGGCCCAGGAAACAGGGCTGCCGCCGCGGATTACCGGTCGGACTTACACCTCGACGCAGGAGGCGGGTTTCGGCAGAAAAGTCAGCGATATTCAGCGCAAAGAAGTGGTGATTGAAAACGACATTGCCTGGCGCATCGGCGCGATGGTGGATTTTCTGTTCGGCAAAGGCGTGTCGTTTGTCAGCCGCGTCGCCGAGGCGACTCGACGCCAAGAGATTGAACGGATTGTTAAAGCGGTGTTCGAGGCCAACGGCGGCGCGGGCTTTTTCCAGGAGTTGGCGGTGCTCGGGAGCGTGTATGGATTTGCGGACTGCCTTGTGCGTCCGGGCGATCGGCTTGTTTCACGTTTGTGCCGTCCCTGGCGGCAGGACGTTCGCAGGACATTTCCAGACGCATCTTCATTTCAATCCATCCTTGACCACGCGGAAACCATCGCCCTTGAGCTGATCGAAGCGCCTCGGGCACTGCCGATCCTGGACGAGTCGGACTACCGCAGGCTGCGGTACTATGTGCAGCATTTTCAGCAGCCGTGCAACGCGATTGAGCACAGCAGCCCGTCGCTTGTCAGTCGGATGGTCGGCCGCGCCGGCCAGCGGCAGCGTAAGATCATTACCGTAACCGAAATCCTGGGTCCCTCGGCCTGGCAGCGGTATGAAAACGGCCAGCTGACTCGGCAGGGCGCCAATCCGCTGGGGTTTGTGCCGGTGGTGCATATTCAGAATCTGGCCCAGCCGTATGCGTATGAGGGCATCAGCGACGTGGAGCAGTTGGCGCCGCTGCAGGACGAGCTGAACACGCGGCTCAGCGATCGGGCCAGCCGGATCACGATGCAGGCGTTCAAGATGTATCTGGCCAAAGGGCTGGATGGATTTTCTGACAAGACAATTTCGCCGGGGCGGCTGTGGTTTACAGACAATCCCGAAGCGACGATTGAGGCGTTCGGCGGCGATACGGCCAGCCCCAGCGAGAATCTGCACATTGCCGAGGTGCGCGAGGCGATGGACAAGATCAGCGGGGTGACGCCGGTGGTTGCGGGCGTACTCAAGAACAAGCTGGGCAATCTGACCAGCGGCGTGGCGCTGAAGATGACATTTATGGGAATGCTGACCAAGACGGCGCGCAAGCAGTTGACCTACGGGCAGGGTCTGCGATCCATCGCGAAGATGGCGCTGACGATTCTGGATCGGGCCGGCGTCTATCCGACCACGCCGGAAGAGCGAAACGTCGAGGTGCAGTTTGCCGATCCGCTGGACGAGCAGGAAAAGTAAAAGGGTAAAGGTAAAACGGTAAAGGTGTGGATGCCGCCGGGGCGGCATTGAATTCATACCTGGTGTTATCTGCGTACTCTGTGGTTTTTATGTGAATTTGAAACGTGAGATTTGAGAAAGGGGAAAGTGAGTATGAGTCAGAATGATGTAGAACATCGCGGCTTGTCAGAAGACAACGGAAATGAGGAAAAGACAGTGCCGGTCTCGGAAGCGATTCGGTATCGCAAACGTGCCCAGCAGGCCGAGCAGCAACTGGCCGAGGTGCAGGAGGCGTTGTCGCAGCAGCGACAGCAGGCCGAAGGATTGAATCAGCAGCTTTCGGCCTTGCAGCAGCAACACGCGCTTCGCGAGGCGCTGCACGAGGCCGGGACGACCGATCCGGAAACGACGCTGCTGCTGGCCCAGGCACGACTGGCGGCTGACGAAACGGATGACGCCGCATCGGTGGTTCAGCAGCTCCGCCGCGACAAGCCGCACTTGTTTGCCGCGTCGGTCAACACCGCTGCGCCGGACAAGACCGCCGGCCTTCGTCATCGCAGCAACGGCAACGAGGCGCTCAACAGCGCCGCAGCGCGAGCGGCTCAAAGCGGAAGCCGGACAGATTTGCAGCAGTATCTGCGCGTTAGACGGGCATACGTTTAACGGAATTAAGAATTACGAATTGAATTAAAAATTAGGAAAGGAGTATGTTTATGGCTTTTACAGGAAAAGCAACCTACAGCGCCGGCCCGACGCTGCCGGAAATCGCCGAAGATGTGTCGGATTTGATTTCCATTGTCTCGCCGTATGAGACGCCGCTGCTGGATGTGCTGGGCGATTCACTGCGAGCGGCGACCAGCACGCATCATGAATGGCTTGAAGATGAATTGCTGCCGAACAAGGACGTCGTCGATGATGGAATGATTGGCGATCCGCTTGATTCGGAGCAGTTTGGTGTGGCCCATACCTCGCGTTTTCGCATCGGCGACCAGATTCAGATTGAAGGCTCCAAAGAGCTGATGCTGGTGACCAACATCTTGGAAAACAAGATAGTGGTGGTGCGCGGCTATGCGGGTACGACGCCGGAAGAGATTCAGGATGGCCAGACGATTAACATTCTCGGCAATGCGGCGCTGGAAGGCGATGACCGGCCGGCGGCGCGATTTACCCACCGCGTTCGCAAAAGCAACTGGACGCAGATCTTCACCGCCGCGGTCGAAGTCAGCGGGTCGGATATGGCGGTCAATCAACTGGGGCTGGATGACGAGATGGACTATCAGAAGCAGGAACGGCTGCGCGAACTGTTGCGCGACCTGGAAAACACCGTCATCAACGGCGGTATGCCGACGGTCAATCCCCAGGGCAGCGGCTCGGTGCGGCGGACGATGCGCGGCATTATCACGCATCTGACGACGAATGTGTTTACGCCGGGACAGGCGGGCTTTCCCGACAGCAGCGGCCTTGACGAAAATCAGATCAACACCGCCCTGCGCCGTATTTGGGAAAACAGCAGCGGCAGCGTCGATTTGATCGTCGTCGGCGGCTATCAGAAACGACAGATCAATGCCTTCTTGTCGGCGATCCGCGGCTACGGCGCCAACGACACGACCTATCGCGATCGGGTCAGCCTGTACGAAAGCGATTTCGGCGTATGCCGCATCGTCACCACGCGCTGGATGCCGCAGGATACGGTGCTGCTGCTGGATTCGTCGCGTGTCAGCGTGATGCCGCTGGCCGGACGCAGCTTCCACTTCAAACCCCTGGCCAGCAGCGGCGACTATGAGTGCGGCGAGCTGATCGGCGAATACACGCTGGAACTGCGAAACGAAGCGGCGCACGGCATCATCCGCGGATTGGCGACGACGTGAAATTTAGAGTTTTGAGTTCTACGAACTCATCGGGTCGGGGTCGAAACGGGGTAACAAGGGGGCGGCCCCGGCCCGAATAGAATTAAGAATTGAGAATTGGGAATTTCAAGTGAAGGAGATTGTTATGCTGACCTGTGATGTGGATTTGCTGATTTTGGAGCCGGCGTTGTTTAAGCTCTGGCGAATTGATCATCAGCAGCGGTGTCGCGGCGGCAATGGGACGCTTGACGGAACGAGCTTCAGTGCGTCGGGGGTGGATTTTGTCGCATCGGGCGTTCAGGTCGGTGATGTGCTGTACCTGGCCAGTATCGACAGCGTGATCGACGGCTGCTATGAGATCATTGAAGTGGTCTCGACGACGCAGTTGACGGTTTCCATGGTGCGCGGCGATGAGACCGATCTGCCAATCGCCGTCGGGTCCGGCAATAATCTGATCTGGCGCATCAGCACATTCGCGCCGCAGCGGGTCAGGGCCGAGCGGTCGCTGTCGGATCGACTGGAATTGACGCCGGAGGCCATTGCTATGCTCAGCGCAGAAAGCCGGCGACAGTTTCGTGCGGCGGTGACTGCGGCGGCACTGGTGCTGATTTTTGAAGCGCTGATTCAGCAGGACGACGACGATGATGTGTTCGAACGCAAAAAAGACGTCTATCAGCAGGCGACCGAGGCGGCGGTGTGTCGGCTGCGGCTGGAGCTGGATACAACCGGCGACGGACGAACCGATACAGCGCGTCGCGGCGATGAGCTGCACTTAAAACGCAGGTAAAGACCAGCGGGGCAGACACGATGCAGACACAACAGGACAAGTGGCGGCTGGAACGGCGGGTCAGCGTCTCGGCGCTGGTGCAGGTGGTGATGCTGGCCGGATTGATTATCGGCAGTTGGGTCAACTTGCAGCGTCAGTTGGATTTGCTCCAGCGGGATGTGCGGCTGCTGCTCGCGTCGCAGGAAAAATTCTGCACTCGGCTTGAGCGATTACAGGAAACGACGCTCTCGCAGGAGTATCGGTTGCGGCACCTGGAAAAACAATAGGCATAAACAAAATCACAAAAACAACAGCGCGGCGGCGCAAGTCGCCCGATGGGGCGAAACGCTGTGGGTGTCGCTGTCCGGCCGCTGGCGCGGCTCGGCTGTTGTGATAACAACGCTTGTCAAAATGAAGGAGACTATGATGAAAAAGGCATTGATGGTTGTCGTATTGGCTGTATGGGGCTGCGGGTGCGGGATGGTTCGGCCGGCGGCTACGGAAGTACAGAAACAGAACGCCTGGGCGCATTGGCGGACGTGCGATCTGACCGGGCAGACGGCGCGTCAGGAAGCCGCTTCGGACACGCTTCAGGCGCTGACGGCCCTGACGGCGCAGCAGAGCGAGGCGTTTGTGCTGGATTATGGCGTGCCGAGCGAGCGTCCGGCGATGGAGACGGTCGAGGCGGTATTGGCCGAGGCGCCAAAGCTGGCGCAGCAAGCGGCGGTCGATGCGCAGCGAAAACCCGATGCGTGGGCGATGGCCGATGGGGCGATGGAGTTGGGTATCGGACTTGCCGGATTGCTGGGCGGTGTGTACGGCCTTCGGCTTACGACGTTTCTCAAGCAGGCAAAGCAAAAAAGCGATGCGCTCAAAGAGATCGTCGAGGGCAATGAACTGTTCAAGCAGCTTTGCCCAACGGCAATGGATCAATTCAAGCAGGCCCACGCCAACCAGTCGGCTGCGACGAAGCGGCTGGTCACAGAAACAAAAGGATAAAAACGAAATGCCGGTCCCAAAGGGGCGATTTCGGATACGTAATGAGCGCGTGCAGAATCACATCACAACTTGAACTGGTCAAGTCCGACATCACGGCCTATCGGGCATTGGAGCGGTATCATTATCGCGACGGGGCGCTGGGGCCGTATTGTGCGATTTACGCACTGACCGAGCGGTGTCTGCGACGGCAGAAGACCGGCACGACGGCGGGGGTGATTGTCTATGCCCCCGCGCCGCTGAACTGTGCGATGCGCGACGTGGCCACCGGCGGCTACTTTTCCGGACGCCGCAAGGCCGAGAAGCTGGCGCTGCTCAATGCGCACGTGCGGCGGATCAGCCGCGTCATTATCGAGCCGCGGTATCGCGGACTGGGCCTGGCAACACGGCTGGTGCGCGATACCCTGCCGCGGGTCGGGTCGGCGCTGGTTGAAGCGTCGGCGGCGATGGGGCATCTGCACCCGTTTTTTGAGCGGGCCGGGATGCGACCCTTTGCACCGGGCGCCGATCCGGTGCGTGAGCGTCTGGAACAGGCGTTGATCGAAGCCGGGATTGATTCATCACAGTGGATCGAGCCGGCGTCGGTACAGGCGAGAGTGGAATCGTTGAGCGAAATGCACCGCGAGACAGTAGAAAAAGCGATACAGTTGTTCCTGAATCGTTTTGGTCGAAGACGCACCATGCCGCCGGGACCGGAGCGGATGGCGTTTATCCTGAATCGGCTGGCCGCGGCGCCGATGTACTACGCCTGGCTGAATCCCGATCGGCCGGTTTCGGGCTTGCGGCTTGGCGTAAGGACAAAAATTTGAGAGGCGCTTGCGTTTTTTCGATCTTTTGCTATACTGTATGCGTATAGGCAACAGGTACAGAAGGGGGCGAAAGGCTTCGACCGGATAGGATGACGGTCAGGCGGCGTGTCCAGGATGACGGTTGGCCTGGTAAATCATCCGTCACGAACAATAACTGGCAACTACCAGTATGCAATGGCTGCGTAAATAACCAGCCCGTCCCGGCAGACCTTGTTCGCGGGTTTGCCCCGGACGTCGGAAAGCGAACTGGCCTGCGGGTGTGTTTGCGGCCCAAAGGCGAGACCTTAGCAAAATAGTGAGTACCGAAGCCTGTCGTTCGGCGTCGGTGCGAGCGAACTTTCAATAGAGCGACTATGCACGTAGAAGTCTGGCCTGAAATATCACGGGACGGGGGTTCGACTCCCCCCGCCTCCATTTTTTATATACACGCAGGCGCCGTGTGTAACAGTCGAATTCCTTGATTGCCAACTGTTGTTGAAAGCGTATGTTATGCGAAAACTCAACGCCGTGGTGATGACGCTGGCGGGGGGGCTGCTGATGGCGGCGGCCGTTCTTAAGGTTCATGAGGTGCTGACTGTCTATTTCCCTTCGTGGCGTGAGCACGGCGTGTGGGAGTCGTGGGAGTTTTTCCTTGTTCAGATTCCGGTGGAGTTTGCGCTGGGCGTGTGGATGGTCAGCGGCCTGTTTCGCAAAGCGGCCTGGCTGGCCGGGACCATCGCCTATTTCGGGTTTATCGGCGTTACCCTGTACAAGGCCCTGATCGGGGCCGAGTCTTGCGGATGTTTCGGACGGGTGGAGGTGGACCCGTGGATTACCCTGTTTGCGGTGGATGTGCCGTTTGCCCTACTGTTGGCGATTTTCCGTCCCAAAGGACTGAAACTGCTTCCGCCGCCGTGGCCGCGTACCGGCCATGCCATTGTCACGGCGGTTCCGATTTTTGCGGCGCTGATCTTTACGGCGCCGATGCTGGTGGCCTTTCGGCCGGAGTTTATCAAACCCGAAGACTGGACGGCGCAGGGGACGACCTTGCCGCGACCGATTGCCAAACCCAAGCCGACCGACGTGTCCGATCCGGCACACACCCGGACAGAGCCTGCGCCGCCTGCCGATCCGACACCCAAGGCTGAGACTGACCCGGAACCTGAATCGGAGCGGATTGACGACCCGGCAGTTCAAACAGATCCGGCGGAATCCGATGCCAAACCCGATCCGCCGGCTGCTGCGGAAACCGAAGCACAACCTGACCAGACGCCGAAACCGGAACCGATTCCTGAACCGGAACCTGAAATTGAGCCGGAGCCGGAGACAGAGCCTGAGATTGCGGCGGAACCGGAATCCGAGCCGGAGCCGGAGATTGAGGCGCCGCCGTTATGGCCGTGGCTGGAACATATTGACATCGCCGACCAGCTCAAAGAGGGCATTGTCGTTGCCTATATGTATCATTACGATTGTTCGATTTGTGCCGACAGTGTGCCCAAATACGAGGCCTATCACAAAGAAATGGAGCAAATGGGGGCTGAGGAGTTCACGATTGCCTACCTTGCCATTCCGCCGTACGGCCAGGGGCCTGTGCCGGCCGATACAACCTGTCTGCACGGCAAGCTGACCGATCAGCGCAGTTGGGCGATTACCAGTCCGTTTGTGGTTGCCCTGATCGACGGCAGCGTGGTCAAGCAGTGGCCGCAGGGACAAGCGCCCGAGCCGGATGCGATTCTGGATGAAATTTTTGGTCCCTGACCGCAATTGGATCGGCGGCGGGCCGGACTACGCTTTCAATCGTTCCAAAATCACATCGGTATTCACGTATTGACTGACTAATTCGTGCAGACGGGCGACTTTGTCGGTGTCGTAAGAACGAATCTTAAAGCCCAGATCCTTCATTCGCGAGCTGACGGTGAAGGTGTCGTCATTGCTCAGCAGAATCGGAATGTGGCTGGACTTCATCAGCGGTTCAATCATCGGATGCGGATCAAACCCGCCTGTCAAAATCAGCCCGCCGCCGGGGTTGTCCTGGCGAGACAGCACAAGAATGGAAACAAGAATATTATCGATGCGGTCGCCGGGGATGATGATGAGCGTGTTTTCGCGGATGTGGCGAATGACGTTTTGCGGTTCCATCGCCGCGACGACGGTGTGGTCGGCGCGATTGCTGAGGTGGTCGTGTCCGCACAGGATCGTGTAATTAAATTCCTCGGCCAACTGTCCCATGGTAAACGTCGTCAGTTGCGGCACGTAGGGAATCGCCCCGAGCAGCTCAGTCCCCAGCAGGCGCAGTCCTTTGGCGACGGCGTCTTTGACTTTGTCGTATTTTTCGGTAAGGACTTTATTCAAAACGACGCCGAGTACCTCCACATTGTGCTCTCGAAAGACCGCCAGACTCATCGCAATTTCGTCAAGCGGCCGTCCGATGCCGCCGGCGGTGACGATGACCACCTTGGCCTCCAGCAGCTCGGCCACGCGGGCGTTGGACAGCCCAAAGCAGCTTCCTACGCCTGCATGTCCGGTTCCCTCGACGATGATCATCGAATGCACTTGTTTGAGGGTTTGATGACAGCGAATGATTTCGCGTTCGAGCGGCTCAACGTTGGGATTGTCGATGAATTTACGGGTAAAGCCCGGCTCAATCGCGATGGGACTGAGGTAATAGGGTTCATCGCGCAGATTAAAGACCTGATGCACGAGCACGCCGTCCTCGTCGATGTTCTTGTCCTGATAGCGCACGTAGTGCTGGCCGACCGGCTTGCAGTAGCCCGGGTCGAATCCTCGGTCACGCAAGACCTGAATCATTCCCAAACTGACCGAGGTCTTGCCGCAGTCGCGAAGGGTCGCGCCGATATAAAGCGGTTTTATGTCCATTTGTGTCCTCAATGGTTTCGTACACTTGCTATTGTCCGCATTCAGCCGGCAAAATCAAGATTTTCTCGAAAAGCCCAAAGAAAAACAGCGATTGGCGTTGATTTTCGCGGGGTTTTTTTATATTTTCTGATGTTAAAGCCGTTTATAAAATGTCCTCTTTCAGACGATAAGGATTCTCTATAATGTCGAATTTTGTAATTGAACCTGCCGACCGCATCAAGCGGCTGCCGCCGTACCTGTTCGGCAAGCTCAACGCCCTCAAGCTCGAAAAACGCCGGCAGGATATTGATATTATCGATTTGGGGATGGGCAACCCAATGGACGGCGCCCCGAAAATCGTCATCGATAAGTTGTGCGAGGCGGCACAAGACCCGCGCAACCACCGCTACAGCGCCTCGAAAGGGATTTACAATCTCCGACGGGATATGGCGCAGAAATATGATCGCAAATGGGGCGTGTCGCTGGATCCCGAGACGGAGTTGCTGGCGTGCATCGGCTCCAAAGAAGGCTTTAGTCATCTATGCCTGGCGATGCTCGGCCCCGGTGATACGGCGATTGTGGCCGATCCGGCGTTTCCGATTCATATTTACGGCGTCGCGCTGGCCGGGGGCAATGTCATTACTGTGCCGTTGGGCTGCGACCAAAAGTTCCTGGATACGATTGCGTATGTCTGCGAGCATTTGTTCCCGCGGCCGAAGCTGCTGATCTTGAACTATCCGCATAATCCGACGTCGATGACGGTCGAGCCGGGCTTTTTTGAGACGGTGGTGGACGTGGCCAAGCGGTTCAGGATCGCGGTCATTCACGACTTTGCCTATGGCGAGACGGCCTTTGACGGGTACAAACCGCCCAGTTTCCTCTCGGCCAAAGGCGCCAAGGATGTCGGCGTGGAGTTTACCACGATGAGCAAACCCTATGGGATGGCCGGCTTTCGTATCGGGTTTTGCGCGGGTAACAAAGAGATGATCAACGCACTGGCGACGATCAAGGGCTATTACGATTACGGCATCTTTCAGCCGGTGCAGATTGCCAGTATTATCGCGATGCGGCACTGCGAAAAGGAGATTGCGGCTCAGAACGCCAAATATCAGGCGCGTCGCGACGTCGTTTGCGATGGGCTCAGGCGTCTGGGCTGGCAGGTCGAGCCGCCGCGGGCGTCGATGTTTGTCTGGACGAAGTTCCCCGTCGAACAATCCAACGGCAAGGGCAGCATCGATTTCGCGATGGAGCTGCTCGAACATGCCTATGTGGCGATGGCGCCCGGACGAGCGTTCGGCGAAAACGGCGAATACTATATGCGAATCGCATTGGTTGAGAACGAACACCGCCTGCGTCAGGCAATCCGCAATATCAGCCGCTACATCCAGGGCAAAGAGGTGCCCGGCAAACGCCGAAAATACACCCGAAAATAACACGACCGGGCCGGTTGTTCCGCCCGCCTTGAAGGGGCCGTCCGGGTCAGCCCGTCGCTGCGCTCGGTGAGGGGTTCTCACGGTCTGTGGCCGCGATGCTCTGGAATGAGCCGCATATTTTTTTGCCCTGGTCAGGAGCCTCGTACAGGGTCGGGGAGGCTCAAATGTTCCCATAATATCGGCATTATCAGGTTTCAAGAAGTAATTGTCCTCTATTGTCAGCCGAGATCCTCCTGTTCCGATAATAAAAGACAGTACTTTCTCAAAAATCTACTTGACTTTTTGGGGGATATTTGCTTAAATACGCTATGTATCAGTATTGAAAATGAGCCAAACCGCTTCGCTTGTCGATCGCTGTACGCGGCAAAAGGGGCGTGAATAGGTTGTTATATTTCTGTGTGGATTGCAGGGTGTGATTGACGCAGGGATAGAGGGTGTTTCAGGGCGGTCAGACGACTGCAAGCAAACTTAGTTATTACGGGAGAACGATGATGAAGAACGTAGTGGGTGTTTTGGCCGTGTTGCTGGCGGTTGGGCCGGCAATGGCTTCGATTTCAATTCAGGATGTTTTCACAGATGGGACGTATGAGGTAACCGTTGAAAGCGTGGTTGCCCCGTACGAGGGACAGTACAAATACAGTTATACCATTCTTCCTTCCACAACCGCCAATATCCAGTGGTTTTCCGTGTCGCTGACAGCCGGCGCGGTGATTAGCGATATGGGGGTGGAAGCCGGAACCGGTGAGCCGGTCATTTGGACGCTGGTCAGCGGGCCGGACAGTTCCAGCACCGATGCGGTCTTTACCGCCACCGTACCGGCCGGCAGCACCTCTGCGACGGTATGGTTTACCAGTCCTCAGAATTTTACCGTTACTCCGGGCGCCGCGGCGGGTCTGAACGACGGCCAGTATGTGGCCACCACCGGTCAGGTACTTTCGCCGATTCCGGAACCGGCCACGATGACGCTGCTCGGACTCGGTGCAGTACTGGTCACTTCGCTGCGAAAAAAACGCGGCTAAAAGACGTGTTCAATTTTCAGGTTTTATTAACTTAATTAGAGAAAGAGCGGTAGCTTATGATGAAGCGGGCGATTTATGTGAGTTTGACGGCGGCGCTGCTGATGGCGGCGCCGGCGGGGGCGGCACTGTCGATGGCGCTGACCGAGCTTCCGGACGGCTACGAATCCCAATGGGCCGGCAAGTCCTCTTTTGCGGTGAATCTCGGCGGCGGGAAATATGCGTATGGCCGGCTGGAGTTTGCCGTCTATGATACCCTGTCCGCAAGCGATCTGGGGATGGCTGTTCCGGGCGACCGCCGGTATCTGTATGCTTATCAACTGTTCAATACGGATGGGAACGCGGCGATGACCTATTTCGCTCTGACCGGGATCCATTCGGGGGCGATTGAATCGAATGACCAGATCGGCACAGCGTCCGGTCCCGATGGCGGCATCGACGCGGAAGCCTATTTTGATGCGAGCAAAACCAAGGCGATTTTCACGTTTGAAGACGGCTTGCTGGTCGTCGGTGAGAAATCGACCTTTTTACTCCTCAGCAGCGACGCGAAACCCAAGGTCGGCGGCTATGAAATCGTGCCCTCGTCCGATGATAATGTGTGGGTGCCGGGCGACAATACCCAGGAAACGAGTATTCCCGAACCGGCGACTGTGGCGCTGCTGCTGACCGGTGCGGCGCTGAGTCTGCGTAAACGACAATGAAAACCGACCTGCGGCGTTTTCCGCAGGGTTCCAATGAATTGGGGGGAACCATTATGAAAGCAGTGGATATGTATAAAATGTCGGTGTTGTTGGTGATTTCGGTATTGACGTGTGCGATTCCGGTATTTGCTCAGCAAGCTGACCCGCAGGGTTATACCCTGCTGATCCAGCAAACGCCTGCCGGCGCCGGCACGGTCACTCCCGGCGACGGGGTGCACAAGTACGGCATCGGCCAGACGGTAACGCTCTCGGCGGTTCCGCAAGAGGGCTTTCGTTTTCTTTACTGGCTGGGCGATGTCAGTACGGTAATGGAGCCGACGACGTCGGTCAGTCTGGATTCGCCGAAGATGGTGATCGCGGTTTTTGAACGGGCGACCTTTAACGAAGAAGATGAACCGCTTCCCGCTTTCGGCGTTGGCCGAAGCCCCGCCGGTTCAGCCGGTCTGATGGCCAGCCCCAATCCGATTGCCAGACCCGGCACAGTCAGTCCGGCTTCATATACCGGCGACCGGACGATTGTGTACTCAGGTCCGGAAGTGGAATGGCCCGACACGCCGCCCTCTGACGACGACGATATTCTGGTGCCCGGGGATCCGATTCCGGAACCGGCTACTCTGCTTCTGTTGGGGGTCGGCTCGGCCGCTCTGTTTCGAAGACGCAAATAACATTTTTGCCGCGGCGGGGATGTCGCCGGCGTTTTGAAACAATACGGTGCATCGGCAGGAAAGCAACATATTTCAGCGGAGGAGAGATCTGCTGGATACAGCCGAGCGCAAAAGCGCTCGGCTGTATTTTTGAGGCCATCGCAACGACCGATAATCATTCCCTGTTTCAACATTCATTTTTTCCGAAAGTCCCCCGCCCCAAGCGACGATATACCTTTAAGTCGGCAAAAGACCCGATACGGAACGTAAGACAGACAAAACAGACCGGAGTTCCAATGATGCAAAACAACGCATCAGCCAATATCGATAGAAGAAAGGGATGATCATGAGCGGTAAAATCCTTGTTGCAGAAGACAATCCGTCCAATCAGAAATTGATCAGTATTCTTCTCCAGAAGATGGGACATCAGGTCACCCTGGCCGAGGACGGCGAATCAGCGATCAACAAGGCCACGGTCGAAACGTTTGATCTGATTTTGATGGATATGCAGATGCCCAATGTCAACGGCTACGACGCCGCGCGGCAGTTGCGTGAGAAAGGCTGCAAGACGCCGATTATTGCGCTGACGGCCAATGCGATGCTCGGCGACGAGGAAAAGTGTCTTCAGGCCGGCTGTGACGGCTATCTGGCCAAACCCATCGATCGCACCCAGTTGAATGAGATGATCTCGCAGTATATTTCAGTTCAGGTCTGAATCGCTTTGCCGACGTGCTGAGTTTTATGGCTTGGCCTTTTGGTCGTCTTCTTCGGCCTCGGCGGCATCCACGTCCTGTTCGTGTACGTCGTCTTCTTCAATTTCCTCCTGCTCCGGGTCGTCTTCGGCGCGTTCACCGGTCAGATCGGCGTAGCCGGCGACCTCATCGGCAATCATATTCTTACGCAGATCTTCATACTCGTCCAGCGTCATCAGCACTTCGCGCGCCTGGCTGCCTTTGTATTCGCCGAGAACGCCGGCCGCGGCCATCATTTCGATAATGCGGCTGGCGCGGGCGTAACCGATGCTGAGTCGTCGCTGCAAAAGTGAGACGCTGCCGCGGCGACTTTCCAGCACGACCCGTACGGCGTCGTCAAACAAATCGTCCCTTTGCGCCCCGCCCAGATCAACGGTGTTCAGCTGCATCAATTCCGGATGGAACTGCGGCTGGGCGATGTCCTTGAGGAATTTGACAATGTCGCGAATTTCGTCATCGTCCAGAAACGCGCCCTGCGACCGCACCAGCTCGCTGGTGCCGGGCTTGAGAAACAGCATATCGCCCTGACCGAGCAGCGTCTCGGCGCCGTTCTGGTCGAGAATGATGCGGCTGTCCATTCGTGCGGCCACGCGAAACGCGATACGCGAGGGCATATTCGATTTGATCAGGCCCGTAACGACGGTCGCCTGCGGACGCTGCGTAGCCAGCACCAGATGAATGCCGACGGCGCGGCTCTTTTGGGCGATGCGGACGATATACGATTCGATTTCCTTGGCGCTGGTCATCATCAAATCCGCCAGCTCGTCGATGACAATCACGATATGCGGCAGTTTTTTGGGGATTTTGGCTTCTTCTTCCGGCGTCGTGGGATTGAACCGTTCGATCAGTTCTTCCGTGGTCAGCAGGTTGTATGAGGCGATGTTTCGCACCTTGGCCTCGGCCAGCAGCTCGTAGCGCTCGTCCATTTTTTCCGTGGCCCATTGCAAAATCTGCTCGGCCCGGTTCATCTCCGTGACCGTCGGGCACATCAAGTGCGGGATGGACTCAAAGGCCGCCATTTCCACCATTTTCGGGTCGATCAGGATCAATTTGACTTCGTCGGGACGGCGCGTCAGCAGGATGCTGATGATGATGCTGTTGATGCAGACGCTCTTACCCGAACCGGTGGTGCCGGCGATGAGCAAATGCGGCATGGCCGCCAGATCGGACACGAGCACTTCGCCCGACGAGCTTTTGCCCAGAAACAGAGGGATTTGCATCTTGCCGGCGCCCGCGCCGCGGACGATCAATTCTTTGAGCCGCACTGTTTCGCGCTGGCTGTTGGGCACTTCAATGCCGATGGTGTGTTTACCCGCCAGCGGGGCGACGACGCGCACCGAGCCGGAACTGGAACTCAGCGCCCGCGCCATATCGTTGGCCAGCGTGGAGATCTGACTGACCTTCACCCCCGGCGCCAGCTCCAGCTCGTACATCGTAATCGCCGGCCCGGCCTCGGCGTTGACCACCTGCGCATTGACGCCGAACTCCTCCAGCAGCGACTCCAAAATGCGGGCCTTTTCCTCGACCATTTGCTCCTGAATTTCCGAAAAGCCGGTTTCCGGGTCTTTGAGCAGATCCAGCGGCGGAAGCTCATAGTCCTCATAGCTTTTCTGGACGGCCGGCGGCTGTTTGCTTTTGGTCGATGCGGCGGCTTTGGCGGCCGGTTTTGCTTTGCGAACGGGCGGGTCTTTGGGTTCGCCTGTCTTGGGCGTCGTCGGTTCGGCCTTGTCTGATTGGGGTTTGGCAATGGCTGCGGAGGTGACCGCTGCCGGCGAGGCGGTTTCGCTTTGTCCTATTTTTTCGCGGTATTGACGGACCACCTCCGAGAACGATTGGGGTTGCTGTTTTTGTTTTTGACTAAGCCGCGTCCAAATTTCGCCGAGCGCCTGGGATTGTTCCTTGGCCGCCGACAGCGCCGGCCCGGCCAGCCCGAAGAACTTCAACACGCCCAGCCCGAACCATCGCGCCAGCGTCAGCACCACCGTATCAGCCGCAACAATCGCCCCCACAATCAAACTGCATAACAGAACCGTCCATGTCCCCAACTGGGACAAGTAAATCGGCAAAAATGTCCCGGCCGCGACGCCAAGGATCCCCCCGTTGCCCCAGGGAAAATCGCCGGCGGCATAAATACGCCCCATCACCGCCCGATAGAGCAATCCGCCGTTGTCGCTGTTTGGCCACGTCAGATACCACGCCGTCGAGATCGCCGCGGTCACCAGAATCAGCCCGATTGCTCGCAACACGGGATGGCTTAGCGGCTTGCCCGACAGATGTGAAAACAGCATCACCACCAGTCCCAAAAGTCCGAAAATAACCCCCGGCCCGAAGTAATAGAGCAAATAATAGGACGAAAATGCCCCCACCTGCCCGCACCAGTTTCGCGGCGGCTCATTGTGCGGCCGGACGTAATCGCTGGGGGCGTCGCCCATATCAAAGCTAAGCAAGCTGAACAGCCCCAGCACGCAAACGCATAGCAGCAGCCCTTCAATTGCAATCTTATATAAATGTCCGTGTTTCACTATCTCTTCCAGAATAAGTCAACGCAACACGGACTTGCCGTCCGTGAACCATGAACACACAGCCACGATGGCCGCGCTACCCTATAGATATCGGCAAGACGCCCCTTTCTTCTGAAATCATGCCCGAATTACCCGATTTCACAATGCCATCATACCCCTGAAACCCCGTTTACACAAGACGTAACCGAGAGAAGATAGGTACTTTGTAACGTCTTGTTTTTATTGGTTGTGAAAAGTTGTTTTGCAAGCCTTGGAAAAGCGATTATAATGAACTTTTAGGCAACTTAAAAAAGATGCGTTAAGTCAGGATATTCGAAATGAAAAGGGTCAGATGGTGTGGCATGTTCATCGTGGGTTTGATCTGGACGGCCTGGCCGGTGATCGCGCAGACGTGGGTGCTCGATCCGCAGGCCGGCTGGCAGGATGTCGCCGATTTGCCGCAAGGAGAGTATCTGACGGCGATTTCACAGATCAAGCAGCAGCTTGCCTCCGGCAAGAGCGGCGATGGGGTCGCGGCCCTGGAACAGCTTAAGGCGGACTTTCCGGAACTGGCCGGCGGCGATCTGGAGGTCTTTATCGAAGCGGAAAAAATCTATGCCAAACGCAATCTGGGAAAAGCCGGCAAACTGTACAAAGAATTTCTTGATACGTGGCCGGACAGCCCTTTGCAGCCGGCGGCCATGGAGCGGTATTTTTCTATCGGTACCGCTTTTTTGCAGGGCCAGAAGCGCACCTTTTTGTGGGTGCTGCGGTTGCCGGCCTTTGATGACGGCGTCAATATTATGCGAAATATCGCCGATAAAGCGGGCAATTCGCCGATTGCGCTGCGGGCGCTGCAGGTAACAGCCGAGAATCAGGAACGCCGCAAGCGTTTCATCGAAGCGTATCATACCTGGGCCGAGATCGCCGCCCGATGGCCGACCGGCGCCGAGGGACGCGACGCGCTGCTTCGGATGGCTCGAGCGCTGCACGCTTCGTATGACGGGCCGGATTATGATGAGTCGGTGCTGCGCGGTGCACAGAGTTATTTTGAGGATTATATGCAGCGTTATCCGCAGATCGCAGAAGAGCTGAAGCTCTCCGAGACGCTCCGGTTGATTACCGAGCAGTTGGCTTACAAGCAGTATGAAGTAGGCCGCTATTATGAGCGCATCGGCAATCAGGACGCCGCCCATAGGCATTATCGTCAGGTCATCGAGCAATGGCCCGATACCGGCGTGGCTCAAATGGCGGCCGAGCGGTTGGGGCCGGATACTGAACCGCCGGTCAAACCGACCTTTCGCCGCAAACTGTTTAATGCGGCCGGCGGTTTTTTGGATAACTGGTTTGGTTTGAAACTGCTGTTCGGATCATCCGAAGCCCAATCCGACGGCACAAACGCAACGCTTAATATAGAGTAAGGATTCAGTCTGTGAAACGACAACTTATCAGTATCGTACTGACGGCTTCAGTCGCGACGTGGCTGACCGGTTGCGGGACAGGCGGCCTGGCAGGCTACCAAAACACGTGGCTGCATCCGGAGGATGTATCGAGCGTGTATGTCGAGATGTTTGACTCATCCGGTTTTCGACGGGGGTACGAGTTCAAGCTGACCGAGGCCGTGTGCAAACGCATTGAAGCCCAAACGCCGTACAAGATTGTCTCGGACAGGAACCTGGCCGACTCGGTGCTCAGCGGAACCGTCGGCGCCGGTTCGGGGGTGCTTGCCGGCGACCGTTATACCGGACGCGCGTTGGAGCGGGAGGCATTGGTGCAGGTTCGCGTGACGTGGAAAAATCTCCAGACCGGACGGCTGATGCTGGATAACGAAGTCGTTTATGTGGCCGTCAGTTATTCCGACCTGCTCGGCCAGACATTTGATTATTCAGCCGGTGCAGCAGTGAACAAAGCCGCTCAGAAAGTAGTAGAACGGATGGAACAGCCGTGGCAGCCGGCCCTTGTACAGTATGGGCCTGACGCAGGACAGAAATGACAAATTAAAACACACTTCAACACGGCTTTTTGATGTCAACCCCCGGACGTTTCGGCCATTTCGATGTGAGATGCCAATATCGGTTTGGGATTCGGTTTTTTGAAAATGAATCAATGTGTCGCAATAAAACAAAATAAAGACGAGTTACAATGACAAAACAAATTCCTTCCAGACGAAAACAGACTCCGCCGCCTTCGGGGAAATTGCCCCCTCGCTATAATCGCGGTCCGTTTACCTGGCTGTTGATCGCGCTGGTGGTTATGGCCATTTTTATGTCGCTCAGTCAGCTTCACCGCACGGACAAACTGTCGCTTTCCGAGTATCTCGACTATGTCAATCAAGGCTATATCGAGGAGGTGACGTTCAAAGAAACCAACCGCGAGATTACCGGAAAGTTTAATGAAGAGGGCATTGCCAACCGTCCCGACGGCGCGCCGACGATGTTTCAGGTGCATTATACGCCGGAACTGCTTCCGGAGGGACATTTTGACCGGCTGGATCAAAACGGCGTGGAGGTCAAGGTCGAACGAGACGGGCTTTGGATTCAGTTTTTAATGAGCCTGGTGCCGTTTCTTCTGATCATCGGATTGATTTACTTTTTCTTCCTGCGCAATCTCAGGGGCGGCGGCGGAATGCTGATGAATTTCGGCCGCAGCCGGCATCGTCTGCGCGGCAAGGAAAAGAAAGTTACATTTGACGATGTCGCCGGCATTGAAGAGGCCAAAGACGAAGTGGCCGAGATTATTGAATTTCTCAAAAATCCCAAAAAGTTTCGGAAAATCGGCGGACGCATACCGCGCGGGGTGCTGCTGTCGGGCCCGCCCGGCTGCGGCAAGACGCTCTTGGCCAAGGCCATCGCCGGCGAGGCGGATGTGCCGTTTTTCAGTATCGCCGGAAGCGACTTTGTGGAGATGTTTGTCGGGGTCGGGGCCAGTCGTGTGCGCGATTTGTTCAAACAGGCCAAGGAAAATTCGCCGTGTATTATCTTTCTGGACGAGATTGACGCCATCGGCAAAAAACGCGGCCCCGGTTTTGTCAGCGGCGGCCACGACGAACGTGAACAGACGCTCAACGCCATTCTGGTCGAGATGGACGGCTTTGAGACCAACGATCAGGTGATCGTCATTGCCGCCACCAACCGCGGCGACATCCTGGACCCGGCCTTGACCCGACCGGGGCGATTCGACCGGCAGGTCGTGGTGCCGCTGCCGGATTTGCAGGGACGCACCAAGATTCTGCAAATCCACGCCAAAAAGATCAAGTACGATCCGTCGGTGGATTTTGAACGGCTGGCCCGCGGCACGCCGATGTTCACCGGCGCCGAACTGGAGGCCCTGATCAACGAGGCTGCCATCGGCGCCACGATGCAGGGCAAAGATTACGTGGAGATGAGCGACTTTGAAGAAGCCCGCGACAAGGTCCGCTGGGGTCGGGCCAAACGCAGTCGGGTGGTGGACGAGGCCGACAAGCGGCTGACCGCTTTTCACGAGGCCGGACACGCCCTCGTGCAGGCCATGATCAAAGACGCCGATCCGCTGCACAAAGTCAGCATCATTCCGCGCGGGCCGATGGGCGGGGCCACCTTTGCGCTGCCGGAAAAAGATCGACTGTTTTATTCCAAGAAATACTGTCTGGCTCAACTGCAAATCTGTTTCGGCGGTCGGGTGGCCGAGGAGCTGTTCTGTGACGACGTTACCAGCGGCGCTCAGTCGGATATCAAACAGGCGACGATGCTGGCGCGCGGGATGATTATGGAATGGGGGATGGGCGAAGAAGTCGGCCCGATCAATTACGCCACCGACGGCAGCAGCGACGGGTATTTTGCCCATCTTGTGCCGGAATACTCGCAGCGGACCGCCGAGCTGATTGATCGGGAAGTCAAAAAGCTGATCGACTCGGCCTATGTCAAGGTTAAAGATCTCATCGAGGCCAACCGCGACAAGCTCGATGCGTTGGCCCAGGCGCTGATCAAATATGAAACGCTCGACGCCGAAGAAGTGCAGACCATTATCGAAGGCGGGCAGTTCGACAAACCGACGGTCTCCGATCTGTTGGCGGCCGAACAGAAAAAAAACGTCGGCACGCCGAAAAAGAAAGAGCAGGACGATTGGCTGTTGGATGATGAGGACGACGATTTCTGGGATGATGACAAAGACGCCGGCTCGACGTCGTCGGACGAAGACGTCGATTACGATCCGCGCAAAGGGTAGCACAACGGATTCGGTTCACTGAAAAATCAACAAGATTGGCTCTTATCCAATAAGGCGCGCCCGAGCCGCGTAGGGTGGTCCACGCCCACGCGGCGTTGCTGTTTCGAATCGTGGTTCAGATGACCTCAACCGATTGCGGGCCGAGCCGTTCAAGTCGCGACAGGTGATTGCGGCCGAGTGTCGCTTCGATTCTCACGGTGTTGTCTTCGTAGTGTTCTTTCAGATTGTCGCCGACGGTATGCAAAAAGTGGCTCAGCTTGCCGTTGCCGGCGCCGGCGATGATGCGAACGTGGACCCGGCCGCCGCGAATCTTTTCAGCAATGGCCCCGGCCAGTTGATCCAATTGGTAGCCGGTCTTGGCCGAGACACTCACGGCGCTGGGATAGACCGTTTGCACCGCGTCAAACAGCGTGCGGTCGGCGATTCGGTCGGACTTGTTGAGTACGACGAGCATTTCTTTTTGGCCGCAGCCGATGTCATTGAGAACCGTCTCAACGCTTTTGATTTGTTCAAACACCTCTCGGCTGGAAGCGTCCACCACATGCACCAGCAGATCGGCGTTGACCGCCTCTTCGAGTGTGGCTTTGAATGAGGCGACCAGGTGATGCGGCAGTTTGCTGACGAATCCGACGGTATCGCTGAGCAGGGCCTCGACGCCGCCTTCAACGGCCCACTTGCGCGTCCGCGTATCCAGCGTGGCAAAGAGCTGGTCTTCCACATAGACCTCGGCCGCGGTCAATGCGTTCATCAGCGTGCTTTTGCCGGCATTGGTGTAGCCGACCAGACAGATTTTATAAAAGCCCCGCCGCCCGTCGATTTCGCGGAGTTTGCGCCGGTCGATGCTGTCGATTTCACGTTTTAGATCGGTAATGCGTTTTTTGACAAGTCGCCGGTCGATTTCAAGTTGTTTTTCGCCTGTGCCGCGGGTACCGATACCGCCGACCGCTCCGGCCGCGGTGCCGCCGCCGGCGCCGGCGACCGTATCCAAATGCCCCCACATTCGTGTCAGCCGTGGATAGGTGTATTCAAGCTGGGCCAGTTCCACTTGCAGTTTGGCTTGTTTGGTCCGGGCGCGTGTGGCGAAAATATCCAGTATCAGCTCGCTGCGATCCAGTACCTTGCACTTGACGATTTTCTCCAGTTCGCGGATCTGTGCCGGCGACAGGTCGTTGTCAAAGATCACCACATCCGCCTGATATTCAGCGACTTTCTCGGCAAGTTGCCGGGCCTTGCCCGAACCGATATATGTTGCGGCGTGAACATCACGAAGTTTTTGAATAAACCGATCTACGACATTTGCCCCCGCGCTTTCGGCCAGTGCCTGCAACTCCTGCAAGCCATCCTGCTGCGCCGCTCGACGTTCCTGCGGCAGGAAGGCGCCGACCAGAATCGTCCGTTCTCGCTGAACGGTTGTCTGCTGACGTATGGTATCCAACGGCGATAAAACCCTTTCAAACAAATACGTTTGCGATGATTACCCTTATCATTGTACCCGAAAGAGAAACAAAAATCAAGTCCACCAAACAGGGCTTATTGGGTCTTAAACAGAGTAAAACCTCCTATAGACCGGCTCATCGGGATGTGCCGTTACTGACAGGGATGCCCCGCAGACAGGGCGAACCGGCCACGGTTGTTTCATTGTATAAATGCCCGATAGAATGTATCCGGTTTTGGGCCGAGTGTGTTGCTCAGCGTACCGATATTCGCAATCGTGCAGTCGATCACGTCGCCGGGCCGGAGAAAACGATTCTCCGCCAGTCCCACGCCGTGCGGCGTTCCGGTGCAGATGACATCGCCCGGCTCAAGCGTCATTAAATGGCTTAAAAAGGACACAATCCGATAGACATCAAAGGTCATTTGGTCGGTGTTGGCCTGCTGGCGTACCTGGCCGTTGACGGTCAGCGTTAGATCGAGATTGTGTGGGTCGGGTATTTCATCCGCGGTCACCAGCCACGGCCCCAGCGGCAAAAATGCGTCGGCCCACTTGCCCATCAACCAGTCAAAAAACGCATCACGCGGACGGTCGGTGCGCCCCTGTCGAAACGACACCGACCGGGCTGACAGGTCATTGGCGATGGTGTAGCCGGCAATACAGCCGGGAGCCTGTTGCGGCGAGACGGCATAGGCCGGTTTGCCGATCACCACGGCCAGCTCAATTTCATGGTCAATTTCGTCGCTGTAGCCGGGCCAGGGAATGGTTGCCCCGCAGCCGACGGCCGCGGTGGACGGCATCAAAAACGGCCACGGATTGGTGCATTGGGCCTGCCGGTCAAGGGACTTATCCTGCCAGCGGGTTTCTTCAAGGTGTCTGGCGTAGTTGCCCGCCAGGGCCAGCAGTTTGCCGGGCCGGGGAATCGGGGCGCATAACCGAATCTGATCGAAGTCCAGCCGAGGAACATCGGAATCCGGCAGCGATTTGAGCCGCTCAAAGGCCGATTTGCCCTTGATGAGGATTTCTTTGACGCTGTGAAGCGCGTAGTCGGTTGCCGTGGGGATGTTGATGATTCCGTCATCGGTGACGATGCCGCAGGAAGTGGTGTGCTGATAGAGATACGTTGCCAGTTTCATGGGTGGTCCGCCAAATAAAAATTGTTCTGTTCAATCCGCTGCTCAGAAGGCCGCACGGTAAAGTCTGCCCCGAATAATATAAAAAGAAAAGGGTTGAATGCCAAGAACCAAATCGGTTTAATAGGCGTACCTGAGACGCGAAACCCGTGTACAAAAAAATGTGGTTTAAGATGGGCGGATGACAATGAAATGTTTTTTCTCGAAATGGTTCAGCGGCGGCCGCAAATCGTCGAATGACAGCGTTCTAATCAAAGATTATTCCTCAAAATCCCAGGAACAGCCGTCCTCGCAGGTCGTCGCTTTGCATGGCTCCAAAGAAAACGCCGAGCAATCGGTCGCACGAAAAAAAGAGCCGGCCGAGCGTTTCACCGAATCGGTGGACAGGCTGGTGGCGCGGCTGGAGGGAATAAACGACAATCTGGGTCGCCAAACAAAGCAAAACGAGCAGCTCGTTCAGAAACTGGAGGAATTGCCCCGTCTGCTCTTGCCGGTTCCCGATGCGGTCCATCAGCAGCGCGATGCGCTGATGGAGATGGTCGAGCAGCTTCGCCGCAAGGCCGAGCACGACCAGGCGCTGGCCCAGGCGCTGTCTCGGCTGCCCGAACAGGCCGGACGACAGACCGAATCGCTCGAGGCGATTGAGGACCGGCTTTCAACCGCGGCCGAGGCTGATGAGAAACTGGCCGAGACGTTCAGGCAGGTCTCCGAAAGTCTCGGCAAGCTCGACGCCGACGTGAACGGCGAGATTGAGTGGCTTCAAAAAATGAGCCGTTCGTTTGAAGAAAATGAAACCTTCCTCAAAGAAACGCTGACCGCCCAGCAGCGAAAATTTTTCCGCGTGTTTGCCATTGCCGTGGGGGTTTCGCTCGCGGCGATCACCGCGCTGGTCGTTGTCCTGTTGATCGTGCTGTACCGGTAAAGAATTTAGAATTTAGAATGTAGAATTGAATTATGTCAGCAGGTCATAGAGACGCGGTTTGAGCAGGGCGATGGCGCGGCCGCGATGGGAGATGCGGTTTTTGGTTCGGCTGTCCAGTTCGGCGGCGGTTTTGCCCAGTGAGGGGATGTAAAAGACCGGGTCGTAGCCAAATCCGTTCTCGCCTTTGGGCTCACGTCCGATCACGCCGTCAATGCAGCCGGCCGCTTCCAGCAGAATGTTTCCCGGCTGGGCCAGCGCCACATGACAGACAAACCGCGCGGTGCGCCGGGCGTCGGGCACGGCGTCCATCAAACGCAGGACTTTTTCATAATTGGCCCGGTCAATCGCCTTGCGGTCGGTCGAGGCGGCTTCGTCAGCGGCAAAGCGGGCGCTGCGGACGCCGGGCGCCCCGTCCAGCGCATCGATGGCCAGCCCTGAATCATCGGCCAGCGTCCAGAGGCCGGTCTGCTCGGCATAGCCCAGGGCTTTTTTGCGGGCGTTTTGGGCAAATGTCGCGCCGTCTTCGACGACCTCGGTCGCCTCCGGAAAATCGCCCAGGCTGACCCATTGGATGCGTTTGGCCGCGTCGGCCAGCATCTCGGCCAACTCTTTGACCTTGCCCGGATTGGTCGTTGCTACAAGAATTGTCTGCTTCATTTTAAGTCGTTCATATCGTTTTCGAGAGTCTCTTCGATAATCTCCAGCAAGCGTTTGAGCGTCGGTACGTCCATCGCCGGCGGCGGCATCAGGACAACGACATCGCCCAGCGGCCGCAGCATCGCCCCTTTGGGCCGCATTGCCGCACAGACGCTGGCGCCGACTTTGCGGCGATAGTCAAACGGCTGTCGGGTCGCTTTGTCCTGCACCAGTTCAATGCCGCACATCAGGCCGCACTGCCGCGCATCGCCGACATACGGCAGCTTGGCAAACCGTTCAAAGGCCGATGCAATCAGATCTATCTTTTCCGGCAGCGATTCAAGAATCCGATTCTGTTCAAACAAATCCAGACTCGCCACGGCTGCGGCGCAGCCCAGTGCATTGCCGGTGTAGGTGTGGCCGTGATAAAAGGTTTTATAGATGTCGCCTGTGCCGAGAAAGGCGTCATATACCGTCTGCGTCGTTAGCGTCGCCGCCAGCGGCAGATACCCGCCGGTGATGCCCTTGGCCAGACACATCAGATCGGGCCTGACCGCCTCCTGTTCGCAGGCAAACATCGTGCCCGTGCGGCCGAACCCCGTGGCCACCTCATCGACAATGAGCAGCACGCCATACTGTCGTGCCAACTGCTCGATGCCTTTTAAGAACCCTTTGGGGTGTACCAGAATACCGGCGGCGCCCTGCACCAGCGGCTCCAGCACAATTGCGGCGATTTGCCCCGCATGGGCCTTCAGCAGCGATTCGGCCATTTCGAGGCTGTGTGCGGCGCACTGTTCGGGCGTGCCGTCAAAACGATACGGATGCGGGCTGGGCACAAAGTGCGTCTCAAACAGCAGCGACTTAAAGATGCCGTGGAACAAGTCCATCCCGCCGACGCTGACCGAGCCGACTGTGTCGCCGTGATAGGCCTGGCGCACGGCGATAAACCGTGTGCGTGTTTTTTGCCCGATGTTCTGCCAGTATTGATATGCCATCTTGAGTGCGATTTCGACGCTGGTTGCGCCGCTGTCGGAGTAAAAGACCTTCTCCAGTCCTGCCGGGGCGATCTGGACAAGCCGCTCGGCCAGCTCGGCCGCGCGCGTCTGGGCCAGTCCCAGCAGGGTGCTGTGAGCGATTTTGTCCAGTTGTGCGCGAATGGCCGCATCAATCGCCGCGACGCGATGGCCGTGCACATTGCACCACAGGCTGCTGACCCCGTCGATATAACGGCGGCCTTCGGTGTCGATTAAATAAAACCCTTCGCCGCGATCAATTACGACTGGCTCGCCGTCCAGCCAGTCGGCCATCTGCGTAAACGGATGCCAAAGATACTGTTTATCCAGTTCGATCCAATGTTGTGTTGTGTTGTTCATCTTGCCGGTGTGATTCAAGGTCAATGCTCATTTGTGACCGAGGTGAGCGTCAGTTTGCCCAGTTTGACTCCTTTAAGACTGGCCATTTTGTCAGCCAAATGGCGGATTTCCTGCACCGCCCCTTTGAGAATAATCACTTCAAGGCAATGATGATGATCCAAATGCACGTGGACCGAGGCAATGACCTGAAGCAAATGGGTGTGCTGAAGCTGTATCAACTGCTCGGCCAGCTTCGAGGCGTGATGGTCATACACCAGAAACACCCCGCCGATGCCTTGTGCGCGCGGCGATTCAAGGGCCGCTTCGCTCAGGGCCATTCGAATCAAATCCCGAATCGCCTCGGAGCGGTTCGCATAGCCTTTGACGCGAATCATTTTGTCAAACTCCGCCAGAAGAGGCTTGTCCAGCGAGACGCCCACTCGTTCCAAATTGCTCATAACATCCTGTTTAGGAAAAGGTTATAATTTTATATCGACAATCCAATAACCGCGATGTAACCTGCCTCAATAGGCGTATTATGCGGCTTGTTTGACCGGTTGTAAACCGATTTTCACGAACGAACGTTGAAAATCAACAAAACCGACTTGACAGTGCGACATGAATTCTTTAAAGTAATGAGTCGTAGCAAAATTTTGGAAAACGTATGCGCAATTTGGGTAAATATCTTTTGTGAGAAAGGCGGACGGCGTATGAAAAGCGGAATATTTGTTTTTGGTTTGATTTTGTCTGTTTTCTGTGGACAGGCCGCGGCTGAGCCAACCCTTGCCGAGGTCACCCATTGGCAGCTTCAGGCGGTCGATGAAAACGGCATCGGTACCTATACGGCCACGGATAAGGTCGCCATTACGGGCATTATTCTCAATAATCCTGAAGAGATGCTCGATCCGACGCCGTCCGATGTGGGGATGGGCGGCCAGTGGCAAATCTTCATTCAGGGCGAAACCGACCCCAACGGCCTGCCCGACCACGCCGGTACCGCCGTTTGGTTTGGCCAAAATTACAGCAACGTCTCCAGCTCCGACGACTATACCGACGCGGAACTGCTTGAAGAACTGTATCGTATCAATCGCGATCCGAACAGCGGGTATGTCTTTCAGGCCGGCGACCGCGTGAAAGTCACGGGGTATTACAAATTTTTCAAGGGAAAGATTAACATCAACGAACAGCATGAGAAAGATCCGCAGTTTGACTTCACGATCGAGCTGCTCCAGCCGGCCGTCGGACTGCCGACCCCCGAAGTCATCACGCTGGATGAACTGAAAGATGAATTCGACAACTATATTTTTGACCCGAACCGATTGACCGGCCCGGAGTATTATCAGGCGCGGCGGGTCCGACTGAACAATGTGACAATTATCGACCCGGAAAACTGGAAGCCCAACGGCGAAATCACCGTGATGGACGAAAACGGCCTGACGTTTCCGGTCAAACTGGGCATCGGTCGAGGCTTTGGACGCTATGCCTGTCCGGACGGGCCGATTGATGTTATCGGGATAATGAATCAGGAAAGCGCCCAGTTTTTTCCCTGCATTGACGGGTATCATCTCTGGGTGGTCAACTACGACGGCAACGGGCGGGCGCTGACCGACCGCGGACGGCCGCGCGGCAATCTGCCCGGCGACGTCAACGGCGATTACCGTGTGGATTTGCTTGACTTTGCCGAGCTGGCCGCCGACTGGCTCAGCGAGCGGGCCGGTCTGACGCCGCTGCCGATTGCGGAGTAAGATGAAAGCGAACCTTAAAAAAGCGTTCACACTGATTGAACTGCTGGTCGTGATTGCGATTGTCGCGGCGCTGCTGGCGATTGTGACCCCGACCCTGCGCCGAGCGCAGCAGCAGGCGACGATTGTCGCCGTCAACGCCGATCTGCGTCAGATTGCCCTGGCGCTGAACGCCTATCATCTGGATCACAACGCCTATCCGCCCACCCGCGAGGATTGCCACACCGGTTCGCTCGAATACCATCTGTTTCAGCTTCCGGATGAACTGGTTGCCGGACACTATCTGCCGGGTACAAGCCTCACCGAACCGATGTCCGCACTGATGGAAGATCGCTTTCATCCGGGCCGGACGTATAAGTATCGCGCTGTCGGCCAGTGCATTCGCGACCGCGGAATGATTCATCCCGTGATTCGTTCGCGTCTTTGGGTCCCCGACGGCTTTCCGGCCCAAAGCCCTATCGACGAAGACCAGGGCCAATGGTTCAGCGAGCCGGACGCCTCGCCGGTTCAGTGGACGCTGTTCAGCGTCGGGCCGCGGTTTGATCCGCAGGGGGTGCGTCAGACATGGGCCAATCGCTATCCCGTGCCGCGGCAAAGCTGGTTCAATCCGGATCAAAAACAAGG
>OMKS01000859.1_pt1 | contig 28239 bp, 6 predicted proteins | sample 1674721 | NCBI WGS metagenome assembly OMKS01 (sample SAMN06264996, study PRJEB25208) | sediment metagenome | isolation source: hot spring sediment | place: USA: California | collected 2014-09-02 | reverse complement strand
CGGCAGGCTTTCCCCCGCCGTAGTTTTTCCATAAAAGCATCAGCAGCCAAAGGGTTTTTTGCATGCTTTTTTGCCCCTCAAAAAAGCATGTCGCTCCGTTTCAGGAACGGAGCGAAACAGTGGCTAGTGGGATGAATTAATCAAGTTTCTTCATACAATCCACTACGAATCAGCCCGATAATCTGGCTGATAATTCTCTTCTAAAAACTGGCAGCTCCTGCGAAGCCATGTTCCATGGTTACCACGAAATTCTTCAATAGGACCGGCCTCTGAGGGTTTTATGAGAAAAACAAGGTGGGGGAAAATGCGCCATGGCCTGAGCAGCGATCCTGTTTGAGTCCCTGACAGGCGAAGCCCTGTCAGGGACGAGTTTGGATCGCGGCAGGCTTTCCCCCGCCGTAGTTTTTCCATAAAAGCATCAGCAGCCAAAGGGTTTTTTGCATGCTTTTTTGCCCCTCAAAAAAGCATGTCGCTCCGTTTCGGGAACGGAGCGAAACAGTGGCCCGTGGGAGGAATAAATCCAGTTTCTTCAAACAATCCCCTGCTAACCGGCCAGATAAACCGGTTGATTCTTCTCTTCTAAAAACAGGCAGCCTTTAACAAGCAATGTTCCGGTATTTTCAAGAATTTCATCAAAAGTCCCGGCCTCTGAGGGTTTTATGAGAAAAACAAGGCGGGGGAAAATGCGCCATGGCCTGTGCAACGATCCTGTTTGAGTCCCTGACAGGCGAAGCCCTGTCAGGGACGAGTTTGGATCGCGGCAGGCTTTCCCCCGCCGTAGTTTTTCCATAAAAGCATCAGCAGCCGAAGGGTTTTTTGCATGCTTTTTTGCCCTACAAAAAAGCATGTCGCTCCGTTTCGGGAACGGAGCGAAACAGTTGGCCGGCGGGATGAATTAATCAAGTTTCTGCATACAATCCACTACGAATCAGCCCGATAATCTGGCTGATAATTCTCTTCTAAAAACTGGCAGCCTTTAACAAGCAAGGTTCCTGTATTTCCGCGTATTTCGTCAAAAGTCCCGGCCTCTGAGGGTTTTTCCATAAAAGCATCAGCAGCCAAAGGGTTTTTTGCATGCTTTTTTGCCCTACAAAAAAGCATGTCGCTCCGTTTCGGGAACGGAGCGAAACAGTTGGCCGGCGGGATGAATAAATCCAGTTTCTACAAACAATCCCCTGCGATTCAGCCCGATAATCTGGCTGATAATTCTCTTCTAAAAACTGGCAGCCTTTAACAAGCAAAGTTCCTGTATTTCCGCGTATTTCGTCAAAAGGCCCGGCCTCTGAGGGTTTTATGAGAAAAACAAGGCGGGAGCAGCCACCTTCCCCTGCCAGGGGGCTAGACCCCTTCCGTCTCCCCCCGCCGTTGGCGGGGAAATCCACCTTCCCCTGCCAGAGGAAGGATTTTGGTCGGATATACAAAAGAAGCCCGGAGGGCTTCCATGATTGTAGTAGTAGAAAATACCATGTAAAAAATAAAGACAACCCCGGAGGGATTGCAATATTTTTCTTTCAGGCAAACTTTTCCACCAGGCTTTCCAGCCGGGCCGATACATCTTCCCAGTTGATTATATGGAAAAAGTTGTTCACATAGTCTCCCCGCTTATTCTGGTATTTCAGGTAATAGGCATGTTCCCAGACATCACACACCAGAATGGGAATGGTGAGCCATTGCGACTGGTTATGGTGTTTCTCGGCCTGAAGAACCACCAGCTTGTCGGCTCCTACCTGGTATCCCAGAATTCCCCATCCGGATCCTTCCACAGCATTGGTGGCTGCCGTGTATAAGCGTTTAAATGAATCGAATGATCCGAAGGATTTATTGATGTACTTTTCCAGCAGGGCACTGCGGCTTCCCTGAACCGGCCCCATATTTTTCCAGAAGATCACATGCAGCAGATGCCCTCCTCCGTGAAAGGCCAGCTCCCTTTCCCAGTGTTTTACCAGCGAGAAATCATTTTTTTCAATGGCTTCCCCGATCATGGCGGTGGCTTTGTTCAGACCGTTGACATACCCGTTGTGATGTTTCGAATGATGCAGTTCCATGGTTTGCCTGTCAATATAGGGTTCCAGCGCATCATAGGAATAGTCCAGCGGCGGTAGCATGTAGGTGCCGTCAGCGTTCAAAGGTATTTGTAAATCTTCAGCCGCGTTGAATTTTCCTGCCCGGCCGGCCATGGCAGGGGCGGCGAAGACACTGCCCAGACCAAGGGCTGCCGATGTTTTCAAAAAGGTTCTTTTGTCCATTTTTCCGTATTTTTTGTTGGTTTATAAAATATAACAAAAAAATACGGATTTTGATCATTCCCGGGAAAAGAATCTGTTGTTCATCAACTCTGCAGATCCCAGGCTATTTAAAGGCTTTCTCCAGCAAGCCGTCGCCCTGCAGGGAAAGGCGGTGGAAATAATCGGGCACCTTTTTTCCGGTCAGGCAGTCTACATATAGTTTTGCCAGATGCTGGGCCAGCATGAATCCCTGTCCGCGCAGGCCCAGGAAAAGCCCTTGCTGTGTATCGATGATCATGCGCGGTTCCACATAATACCCAGCCCATACGGCCTGGAATCCTACAGAAGAAAGTTCGGGCAGCCAGTTCACGAAAACTTCCGATATAATCTCAATAAACTCCTTTGAGTTGATCTTCAGATTTTTGCCTGTTTCATTCGGTTCCACAGCCGGAGAGGCACAGCCGATAATCTGGCCGGTTTCCCCCAATTGCTGACCGTAAACCGCTACAAACCCCTTGTAATTCCTTCTGTCGATCAGCATATCCAGGAGATTTCCATCCAGACCCAGATAGGGTAGGCGGCGGGTGATAAAGGCCTGGTGCTTCACCGGGAAGAGTCCGGTTTCTATTCCCATAAGCCGGGCAATTTCTCCTCCCTCGGGACCCATGGCATTGATGAAATTTTCTGTGATAAATTCAATGTACTGCCGGTTGTGATCCCTTACCAGAATGCGGAATTTTCCGTTTTCCTTTACCGCATCGATCAGGCGGCAATCTTCCAGTACGGTTCCGCCGTGTTCGATTCCCAGGGTCCTGATCAGATCAATTACGCGGCCGGGGGTTGCCTGCCAGCAGTCGTGAGTGATCAGGGCTCCCAGGTAGGTTTTCAGTTTGTCATTCAGAAACGGGCTGATCTTTTTGCGGTAGTCGGCGGGTTCAACAAAATATCCGTCCGACCATTCCAGCGATTTGATAAGAATATCGCGGGTTACCTCGTCATGGGCAAAGGTTACGTAACGGGTTGAACGGAAATCAATATTTCCTTTCTTTTGCAGGTCTTTGAATATATCCAGGTTGTGCCGGGCGATGTCGGCCAGCTCGGGCACACTGAAGTTCGGACGTCCCCCGGCAATATTCCGCCACGATGCTCCCCTTCCGTAATTGATCAGAACGGGTTCCATGCCGGCTTCCGCCAGGTAACGGAACAGGGCGCTTCCTCCGATTCCTCCGCCGGCTATCAGAGTTTTCACCTCTTTTTTCTGTATGCTTTTCCCGGTTACCACCGGAATGACCTGTTCATGTCTATCCCTTGGATACAATTCCCCGATGTTTACCTGGTTTGAGAGGGGCCCGCGTGGGGTGGCTTCCCCTACCAGGGATATCTGTTTCCCGGCCAGGGTCTGCTTCAGCCTTTTGATGCACCGTTTGCCCCGGCACGCACCCATTCCCAGCCGGGTGGTATGCTTGATCTCATCTACCGAAATGAATTTTCTTTCCCCGATGGTTTCCATGATCTCGTCCAGGGTAACGTCGTCGCAATGACAGATATATTGCGGATCTTCCCCGGCAGGGTCGCCTTGTTGCAGGGACAGGGGCTCAGGGTATTGTTCCTGAAGAATGAATCCCCTGGCTTCCAGCAGGGCTTCGCCTGAAAGATCATGGGATTTCACCCGGGCAATATGGGTCTTGTTGGGTTTTCTCAGCACTTTTTCCACCGTTCCGGTTCCCAGCTTTTCCCCTTCGTTATTTACCAGGAATACCGCCGAGCCTTCTTCTACTTCATATTCCACCGGAAGGAAGAGCCAGTTCTTTTTCAGGTTGTACCCGAATATGGCCAGTCCGGGACACTGATACACGCACTGCATGCAGCCGGTACATTTGTCAAAATCAATGTGTGGTACCGTACTGGAAGATGTCTTGGTGATGGCTCCGTGCGGGCAGGCAAACTGGCAGGGATTGCAGGCAAATCCGTACAGGCAGTCGATCAGTACGAAAGGCCTTGCCTGCATCCGTTCCGGGGTGGGAAGGAAAGGTTTTTCCAGCACCTTAACCGGATGTTGCTGGGAGTCGATGTATTCCTTGGAAATGGCCAGGTACCGGTCGTAATCGTATTTTTCATCCATTTCATGCAAAATTTCAAAGGCCACCTGTTTGCCACGCAGAACGGCGCTGGTTCCTTCCCCGATGCGGATGGCATCTCCCGCTCCGTGGCAGTTCCGGCCGAAAATCTCCCGGCCTTTGATCAGCAACTGGTCATCGGATACCAGTCCTGTACAGATATTGATGGCGTCAATGCCTTCCAGCACCTGTTCCGTGCCGGGTACGGGCTTGAAATGCTCACAGCGGGCAATTACCGCACCAGTAATGCCGTCATGGTTTTCATTTGGAATGGCCTTTAGCAGGATATGTGAGGTAAGAATGGGAATGCCCAGCCTGCGCACGCGGTTGGCCTGTACGGGGAATCCTCCTTCCTGGTCCTGTGCCTCGAGGATGGCCACTACTCTGGCGCCTGCCTGCATGAGTTGGTAGGAGGTAAGGTAGCCGATGTTCCCGGCGCCTACCGTAAGCACCTTCTTTCCCAGAAGGGTGAATTCCATGTTCATCATTTTCTGCACCACCGCAGCCGTATATACGCCGGGCAGGTCGTCGTTCCCGAAGGTGGGCATGAAAGGCACGGCTCCGGTAGCCACTACCAGGTGTTCGGTATCTACATAATAGATTTCTTCGGTGCGGATGTTCTTCACGGCCAGCCGTCCCCCTTCCAGAATATCCCATACGGTAGCGTTCAGAAAAATGCCCTCGCAATTTTCTCCCGCCAGGGTGCGGGCAATGTCAAACCCCCGCATGCCGCCGAATTTCTGCTCCTTTTCGAAGAAGAAGAACTGGTGGGTCTGCATCAGGAACTGACCGCCGATTTCTTCGTTGTTATCGATTACAATGTTCTCAATCCCGTGTTCATTCAGCACTTCCCTGGCCGCGAGTCCGGCCGGTCCGGCCCCGATAATGGCCACCCGGGTTTTGTATACTTTGAAAGGTTCCGTTTTCCGGTATTCCGTAACCCGGGGCTGGTAATCGAACGGGATTTCTTTTACTTCCTTCACCCCGTCTACCGGGGTAATGCATATTCGTCTGATTACCCCGTCCACCAGCATTTCGCAGGCCCCGCATTTGCCGATGCCGCATTCCAGGCTTCGGTTACGGCCTGTAAGGCTGTGGCTGTGTACGGGATAACCAGCCTGGTGTAATGCAGATGCAATGGTGCTGCCCTTTTCTCCGGTGATCTTTTTCCCTTCGAACAGGAAAGTGACCGGCTCCCCCTTCTTGATGTCGAGTATCGGATGCGATTCAATCTTTGGCATGGTACCGTGATCATTTTAATTTTGTTATGGCAAAATTAGTGGTTATTGGCTGTTTATATATGATGTTTGTCATCATGGGCTGCAAAACATGACTCTGTGCCCTAAAATAGAATACTACGTAGGTAGCTACGTAGAGAACTACGTAGCTAACTACGTAGATAAATATAGAATAATGTATTGATAAATAAATAAAATATGTTTTTGATTTAAAAAATATGTTTATTTTTATCTGGAAAACTATTTGAATATATACTAAGAAAAATGCAACCGGGTGAATGATCTTCCTGAAAACATGTGTAAAATACTGGAAAAACCCTTTTATCAGCATAACCTCAACCTTCGGGTTTACGTAAAAAATAGAATGAAGAACCTTCTTCCAGTCTGAAAAATGTTGTCCAGTGAATAAAAAGTAGAAAAAATCATTTCCGGCCCGGAAAACCGTGCAACCATTTTGCCCTCTCCGCGGTCCCCCCAATAGCGGCGAATTTATGCTCAGCGAAGAACAGCTCATTGAAAAATGCATACAGAAAGACCGGAAAGCCCAGAAGATCCTGTTCGAAAGGTATTCGGGTTTCCTGCTGGGCGTGAGTATGCGCTATGCACGCAATGTGCCTGAGGCGGAAGATATTTTACAGGATGCCATGGTAAAGATATACCAACATATAGAGGATTATTCACACCGGGGATCGTTTACCGGCTGGATGAAAGCGGTGGTGGTGAACACGGCCATAAACCATTTTCACCGGGAAAAGAAGCATGCCTGGCACCTGGATATCGAAAATGTGAACGAAACGGATGTGGAAGGGAATCTTCCTGAAAACTGCGCCTTTACACGGGAAGAATTGCTGGGCGTGATCCGCTCGTTACCTGCGGGTTACCGGCTGATATTCAACCTGTATGCCATTGAAGGATACAAACACCGGGAGATTGCCGCATTGCTCGGCATCGATGTGAATACCTCGAAATCCCAGTACTCGCGGGCCCGGAGCTGGATACGGACAAGACTGGAAAAACTGGCCCGGGTGGCCCGCAGGACAGATAAACCATGAACGGCAGCAACGACATAGAAAAGCTCTTCCGGGAGCAGTTTGAGGGTTACCGGGCCGAACCGTCCCCAGGCTTCTGGCCGAAGCTCAGCAGAAAGCTGCAGTGGCAGGAATTCCTGCGTTTCGGCTGGGACCGTTTCAATGTGTATTATGCCGGAGCAGCGCTTGTCGCTGCCGGAGTGGCCCTGGGAATCATGCTGACGGGAGGCATGGAAACGGAAACGGAAACTACCACGCGGGACAGTGTGAGAATCAACGGCCCGGCCGAAAAACAGGAAACCTCACCCCAAACCCGTGAAGAACCGGTGTTATTTGAGCATCTGCCGGAATCCTCCCGGGTGAGTGTTCAGGAACCAACAACCGGCGAATGGATGGATGTCCCCGAAGTTACCCCGGAAAAGACAACCGAAACCCCTTCCGATACCCCTCGGCGGCAAGAGCCCGTGGAAACGTTGCAGGAAGAAGGGGAAGAAGTTTTTGACGTTCCGGAAGCAGAAAGAAAAGACCTTGACATGCTGCCTCCGGTGGCAGATTACCACATTACTCCCCTGCATGGCTGTGCCCCCCTGGCCGTGATGTGCGTGAACCTTTCGCAGTATGCCGACTCCTGTACCTGGTATTTTGGCGACGGGGGCATCTCACACCATGAAAATCCTTCTTACCTGTTCGATGAACCCGGAATATACCCGGTCAGCCTCCGGGTGATGAATGAAGCGGGGGAGTCGGTGCTGGCACGCGATACGGTAAAGGTCTATCCCAGGCCGGAAGCTGCCTTCGAGATATCTCCCGAAAATCCTGATCTGCCCGGAGAACCGGTGTTTTTCTACAATTACTCGCGCAACGCAGCTTCTTACCTTTGGCATTTTGGCGACGGGCATACCTCCGACGCCTTCGAGCCCCTGCACAAATATGATCAGGCCGGCGGGTACGATATCCTGCTGGTGGCCTATTCCGAAGCAGGCTGTGTGGATTCGGCCCTGGTGACCGATGCTTTCGGAGTAAGCGATTGCAGTATCGTGTTCCCCAATGCCTTCCGGCCCGACCCGGGCGGTCCCACCGGAGGCTACTACAATCCCAACGATCCATCGAATACCGTTTTCCATCCGGTATGCCGGGGCGTGGACGAATACCGGCTCCGCATCTTCAACCGCACGGGCGCCCTGGTTTTTGAGAGCGACCGGGTGGAGATAGGATGGGACGGTTATATTAACGGAACCCCTGCCCGCCAGGATGTGTATGTGTGGAAAGCCAGGGGAACCTGTATCAACGGAAAAAGCTTTGTCAAACACGGAAACCTGACCCTGATATGGGACAGGCAATGATCCATAAATACCAATCCCATGGAACGTCATTCCCCCTTGCAGCACTTTCTGAGACAATTACTGGTCTCTGCTTTCCTCCTCATAACATCCGGATGGAGCATGCTGCAGGCACAGCCTGCGGTGACCGGCGCGTATTACATCACCGAAGACCAGCAGACCATTGAGGTGGTTTTTGACGAACCGCTTACCTGGACCACTGCCGGTACCTGGCAGATCAAGATCGGAGGGGCAAGCCAGCCTATTTCGGGCCCGTCGGGAAAAGGAACTAATACCCTGAAATTCCTCAAACTGAATGGCCCTATTGAATACGCCGATGTGGTAGCGGGAGTAACGGTGGAGTACGCCGGCAACGGGGATATCACGGGAATAACCTCTGGCCTGCCCCTGGCAGCCTTCGGGCCGTATACGGCCATTAACAATGTGATTGTGGATTGCAGTATGTTCACGGGGGTACAGGGGATTTCGGTGGATGCTTTGAGCGGGACCTGCTCCCCGGTTTCCGTGACTCTTTCCTTTTTCTGGGAATTTACCCGGCAGGCGAGAAACAGTATTTATTTCCGTGAGGATCTAAATAATTCGAGAGTTCATTGGAATGATCCGGCAAACACAAGAGTATATACCGGCCTGACAGAAACCTCTCCTGGCTCAAGAATATTTGAATCAAGTGCCAGTTTTACTTACCCCACCGATGGAACCGAGTGTGTATATACGCCGGAGGTATACCCTTGTGTTTATAAATATGGAACCGGACTTTTGTGGTGTTATGGTGGTTCATCATTAATGACCCAGGCCCTCACCAACTGGAACACCGACGACCGGGCCACGGGCCAGCTCCAGATCACCCCCAACCCGGAAGAGGTATGCCTGGGGCAGGATTTCGAGGTGATCTTCCAGGATGTGACCGATTTCAACTGCGACCGCACCGACGAGCCCAACAAGCCCAACATAGGCCCCAGGTATGTGCAGTTTGTTTATGGAACCGGCAGCGGGCGCCAGATCCCCAATGTGTTTGTGAACGGGGTGCAGGTAACCGATAACGACGGGAACCTGATGCCGGGCATGCCCTACGAAGACCCCACGGTGCACTACTACGACTCGGCCAACAATCCCTTTCCCAATGCCGAGAGCCTGCCGGTGATCCATGCCGGCGATTATACCAACGACCAGATAGGCGATGTGTTCGAGATCACCATGCGGAACTGGAACCCCTGTAACCCCTATTTCGGGGGACTGGGTACACCAAGGGAAGCCGTGGCCCAGATCGTGATCGTGGACGGGCCCATTGCCGATGCCGGCCCCGACCAGACCATCTGCGAGGGGAGCACCGCTGTTATGGATGGAAGCATTTCCCATACGGCCACCAGCGCTACATGGACCACCGCTGGTGACGGCACGTTCGGGAACCCATCTTCCCTGGATGCAGAGTATGACCCGGGCCCGAACGATATTTCAAACGGTTCGGTATGGCTTTACCTTACCACCAACTCTACCCCTGACTGCGATCCGTTTACGGACAGCCTGCTGCTGACCATAGAGCCCGAAGCAACGATCGCCACTACCGGCCCCGACGATATTGTGTGCGGTACCACTTACCCCAACCTGGGGGGAAACGCCCCCGATTACGGGGCAGGGGAATGGGCCCAGTGGACTGTGGTTTCCGGAAGCGGTGTGTTTGACAACGACGCAGACCCCACCACCGGAGTGAGCGGGCTAAGCGCAGGCCCCAATGTGTTTCGCTGGACCATTTACCGGGGTACGGTACCCTGTACTTCTTCCGATGAGATTACCATTACCCGCGATGTACAGCCCAACCCGGCCAATGCGGGGCTGGATCAGGTGCTGTGCGATACGGACGTGGCCACTCTTGACGCCAATACCGCCACCAACGGGGGCACCGGTACCTGGAGCGTGGTGAGCAATCCCATCTGGTATGAACAATTTACGGGACTGGCCGACGGAACCACCTCCGACGGAGGGGCCACGGCCTGGTCGCGAACCATCAGCAGCACGGGCGGAGGCTGGTACTCCGAAGTGCGCTCGGAACATTATGAAATGACCCGGAACAGAACGGTCTGGACTTCCGGGAATATCGATATCAGCTCGGCTACCAATGTGGGTATTTCCGTTGTTTTTTCCAGCTATGCCACGGGCAACGGATTTGAAGACCCCCAGGACTATATCCAGGCCTGGTACATTGTGGATGGTTCGCCAACAACCTTTTTCTCGGAAAACGGTGCGGTGGACGGTTCCACAGGATCTTCCTCAAAAAGCTTTCGTTCCCGCACGGTAACTGCCAGCGGGATCAATGGCAATACCCTCCAGATCGAGATCACCCTTTATAATTCTGCCAATGATGAGTTCTACCAGTTCGACAATGTATTTGTTGGCGAAGGCTTTTCCTCAGGATTTCCCACATTCAGCAACGTAAACGATCCCGATGCCACCGTTTCCGGCCTTCAGCCGGGCCTCAACACCCTGGAGTGGACCATCACCAGTCAGTACGGAGTTTGTCCTGCTACCTCCGACCAGGTGAACATTACCCGCAACCTGCTGGTGGATCCCGGTACCATTGGGAATCCCCAGACCGTATGTGCCGGGGTGGACAATCCCGATCCGTTGACCAATGTCGCTTCTGCCGGCGGAGGCGACCTCACCAGTTATTCCTATCAGTGGGAATCGTCTACCACCGGCGCCGGGGGGCCTTTTTCTGAGATCTCCGGGGAAACCGGGTTAACCTATGATCCGCCCCTGCTGGCCACCACCACCTGGTACCGCCGCAAGGCTTCCTCGGGAACCTGTCCGGATACCTACTCCAATGTGATCGAGATCACGGTGCACCAGGCTGTGGACCCGGGAACCATCGGAAATGCCCAGACGGTTTGTGCCGGGATTGACGATCCGGATGCCCTGAGCAATGTGGCTTCCGCCAGTGGAGGGGATGGATCTACCTACAATTATCAGTGGGAATCGTCCACTGCCGGTGCGGGAGGCCCCTTTTCCGCAATTTCAGGGGCTACCGGAACCACCTACAATCCCGGTCCCATTGCCGTTACCACCTGGTACCGGCGCTATGTGAGTTCCGGTGTATGTAACGGGGCTTATTCGAATGTGATTGAACTTACCGCAGTGGATCCGCCCACAGCCAATGCCGGATCCGATGCCCTGATCTGTTCCGACGGATCCTATACGGTAAACGATGCCACCGCCACTGAGTTTACATCGCTCCTGTGGACCCATGATGGGAGCGGGTCGCTGAGCAATGCCAGCACGCTTACCCCCACCTATACTGCCGCAACAGCCGACGGGGGAAATATTGTAACCCTGACCCTGACGGCTTCAGGCAATGCACCCTGCGGACCGGCAGTCAGCACCATGAGCATTGATGTGGAAGCCGCTGCTATGGCCAATGCCGGTACCGATGCCACCATTTGTTCTGACGATACCTATACCGTCGGCACCGCCTCGGCTTCCAATTACACCATGCTGCAGTGGACCCACAACGGGAACGGGGTGATCAATAACGGGAATACCCTCAGTCCCACTTATATCCCCGCTTCAGGAGATGAGGGATCGACCGTTACCCTCACACTGACCGCCTTCGGGAATGCCCCCTGCGGAAACGAGAGCGACGATATGCTGCTGACCATTAACGAAGCGGCCGAGGTGGATGCCGTGGCGGCTTCGGGTGATATCTGTGCCGGAGACGATATTGATCTGACAGGAAGTACCATCGGAGGAAGCACATCCTCCGTCACCTGGTCCACCAGCGGCTCGGGAACCTTCAATCCCAACAACACCACCCTGGCGGCTACCTATACCCACAGTGCGGCCGACGAAACGGCCGGTTCGGTCACCCTGACACTTACCTCCAACGATCCCGACGGAGCCGGGCCCTGTGCCCCGGCCAGTGATAATGTGACCGTGGTGATCAACCCCGGTCCGCCTGCCGTTCCCACCATCAGCGGAACATCCCCGGTGTGCCAGGGAGAAACGAATGTGGTGTATTCGGTACCTGCCGATCCTACCGCTACCCATTATTCATGGTCCTTTGATCCGGCACTTGACGTGACTGTGGTAGGACCTTCCGATCAGAACAGCATTACCGTGAATTTCTCGACGGTATCGGCTTCGGGCAACATTACGGTTACCGCCCTGAACTCATGCGGCGATAACGGCCCGTCGGCACCCTTTGCCGTAACGGTCATTGCTTCGGCTTCGGTCAGCGCCGGAAGCGACGAAGAAACCTGTGAAGATGTTCCGTTCGATCTGGCAACTTCAACAACCGCTCCAACGGCATCCGATTACAGTGGGCTCCAGTGGACTACCAGCGGCACAGGAACCTTCAGCAATGCCAACGCCCTGACGCCTACCTATACCCCTGCAGCCGGTGAAACAGGAGACATTACCCTGACGCTTACTGCATACGGGAACGGACCCTGCCCGGATGTGAGTGATGATATGATCCTGCATGTGACGCCCAGGCCGGTGGTGAATGCCGGAAGCGATGAGGAAACCTGCCAGGGGGTTGCGTTTGACCTGTCGACCTCTACCAGCGTACCTTCGGCCAGCGAATACAGCACGTTGCAGTGGAGCAGCAGCGGAACGGGCAGCTTTGACGATCCGGGCTCCCTTACTCCGGTATATACGCCAGGCGCCGGAGAGACCGGGAACATCACCCTGACGCTTCGTGCCAACGGGAACGGTTCCTGTGCCTTTGCAGAAGATGCCATGGTGCTGACCATTACCCCGGCGCCTGCGGTCAATGCCGGCAGCGATGCCGAAACTTGCGAGGATGTGGGGATCGATCTGGGAAGCATCACCACGGCTCCCACCGCTTCGAACTACAGCAGTCTGCAGTGGAGCAGCAGCGGGAGCGGGACCTTCAGCGACCCGAATATTCTGACACCCACCTATACGCCCGGAGCGGGAGAAACGGGAAATATTACCCTGACCCTGACGGCCAGCGGGAACGGTTCCTGCGCTCCGGTAAGTGATAACCTGACCCTGACAGTCACTCCCAGGCCGGTGGTGAATGCCGGAAGCGATGAGGAAACCTGCCAGGGGGTTGCGTTTGACTTGTCAACTTCCACTACCAGCCCAAGTGCCAGTGAATACAGCACACTGCAGTGGAGCAGTAGTGGAACGGGCAGCTTTGACGATCCGGGCTCCCTTACTCCGGTATATACGCCAGGCGCCGGAGAGACCGGGAACATCACCCTGACGCTTCGTGCCAACGGGAACGGTTCCTGTGCCTTTGCAGAAGATGCCATGGTGCTGACCATTACCCCGGCGCCCACAGCAAATGCCGGCAGTGATGAGGAAACCTGTGAAGATATGCCATTCAATCTGGCCGGTTCCGCCACGGCTCCTACCGCTTCCAATTATAGCAGTGTTCAGTGGAGTACCAGCGGTACCGGTACATTCAGCGATCCGAATGTACTGTTGCCTGTCTATACACCCGGAGCGGGAGAAACGGGAAATATCACCCTGACCCTGACGGTGAACGGGAACGGTTCCTGTGCCCCGGTAAGCGATAATATGACTCTGACAGTTACCCCGAAACCTGTGGTAGATGCCGGTAGTGACGAGGAAACCTGTGAAGGCGTGGCCATTGATCTTTCGGGTGCCACCACTCCCGCCACGGCTTCTGAATACAATTCCCTGCTCTGGACTACATCAGGAACGGGTTCGTTCAGCAATAATACGGTGCTGAACCCGGTATATACCCCCGGGGTGGGTGAAACAGGGAATATTACCCTGACCCTGACGGCCAACGGAAACGGTTCCTGTGATCCCGTTCAGGACCAGATGACTCTGACAGTAACACCCAAACCGGTGATCGATGCCGGTAGCAATGAGGAAACCTGTGAGGACGTTCCTTTTGACCTCTCGCTTAGTTCAACTCAGCCCACAGGCTCCAGTTACAGTTCTTTGCTTTGGACCCATAACGGAACCGGATCCTATAATGATGACAATATTCTGCGTCCCATTTATATTCCCGGCGCCGGAGAAACAGGAAATGTTACCCTGACCGTAACGGCATACGGCAACGGTTCCTGTGATCCTGTGCAGGATCAGATGACACTGAGCATTACTCCTGCTGTGGTGGTGGATGCCGGAAGCAATGAAGAAACCTGTGAGGGAGTGGCTTTCAATCTGGCCTCTTCATCTACCCTTCCTACAGCCTCGAATTACAGCAGTTTGCAGTGGAGCACCAGCGGTAGCGGTACGTTCAGTAATCCTGCCGCCCTGCGTCCCGTTTATACGCCCGGAGCCGGAGAAACAGGAAACATTACCCTGACTCTGACTGCTTACGGAAACGGATCCTGTGGCAGCAAGCAGGATGTGATGACCCTGACCGTAACACCCGCTCCGAAGCCCAATGCCGGCAGTGATGAGGAAACCTGTGAAGGAACCCCCTTCGATATGTCAACTTCTTCCACACCTCCCACAGCCAGCGAATACAACATCCTGAACTGGACTACCAGCGGAACCGGGACATTCGACGATGCTTCCCTGTTGCATCCGGTATACACCCCGGGTGCCGGCGAAACGGGCAGTGTTACCCTGACACTGACCGCCACGGGGAACGGATCCTGCCTGCCGGTTACCGATGCCATGACCATTACGGTAACCCCGGCGCCTGTGGTAAATGCCGGAAGCGATGAAGAAACCTGCCAGGGAGTTCCGTTCGATTTCACCACTTCCTCCACACTTCCAACGGCTTCTCACTACAGTACCCTCGAGTGGACCACCACCGGAACCGGAGTGTTTGATAATGACAACATTCTCCGGCCAATTTATACCCCGGGTGCGGGTGAGACAGGGACCATCACCATGACCCTTACGGCTTATGGGAACGGTTCATGTATTGCCGTGCAGGACGCTATGAACCTGACCATTACCCCGGAAGTACAGGTAAACGCCGGAAGTGATGAAGACGGTTGCCAAAATACACCCTTCGACCTGTCCACTGCCACTGTTCCGGCCACTGCATCTGAATACAGCAGCCTGTTGTGGACTACCAGCGGAACCGGGACATTCGACGATGCTTCCCTGCTTCACCCGGTATACACACCGGGAACCGGTGAACTGGGCAACGTAACCCTGACCCTGACCGCCAGCGGAAACGGATCGTGTATGGCAAAACAGGATCAGATGGTTCTGAATCTGATTGAAGCGCCTTCCACTCCGCCCATCGGTGGTGGAGGAGGAACCGAACTGTGTGTGGGGGCGGAAGGAGAGTTTTATTCGGTTCCCTACACTTTTGGAAACACCTATGTATGGGACGTGGATCCCGCCACACCGATTGCCATGGGTGGAGGCCTGAATGACAGTTACATTGTTCTGAATTTCCCGAACCCGGGAAACTATACCCTGAGTGTGCAGGAATATACGCCTGCTCCGGCCAGTTGTCCGGGCCCGCTTCAGGAGCTGACCATTCATGTTTATGAACCTCCTGTGGCAGATGCAGGTCCGGATGTGACCGTTTGTCAGGGTAACAGTGTGATACTGGGAGGTACTCCGAACGGGGTGGGACCATCGGCTACCGGTGGCTCAGGTGTTTACAGTTTTACCTGGAGCCCCTCGGCTTCTCTCGACGATGCCAGCGCAGAACATCCCGAAGCTTCTCCGTCGGCAACCATTACCTATACATTATATGTCGACGATTTGATGACCACCTGTCCGGTGGCATCTGATGACGTGACCGTAACGGTGCAACCATTGCCCATAGTGGATGCCGGTGTGAACGGGGAGACCTGTGAAGATATACCGTTCGATCTGGCAGGCTTCGGCCCTTCGGTCAGCAACCATACTTCGCTGGAATGGACCCATAACGGCACAGGAACCCTGGATGATCCCTTTGATCTGACCCCGGTGTATACCCCGGGTGCCGGTGAAACGGGCGTGGTAATATTTACCCTCACTGCTACGGGCATTGCTCCCTGCGGGGATGTGTCCGACCAGGTGAGCCTTACTGTTACGCCCAAACCCGTGGTGAATGCCGGCAGTGACGGAGAAACCTGCCAGGGACAGTCGTTCAGCCTGACAACCCTTTCCACCACCCCTTCGGCCAGTGATTATTCCAGCCTCCAGTGGAGCCATAACGGAGCAGGATCGTTCGACAATAATTCCATATTGATGCCGACTTACATCCCCTCGGCCGGCGAAACAGGAACCATACAGCTTACCCTTCGGGCCAACGGCAACGGATCCTGTGCCTTCGTGGAAGATGTCATGAACCTGACCATTACACCGGCTCCCGAGGTAAATGCCGGAAGTGACGGGGAAACCTGTGAGGATGTGGCTTTCGACTTCAATACGCTGGTTACTTTACCGACCGCGTCAAATTATGATCATCTGGAGTGGACCCACAACGGTTCGGGAAGCCTTGACGATCCGTCCATTCTTACCCCTGTCTACACTCCTGCAGCCGGCGAAACCGGACTGATCAGCTTCATCCTGACCGCTTACGGTAACGGTTCGTGTACGGAAGTATCGGATGTAATGACCCTGACAATCAATGAAAAACCGGTCCTGAGCAGTACACTGAATGCAACCGTTTGCAGTGATACGCCCATAGGTGTGATCCTGAGTGTGGAGGGTGGAAGCGTATCGGCACAGGATTATGACATAACCGATATTCGGGTGGATATGGGTCTTACGGCCGATCCCGGCAACCAGACTCCCGGAACCAACCTTCCGGCCAATGCCATTGCCAGTGACATGTACACCAATACTACCACAGGTTCTTTGACAGTGGAATACGATGTGATTCCCAACAGTGCGGATGATTGCCAGGGCCTGGAAATGACAGTGGTGGTGACCATCAATCCTGAACCGGTTGGAGTGGATGATACTGATGCCATATGCAGCGACGAAACCGTTGGTTACGATCTTCAGAACAATATAACCGGCCTGGGGAACGGCCTGACGGCAGACTTTAGCTGGATTGCCACACCGAACGGGAATGTAAGCGGTGAAAGCACCACAGCCCAGGCAGGTGATGTGATCGATGACCTGTTGACCAATACTTCCGGAAGCGACCAGGTGGTGGTGTACACGGTTACTCCCACCAGTGGAGGGGGTTGTGCGGGTGATCCCTTTACCGTTTCCGTAACGGTACAGTCGGAACCTGCTGGTTTGAATCACACTACATCCACCTGCAGCAACGTGGCCCTTGCCTACGACCTGCAATGGAATGTGGATAACCTGGGGAACGGGCAGGCAGCCACCTTTGTATGGGTTGCTGCTGACAATCCTGACGTGGATGGGGAAAGTCTCACCGATCAAACAGGAGGAACCATCAACGATCAGCTTGTTAACCTGTCGGGTGCGGAACAGACGGTTCAATACACCGTTACACCCACCGGAACCAATGGCTGTGAAGGGAAATCCTTTGTTGTTACCGTTACCGTGAAACCGGAACCCGAGGGGGTCGATGATGCGGTAACTATATGCAGTGACGAAACATCTGACTATGACCTGCAGAACAACATCAACACCCTGGGCAACGGACAAACGGCCAACTTCAGCTGGGTGGCTGCTTCCCAGCCAGATGTGGAAGGAGAATCGACCACACCGGTAACGGGAAATGTGATCAACGATGTGATGACCAATACGTCGGGAGTGGATCAGGATGTGGAGTATACAGTGACTCCCACAGGACTGAACGGATGTGTCGGCGAGCCGTTTGTCATAACGGTTACCGTACAATCCGAACCCGTCGGAGTGAATGATACGGAATCCACCTGCAGCGATGTTCCGCTGGCTTACGATATCCAGGCTTCGAATATCGATCTTCTGGGTAATGCCCAGGAAGCTGCCTTTACCTGGGTGGCTGCAGCTCATCCCGATGTTAGCGGAGAAAGTACCTCCCAGCAGTCGGATGGCATGATCAGCGATAACCTGACCAACCTCAGCGGTTCCGACCAGGTGGTGGTGTATACCATTACTCCCACGGGAACCAATGGTTGCGAGGGTGATCCCTTCACTCTTTCTGTGACCGTTTCTTCAGAACCGGTAGGAGCAGATGATGCCCATGAAACCTGCAGCAATGTTGCCCTGGCATATGATCTTCAGGACAATATTGATAATCTGGGTAACGGGCAGCCTGCTGCCTTTACCTGGGTAGCTGGAGCCCATCCCGATGTGGATGGAGAAAGCACCAGCGTACAGTCGGGCAGTATAATCAATGATCTACTTGTTAACACCAGTGCGGTGGATCAGGTAGTGGAATATACGGTCACACCCACCGGTACCAATACCTGCGCAGGCGATCCATTTACCGTGGAAGTGACGGTGAAGTCTCAGCCCGTGGGTGCCGATGCCACGGGTGAAACCTGCAGCGATATTGCACTGGCCTATGACCTGCAGAACGTTGTTAACACCCTGGGTAACGGGCAGGCAGCCGATTACACCTGGGTGGCAACATCCAGTGCCGGTGTTGAGGGAGAAAGCCTTACACCTCAGAGCGGGGATGTGATCGATGATGTGCTGACCAATGTGTCGGGAGCAGACGTGGATGTGATATACACGGTGACCCCCACCGGAGAAAACGGTTGTGCCGGTGACGATTTTACAGTTACCATTACGGTACATTCGGAACCTGCCGGGATGAACGATACTGAAACCACCTGCAGCGATGTGCCTTTGGCTTATGACATTCAATCTGCCAATATAGATCTGCTGGGCAACGGACAGCCTGCCACCTTTACCTGGGTTGCCGCGGCTAATCCGAATGTGGGTGGAGAGAGTACGACGGTTCAGAATGGAGGGACCATCGATGATAACCTGACCAATACTTCCGGTGTGGATCAGCAGGTTGTTTATACCGTGACTCCCACCGGCACGAACGGTTGTGCGGGTGATCCTTTCACCCTTACAGTGACCGTACAATCCGAACCCGTGGGAATGGATCATGTGGGGCAAGCCTGCAGTGATGTGCCCTTGAGTTATGATCTGCAGAATAATATTTCTTCCTTCGGAAATGGCCAGACTGCTACCTTTACCTGGGTGGCAGCGGATAATCCGGATGTGGACGGTGAAAGCCTGACTGACCAGTCGGGAGGAAGCATCAATGATATTCTGACCAATGTTAGCGGCATAGACCAGGTGGTGGAATATACCGTTATCCCGACTGGTTCCAACGGATGTACAGGAAACCCCTTTACGGTTTCTGTTACCGTGTATTCCGAACCGCTTGGAGTGGATGATACCGGTGAGACCTGCAGCGGCGAGTCAGTATTCTACAATCTGCAGAACAATATACTGACCCTTGGGAATGGTCAGAATGCCACCTTCAGCTGGGTGGCTGCTGAAAATACGAATGTGACGGGGGAAAGTACCACGCCGGAAACCACTGTGGTGATCAACGATGTAATTACCAACCTCACCGATACGGACCAGGATGTGGTATATACGGTGACCCCTACGGGAAGTAACGGATGTGTGGGAGATCCTTTCACAGTGACCATTACAGTGAAGCCAGAACCGGTGGGTGTGAACGATACGGAAACTACCTGCAGTGACGTGTCCCTGACTTACGATCTGCAAAACAACATCAACACCCTGGGCAACGGGCTGGCATCGACCTTTAGCTGGAGAGCTGCCGAAAACGGAAATGTGACGGGTGAGAGTACCACAGCCCGGACAGGGAATGTGATCAATGATGTGATTACCAATACCTCGGGAGTTGACCAGGATGTGGTGTATACGGTAACGCCTACAGGCGCCAATGGCTGTACGGGTGATCCGTTTACCGTTACGGTAACGGTTTATTCCGAGCCGGCAGGAAGCAACCGGAGCATCAGCACCTGCAGCGATGTTGCCCTGGCTTACGATCTCCAGGACAATGTAACGAACGATGGCAACGGACAGGCCTCCACTTTTGAATGGGTGGTTGCTGCCGATCATCCGGATGTTGACGGGGAAACCCTGGTGCCGGTCAGCTCGGGTGTTATTGATGATGTACTGACCAATGAGTCGGGCGCCGACCAGGTGGTGACCTATACGGTTACCCCGACGGGAACCAACGGTTGTGTTGGCGAACCGTTCCAGATTACCGTGACAGTGCGTTCGGAACCGGTGGGTGTGGATGATGCTGCCGAGGTTTGCAGTGACGGATCGCTTAATTACGGCTTGCAAAACAATGTCAATACCCTGGGCAATGCCCAGTCGTCTGCCTTTATCTGGGTTGCTGCGGCGAACCCCGATGTGGAAGGAGAATCCACCACACCGCAGTCGGGAGGATTTATCAACGACAATTTGACCAATTTGAGCGGAGTGGATCAGGAATTGGTGTATACGGTGACGCCGACAGGGACCAACGGTTGTGTGGGGGACGATTTCACAGTAACCATTACAGTGAAGCCCGAACCGGTGGGTGTGAACGATACGGAAACTACCTGCAGTGATATTCCGTTGAATTACGATCTGCAGAACAATATCGATAATCTGGGCAACGGACAGGCTGCCAGCTTCACCTGGAGGGCTACCAGCCATCCGGATGTCAGCGGGGAGAGCACTTCCAGCCAGAGCGGAGCCTTCATAACCGACGTGCTGACCAATGTGAGCGGTACAGACCAGGAAGTGGTATACACGGTAACGCCCACAGGCGCCAACGGCTGTGCAGGTGATCCGTTCACCATTACGGTGACGGTCAATTCAGAACCACGGGGTGCAAACGACAATACCTCCACCTGCAGCAATGCGGCCCTGGCATACGATCTCCAGAACAATATCGATAACCTGGGCAACGGGCAGGCCGCTACTTTCAGCTGGGTGGCCAAAGAAGATTACCCGGATGTTGATGGGGAAAGCCTGGTAGCGGTGAGTTCCGGTACGATTGATGATGTGCTGGTGAATACCACCGGTTACAACCAGGTGGTGACCTATGTGGTCACTCCTACAGGGACCAACGGCTGTGCAGGTGATCCGTTTGAGGTTACAGTAACGGTTTACTCACAGCCCATGGGCGTAGACGATGCAGGGGAGGTTTGCAGTGATGTAGCGGTTTCCTATAATCTTCAGGATAATCTGACGGTACTGGGCAACGGGCAGTCGGCCACCTTCAGCTGGGTGGCTGCTGAAAATACGAATGTGACGGGGGAAAGTACCACACCGGAAACCACTGTGGTGATCAACGATGTAATTACCAACCTCACCGGTACGGACCAGGATGTGGTATATACGGTGACCCCTACGGGAAGTAACGGATGTGTGGGAGATCCTTTCACCGTGACCATTACAGTGAAGCCCGAACCGGTGGGTGTGAACGATACGGAAACTACCTGCAGTGATATTCCGTTGAATTACGATCTGCAGAACAATATCGATAATCTGGGCAACGGACAGGCTGCCAGCTTCACCTGGAGGGCTACCAGCCATCCGGATGTCAGCGGGGAGAGCACATCCAGCCAGAGCGGAGCCTTCATAACCGACGTGCTGACCAATGTGAGCGGTACAGACCAGGAAGTAGTGTATACGGTTACGCCCACAGGCACCAACGGCTGTGCAGGAGATCCGTTCACCATTACTGTGACGGTCTATTCAGAACCGCAAGGTGCAAACGACAATACCTCCACCTGTAGCAATGCGGCCCTGGCATACGATCTCCAGGACAATATCGATAACCTGGGCAACGGGCAGGCTGCTACTTTCAGCTGGGTGGCCAAAGAAGATTACCCGGATGTTGATGGGGAAAGCCTGGTAGCAGTAAGTTCCGGTACGATCGATGATGTGCTGGTGAATACCACCGGTTTCAACCAGGTGGTGACCTATGTGGTCACTCCTACAGGGACCAACGGCTGTGCAGGTGATCCGTTTGAGGTTACAGTAACGGTTTACTCACAGCCCATGGGCGTAGACGATGCAGGGGAGGTTTGCAGTGATGTAGCGGTTTCCTATAATCTTCAGGATAATCTGACGGTACTGGGCAACGGGCAGGCCGCTACCTTCAGCTGGGTGGCCACAGCCAATGCCGGTGTAGAGGGAGAAACAACCACACCGGTAACGGGGAATGTGATCAACGATGTGATTACCAATACCTCGGGTATTGATCAGGATGTGGTTTATACGGTGACACCGACAGGGACCAACGGTTGTGTGGGGGATCCGTTCATCATTACCATCACGGTTCATTCGGAACCGTCGGCAGCAGCAGGAACTGCTCAGACCTGCAGCGATGTTCCCCTGAACATTGATCTCCAGGATCATGTTGACAATAATGGCAACAGTCAGGCTGCCACCTTCACCTGGAGGGCTACCAGCCATTCGGACGTCAGCGGGGAGAGCACTTCCAGCCAAAGCGGCGCCTTCATAACCGACGTACTGACCAATGTGAGCGGTACAGACCAGGAGGTAGTGTATACGGTTACGCCTACAGGCACCAACGGCTGTGCAGGTGATCCGTTCACCATTACTGTGACGGTCTATTCAGAACCGAGAGGTGCAAACGACAATACCTCCACCTGCAGCAACGTGGCTCTGGCCTACGACCTCCAGGACAATATCGATAACCTGGGCAACGGGCAGACCGCTGCCTTTACCTGGGTAGCCGCCGATGTGCCCGATGTGGGTGGAGAAAGTACTACGGTGCAGTCGGGCAGTGTGATCGATGATCTGCTGATCAATACCAGCGGTATGGATCAGGTGGTGGAATATACGGTCACACCAACCGGTGCCAACGGTTGTGCCGGTGATCCGTTTACCGTCACAGTGACGGTGAAATCACAGCCGGCCGGTGGGGATGATACCGATGCCACCTGCAGCGATGTGGCCATGGCCTACGACCTTCAGGATAATGTCAACAACCTCGGCAACGGACAGACTGCCAGCTTTACCTGGGTTGCTGCGGAAAATGGAAATGTAACCGGAGAAAGCCTTACTTCGAAATCGGGCGGGGTGATCAATGATGTGATAACAAATAAATCGGGTATAGACCAGCAGGTGGTTTACACGGTGATTCCCACGGGTTCGAACGGCTGTGTAGGCGATCCGTTCACCATAACCGTCACGGTATATTCCGAACCGGCCGGGGATAATGATACGGAAGCTACCTGCAGTGACATACCATTGAATTACGATCTGCAGAACAACGTAAATAATCTGGGTAATGCACAGGCTGCTACCTATAGCTGGGTGGCTGCAAGCAATCCCAATGTGGCGGGTGAAAGTACCACCGCACAAACGGGTGCCTTCATTACCGATCAGTTGACCAATGTGTCGGCTAGCGACCAGGTAGTGGTATACACGGTAACGCCCACGGGCGCCAACGGCTGTGTGGGTGATCCGTTTACAGTCAGTGTTACCGTATCATCCGAACCCAGGGGAGCGAATGCGGAAATCGAAACCTGCAGCGATGATTTGCTTTCATACAGCCTGCAGAACAATGTAAATACCCTGGGCAACGGCCAGCAGGCATCTTTTACATGGGTGGCTGCTGATAATCCGGATGTAGACGGCGAAAGCACGGCCGTACAATCAGTCGGTACCATTGATGATAACCTGAACAATATCTCTGGTGTGGATCAGGAGGTGGTTTATACGGTGGTACCCACCGGAACGAACACCTGCGAAGGAGATCCCTTTACGGTCACTGTGACCGTTTATTCCGAACCGGTTGGTCTGGATGACAGCCCTGTGATATGCAGTAACGAGGCAGTGAATTACGAGTTGCAGGACAATATCAATAATCTGGGTAACGGACAGTCCTCCAATTTCAGATGGGTGGCTGCTGCCAATGCAAATGTGTCGGGAGAAAGTACGACTCCAAGGACTACGGGAGTGATCAGTGATATTCTGCGGAATGTAACGGGAACAGATCAGACAGTGGTCTATACCGTAACACCCACCGGTTTGAACGGGTGCGAAGGAGATCCGTTCACAGTCAGTGTAGTGGTGAAGCCTGAGCCTGTTCTGGCCAGCGATCTGAACCGGACCACCTGCAGCGATGCACCCGGCGGAATCCTCTTTGACGTAACGGCTACTTCTGTATCTGCCGCTTCATACAATATTACAGATATTGAAGTGGATCCCAGCCTGATACCTGCTGCAGGAAATGTAAGTCCGGGTACAGATATGGCTGCCGATACGGCGCTGAACGATGTATTTACCAACCTGTCGGCCAGTCCGCAACTGGTGGTATATCACGTGCAGCCTGTCAGTGCAGATCTCTGTGCGGGTGCTGTTCGCCAGGTGAGCCTGACGGTGTATCCGGAACCCTTCCTCGATGCGGCTCTTGACCGTACGGTTTGCAGCGACGAGGCCTCCGGAATCACCCTGTCGGTTGATCCGGCTTCCGTGCCAGCCACCAATTACAACATTGCTTCCATTACGGTAGATGCCGGTCTGGCTCCTCATGCCGGGAACGCTTCCCCTGCCAACGGACTGCCATCCAATGTCATTGTAAATGACCGGTTTACGAATATTACCACCGGTGAGTTGTATGTGGTATATGAGATTATACCGGTCAGTTCACAGGGTTGTGCAGGCGATACGGTGGAAGTGACCCTGACAGTGCTGCCCGAACCTGTGCTCAGCCCCGGTCTGGATGCAACGGTATGCAGTGATGAGGCTTCCGGCATTATTCTGGATGTGGATGCAGGCTCTCTGCCGGCAGATTCATACCGTCTGGCAAATATCAGCAAGCCCTCCGGGCTGACGGCACATGCAGGAAATGCTACCACAGGAAGCGGAAAACCCGCCACGGTTCTTTCTGCCGATGCGTTTACAAATACCACAAATGCACCGCTCACGGTGGTGTATGATGTGGTTCCTGTTTCATCCGATGGTTGTGAAGGAGATGTGGTACAGGTGAACCTGACGGTGAATCCTGAACCCGTGCTGGATCCCAATTTGAGCACTTCTGTATGCAGCGGGTTGCCATCGGGTATTCTTCTTGATGTGAGATCCACCTCGGTGGCTGCCCATCATTACCGGATCGATCAGATTGATGCCGATCCTGCACTGACGGCCGATGCCGGGAATGCCACTGCCGGTGATAACCAGCCGTTTGATGCCATTGCCGGTGATATTTTCACCAACATTACCTCATCACCCCTGAATGTGGTGTATGATATTGTACCGGTGAGCGATGAGGGGTGTGAGGGAGAAATGGAGCAGGTAACCCTGACGGTGTATCCTGAGCCGATCCTCGATCCCTCTCTGGATGCCACTGTATGCAGTGACGCTGCATCGGGTATTTCCCTGGGTGTGCAGGCCGGAAGTGTGGCAGCCGCCGGATACAACATTGCCCAGATTTCGGTGGATCCAAATCTGGTGCCTCATGCGGGTAATGCAACAACCGGCAACGACCGGCTTTCAAATGCCATCGCAGCCGACCGGTTTACCAACACCACCGATGCCACGCTGGATGTGGTTTACGACATTGTACCTGTGAGTTCCAATGGATGTGAAGGAGAAATGGTACAGGTCACCCTGACGGTGAATCCAGAGCCGGTGCTGGATCCGGGTCTTGATACGGATGTATGCAGCGGAGAGGCCTCGGGTATTGTGCTGGCTACCCTGCCCACTTCGGTGGCTGCCGACAGCTACACGATCCAGAGTATTCTGGTGGGATTCGGACTGGTTCCTGAAGCGGGGAATTCCGGGATCGGTTCCGGACAGTCAGCCGCAGCTATCAGCAATGATATCTTTACCAATAAAACCGATCAGGAATTGACAGTTACCTACACCGTTGTACCGGTGAGTGCGAATATGTGTAATGGCGACCCGGTGCAGGTGGTTCTGACGGTGCATCCGGAACCGGTACTGGCCAGCGGACTGAACCGCACGGTGTGCAGCGATGAAGTTGCAGGTATTGTTCTGGATGTGGTGACGGGAAGTACTCCGGCTGCGGGTTACAACATTCTTTCGATAAATGCCGATCCTTCACTGGTACCCGACCCGGGTAATGTAGCGGCCGGAAACGGCCTGCCCGCCGATGCCATCATGAACGACAGGTTTACCAACCAGTCGGCCATACAGGCCAAAGTGGAATATGAGGTAGTGCCTGTCAGCGGGAACGGCTGTGAGGGGGAAATGAAGGTTATTACCCTGTGGGTGAATCCTGAACCTGTCCTTACACCGGGATTGTCGGATGAAGTATGTTCCGGAGAGATGATAGATCTGCCGTTAAGTGTAAGCAACGGTGTTGCCGGTGTGAGTTACAGCTGGAGCGCTCCGGTGAATACCGGTGGCATGACCGGAGGAACAGCCCAGACTGCGGCTATTGCCATTAACGATGTGTTTGAGAATTATACAGGTGCAACACAAACGGCAACCTATACGGTTACCCCGGTGACCGGTCTGGGATGCCAGGGTGATCCTGAAACCGTTGTGATCACCGTTCATCCCAACCCCGTGGCGGATATCACCTCCGTCCACGGAGCTCTGGATACGGTGTATATTTGCGGAGGCGGATCAGGCCTGCTTCTTGACGGAAATCCATCGGGCGGCTCGGGCAATTACATGCAGCATCAGTGGTCGGGTGAAGTGGGTCCGCTGAGCGGCTACAATACCCAGACCACTCAGTTCTACAGTATTATCAGCGATACGTACGACCTGTATTACACCGTGACCGACGATAACGGATGCTCGGGCAGGGATACCGTGGTGGTGGTCAATGATTACCCGAAAGCCATTTTTGGAATGGACCAGAATACCGGATGTACGGATCTGACGGTGAATTTCAGCAACAATTCGGTGGGTGCGGTTTCCTATGAATGGGATTTTGACGATGACGGAACAGTGGATGATGCCACGCCTGCGCCCGTTCATACATTTTCCAATATCACCACCAACATTGAATACTACAATGTGAAGCTGGTGGCCATTTCGGCGAATGGATGCCGTGACAGCACCTATCAGGTGGTGACGGTGTATCCTACCGTTGCGGCCGATTTCACACTGGATCCTGATACAGTATGTTCCGGCGAATCAGTCCTGTTCGTGGCTGAAGCAGGAGGAACCCAGTATGAATGGGATTTCGGTGATGGGAACGTGGTAACAGGTGGCAATGTGATCAACCATCAGTATACCAATACCGGTTCCTCACAGGTAACCCGGACGGTAACCCTGACCACCGAGTCGTTCTTCCTGTGTACCGACCAGATGTCGAAAGACGTGGTGGTTTACCCGCAACCGACGGCTTCTTTCGTTCCGATACCGAATACCACATCGATCTCGAATCCGACAATCTCATTTGATAATCAGACTCCGGGATCAGGATGGTCTTATCTGTGGGATTTCGGCGACGGGAACACCTCGGGTGAATTTGAACCCACTCACGATTATAGTGCTCCCGGTGTGTATACGGTCACCCTTACGGTGTTCAATGATGCCTGCCAGGATGTGGCTACACAAACGGTTACTATTACGCAGGATCCGCCTGTGGCCGGCTTCGATGAGGTGGAAGGCGGTTGTATGCCCTGGACGGTGCATTTCAACAATACTTCCGTGGGGGCAGACCACTACCTGTGGGACTTTGGTGACGGTGGTATATCCAATGCTGAGAATCCGGAATATACCTATTATCAGGCCGGTACATTTACCGTTCGTTTAACAGTGACCAATTCTGTTGGAACCGATGAATATGCCCAGGCAATCACCATATTCCAGAAACCCTATGCTTCATTCTTCGTGGTACCCACCTTTGTGTATGTGAATGATGAAGAGGTGAAATGCCTGAACCAGTCGCTTTACGGTGATTACTACTTCTGGGAGTTTGGAGACGGGGAAACCGATACGGTATACGAACCTTTCCATAAATATATGGAAGCTGGTATATACGATATCAAGCTGACTGTAACAACAGAAGACGGGTGTACGGATGAGATGCTGCTGTCACCGGCAGTTACCGTGGAACCGGCCGGAGAACTAAGGTATTCCAATGCCTTCCGACCGAATCCCAACGGACCTACCGGTGGCGATGTGCGCAACCTGACTCCCGAAACCTATAACCAGGTCTTTTTCCCGCCCATACAGGAGAAAGTGGATGAATATCATCTGCAGATCTTTAACCGGTGGGGAGAAATGATCTTTGAGAGCTATGATATCAACATTGGATGGGATGGTTACTACAGGGATAAACTGGCTAAACAGGACGTGTATATCTGGAAGGTGACCGGTAAATACAGCAACGGACAACCCTTTGCAAAAGCAGGCGATCTTACCCTGCTACATTGACCATATACCTGACAATTTGAAAAGGAGGCTGTCTCAAAAGGGCAGCCTTTTTTATTTAATTACGAATAGTTGATAAAATTGGCTGATTTGTTAATAAAGGA
>OMKS01000856.1_pt1 | contig 28302 bp, 25 predicted proteins | sample 1674721 | NCBI WGS metagenome assembly OMKS01 (sample SAMN06264996, study PRJEB25208) | sediment metagenome | isolation source: hot spring sediment | place: USA: California | collected 2014-09-02 | reverse complement strand
AGATGTGTATAAGAGACAGGGTTGTGGTGGGCGGAGTGGGAGCGCAGGCGGCCAGCAAACATATTGCCAGGAGGGCGAGTTGCAGCCGCCGAGCGGTCGTTTCGAGATGCGGGATACGGGCTAGTGCGTCAATCATGGCTTCCTCAAGATGGTTGCGTGCGTCGTGCAGCGGCGCCGGGTGTGGGACTGGCAGGCGGCGGGCACGTCGGCGGGGGGCTCAATGCCCAGGGCTTGCAGGCCGAGGGCCAGGTGGCAGAGAGGCAGGCCCATCACGTTGGCAAAGCAGCCTTCCAGAGCGGCGACGGGGTGGAAAGCGGCGTTTTGGATGGCATAGGCCCCGGCCTTGTCCATGGAATCCCCGCTGGCGACGTAGCGGGCCAACTCTTGCTCCGAGTAGCGGCGTATCGTGACGCGCGTGACGGCCAGGGCGGTCACCGTCTCGCCAGTGACCGGCTGCAGCAAGGTCACGCCGCTGTAGACGGTGTGGGAGCGGCCCCGCAGCCGGCGCAGCGTGGTGGCGGCCTCAGTCCCATCCCGAGGTTTGCCCAACACGATCCCGTTCAGCGAGACGACGGTGTCGCAGGCCACGATGACCGCCGCGTTCTCCTCGTCTCTCTTCCCTTGGGAGGGACCGGATGCGGCCTGTGCCTTGGCCCGGCTCAGCCGGAGGACCAGTTCATCGGGCAGCTCCCCCACGCGGGGAGTTTCGGCTACGGCGGGGGCAGTCGCCTCGAAGGGCAGGCCCAGCAGCGCCAATAGCTCACGGCGGCGCGGGGATTGGGATGCCAGCACCAGATAGGTTGGGTGTGTATCTGTCTGGGCATTCATCTTTATGTCGTCGAAATGACCTACCCCCTGGGATGCGATGGCGTTGAATGGGACTATTGTAACATACCTCGGCCTTGACCACAAACCCTGATCGAATTGCACAGAAAAAGGCGACGTGCTCAGTCGAGAGCCGGGCACGGCTGGATTGACCATGTGGATGAGAGCCAGTTGTGGGAGATGTTGATCCAGGTGGGGCGTCCCAGAAACGGGGACGGAGAGCATTCACTCACGAAACTCGTTTACTCAGCTTGTGTTCTTACCAGTCCGTCATTCCCGCGAAAGCGGGAATCCACGCTTGCCAAGACGGGTAGATGCCCGCGCCTGTCCCCGCGCTTTCGCGAGGGCAGGCCCGCGAAGGCGGGGATTCGCGGGAATGAAGGGCTTGTAGCAGTGTAGGCTGAGCAGATGGCGTAGGATGTCCACGGCGTAGCCGCGTGCCCGAATTGCCGCTTGCACGCAATCGCCCGCGTGATCTCTGCCCGCGCCTCCTCGTGGCGCCCCAGCTTACAATGTGTCGGCAATGTTGTTGCGCGCCACGCCCTCGTAGCGCAGGTCGCCCAACGCCACGTAAATCTCCGCCGCCTGCCGGTAAAACGTGACTGCCTCCTCCGGGCGGTTCAGGTGGTCATCGTAAAGATTCCCCAACATCGTCAAACCACTCGCCTGCCCGGCCCGGTTGTCGGTCTGCGTCAAGATCTCCAGCGACTTGCGATAGGCCGCCTCCGCCGTGTCATAGTCCCCGGCCTCTTGATGCACCATGCCCAGCTGGTGCCAGGCGGTGGCGACGGCGGTCGGCTCGTTCTGCTGCTCGAAGAGCGCGCGCGCCTCGGCGTATTTGCCCTGCATTCGTCGTACTGTCGCCAGTTGGCCCTTGCCCACCTTGGAGAGTTGCCCATCGGTCAGCGGCGCGCGGGCCGAGTCGGCGTTCAGCGCGGCCTCGGTCTTCTCGGCCCGCTGCCGGAAGACGCCCGACGGCCAGACGGAGTAGCGCTCGATGTACCAGCGGATCTCCTCCAGCTCGACCGGCCCCAGCGGGGCCCGGAAGCGGTAGCGGCGGCTGGAAATCGCACGGACACCTTCATCCGCCGAAAGAGGCCGCCCGAATGTGTGGCGTGAGTGATCAGACGATCCGGCGGTGGATCAAGCAGGGGTACTTTCCTGGCGTCAGACGTAGTCTGGGCGTCACCAGCCCGTACCGCGTTCCTCGCGTGGAAGTAGAGGCGTTCATCACCCGCAGGCTAGAAGAGCGGGGCGGCGGGGATTTCGAACTGACCGTCGAGGAACACGACGAGACAAAGTGAAACCGCCGGTGACGGCACACCGACGGTTTCTGGCAACCCTTGGGCGCAAGAATCTTTACAACTGTATATCCAATTACACAAGGGCGCCGCAGAGCGGGTGATGGGACTCGAACCCATGACATTCAGCTTGGGAAGCTGACGTTCTACCACTGAACTACACCCGCTTGACCCACATTATAGCGCGCGCGGGCGAAATGTCAAATCGGGTTACCGAAGCCGGGGGCGCCAGAGCAGTTGCTCGCGGATCGCCAGATCGGTACCACGGATTTTGAACGCCAGGTCGGCGGCGATGTTGCGCATCAGGCAGTAGCCCAGTTCGGGATAAGTGTCGCACAGTTTGATGAGCCGTTTGCTGGGGATGATCAACAGATGGGTCTTTTTCGCCACGCAGCGGGCCGCGGCCGACCGTAATCCCTGATCTACCAGCGCTACTTCTCCAAACGTTTGCCCCCGTCGGACGGTGGCGATGGCCAGGGGGCCGGTCGGCTGCCCGGTAGAGGTGGGCTGAATCAGCGCCGGGCTGACCAGGATATCCACCGCTCCACTGGCTACCACATACAGTTCATCGCCGGAACTGTTTTCCTCGAAAATGATCTCGCCGTTTTTCGGTTCGATCTCGGAACAAAGGGTGGCGACCATCTCCAGTTGCGGTTCTGTTAAATCGTAGAAAATATCTGCCTGCCGCAGGATATTGACGTACTCTTTGATTTTTTTATCCGCCATACCTGGCCTCCTTTCGAGCAAATTTTACCACATTTCCCTTGGCGAGGCAAAACAGTACCGTACAAAGTAGTTGAGCAAAGACGCCAGTTTTGTATCTGCTCCTGCTGTACCGGGGCGCAAGGTCAGCTTGCTACTGTGCTCCCCATGTGTTACAATGCATGCGGTTTTTCCATACCCTCTCGCCTGGGCGATGAGGGTGACAGCCATTATATCATCTGTCCGCCTATGAATCAACCACATCAACTCACCGATGACACGTTTCCCGCCCTGCAGGCCCTCTTGGAACGGTGGGGAGAGCCGGCCTACCGCGCCCGTCAGCTCTGGGAGTGGCTTTACGTCCACCTGGCAACCGACGTTGACGGTATGACCAATCTGCCCGCAGCGCTCCGTCGGCGCCTGGCGGTCGAGACCGTCATCGGCGTGCCCCAGGTGGTGGATACGACGGTCTCTTCTGACGGGGAGACGCGCAAGGACCTGCTTCGCCTGGCCGATGGAGAAACGATCGAAGTGGTGCTGATGCGGTACGAGCGGCGGCGCACTGCTTGCATCTCGACCCAGGTGGGCTGCGCCGTGGGTTGCCCCTTTTGCGCGACCGGCCAGATGGGGTTCCGTCGCCACCTGTCCAGCGGTGAGATCGTCGCTCAGGTCCTTCACGTGGCCCGCATCCTCCGGGCTGAGAACGCGCGGCTGACCAACGTCGTGTTGATGGGGATGGGGGAGCCGCTCCTCAATTACGAGAACTCGGTGGCTGCCATCCGCCGCCTGATCCATCCGGACGGCTTCAACCTGGGTCAGCGGCACATCACGCTCTCCACGGTGGGCATCCTGCCCGGGATCGAGCGGTTGGCCGAGGAGGGCTTGCAGATCACCCTGGCCGTCTCTCTGCATGCCGCCACCGATCACCTGCGGGACCAGATCGTGCCCATCAACCGCCGCTATCCCCTCGACAGTTTGTTTGGGGCCTGTTATCGTTACGTCGAGCGCACCGGGCGGCGGATCAGTTTCGAGTGGGTGCTCATCGAAGGAGTCAACGACACGCCAGAACAGGCCCAGGCTCTGGCCGCTCGCCTCGTGGGTCTGCTGGCCCACGTCAATCTGATTCCTCTGAATCCCACATCGCGATACACCGGGCGGTCCCCCGCGCAGGACTCGCTCACCGCCTTCGTCGCGGCCCTGGAGCGCCATCACGTTCCCTACACCCTGCGCCTGCGGCGAGGCATCGAGATCCGGGCGGGGTGTGGGCAACTGCGTCAGCCCACCCTATGAAACGCTCCCGCTGGGCAAACAGTTGCCAAATCTCTCAAGTCGTTGTATTATACCTCTTCGATGGCTATTAGACCGATCAAAATTGCTCCTTCGATACTCGCCGCCGATTTTGCCCACCTGGGGGACGCCGTCGCCAAGGTGGCGGCTGCCGGCGCCGACGCCATCCACGTGGATGTAATGGATGGCCATTTCGTGCCCAACATCTCGATTGGCATCCCGGTCGTGCGGTGCTTGCGGCGTGTCACCGATCTGCCGATTGACGCGCATTTGATGATCAGTGACCCGATGGGGTATGCGTCCGCGTTTGTCGAGGCTGGGGTGGATGGTCTCACTGTGCACGTCGAGGGAGCGCCACATCTGCACCGTCTCCTACAGCACATTCGGGGTCTGGGCGTGCGCGTTGGCGTCTCTCTGAACCCGGCTACACCGGCCATCGCCCTCAGCGAAATCCTGAACGATATAGATTTGGTGCTGGTGATGACCGTCAATCCCGGGTTTGGGGGACAGATGTTCATCGAGTCGGTGCTGCCCAAGATCCGCCAGGTGCGGGAGATGCTGGATCAAGCCCACAGTCCGGCCGAGTTGGAGGTAGACGGTGGGATCGGGCCGGAGACGGCGAAACGGGTAGTAGATGCCGGCGCGACGATGCTGGTATCTGGAACGGCGATCTTTGACGCTCCGAGGGGAATTTCGGCGGCCATCGAGGCGATTCGCCAGGCAGCAGGGAACGAACAGGAGAGGCGATAACGTAAAAAAGCCCCCGAGATGATCGGGAGCTCGTTTATAAAAGCTCCTCCGCCACAGAGGGAGGAGGAGCCAGAGGTCTGAAGGGCTACCGGGTTTTGCTCAACGTCCGCAGACAGCGTGTACAGAGGTGCATCCGACGGATCTGACCATCCACCTCTACCTGCACCCGCTGAATGTTCGGTTTGAACTGCCGTTTGGTCGCCTTCTTGGAGTGGCTGACGTTGTGTCCAAACATCGGACTCTTGCCACACATGTCACATTTTGCCATAATTATCACCTCGCAATATGTCTTAGCGGGGTATATCATACCACAACACAGGCTTTCGCGCAACCATACGACCGGCTGAGCCACTGCATGGAGGAGCTTATGCCAAAAGAAGAAAAGCCCAGTCTGGGGCGCATCGAGGTCTCACCTACGGCCATTGCCAGCATCGCACAACGGGCGGTGTCGAATTGCTACGGCGTCGTGGGAATCCCGGCCAAGGACCTGACGACTGGCATTATCAATATCATCTCTCGCGAGAGCAAGCGCGGGATCGTGGTGACCATCGAGAATGGGCAGATCACGATTGATGTGTACGTCGTGATCGAGTACGGCACTCGCATCGCCGCTGTGGCTCGCAGCGTGATGAATGTCGTCAAGTTCAGTGTCGAACGGGCGATAGGGATGCCCGTCGCTGAGGTTAACGTCCACGTCGAGGGGCTGCGCGTCAGCGATGCTGATTGAAGCTATGGAGAGGAAATCGGCCCCGTTGAAAGATCAAAAAGATGTCCCAGTTCTGCAGCGTCGCACGCACACCACCACCGATGGCCAGGAATTCAAGCAGTTGATCAAAGCCTCCCTGGATTGGTTGCAGCAGCACCAGTCTGCCATCAATTCGCTGAACGTCTACCCGGTGCCGGATGGGGATACCGGCACTAATATGGCGCTGACGATGCAATCCGCCTGGGCCGAGATCAAGGATTTGCCGGATCACAACGTGGGGCGGGTGGCTCACAAAATGGCATACGGAGCTCTGATGGGCGCACGGGGCAACTCGGGTGTTATCCTATCCCAGATTTGGCGGGGATTTTCGCGTAGTCTGGATGAGAAAGAGGTGTATCGGGTCGAGGATCTGGTCGCCGCCTGCCAGGAGGCCACAACTACGGCTTACAAGGGCGTGGTCAAACCTGTCGAGGGGACTATTCTGACCGTCGCGCGCGCTGTGGCCGACGAGGCTGCCCGAGCAGCCGAGGAGACCGATGACCTGGTGAGTGTTCTGGAGCATATGGTGCTCGCCGCTCGCGAGGCAGTCAAACTTACCCCATCACTGCTGCCAGTGCTGGCAGAGGCCGGGGTGGTGGATGCTGGGGGGCAGGGGCTGTTCATTATCTTGGATGGGATGCTGCGCCGTATGCGAGGCGAGCTCGTGTTCGGAGATGCGGACTTGATCGACGCGGTTGATCTGTTCTCTCACGACCTGGAGACGGTCGAGGCAGGGTATGGGTACGACGTGCAATTCCTGATCGTGGGCCCAGATTTGGACGTGAGCGCCATCCGCGAGACGATCACGAGTATGGGAGAATGTCCCCTCGTCGTGGGGGAACCTACGATGGTCAAGGTGCACGTCCACGTTCCTGACCCCGGCGTCCCTATCAGTTATGGCGCCAGCCTAGGGTCCCTGCAGGATGTGGTGGTCGAGGATATGCAGGCTCAGTATAAACATTTCATCGCCGAGCAGGAAGCGCCGCTGCTTCCTGCCCAGCGCCCGGTCCAAAATATCGGCATCGTGGCGGTCGCCATGGGGGATGGATTGGTGCGTGTTCTCGAGAGCCTGGGGGCGGATATAGTGGTCCACGGCGGCCAGACGATGAATCCCAGCACCCATGACCTGTTGGAAGCGATTGATGGGCTGCCAACCGAGCAGGTCATCCTGCTACCTAACAATGGCAACGTCATTCTGGCGGCTGAGCAGGCCAGCTCCCTCAGCCAAAAGAGGGTGGCGGTCATTCCCTGCCGCACCATCCCCCAGGGGATCGCGGCCTTGCTGGCGATCAATTCTCAGGCCGATTTCGAGACCAACGTGCGCGCGATGACCTCTGCGATAGAGGACGTAGCCACGGGCGAGGTCACAGTTGCAACTCGTTCGGTCACTCTTAACGGGCTAAAGATTTTGGATGGCCAGATCATTGGCTTGCACAATGAAGAGCTGAAAGTGACCGCTCCCACACTCAAGGAAGCGACTCTGGCTCTGCTCCGCCAGATGGACTCGGACGACACCGAGATTATTACCCTGTACTATGGTCAAGATGTCACTGAGGATGACGCCAATGAATTGGCTCAGTCTTTGATGCTCGACTGGCCCGATTACGAGATCGAAGTCGTCGCTGGTGGACAGCCTCACTATTTTTATATCCTTTCGGTGGAATAAACAGTTTGGCAGCCGCGAACTAGATCGCTCTATCCGCCCTATCTAGCAGCCTTGGGAGGTCCCGTGTCCAAAGTTCACATCATTACTGACAGCGCAGCGACAATTCGGCCAGATGTTGCGGAACAACTTGGTATCACGATCATACCGCTGACCGTATGCATTGATCAAGTCGGCGAGGCCGAGAGCGAGGAAATCTATCTGGATGGCACCGAGTTGGATCACGAGGAGCTGCTGCTCCGCATGGGGAGCGAGCGCAGTCATCCCTGCATCATCGGGCCAACGGCCGAGCAGTTCCGACTCATCTACAGCCGTATGACTCGCCGCACGAATCAGATCATCTCTCTCCATTCCTCGTCCAAGCTTAGCCTCGTCTGCAGCGAGGCGGAAAGAGCCGCCCGCGAGTTTCTGGGCCGTTGTGATATCGTCGTCATAGACTCGGAAACCCTTTCCATTGGATTGGGGATTTTGGTGGAGGAGGCGGCTCGTTTGGCCAAAGAGTCTGTCTCTCTGCCCAAGATCATGCGCCGGGTTCGTGGCATTATTCCACGGATTTACATCGTCTTGATCACCGAAACGATGGATTACCTAGAGTACAGCGGTCTCATCAGCCCGGCTCAAGCGATTCTGGGTACGATGTTGGGTATCAGACCTTTTCTGGCCATCGAAGAAGGCGCGCTCATCCCCATGGAAAAAGTCCGCAGTCCCGAGCGGGCCATTGACAAACTGGCCGAGTTCGCCAACGAGTTCTCGCACATCGAACATGTCGCCATTCTGCAGAGCACATCGTATCCCACTGACCAGACGAGAATCCTGCGAGAGCGATTGGAGGTCATCGCGCCCGGGCACGAGTTTCCCATCCTGCTTTACGGCCCGCTGCTCGCTTCCCACATCGGGCCCGATGGGATGGGATTGGTCGTGTACGAGGGAGTGGATCGAGGGACGCCCCTTTGGTGAGCCGAGTTCGCATCGTCACTGATAGTACGTCTGATGTGCCTACTGCTATCGCGGAGCAACTGCACATCACTGTCGTACCGGCCTACGTCCAGATCGGAGCTCGCAGTTATCGCGAAGGCCCGTTTCCTGGCGGATTGAGCCGGGAGGCGTTCTACGCGCAGTTGCCCACGATGCCGGATGTCCCGACGACGGCCGTGCCGCCCGCTCACGAATTCGCTGCGGCTTACCGCGATCTGATCGGCCAGGCGGACGAGGTGGTCGCCATCGTCGTCGCCTCCAACCTGAGCGGGATGTACAACGTCGCCCATCTGGGAGCGCGAGAGGTGCCCGAGTTGCCCGTGCACGTCATAGATTCGGGGCAGGTCACAATGGGACTCGGCTGGATGGCGATCATCGCGGCCGAGGCAGCGGCTGAGGGCCAGAGCGCGGCCGATGTCGTGGCTCTGATCGAGGGGATCAGGGACCGGGTGTACGTCTACGCCATGCTCGACACTTTGGAATATCTACGTCGCAGTGGTCGTGTGAGTTGGGCGCGGACAAAGATGGCCCAAGTGTTGCGTGTCAAACCGATTATCCAAGTCTACAGGGGAGAGGTGAGCAATGTGGGGCGAGCGCGGACGCGCCGGCGCGCCGTAGACCGGTTGATTGAACATATCCGCGCTTTGGGAACGCTGGACCGCTTGGCCCTGCTTCACACCTATTCCCCTGACCTGGACGAGTTTCAGGCCCAGCTATCCGATCTTTCTCCCACTGCCCATCCGCCGACCGTCGCCGTCACAACGATTATCGGCGCTCACGTCGGCCCCCAGGGCTTGGGAGTGGCTGCCGTAGCTGGCCGTTAGCGAGAGGAGTATGATAGAACCTGTCGAAAAACTAGTCAAGATTCTCCAATTGGAGGCCGAAAAATGCCAGGATCGGGCCGTCTTTGGCGGCCTGACTCGCTATGCCGACACCTGGCTGCAAGAAGCGAGCGCTACCTTTGGTCCGGAGGGCGCGGATTGGTTCCAGGAAATAGGCGTCCGTCTGCGCGCTTACGCGGCCATTGAACAGATCGCAGCCCGGCGAAAGGCTGTGTCCGAGATACTGGAACTGCTCAATCAGGCTCCACCCCGCCAACCGGAGGGGAAGACAGAAGAGCAACCGAGAGCGGATCAGCCAACCGTTGCCCGCCCGGCCGGGCGCTCGGTCCCTGCTCCCCAACAGCCTCGAACGACCCAGAGCCGGGGACTCGACTCCCCCGTCAATGTTCTGCAAGGGGTGGGAGCCCGCCAGGCCCAACGGTTGGCGCGGTTAGGAGTGCGAACCATTCGGGACGTGCTCTACTTTTTTCCCTTCCGCTACGATGATTACTCGCAGCTCAAACCCATCAATCGGATCGAATACGGCGAGCAGGTCACGATCATCGCCCAAGTGTGGGATGCCGGTGTGCGACGGACGCGGGGCGGGGGCAGCCTGTTCAAGGCCACTCTCTCTGATGGCACCAGCATGATCGAGTGCACCTGGTTCAACCAGCCGTATCTGGCCGACAAGATCAAGCCCGGTCAACACATTGTCGTCAGCGGCAAGGTGGATGAATACCTGGGCCGGCTGTGCTTCAACTCTCCCGAATGGGAGCTGATGGAAGAGGATCTGCTGCACACCGCCCGCATCGTGCCGGTCTACTCTCTCACCGAGGGCATCAGCGCTCGCTGGCTGCGCCGCTTGGTGAAACGGACCGTGGACTATTGGACCAAGCGGCTGCCGGACCACCTGCCGGCAGAAATGCGCCGGGAGGCGAATCTGGTTGACCTGGAAACCGCCATCGTCCAGGTCCACTTTCCCGGCGATCAGGAGATGCTGAAGCGAGCGCGCTACCGGTTGGCCTTTGACGAGCTGTTCCTGCTGCAAGTCGGGCTGTTGCGCCAGCGTCACCAGTGGCGCTCCGAACCCGGCACCCCGCTGCCGATTGATGCCGCTCTGGCTGCCGACTTTGTCCGCAGCCTGCCGTTCGAACTGACCCAGGCCCAACACAAGGCCCTGGAGCAGATCATGTCCGACATTCGCTCCGACTACCCGATGAACCGTCTCTTGCAGGGGGATGTGGGATCGGGCAAGACGGTCGTGGCGGCAGCGGCGATGGCCCTGACGGCCGCCGCCGGCGCCCAAGCCGCCCTGATGGCTCCCACCGCCATCCTGGCCGAACAGCATTATCACACCCTGGCCCGCTTATTCGAGCACTGGACGGGCGCGTTGCCTACCATTCGCCTGCTCACCGGGAATGTCACCGGTCAAGAGCGGGAAGAGATCTACCAGGGGTTGGCCGAGGGGCGCGTGAATGTGATCGTCGGCACCCACGCTCTGATCCAGGAAAGTGTCCAGTTCAAAGAGTTGGCCCTGGTGGTGATTGACGAGCAGCACCGCTTTGGGGTGCGCCAACGGGCCACGCTGCGTCAAAAAGGGTACAACCCCCACCTCGTGGTGATGACCGCCACGCCGATTCCCCGCTCCCTCCAGTTGACAGTCTGGGGCAACCTGGACGTCTCCGTCATAGACGAGATGCCGCCGGGCCGCGAACCGGTCACCACGCGCGTGATCTTGCCCCTGGAGCGGGAGCGAGCCTACGGCTTTCTTCGCAGCCAGGTCGAAAAGGGCCGCCAGGCGTTCATCATCTGCCCCCTGGTGGAGGAATCGGACAAGATCGAGGCCAGGGCCGCCGTCGAAGAATACGAGCGTCTCGGCAAGCACGTGTTCCCAGATCTGCGCCTGGGTCTGCTGCACGGGCGGATGAAGGGCGAGGAGAAAGAGGACACGATGGCCCGTTTCGCCCAGGGAGAGCTGGATATTCTCGTCTCCACCTCCGTCGTCGAGGTGGGGATTGACGTGCCCAACGCGACGGTGATGTTGATCGAGGGGGCCGACCGGTTCGGGTTGGCTCAACTCCACCAGTTCCGCGGCCGGGTGGGACGGGGAGAGCATCCGTCCTATTGTCTGCTCGTGTCCGACTCCTCTGTCGCCGAGGCCGAAGAACGATTGCGGGCTGTCGAGGCCACTACCGATGGCTTCGAGTTGGCCCAAAAGGACCTGGAGATGCGGGGCCCGGGGGACTTTTTAGGCACCCGCCAGTCGGGTCTACCGGACCTTCAATTGGCCCGGGTGACTGACCTGCGCCTCATCGAGGCCGCCCGTGAGGCGGCGCGGCGTTTTTTCGACTCCGATCCTCAATTGAACGACCCAAACCATCGCCTGTTGGTCCGGCGCTTGACCCAATTCTGGCAAGAGGGAAAAGGAGAACTTAGTTGACCCGCATAGCAATTTATCCCGGCACCTTTGATCCTGTTCATATGGGCCACATAGATATCGCCACTCGCGCGGCCAGCATCTTTGATGACGTGGTGGTCGCTGTGTACGACCGGCCCGCCAAGAGTTTGATGTTCACTATTGAGGAGCGCGTTGCTCTGGCGCACCAGGCGATGACGCATCTGCCCAACGTGCGTATCGCCCCGTATGGTGGGCTGACCGTCGACTTTGCCCGTCAGGTCGGGGCCCAGGCTATTGTGCGTGGCCTGCGGGTCATCTCGGACTTTGAGTTGGAATACCAGATGGCCCTCACCAACCGTCAGCTTGCGCCCGAGATCGAATTTGTGTGCCTGATGACGCGCCAATCCCACGCCTTTCTGAGTTCCAGCATCGTCAAGGAGATCGCATGCCTGAAAGGGAATGTCAATGGAATGGTCCCTCACAACGTCATCCAGGCCCTGGAGATTAAACGCCGGGAACGGGAGGAGAAACACGAACCTGCGCCCCTCGTCTCCCTGCGCGACTAGTGAGTACGGCGACAGATCGATTAACGTGACGCTCGAATTTGCAAGTCTGATGAATAGACGCCGGAGGCCGATATGGACATTCTACACCTGGTAGATCGTTTGGAAGAAATCGTCAAAGAAAGCACTCAAGTGCCGTTCAGCGGGTTGCGAATGGTGGACGAGCGCCTGGTCTGGCCCTTGCTGGACCAGATGCGCATCTCGGTTCCCGAAGAAGTGCGTCGCGCCGAGCGAACCATTCGGGAGAAGGAGCGCATGATGGCCCAGACTCAGGAGGAGGCTGAGCGCATCATCGCCCTGGCCCGCAGTGAAGCGGCCCAGATCACGGCCGAACACATCATTGTCCAGAATGCCCGGCAGGAGGGGCAGGCCGTGCTCCAGCAGGCCGAGCAGGACGCGGAAGATATCCGCATCGGTGCCGACGAGTATGCCTTCGAGGTGCTCTGTGGTCTGGAACAAGAGTTGAAACGAGCGCTCACGGTGATCGAAAACGGGATCCGCACCATCCAAATAGAGCGGGAAAAGCACGAAAACAGGCCCGCCAGTGCTGACGACGCCGATGCTCCTTGACAGGTTCGTGACTCCCTCCTATAATACGCCTTCTCGCCAACAGATTGTTCGTATCAGAAGAAAGGAACTGGAACAGTATGGGTGCCGTCCCAAAGCGTAGAATATCGAAAACCCGGAGCAGAAATCGCCGCAGTCAGTGGAAGCTGCAGGCCCCTCAGCTGGTCTACTGCCCCCAGTGCGGTGCACCGACCCGCCCTCACCACGTCTGCTTGCACTGTGGCACGTACCGGGGTGTTCAGGTCATCGAGATCGAAGAGGAATAATACCATCTGTATGATCGCTAGTGCCTATCTCTTTCCCGGCCAAGGTTCCCAGCATGTGGGGATGGGGCGCGAGCTTTACACTCGTTTTCCCGTGGCCCGGGCCGTTTTCGAGCAGGCCAACACCATCTTGGGACTCTCGCTGACTCGACTCTGCTTCGAAGGCCCGGCTGAATCGCTGAACGACACGCTGAACACCCAGCCAGCCATCCTGACCACCAGCGTGGCCGCGCTGCGTGCGTTGGAGGAGCAGGGGAGCGGCGATGGTCCGTCCTTCGTCGCGGGCCACAGTATGGGCGAATTCAGCGCGCTGGTGGCCGCCAACGCTCTCTCCTTCCAGGATGGTTTGATGCTGGTACGGGAGCGGGGCCGGTTGATGAAACAGGCTGGCGAGCAAAACCCGGGCGGTATGGCCGCAATCCTGGGGTTGGATCGGGCTGCATTGGAGGCCATCTGCGCCGAGGTACAGGAAGAGAGCGGGGAGTACGTCGGTGTCGCCAATGACAACTGCCCCGGACAGGTGGTCATCTCGGGCGCGGCGGCGGCCCTGGAGCGGGCTATGGAGTTGGCCCAGGCGCAGGGCGCCAAGCGGACGGTCCGCCTGGCGGTGAGTATCGCCGCTCACTCCCCCTTTATGGCAGAGGCTGCCACCGAGTTCCGCCGGCTCCTCGAAGCGACGACGTTCCGCCCGCCCGCCGTTCCCCTGGTGGCAAACGCCACCGCCACCCCCCTCATGGCCGCCGACGAGATCCGCGAGGCCCTAGGCCGCCAACTGACCTCCCCGGTGCAGTGGACCGACTCGGTGCGCTGGATGATCGCGCAGGGAGTCTCCCGGTTCGTCGAGTTCGGTCCCCAGGATGTGCTGACCGGCCTGACCAAGCGGATAGATCGCTCCGTCGAGCGAGTCGCGACGGCCGACGTTCTATCTCTCCCCTAGCCGGCGCCAGCCTATCTCTTATGTCCCCTCTTCCCACGACGCCAAATATTTGACCTGCTCGGGCGTCAGCACGTCAATTTCGACTCTCATCGCCTCCAGTTTGATGCGGGCGATCTCCTGGTCAATCTCTTCCGGCACGGCGTAGACGGTCCGTTCCAGGGTTTCGGCGTGTTGGAGTATGTACTTGGCGCAGAGGGCCTGGTTGGCGAAGGACATGTCCATCACCGCGCTGGGATGGCCCTCGGCAGCGGCCAGGTTGACCAGCCGGCCCTCGGCCAGCAGGTGGATGCGCCGTCCGTCGGAGAGAGTATACTCGTCCACGAAAGGACGGACGCGGCGAGGCGGCGCCTGGGCCATCTCGGCCAGGGCCGGGATGTTGATCTCGACGTTGAAATGGCCCGAGTTGGCGACGATGGTCCCGTCCTTCATCGCCTCAAAGTGGTGGCGATCAATCACATTGATGTCGCCGGTGGAGGTGATAAAGAAATCCCCGATCGGTGCGGCTTGCTGCATCGGCATCACCCGGTAGCCGTCCATCACCGCCTCCAGCGCCTTGAGGGGATCCACCTCGGTGACGATCACGTTGCCGCCCAAGCCCTGGGCCCGCATCGCGATGCCCCGGCTGCACCAACCGTAGCCGGCCACGACGACCGTCTTGCCGGCAATGAGCACGTTGGTGGCACGGATGACGCCATCGAGGGTGGATTGGCCGGTACCGTACCGGTTGTCGAACAGGTGCTTGGTCAGCGCGTCGTTGACGGCGACGATGGGATAGCGCAGCACGCCATCCTTCGCCATCGCTCGCAGGCGGATGACGCCGGTGGTTGTCTCCTCGGTGCCGCCGACCACGTTGCCGATCAACTCGGTACGCTGCTTGTGCAGCGTGCTGACCAGGTCCGCGCCGTCGTCCATCGTCAGGTGCGGCTGGTGGTCGAGGGCGGCGTGGAGGTGCTGGTAGTAGGTCTCGTTATCCTCGCCCTTGATGGCATAGACGGGGATCTCGTAATACGAGACCAACGCCGCTGCCACGTCGTCCTGGGTGGAGAGGGGATTGGAGGCGGTCAGCACCACTTCGGCCCCGCCGGCCTGCAGGGTGCGGGCCAGGTTGGCCGTCTCGGTGGTGATGTGCAGGCAGGCCGCCATGCGTGTGCCCGTCAGCGGCTTTTCCTCCTCGAACCGTTCCCGGATGAGGCGCAGCACCGGCATCTCCCGCTCCGCCCATTCGATGCGCAGCCGCCCTGCCGGGGCCAGGTTTAGATCTTTGACGTCGTATTCGATTGGCATATGTCACTCCTTAAAAGAATATTCGACTCGGCTGAAAAAAGGCCTATTCACCGCAGAGGCGCGGAGAACGCAGTGGTAAATGCAAACGAGTCGAACTGGGTGCGAAAGCGGGCTACGAACTGGTCCCAAGTGTAGCGGTGGCTCTGAGGACCGGGCAGTTCCAGCACGTAGGTGGCGGCCAGCGCGCCCATCCGTCCCGCTATCCCCCAATCGAGGCCCAGGGCCAAACCCTTGATCAACCCGGCCCGGAAGGCGTCCCCCACACCGGTCGGTTCGTCCAACCGCGTCGGGGGTACGGGCGGGATGGCGTGCAGCTCGCCGTCGGCCCAGATGTGGGCGCCCTCCGGACCCAACGTGATGACGCAGGCCTGCTGGGGAGCGGCTCGGATTTCCTCGGCGCTGAGGCCCGTCTTTTCGTGCAGCATCTCGAACTCGTATTGGTTGACCACCAGCAGGGCGCATCCCTCCAGGCCGGCCCGTAGGTCGTCACCGGAGAGGCGGATGATCTGCTGGCTGGGGTCGTACAGGTATGGCAGGCCCAGCGCCTGGCACTCGGCGGCGTATTTCACCATCGCCTCGGGGTCGTTGGGAGAGATGACGACCAGGTCGACCGGGCCGATTCTCGGATCGTGGAACGAGAGATTCCGCGCTCGCGTCATCGCGCCGGTGTAAAAGCTTGCGATCTGGTTGCCGTCCTGGTCGGTGTTGACGAAAAATGAGGCCGTGAACAGGTCGAGTTCGTCGTGGGTGAGGGAGGTATCCACCCCCTGCGCCTCGAGCCAGGACCGGTACGCGCCGAAATCCTGGCCCACCGTCCCCATCAACCGGGGGCGTTCCCCCAACAGCGCCAATGTGTAGGCGATGTTGGCCGCGCATCCCCCTCGCTGCCGTCGCATCTCGTCCACCAAAAAGCTGACCGAGATGTGGTGCAGTTGATCGGGCAGCAGGTGCTCGACAAAGCGGCCCGGAAAGCTCATCAGGTAGTCGTAGGCGATGGAACCGGTCACGACGATGTTCATATCTCCTCCCGTATGATCTGGCTCACCGGCAGCAATCGGTCTCGCAGGATGACCTTGAGGGCCCACAATCCATCCCAGGGCCGGATCTTTTTGCCCTCGGCGATGGTGCGTGGATGATAGGAGACGGGAACCTCGACGATCTCGTGCCCGGCGCGCAGAATCTTGTCGGTCAGCTCGAAATCGAGATCGAAGCCGGTCCCGGTCAGGTGGAGGGATTTCAGCACATCGGTCCGTATCATCTTGGCCGCTGTGGCCACATCGGTGAGGCGGGCTCTGTAGAGCAGGTTGGTCAGCTCGGTGAGAAAGCGCACGCCCAAATAGTTGGCCACGTACTTGTAGACCGCTCGCCCGCCCATAGTGCGGGAGCCGTAAATTGCGGCCGGCCGGTCCACGGCGACGCGCTCCAGGAACAGGGGGTACTCCTCTGGCGCGTACTCCAGGTCGGCGTCCTGGATGATTGCGTAATCCCCACGACAGTGGGCGATCGCTGTACGGACCGACGTCCCCTTGCCCAGGTTGCGCGGGTGAAACACGACCTGTCCATTCGGCAGGCTCAATTCTTGCAGCAGTTCGCGGGTGCCATCGGTGGAGAAATTGTCCACGATGATGATCTCTTTCTCCCATCCCGGTCCCAGGTCCACGCTCTGCACCCGCTCCAGGACGGTCAAGATGGTCTCCCGCTCGTTGTACACACAGATGATGACAGATAGTTTCATAGCAGATTGGCAAAAAAGTCAGCAAAGGCGCTGAGGACGTATGCGATGCGATCGTCGTCCAGGCCTGGATAGACGCCAAAGAAAAAGCTCGAACGAAGCACCAGGTCAGAGTTGGGGAGCGCGCCGACGGAGCGATGGCGGATGTGGCGGTAGCCAGGCTGCTGGACGATATTGCCGGCGAAAAGCAGTCGTGTCTCGATGTTGCGCTTCTCCAGGAAGGTCGTCAGGTCGCGGCGGGTGAAGGGGGCGCCAGGCCGCACGGTGAGGGGAAAGGCGAACCAGGCCGGGTCGGCTCGCTCGCTCCAGGCCGGCAGAATCAGGAATTCTTCGTAAGGCTTTAACCCCTGGTAGAGGCGGGCGAAATGCTCCTTGCGGGCCGCGACAAAGTCGGGCAGCTTGGTCAATTGGGCTAGCCCGATGGCGGCCTGCACGTCGGTCATCTTCAAGTTGTAGCCGACCTCGACGAACAGGTAGCGGTGGTCGTATGGTTCCGCCAGGCCGGGGATCTCCCACTGGAAGCGCCGCCCACAGGCTCCACCTGGAGGGCTGGTGTAATCACATTGACAGTCACGTCCCCAATCCCGCACGCTCTGGGCGATGCGGGCCAGCGTCGCATCGTCGGTGAACACTGCTCCACCCTCACCGGTGGTGATGTGATGGGCGGGATAAAAGCTCAGCGTTCCCAGGTCGCCAAAGGTGCCCACCATCTGGTCGTCGTAGGTGGACCCCAGGGCGTCGCAGGCGTCCTCGATCACGTACAGCTCGTGCTCCCGGGCAAAGGCCATCACGGTTTCCATATCGGCCGGGTTACCCAACGTGTGGGCGAAGAAAATCGCCCCCGTCCGTTCCGAGAGAGCCGCTTCTAACTGGGTCGGATCCAGATTATACGTACCCAACTCACAGTCCACGAATACCGGTGTCAGGTTGTTCTGGACAATCGGCGCGACGGTGGTGGAAAAGCCCATCGCCGGGGTGATGACTTGGTCGCCCGGCTGCAGCGGACGCTCCCGGCGGCGGGAGCATAGAGCGGTCATGGCGATCAGGTTAGCCGACGAGCCAGAGTTGGTCGTCAGAACCCGGCGTATGCCCAGGAGGCGGGCCAGTTCCTTCTCAAAGGTCATCACGCGCGGGCCGACGGTGAGCCAAAAGTCGAGCACGGCCTCGACCGCGCTGATCAACTCGCGTTCGTCATACACTCGACCGGCATAGTTAACCCGTGTCTGGCCGGGCACGAAGGGGGTGGGCGTGTGGGCCACGCGATAGTACTCGGTCACCAGATCGAGAATTTGCTCGCGGAGAGCTCGAATCTCGGCATTGGTCATAGAAAACTCCGATTCATTGGGCGGCGATAGTGCGCTCCAACCCTTTGTCCAGCGTCACTTGCGCTCGCCAGGCGATCAGGCGAGCGGTGCGGTCGGCTTCAGCGGTCAAGCGCATCACTACACCGGGCCGGTAGGGCAGTGCGCCGACCAGAATCCGGCCCCGGGCGTGGGTCAGCGCCCAAATGCGTTCCACGACCTCGCGCACTGCGCGCTCCTGACCTGTTCCCAAGTCGAGGCTCTGACCCTCAATGCCCGGCGTGCTGGCGGTGGCCAGCATGCCCGCTGCCACGTCATCCACATAGATAAAGTCCCGGCGCTGTTCCCCCGGCGTCATCGGGAAATCGGCCCCCGTCAGGGCGGCCCGTATGGCGGCCGTCACCAGGGTGTGTTCCGGCTGTCCCGGTCCATAGACTTGAAAGGGCCGCACAGTGACGACGGGCAGTCCCCACGTCCGCCAATACATCCGTCCAAAGGCCCAGGCTGCGGCCTTTGAAGCGGCGTAGGCGTTACAGGGATCCAGTCCCTCTACGGCCTCTCGCGCCCCGTACTCGTAGCACGTCCCTACCAGCACCACTCGCCTCAGGTCGCGCCCCAGCTCTCGCAGTGCGTCCAGCAGGTGGATCGCGCCGCCCACGTTCACCGCCAGTGCCAGGGCTGGGGCCACCTGCGGATTGGCGACGCCCACGGCTGCCAGGTGAAAGACGATCTGGGGGGCAGCCTCGGCCACGGCTGTGCTCACCGCTCTCGGATCCTGCACGTCAAAGACTATGCGCGGGACGTCAGGAGGCAGCCTGGACGCCCGCTCCACCGGTTCGTCGGGGGCCAACCCTGCCCACACCTGGGCGCCGGCCTCGTCCAGCCGCTGTACCAATCGTCGGCCGATGAAACCCGCCGCCCCGGTAACGAGAACCCGCTGTCCTGTCCACTCTACCAAGATACCGGTTCCCCGTTCATTCTCTCAAAAATTCCCGGTACCACGCCAGGGCCTCTCGCAGTCCCTCAATGAGGGAATAACCCGGCTTCCATCCCAGCACGCGCTTCGCCTTGCTGCTATCGAGGTACTGGGCCGGAATCTCGTTGGATGCCTCGGCCAGGACCAGTGGCTGCAGTTCGGGATGTTCGGAAATGGCGACGATGGTCTGCACGATCTCGAGGACCGATTTGGGGTTGTCCATCCCAAAGTTGAACGTCTCGCCAGACAGGTCGAGATCGTTCAGGTGTCTCGCCAGGTTCATGTAGGCGTTCACTGCGTCCCGCACGTACAGGTAATCCCGCTGCATGGTGCCATCGGAGCGAATGACAGGCCGTTCTCCCCGGATGACGCTGCGAATCGTACCGGGAAAGATGCGACTCCAGTTGAGGTCGCCGCCACCGTAGAGATTGGCGCAGCGGGTGATACCGATGGGCAGCCCGTAGGTCGCCACGTACGTCCGGGCCATCAACTCGGCGCAGACTTTGGAGGCGTCGTAGGGATAGCATCCCAACAGGGGGGCATCCTCTGTGTAGGGTAGCTCCTCGTGAATGCCATACGCCTTGTCGGAAGAGGCGATCACCACGCGGGTGACCTTGGACGAGCGTCGCGCGGCCTCGAGCAGTGTCCACGTGCCCTTGACGTTCGTCTCAAAAGTCGAAAGAGGCGCTCGATTGGCGATGGTGACGATGGTCTGAGCCGCCAAGTGAATGATGGTATCAATCTCGTACTCGTTGAGGGTCCGCTCGACCAGCGCATAATCCGAAACATCCCCCCGGACGATGGCGATCCGATCATGGTAGCCGGAGCGGCGCAGGTGAGAGAAAGGCACTTGGTCCCGGATCAGGCCGACTACGTTCGCCCCCGCTTCGACCAGGGCGATGGACAGCCAGGATCCCAGAAAGCCGGCGCAGCCGGTGACAAAGACAGGACGATCAAGCCAAAAAGTGTGTGCATCGGTAGTCATACGGTCTCTACTCCCAGGTTTTCCACGGCGCACTCTGGCGCCAAAACGCATCCAGCTCCAGCGCTTCCTTGTACGTGTCCATCTTGCGCCAGAAACCGGTGTGACGGTACATCATCAACTCTTGCTCGGCGGCCAGTTGCGGAAAGATCTCCCGTTCCAGGTCAACGTCGTCCCCGTTCGCCAGGCGGTTGATGATCTCGCGCTGTAGGACGATGAACCCGCCGTTGATCCACTGGTCCAACGGCGGTTTCTCTCCGAACTGGGTGACCTGCCCGGCTTCGTCTGCCTGGATGATGCCATACGGGGAGGGGGGACAGACCCCGGTCACGGTGGCCAGGCGACCGTGCCGGCGATGGAAGGCCAGCAGGGCATCCAAGTCCACGTCTCCCACCCCGTCCCCATAGGTGACGAAAAAGGTGTCCGCGTCAATGTACTTTCTGACCCGGTAGATACGGGAGCCTTTCAACGTGTCGAGGCCGGTGTCAGCCAGGGTGACCGTCCAATCTTGCTCAGCGTTGGCCTGATGGTACCGGATGGCGCTTGATTCCCCTAGTTTGATGGTGAAATCCCCGCGCATCGGTTGGTAGGTGAGGAAATACTGTTTGATGTCGGCCGCCCGATGGCCCAGCGCGAGAATGAAGCGGGTATGGCCATACGTGGCATAGATTTTCATCACGTGCCATAGGATGGGCCGGCCGCCAACTTCGACCAGTTCCTTCTTGGTGGGGGTTTCGCCTCGCATGCGGGTTCCACGGCCACCACAGAGGATCACGACGGGGAGGCAGGATGTGGTAGATTGTACAGCGTCAGTTCGCGGGTTCGTCAAGAGATTCCTCCATGACCCGCCGTACGCTGATGTCAAAGGGGGGATAGATGACCCCTCGCTCCGTTACGATGCCGGTGATGTAGCGGTGGGGGGTTACGTCAAAGGCCGGATTGGCTGCTGGTATGCCCTCCGGCGCGATGGAGTGACCTTGAAAGGAAAGCCCGGTCACTTCGTCGGCCGGCCGCTCCTCGATGGGAATGTCATCTCCGCTGGGAAGCGAGAGGTCAATCGTCGAGGTAGGCACACAGGAGAAGAAGGGAATGCCGTTCGCCTGGGCGACCACCGCCAGCTTGTAGGTGCCGATCTTGTTCGCCACATCTCCGTTGGCCGCCACCCGGTCCGCTCCCACCAGCACCAGGTCCACCTGCCCGGTGCGCATAAAGTGACCGGCGGCGTTGTCGGCGATGAGGGTGAAGGGCACACCGAGCACTTTCAATTCCCAGGCCGTGAGTCGCGCCCCCTGAAGGCGGGGTCGGGTCTCGTCCACCAGGACGTGGATCCGTTTGCCCTGCTCGTGCGCCGTGCGGATGACGCCCAATGCCGTCCCGTAATCCACCGTCGCCAGCGCGCCAGTGTTGCAGTGGTGCAGAATCGTGTCCCCCTCCTGGATGAGAGCGGCGCCGTGTTCTCCCAATCGTTGGTTGCTTGCGACGTCCTCGTCGGCCAAGGCCTGGGCCTCTGCCAACAATGCCTCCGGGATCGCCGCCGGGTCCGATTCCGCCTCGGCTCGCTGCAGCAGGCGGTTCACGGCCCAGGATAGATTGATGGCGGTGGGACGGGCAGCGCAGAGCGTCTCGGCGGCGGCGCGCAGGTGGTTCAATGTCTCCCCTCGATTCCGGGAGGGGTGCTGGTATGCTGCCAGGGCCATCCCAAAGGCAGCCGCCGCCCCGATGGCGGGCGCGCCCCGAATCACCATAGTGCGAATCGCCTGAGCGACCTGCCGGTAGTCATCATATTCGACGAGTTGAAACGTAGACGGCAGTAGCCGCTGGTCAATCATCCGCACGTTGCCGTCGTGCCACTCTACACTGCGCATGACTATCTCCTCTCAATGTATGCCAACCTTTGATCCACAGCGCGCTATGGTAACACGGGCACACCGCTTTGTCAACCGGGCCCCCAATCCACCCACGAAAAACGCGGCAGCACCCATCGTTCCATCGGCACTGCCGCGTGCATACGCTAGCCTGGATTGCTCGGGCTACATCGGTGTGATAACTCCCAGAATTTTGGATGGCTTACCGGCGGGCATCTCTTGAGCAGGCTCACTATCTGCTTCCCCGGCATCGTCATCTACTTTGTCCCTCTCTGCTGTCAGTTCTCCCACTAGCCCCATAGGCAGTTCTGGAGTCGATGCCGGTTTGAGTGGAATGCCCTCGTATTCGTCTATCGGGCCATCGGAGTATGGGTTATCGCCTCGGTATCCGGTTCCGGCCGGCACCAGCTTGCCGATGATGACGTTCTCTTTCAATCCCAACAGCGGGTCTTCCTTCCCCTCGATCGCCGCACTGGATAGCACCCGGATAGTGTGCTGGAAGGAGGCCGCAGAGAGGAAGCTGTCGGTACTCAGTGCTGCTTTGGTGATGCCCAACAACACGGGCCAGCCCTTGGCTGGCTGTCCGCCCTCCTGGATCGTCTTGGTGTTGACGTTCTCCAACACCAGTCGTTCCACCAGTTCGCCGGGCAAGAGGTCCGTGTCACCTGCTTCCGAAATCTGCACTTTGTTCAGCATTCTGCTAAAGATGATCTCAAAGTGCTTGTCGTTGATATTCACGCCCTGCGAACGATAGACCCGCTGAACCTCAGAGAGCATGTACTTCTCCGCTGCCTCCCGTCCCATGACGCGCAGAATGTGGTGGGGGTTTAACACCCCCTCGATCAACTGGGTGCCGGGTTCTATGCGCTGCCCTTCTTCGACCAGCAGGCGGCCGGTCGTCGGGACCTCGTATTCTTGTTCGTCCCGCCGTTCGTGCACGATGGTGATCATTCCTTCGTCCCGTACCACCCGTCCGTCCTGATCCGCTGTGATGAATTTCTCGTCCCGCCAGGACGCAATAGCCTCTCCCGCTTTGACCTGTTGCTCATCCTCGACCAGCACTTTCCACCCTCGCTTGATCTCGTGCTCAAACGTGATGATCTCGCTGTCCACGACCACCACGTTGCGCCGGCCGTTGGCCCGCACGATGTGGACCACGCCGCCGATCTCGGAGAGGGGCGCCTCACCCCTGGGTTTTTTGCGGGCCTCGAACAGCTCTTCCACGCGGGGCAAACCAACGGTGATGTCGCTGCCCTCGGCCACGCCCCCCGTGTGGAACGTCCGCAGCGTCAACTGGGTGCCGGGCTCACCGATGGACTGGGCGGCTATGATGCCAACCGCTGAACCGATGGATACCATCCTGCCCCGGGCCAGGTCACGCCCGTAGCAGAGTTGGCAAATTCCCTGGCGAAGCCGGCACGTCATTGGGGAGCGCACGAATACGCTTTCGATGCGTCCCTTTTCGATGGCGGCCGCCACCAGTTCGTCTATCTCTTCGTTCCGCTCGACCAGTATCTCGCCTGACTGGGGATCCACTATGGGGGCACCCGCTATCCGTCCGATCAACCGCTCCGAAACTGCTTGCCCTCCTATGTCGTCACTTGCCTTGATCCAAGTTCCGCTTCGGGTGCCACAATCGTGGGCGTTGATGATAATATCCTGGGCGACGTCCACCAGGCGGCGCGTCAGGTAGCCAGCGTCCGCGGTGCGCAGAGCGGTGTCGGCCAACCCCTTGCGTGATCCGTGGGTGCTGATAAAATATTCCAGGGCAGAAAGTCCCTCGCGCAGGTTGCTGCGGATTGGCATGGGAATGATGCGCCCGGATGGGTCCGCCATCAGGCCGCGCATTCCGGCCAACTGGGCAATCGGGCCAAACCCGCCCTTGGAGGCTCCCGATTCCGCCATGATGGAGACCGAGCTCATCGGGGTCAGCGCGTTGGACACCGCTTCCGAGACCTGCTCGCGGGCCCGCGACCACAGTTCGATGGTACGTGTATACTGTTCTTCCTCCGTCAGCAGTCCCCGGCGATACTGCCGCTCCACTTCGGACACGGTCTTTTCTGTCTGCTCAATGATATCCGCCTTGCTCTCTGGGATGATCATATCGGAGATGGCGATCGTCGTGCCGGAGCGGGTCGCGTATTTGAAACCGATGTGCTTGATGCGATCCACGACCTCTGTCGTCACCTCAGCGCCCAGCGAACGGTAGCAGACCGCTACCAACTCTTGAAGCGTGTTTTTGTCCATCGCCTGGTTGATGAAACGGAGTTCGTCGGGCAGGGAGCGGTTGAAAATGCACCGTCCCACCGTTGTGACGATCGGTTTTTTGGGCGACGGTCGGTGGTCGTACACCTGTGAAACGATGATGGGGGTGTGCAAATTGACGTGCCCCAACGCATAGGCCATTTCGACCTCGTCCAAGTCGACAAAAGGTCGGGGCTTGTGGTCGACCTGCCGAGGGTCCTCCACCGTCAGATAATAAACACCCAGGCACATATCCTTGGTCGGCCCGACGGTGGGTTGACCGGAGGAGGGTTTGAGCAGGTTCTTGGAGGCCAGCATCAATGTGCGGGTCTCTTCGACCGCTTTCTGAGAGAGTGGCAAATGGACTGCCATTTGGTCGCCGTCAAAGTCCGCGTTGAAAGCAGCGCAGGCCAGTGGGTGCAGGTGAATGGCCTTTCCCTCGACCAGCACCGGCTCAAAGGCCTGGATTCCCAGGCGGTGCAGCGTGGGCGCTCGATTCAGCAGCACCGGGCGATCTTTGATGACTTCCTCCAGCACTTCCCACACCTCGGGGCGCTCCCGCTCAATCACTCGCCGGGCTGCCCGGACGTTGCTGGCATAGTTATACTCGACCAGTTTACTGATGACAAAGGGCCGATACAACTCCAAGGCCATAGTCTTGGGCAGGCCGCACTGGTGCAGCTTTAGATCTGGCCCGATGACGATGACGGAACGTCCGGAATAGTCCACGCGCTTGCCGAGAAGATTGCGGCGGAAGCGTCCCTTCTTCCCTTTCAGCATATCGCTCAGTGACTTTAACTCACGACGTCCCCGGCGCGAGAGGGCTTTACCGCGCTGGCTGTTGTCAATCAGACTGTCCACTGCCTCCTGGAGCATGCGTTTCTCGTTGCGGACGATGACGTCCGGCGCTCCCAGTTCCAACAGGCGCTTGAGGCGATTGTTACGATTGATAACCCGGCGATATAGGTCGTTCATATCAGACGTGGCAAAACGCCCACCATCCAATGGCACCATCGGCCGCAAGTCGGGGGGAATGACGGGCAGGACCGTCAGAATGATCCACTCCGGTCGGTTGCCGCTCTTGCGCAGTGCCTCGACGACCCGTAGCCGCTTGGTGGCTCGCTTGCGCCGCTGTTTCGACGTACTGTGGCGCACCTCGTGCCACAGTTCTTCGGCCAGCTTGTCTATGTCAATGTGACACATAATCTCGTAAAACGCCTCAGCTCCCATGCCGGCCTTGAACACCTGGCCCCACTGGCTCTTGAGGTCACGCAACTGAGGCTCGCTGAGGAACTGGAGCTCGGCCAGGTTTTGCAGTTTGTCGCGATCCGCCTTGTGCCGGACGCGCAAAGCAGCGATGTCTATCACCGCCTGCTCTTCGATGCGGGTTATCTCGTCGGTCGTCTCACCGCGCCAGCGTGCCAGTTCTGCCTCTAGGGGGGCTGTGGCCTGTTCCTGCTGTGCTCGCATCTCGGACTCTAGCTCGCTGAGATGATCCTGAACGACCTGGCTGAGCAGAGTGAGATGTTCGCGGCCGACGGTATCCCCGGCCTCGACGATGATTTCGCCGTTGGGTTTAAAGACGATAGGAGCACGAGTCGTCTCCCCTTGGCGATCTTGGAGCTTTTTCTGTAACCCCTGGGCTTGTTCGATGACTTGATCGGTAGCAGTGACCAGGGATTCGTCCAACCGGGTCTTGATCTCTTGCACTCGCCCGCCGATTTGTTCCTCTTCCTCGGTCAGCTTTTGTTGCAGGGCCTCGATTGCCTCGTGGGCTACCGCTTCCAGTTGCTCCTGTTGTTCCTCGAGTTCTGCGTCCAATCGTTTGAGAGCTTTTTGTCGTGCATCCTCGTCCACATGAGTGATCACGTACTGGGCGAAGTAGAGCACCCGGTCCATATTGCGCTTTGAAATATCGAGCAGGGTGCCCAGGTAACTGGGGACCCGGCGGGTGTACCAGATATGGGCTACTGGAGCCGCCAACTCGATGTGCCCCATCCGCTCGCGCCGTACCGACGAGCGGGTCACCTCAACGCCGCATTTGTCGCAGGTGATGCCCTTGTATCGCACGTTCTTGTACTTGCCACAATAACACTGCCAATCCTTGGTGGGACCGAAAATGGCCTCGCAGAAAAGCCCATCCTTTTCTGGACGGAGACGGCGATAGTTAATCGTCTCCGGTTTCGTGACCTCACCATAGGACCAGGAGCGAATCTGCTCTGGCGACGCCAGGCTGATACGCAGGGCGCGAAATTCTCGCGCTTCCAGTTCTTGTTCATCTCGATTCGACAAGGTTCTCACTCAATCCCCCCTATAAATCCATGCGCGAAAGAAGCGCTCGAGGTTCTCTGGTCTCAGCGCTTCCCTGTGCAAAACTCTTTGCTCATTAGTGTCGTTATTATAATGGTTACCGCGATTTTGTCAAGTCAGCGTACTCCCACACTCGCACTTTTAGCACAGCGCCAAGGCATTGCTCGCCCCGCGCTCGTGCATCCCTCTCGATTTTCCAGTCTCATGTATTTGTGTATAATAGTACATGCTCGCTCTTGGGGATCAATACATGCCAGGGACGTCTGACCTGGTGTGTGGGCGGCAGCAGTTAAAGTGTAGCTGTCGGAGAGAGGGGGAAGTGGGTTTGAAAGAGTGATCCTCGCATCGTGTGGACCGGTGCGAGAGACTGTTGAGGAGATATACGATGAGCTTGTTCTATCCTTCGTTCGATGCGATTCGTCTGGCCGATCAAATTTTCAGCGCGATTGGAGACCGAACGCCAGGTTATCAGGAGCGGATTGGTTCAGGGTGGTATTGGCAGTTGCCGGGGGGTATCATCGTCGTCGCCGCTCTCGATTATTCAGTCACTCCCGAACGTTGGGACGCAATCCGGGCGCAGGCCAGCACGCCTCGAGCGGGAATTTTTACTACGGCTGATTTTCCCTTTGCGTCTTATGCTACTGCTCCTTCCTCTCCTCCCTTCATCCACGATATGCAGGGTAAGGCGGAATGGTCGAACCGGCTTTACTTTCAGATGGGGCATCTGATCGAGGATGCGGTGCGCTGGATCGGCATCCTGCACGCCATTGCCATATCTCCTCAGGTCACTCCGCCCTCCTCGTTCCCGGCCATCAGTTCTTTGGAGAGCAAATTGGTGCAGTACGCCCTGCAAGAACTGGAGGGGCACTTTGTGATCAAGGATTTGCATGAGGAATTTGGTGACCGTATCTCACGCCGTCGCCTGAGTGCATTGGCCCAAGCGTGGGAAGCGCGGGAACTGTTGACTAAACAACCGCGCCGCGTGACCTATGCGCTGCAAGTGCTGGCCACGCGGGATGACCCCCTCACTCCGTAGTGTCCTGACCGATGGTTTTAGCCTCCATCGCTCCGCTCATCCCTGGCTTGCGGCACATCGTCATTGCTGAGGCGTCATTGCGTGCGGTATGCGCTCGTCTCGATGCTGCTTCTTTACCCTTGCCCACGTGGGATGACGAGGTATTTCTCCTTCACCCGCCAGAAATCCGCGCTGCCCAGATTCTGCTCTTTAACACCATCAATTTCTCTTACTGGGGAGATCCAAAGTGGACCATTGATTTTCGCGGCCAACCTCAGGATGGCGCGTGGGGGATGCTTGGCGCCATCGCCCGTGCCGTGCAGGACGAGGGCTTTCCGCTGTTCGACAGCGCTTATCTAGCGAGCATTTCCGAGTTGGACCTGCGTCACGTCTTACGCGGTAATGTCGAGATTCCCATGTTTCGGGACCGATTGGACATCCTCCGTCAAGTAGGCTCTGTGCTCGTCTCCGAGTTCGACGGCCGCTTTGTCAACCTGATCGGCGCGGCCGAGAACGATGCTGTGGCGCTGGTGGAACTGCTGGTGGATCGGTTCCCCTCCTTCAATGACGTCGCCTCGCTGAATGGAAAGGTGGTGGCTTTCTACAAGCGGGCCCAGTTGGCGACGGCGATGCTGTACGAGGCATTCGAGGGAGAGGGGTGGGGTGATCTGCGCCGCACAGAGGAACTGACCGTCTTTGCCGACTACAAGCTGCCCCAGGTGCTGCGCTACGAACCCTGGCTTGCCGACCAGATTGATCGGTACGAACCGCTGATGGCTGGCAGTCGAGCCGAAAT
>OMKS01000855.1_pt1 | contig 28308 bp, 13 predicted proteins | sample 1674721 | NCBI WGS metagenome assembly OMKS01 (sample SAMN06264996, study PRJEB25208) | sediment metagenome | isolation source: hot spring sediment | place: USA: California | collected 2014-09-02 | reverse complement strand
CCGTCCGGATCGGTAAAATAAGCCGACAAATCGATCTGAACGGGCGTGTCCTCAATCGTCTCGGTAAACGGCAGCGGCGCGGTCAATTGCGGCGGCTGATTCGTGCCCGTCAGCGGCACGCCGTCCAGCGTGATATTGTCAAAGCGGTTGTTGCCGGATGTGCCGGAGGCCGCCTCGCCGTCGAACAGAATGCGTACCGCAAACTCCGGATTGTTGTCGGCTTGCGGTATCGCTGAAAAATCAAACGTAAACAGGGTGTACTCTTCGGGCACGGCGATTTGATTAAAGTATTGCCAGGAGTCGCCGATTTCGGTGCGATATTCAACGACTTGAGTCTGCGCGCCGCTGGTCGTTCGCCGCACGGCGTAACTGAGCTGGACGGCCTCATAGCCGGTGGTCGGCAACGTCAAGAGCAATTGCCGTGTATCGGAGGGGTTGCGGACGCGCAGGCTCCTGCCGGCGTCCCGGCCCAGCTGAAGATTGATGTCTGAACCATCGGCGGTATCCATATAGCCATCGCCGGCGCCGGGATAGACGATCAGGGCGTCGCCCAAAATCGTATAATCAGCTCCGACGGATGCTGTCGTCGCATCCGGCAGGTTGTTAAAATGCCAGTAATGCAGCAGCACCGGAGGGCCAAGGGTAAAAGTCGCTTCGTTCAGCGCGCTCCAGACTCCATTGTTCAGAACACGGGCTTTGACCGAAACGGTTCTTGCGGTGACGGCCAGCGCACCGGTATAAGCTGTCGTCGAAGAACGCACGCTTCCGCCGGGCAGTCGCGGATCAGTACCATCCAGCGTATAATACATCGTCCCCGAGGCGTTCGGATTGAGCATCGTCAGGACATCATTCTTTGATATATCACCGCCGTGTTGATAAGAACCGTTGATGTAAAAGACCGGTGCGGCAACCGTCGGATACCAAGATGGATTCTTCGCGTTAAACTGGCTGAGAACCACATCTCTGCGACCGGGGATGATGTCATTCAGGATTCGATTGCATTCGGTAAGCCAATCGACGTCACGTGTATAAGGCAGCGCAGGCCGACGGTTATCGCCCCATCGGGCCGATTCGCCCACGATGGCCCGGTCGATTTGCTCGGCCACATTCGCAAACAGCGCCGCAAACGCCGTCGGCGACAATATTCCGTCGTTGAAAAAATGCTTATGCACGCGGTCGCCGAACAGGGTACGGTATTCCGGATTGGCAATCCATCGTCGATGCAGCCCTGTCGGCGCCATACTGTTGTTTTTGCCCGTTACATCCGCTGCAGGAGCGGCGATAACGTGCTCGGCATCCCACATATGCCACCGCCATCGCCCCTGCGAATCAAATCGGTTGAATGAGGCATACCAGTTCTTGTTGTCCCAATCCGTGTTACCAAGATAATAATTTGCGATGAGATAATCGATAAAGTCCGTTACGTCGAGTTTTTGACTGAGATTTTCAAATGCGGTCACGGTATTCGGCGAGGCGGCAGAGATATTGAACAAGGCAATATACTCTCGGTCGCTTCCGCTGACCACATCGCCGAGACCATGTTTGATCACGTCATAATCGTCCTTCTGGCCGCCCAGATACGACGCCGCAAAGGCATGATCCGGCCGCTCCTGAAGCCAATACAATCCCCAGTACATCCCGTTCAGATAGACATGTACGGGACGTCCGCGAGGAGCATATCCGCCCATTGCAAGCTGCAGGTCCGATGCGACCTGCTCGCGCACATAATCCCCCCGGATGCGCTGTATCTGGTCCGGATGCAGCCACGTATTGTTCGAACGGGCGTTGAGCACCAGGTTGTCGAAACTGTCCGCTCCCGTCGGGCCAAAGACCGGATACGTCAGCGAACCGCCGTACATTCCGCGAAATCGCAATCGCATCGACAATTTGTCATACTTCCAGCGATGCAGTGATGTTCCGCCGCTTCCGACGCCGCCCTGCATCCTGACAGCGCAATTAGTATGAAAACTATCGCCCGTCAGCGGGTCGATAAATTCCACCGAGCCGGCTCGTTCGGTGCCGTCCTGTGATTGGTTGGGATAAATTCCCGCCGGAATTGAAAAGAAATGTTCTATCGGAACCACGACTAAGATTGACGGAACGGCTTGCAAGTCGTCTTTCAGCGTTGCTGCGTACAAATGGCCGAATTGTCCCGTCGGTGAGGCAATATCAGGATCCATCTGATAATCGCCGGCAACCGCACCGCTATAGGACCCGCCCGGCCACGTTGTCGGATAGCCCTGCGGTACCCCCTGTTCGCCGGTGTCCGGATCGGTCGCCTGTACAAGCACATCATCCAAAAAAACATAAGTATGGGTCGCTGTATTGGATTGCAGATGTCCGTCTTTGTACGCCGCAGCCCGTAGAGATGTGGTTGTCGTAATCGAAATCGGGCTGGCCGGGTCATACAGCCTGCCCTTCTCGGCCGTCGGCTCCGACGTATCCGTCGTATAACGAATCTGTGCATCCGGCGTCGTACAGATAAGATGCACCGTGAACGGCTCCTCATAAAAACCGCGCGCCGTGCTGAATGACGGATCGGCCACAATCCCGTCGTAAATCCCCGTGTTTACCGTGCCGCGCGTCACACTTTTCAGATAACCGACACGCCCGTCCGAGCCGACGCCGTATGACACCAAACCCCGCTGCTCCGGAAAAAGACCATAGGTATGTTCAATGGATTCGCCATCGGGACGCACCAGCGCCAGATATTCCCCTTCCCGCGCCAAGGCGAAGTTGGTATGCAGATGACCCAGGTCGTCCACAAACGGATAGCCGTATTTTTCGGGTTCCTTTCTGGACGCATACACCACCAAGTACCCTCTTGGCTCAATACTGTATCCCTGCGGAAATCGCCACTTGGTCAGATTGTCGGCATTGTCCGTTAAATACCATCCCTCAAGACTTATTGCCTCATCCGTTAAATTCTGCAATTCAATCCAGTCTTCATACACCGGCACGCCGTCTATTACAGTCGATAAATCCAACGGCGCCGTCGGACGTAAATTGCCGACATTTGAATTGACCGCCATAAATTCGCTGATGGCCAGCATCTGCGAGGGAATCACATACTCGGCCGATACATAAGCGGTCTCCTGACGCCGTATTTCAATCTCCTGCGCATCCGGACGCGCCCATGGCGGCGTTACCGCATACTCCACGCGATACGTCCCCTCTGGCAGCGATTCAACCGTCTCTCCCGAAGACCGCCACAGTCCATCATTCACTGTCCAGCGGGCGCCGGCCCAAACCGCTTCGACCGGACTGATCGTCACCTGAAGCGCCCCCGTCCAGTCGTCCTGCCAGCTTTGCGCTACAAGACTCAATTCCTCCATATCTACGCGCCGATTTCCCGTCAAATCCGCCGCCGGCCAGATGCCGTCATCCAGCCATCCGGTCGCCAGCAAGACCAAATCGGCCGGCGTTACCTTACAATCCCCGTCCAGATCACCAACCGGACATAGAGGCGGTTCTACAGTGATTGCGACCTCTTGCGAGGCCGACAATTCACCGTCCGTCGCCGAGAGCCGAAGTCGATAAACCCCTGTTTCCGGGAAATGCGCCATCACCTGAGGCTGATGAATATCGCCGACAAATGACACCGGCGCCGGCCCGGACAGTTGCGACCATGTACTCTTGAGAAAACCATTCGGAGCGCCATGTCCGTCATCGGTGACCGTCCCGTCCAGCGTCAAATAGGACAAGGGACGATAAATCGTCTGATCATCGCCGGCCTTGACGGTCGGAGGCGAATTTCTGACCTGTTCAAGCATAAATCCGCCAAAAGGATAAGCTCGATAATTGGCTCCATAGGCCTCGGCACGAACTGAAAATTGACCGGTTCCGTCTCCCCGGTCGGGCACGCGAATATCGTCCCACCGGACTACATATCCTGTTGTATCGAGATGATTCCCGCCCGCCACCAATACTGTCCGGTCGTCATCTTTCAAGTAAATCCCGTCGGAACTGTTATTGACAGCGCTTTTGTGTCCGGTCAAGGTAAACAGCGTCAAACGATCCGTATAATGTTTTGCGCGAATCGCCGTAGTGGCAAAGGTGTATTTTTTTTCGGGGTCAAGCCCCGTAAACGACACTTCCACCCACCATCCGGCGTCGCCGTAATAAATGATTCGATCGGAAAAATCGACAATACCCCCGAAAATCTCATACGCCGGCGTCCCCGGTCGGGGCTGGCTGACGCCGTCCTCCGAGCCGCTGGTTTCGCTGACGGCCAGCCCTTTGGATGAATCCCATGTAAAGGTTGCCGTAACAGGGGTTTGCCGGCCGGTTTCAAAATCGACCAGCGGACCTGACATAGTCGAGGTAAAACCATTATAAACCGTCCAGTTGGTAACGTTGTCCGCTGTTTGATCATCATCTGCTCGTATGCAATCGTTAAAGGCCCTGAAGTCTTCATCCGCGAGCGGTAACGGGACCGCGCCCATGACATAATTACTGATGTTGCGATTGGCCTGGCTTGCGAAAACATACGAACCGGCGGGAAGTACGGCGGAAAATACCTCATATGTGCGCGCCGTACCGGGGTCGCCTTCCTGGACATTCAGCGTCAGACCGGTATTGGTAAACGTTCCGGCCGGTGCGATGAATCGCGTCAGCCAATCCACCAGTGCCTGTCTCGATTCCGGAGTCCCATCGCCCCACGGCGTGAGGGGAGCATCGGTCGGAAGCCATTGGGTGGACGTAACAAGGCGATCGTCAAACGCAATCCAAATGGTCGCCGCAGCGGACGTGGTCATCGTGTACGTTACATTGAGTGCGTCAGGTTCTTTGTCGTCATTGAAAGTACGGACATGTTCCCAGCCGATCATTTCTTCGGGCACATTATTCCACCAAAAGGTCCGATCCGAGTGCACATAAGGAGTTGATGCCCTACTGATACCGGTCTGCAACCCCCCTTCCGGCCATGGCAGCGGGGACGTACTTGGACCAAACTCGCCGATGGGAGGCTTGTCGCCCGACGCCCCGTTGGCGCGCTCGACCCGGGTTATCACCGCCGCCGGCACAGCGGCGCCGGCCATCAATACCAGCAGACAAATGAATTGTAATTTCATCTTAAACCCGCCCCATTTTAATACACCATCAGCCATTCTTCACAGAGCATAATCAAGTCGGCCAAACCCACCAAGCCGTCTCCGCTGTCGGGAGCCATATCGGCGGACGGAACCCATGTACCGTCCGTCAGCCATTGAGCACTCAAAATTGCAAAGTCCGCATAATCCACCCGGCCATCGGCGTCCAAATCGGCCGGATGATTCAAACGTATCAGCTTAAATGTGTCAGAAGACAATGTGTACGTTCCGGCCGACGGATTTTTCCCGATGACGGTCAGCCGGATAATTTGATCGCCTCCGGAAGTAAACGTCACATTGCCGAACGTGTGTTCGGGATAACTCGAAGGAAAAAAATACTGATCCAGCGGTTCACCGATAAGCCCCCCGTTAACGGCGGCCTGAAGGATGCCGCGATTCGGATGGCCTTTATATCCCATTTTCAACAAATATGTCCCGGCCGGGATATTCGGCAGGATATATTCAATATACGGACCGGCAGCGGCGGCTTCCAGTGCGACCCAGATGCCGCCGCTGTTTTGCGAATCGCTTTGAAGCGACATACCTGCGCCGACCGCGGAACGCACGAGATCTTCAGCCTCAAAAAAAAACGTCAAACGGGGCGTCGCGCGCACTTCATTGGAAGTTCCCATTTCTCCGGAAGGACCGACCGAAGAAACCACATAGTAATAAGCCATCCCGTTGCGCACTTCAGCATCGATAAACTCTGTGGCTGTAACGCCGGCGGCAATGATCGCATACGGTCCGCCGCTTTGAGGAGCACGTTTTACATTATAGCGGGCGGCTTTGGGGTCCGCTATCCAGCTCAGTTTGACTTGCGCGGCATCAGACACGGCGGCCAGTCCCGTCGGGGAATACGTCGGAACATCACTCGGACAAATATCATAACCTTTGGCAATACAAAAATCGGCAAAACGCACTTGTTCGTCTCGGAGGTATTGCGGGCTGTTCAGGCTGCGGTAGATGCCCCACTTGGGCCGATTGAACGTGGCGTTGTCGCGCCACATATCGAGGTTATCATGGGTATAGGACATCAGCACAGCGCCGTCTCGAATCCGCGTGAGAACAACTTCAATAGCGCCGTTTTCCGCGTACAGCGCCCTGACATAGGCTTCGATCCATTCGCCCTTAAACGGATCCAACAGCGGACTGGTCTTTGTGCCGCCGCCGCTGGCGCCGCTTGAGGGAGTAAAGATAAGCTGCATCCTCTGGGGGCTGCCATACCGGGGTGTTAAAGTAATAATCGGTGCGCCGCTGTCGGAACCGTCGCCGGCTTTGATCTGAAAAATATGGGTGAAATTCGGAGAGGGCTGGAACTCCTCATCCAGCTTGAACTTCCATCGATACGTATGAACGTCGTTGTATCTTCCCTTGACGTACTCAGGCGAAGGACCATAGGTTTTGATCTCGTTGCGCTGGCGATCAAAATTTGTACAACGGTCGTCATCCTCTTCAACGTGGATGTGAAAAACAAAGACATATTTGCCCAACTCGTCATCCCACTGCTCAGTGATATGCCTGCCGAATTCCGGATGGCCGCAATCGGGCACTTCCATCGGATTGCCCCCCAAGACGCTTGCAATCAGCTCGTAGGTATTGCCGGGCCCGTCGGCAGACAGTATGACCTGTGAATGGATCGCAGGAATAGCGCCAATCGTGTACATACAGATACTGTTGTTCGGCATCGCGCCAAAGACATACGTCCCGGCCTCAAGCACCGCTGAAAACACTCCGGCAGTGCGCAGGGTAGAAGCACTCTCGCGAATGCCCACCGTCAGGCCGGTATCCCGAAACGTTCCCGCTTCCGCAAACTCGGACGTGATCCAATCCACGACCGGCTGCAGCGAACCGGGAGCCGTCGCTGCCCAGGGACAAGTTTCGCCCCAGTTGGACGAACCGGCGGCGCGCGTGTCAATCGCTACCCAAACGGTCGCCGCCGCCGAAGTCGTCACCGTATAGGTCACATCGATCTCATCGGTCGCCTTGTCGTTATTGAACACGCGAATATAGTCCGAACCGAGCAGCGACTGTGGTATATTGACCCACCAGAATGTTCGATCCGAATAGATTAAATCCCCTTCTTTTAAGCCGTCATCCGGCGTCGGCAGCGGGGGCGTATCGCCGTCGAAGGCGCCAACAGGGTCTCGTTCACCGGACTGACCATGGGTGCGGGCAACCTGGGTGATTATCGCCCCCGGCGCATAAGCGCTTATCGCAAACAACACCGCCAAAAAAAAGAAGAAGCCTGTATGCACCCTTTCATATCGTTGTGTTTTGGTAAAAAACGACTGCGTCATCATAATCGTTACCCCCATAAGAATAGTTTTTTGATCGCGATAGAACGAGTCTGTTTATTTACGGCAAAGCCGTATTTGCGCCGTTAATGACGACACGATGTAATCCATACAATCATTCCAGTGAAAATTTCATCCCGCCGTAGGGATTTCTGCGTCCGCGTGTTTGTTCCGGCCAGCCTTCTTCGACGATCCAGCGATAATAACGACGAGCCGCATTGGCATCTCTGCCCCAGTTCCATTGGCCCGACGGCGGTCTAACCGGATAAGCATCAATCTCTGCCGCCACCCATTCAATATCAAGCAGTCCCCTTCGGGTTTCGGCCATCACGTAAGAACTGCGATGCTCCGGGCCGCGGGCATAGACGCGAAATCCCCAATAGGCCGCGCTGACGGCGCGATGAAGCCGGGCGGTCAGCAGTGTATGCTTCAGGTGATGATAAAGGTCCGAAAAATCGGTCTTCGAAAGCCATGGCCGGGCATCTTCGAGATGCTGAAGCGATTGACGAATCAATTCAATGGCGTAATCGCGCTGCGTCAGGACATCACGCAGATAATGTTCGTTCATCAGGTCGTTTTCCTGATTCAGCCAGCCTTTTTCAACGACCCAGGGGATCTCTCCAAGTTGCGTACCGCCGGCTTTGGCCCACACGGGCGCCAGCGTGTTGATCACATCGCGCCAGTAGTGAAATTCCTTGTTGACGCCGTGACCGACCCGGGCGATGGGCGGGGTCAGCCACTTGCCCGACACATGCCGCGCCCAGTGTGAATTATACGGGTCATAGTCAAGTTGAGAGTGATTGGCCGTGCTGGTCCCCAGCGTATAGAGCACGCCCGTAACGATGTCGAAAGCATTCGAAAATGCCGCCTGCAGATGAGGGACGGCTTCCGGCGCATAACGCTGACTGATGAATTGACGGTAAACCTCATCGACCGTTACATCAAGTGTTTCATGCACACACTTCAATGCCCAGAGATTGATTTCCGACGGACGGTCAATAATGCGCGTCGTTCCGTAGCGGTCGGTTCGGGCGACATAACCGACGATGTGATCGCGCTGAAGATAATCTCTGGCGCGGTCAAGAATGTACTGCGGCCAGGTATTCAGGATAATGCCCTGTCCGTTGAATTCGCCGGCGGCGTCATACTCCATCAGGGTGGGACGATCGAATTTACCCGCATAGGAGTCCTGCGGATGGAGCAGCAGAAAATCATGCGGCGATTCTTTCATCATTAACCGAATCTGATCATATTTGAACAGCTTAATGGCGCCGGTGATCCGTTCGTATTCCTGATGGTCATAGGCAAACGTGCGGGCGTACAGATTCAAACCGCGTTCATCGATGACCACATCCGCCACGGCGTTTACCGCCGCGGCGAGCTTTTCCGCATCGGTTTTGAGCTTGTCGGAGTGCTGACGCTCGACCCGTGCACCGGTTTCAATAAAGGTCAGAATCAGTCCCTGGATATCGGGAACTTTGTCGAGCATGTCCCGATAATCGTTCTTGAACCATTCCCAAAACGCCGGATTGTCCAGATCAATCGTATTGTTCGGGCCGGTTCGAAACTCATCAGGGTAGTAGCTGAGCGAATAGAGCGTGCGATCCCAAAGCACAACTTCCTGAATACCGGCCTGATGCGCCGCTTCCGTCAGTCGGTGGACCCGTGCAAGCCGGCTTTCGTCGCGCACATGGCGTAAATCATGAATGATATGGTGAGACAATTGGAGGTGGTTGATGTCGTAATCTTTCGCCCGTTCAATAACGTGCAGGCCGTCGTCCACTCGGTTGGACAGCAGCATCCACCCGCGGACAGACTGCGCGGCGGACAACGGCTGCGGCTGGGCTGATTTTACCGCCGTGTCCAAAGACATAACCAAAATAATACAATACGTTACCCACACGATTGGATTCTTGCGAGCCATAGAAAGCATAATTCAAGAATATCCCAAAAACGCTGATGGTTTGTCCGGCACGGAATACCGTTAATATCCCGATCCGGCCCAGCGATCCGAATTCCACAGCCATTGAACCAATTCTTCATCTTTATCGGTCGGATTCTTAACACTCATATCGTTCATTAAAACATTGGCATGCTGAAACATTCGGGAAACGCCGACGGCATTAAAGAAATTTCGAAATGTAGAATTGGTCGCCGCAGCAAATTCCCACGCTCCTTCGGTCATATCGCACATCATCGCGCCGGAAGACATATTATTGACCGAGACAACATCTCCACGAATTTCTTTTTTCCAAATCCATGTATGCGTACTCCAAAACAACGGTCTGTCGTTTGAAGGCAACGCGCCGTTTTCCACGCTTGCATAGATATGATCGGTGTTCTGAGGCGTATAATCTCCCGCAGCCACTTTGCTGGCCGGATAGTTTTGGTCAAACGACAGGTTCCTGACGCCCGGACAAAACAGAACCTCAGAGGAAGGCAGCACGCCGGAATTTCTCAAATGCCGGATGGCGTAGGGCGACGCTTCGTGAGCATAATCGCCGGTGCCGTTGTACCAGAACCAGTGGCGCGACAAGTTATCTACATCCGTGGCGGAATTGTAATTTCGGAAATTATAACCGGTGTGAGCCTCGTACGAACCGAGCGCAAGGCCAATCTGTTTGTAGTTGGACTGACACATAATCTTGCGGGCGTACTCTTTGGCCTTTCGCATTGCCGGGGTGACAATCGACATCAGCAGTGCGATAATGGCAATGACCACCAGCAATTCGATCAGCGTAAACCCTTTTTTACAAAATCCTGTCTGTTTCATACGTATTCTCCATTATGGTCATTTTAATCGACGGCCGTCATTGGCGCTGCTTATACCTTATAGACATATATCCGGGGTCCGCCGAGCGGACCCCGGATCAGTACGATTTACATTTTCAACACTGTACAATTCAATTACGGACGCTCAAAGCAGTCGGGAACTCTCTGGCAGGAGAGCCAATTCGATGCAAAGACCGCCAGATCGCCGATGTCCACGATACAATTGCCGTCGTAATCAAACTGCTGAAGGACCGGATCGTCGGGGTTGACACATACCGGATCGCCGGTCACGTCATAATACAGATAGGCGATTTCGACCGGATCCAGGGCATAGTTGTAGATTTTCAGATCGTCTATCGCGCCGCCGAAAAACTGTCCCAGTCCGTCATCAAAATTCCTGGCGCCGATGAAGAACTCTTCAACGCCGTAAAACGGCCGTTGAGCATTGGCGTTTTGCCCCAGTTCAGAACCGTCCTGATAGACCGTCATAACACCGGTTTCGACATCTTTGGTCACAACCCAGAATACCCAATCGTCCCCAGGCCGCATAGAGGCACTGACGCGATCGTAGCCTCCTCCGCTGTCGGCATTGCCGAGATCAAACTGAGCATTGCCATTGGTAAACGGAATCTGAGCACTGATCAGACGATTGCCCGGTTCTTCAATCGTGTTGGCATAAAAGGCAGTCGTTGCAGAGGCCGTACCGATATCATTTCTGGCCCAGAACGCAATCGTCAAAGCGTGTTGATTCTTCGGCAGCGCTTCAGCCGGAATGTGTGCGAACTGGCTGATCCCGTCAAGTGCAAGAGCGTTGTCGATTTTGCCCTCTGCAAACGTCGGAGCGTTCGGTTCAGCAGCCGGTATGATTTCATACCCGCCGACGGCATCCTGATACGTATCATCAAAGGTCCAATGACTGGTCAGGCGAGCATACTCCAGCCACACTTCCTCCGACACAACCGCGTCGATGGCATTGGATGCAACGCAGTAATACAATCCTTCATCGTCGAGCGTAACGCCGGGAATCGACAGAGTCGCTTCGGTGGCCCCCGGAATCTCGACGCCGTTCTTATACCACTGATAATCGGTCGCATTGGTGACTTCGACCGCAAGCAGGGCGTCCGGTCTGCCGACAGCGGGGCCGCGCGACTGTCCGACCGGCTGGGTCACAATCACGGGCGCCTCGGGGGCCGTCGAAAAACGCCAGACCGATCCCTGGTTGACCACCGTCGTCTGATTTGGGTCATCGTCATACAGACCCGCGACATCCACTCTCCAGAAGAACTGCGTGTCATACAGCAAGTCGGCTGCGTAGCTGGTTTCCGTCAAGCCTTCGGCCTTCAAAACTGTCGGATCGCCGGCTGCGACTTTGGTTTCGTTGGGGTCCAGATAGAGATCATAGCCGTAGATCGTCAGGTTCGGATCTTCCGGAGCTTCCCAGGACAGTACCCTTTCAATTTCCACCAGTTCCTCGCCGTCATACGGGTTCGGCCCCCAGGCTTTGCTCGGTGCAGGAGCGGCGCCTATCACATAATTACTGATGTTGCGGTTGGCCTGCCAAGTGAAGACATACGAGCCGGGGGGAAGCAAGGCGGAATAGACCAGCATTGTCCGCGTCGTACCGGGATCGCCCTCTTGAACGTTTACGGTCAAACCCGTATCAGTAAATGTACCGGGCGCCGCCACATGGCGCGTCAACCAGTCCACCAACACCTGCGTCGATTCGGGGGCATCGTTTCCCCACGGTGTAATCGGATCATCGACCGGACGCCAGTTGCCCGTTTCGTTGGGAAGACGACTGTCAAACGCGATCCAGATAGTGGCCACCTTAGATGTCGTCACCGTGTACGTTACATCGGCTGCTTCCGGCTCTTTGTCATTATTAAAGGTGCGAACGTGCTCCCAGCCGACCATCTCTTCGGGTACATTGTTCCACCAAAATGTCCGATCCGAATACACGTAAGGGGTTAACGCTCTGCTGACTCCGGTCTGCAGGCCCCCTTCCGGCCACGGCAGCGGCGGTGTATCCGGTTCATAGGCGCCAATCGGATCCCGGCTGGCCGGCCCGTGGCCATTGGCACGCTCGACATTAACAATCACCGATGCGGATACAGCAGATAGGCACGTTGCCCACATCATACTTAACACCAACAACTTTTTCATAACAAAACCTCCGTAAATAAAATAATGATTTATTCATCCCGTCATTGGGAACTTTGGTTAAACTCTTAACGCCCCTTTAAGACCAGTTTCGGCTTGACCAGATAGACATAATCATCGGCATACGTTCCTTCGCCCGGCTCATAGGTGTGGGCGGCATCCGTCACGGCAATTGTCAGGAACCGATCTGAAGCGGCCAGATCAATCGTTATGTCCAGCAACCCGGCTTCGGGCATCAATTCATATTTACTGTATCTGAGCTGTCCATCAATCAGGACCCACACGTCTGAACGGGACGTTGCACCTCTCAAACTTCCCGGCAAACCAACGAAGCAGTCAAACTGACTGATTTCGGCTCCCGACAGCCGGCTTCGTATAGCTTGCAAATCAAACGTAATCCCGACATTGCTGTGCATCAAAACCGCCGGCTCCTCGACGGTCCCCCTGGCCACTCCATTGAAGACGGCCATTTTATTTCGCCGCGCTTCGGGAATCACGCCCTCATCATAATCGCAAAAAGTCAGAATATCATGACTGGTCGCTCCGACGGGATTGTCACTTCTGCCGGCGGTATCGGGACAGTCCTTAAAAATATGACCGGCCGAGGTAATGATATTCTCACCCAGCCCGCCGTCCGGAATAAACACGCCATCCACAAAGGGATTGTCGGGAACAGGGCGGTATGTCGCCGTCGAATAGTGAACCGTAAATCGGTATCCTGTAACCGGCTGACCGGTTTTAGGATTAATGCCGGCGATTCCGCGGACCGGGCTGAACCCGTCTCCTCCTGCCACAATCGCGGCCAGATCAACCGATTCACCCCGCCAGAGAAACTGTTTTTCAGAATCAAAACGTCGGACAAATGTGTTCTGCTCCAGTGGAATCACCTCAATCCGTCCGGTGGCGGACTCCACTCGTCGAGCTTGTCCGGCGGTCAGTAAATGGCTGGTTTTGCGATTGCCGACCTCGCCTACCTGGAGCGACGCGCTGCCCTCGTACAAGTGGACCGCCGAGAAGCCGTCCCGGTCGATCCCGACCGAAAATTCGGTCCCCAAGTCAATGACGCTCATCGCCGGAGCATCCACACGAAAGCCGGACGCCGGAGGAGGAACCACGGCTGTCAGTTTGCCGTGGGAAACACGCATTTGTTCGGCGCTGACAAGCTGAAATTCGACGGGACCTTCAAGGATGACCTCCGCCCCGTTATCAAACTGCAATTTTGCATAGCCGGATAGCAGCGTTATTGGGTACTGCGCATTGGTTAATCGTGCGCCTACGTCCAGCGTCTTCCATTGCCATTGGGCCTGATGGCTGTCCGTCAGCGTTGCGATCGGCTCGGCGACGCGGGGATTGAGCATGACATACGCCACCATCATAAACAAGGCCGCCAAAGAACCCAGAGACAGCCACAGACTGAAAGGGATTTTTTTTTGTCCGGTCTTCAGCATGGCTTTGCGCCGGCGAACATCGGTAATCAATTCTTTCTGCTGCTCAGACGACTCATCTGGCAACACCAGCGTTTCGGCAACTTTTTCGTGCTGTGAGAGGGCGTCCCAAAATGCCGCTTCACAATACCCGTCTTTGCGCTGATACTCTGCACCCTGCTGCTCGACGGGCATCATAAAACGCTTCTGCAGATCATTTCCCGTCATATGGTCATGAACCAATCGATGCATATACGAGGCGCGAACAAACTGAAGAGCATGCGCCTCGGATGCGTTAATCCATGACCGAAGACATTCAAACTGTTCGTCCGTCATTTCTTCGTTGTCATTCAGATAAAGACTTAACAGAATTTCGGGATCGTATCTCATAGGTGATTTCGCTCCGCGGACAATCGTTTTTGAATGCACTCCTGCAAGGCCATACGGACGCGATGAAGGGTGATGAAAATTGCGTTTTTGGACATCCCCAACTGCTGGGCGATGCGCTGGGTGCTCAGCTCCCGAATGTACCGCAATTCGAGAATCTGCCGCCAATGTCCTGACAGCTTGCCAAGACAAAATTCCAATGCGTAGCGCATTTCGTTAAGATGAGAGCTTTCCTTTTCAAAAATCTCGGCGATTTGAGCTACGGTTTGCGTGTCCAATATTTTAATTTTTCGCTGTTTCGACTGTTTTCGGAAATAATCATAAATTTTATTCTGTGCAATGCCCAGCGCCCACGAAAGAAAGGAACAGGATGGGTCAAAGGTGTCATACTTTTCCGCAATGGTCAACGCAACGGTTTGCAGGATATCCTCGGCGTCCTGAAAATTAGGCACCATGGATGAGATATAAGCCAGGACCGTCGGCTGTGCCGAGGTCCAGTTCAGGGTCAATGATTTGGTATTCTCTTGATTATCCAATATCTTTACTCCGCAAAAGCGCGATCGATTTACTGCTATATTCTCAGAAAGTCTGAGATTCTTTCAGGATTTCCTGAAATTGCACGCTTTTTTTATGAGCAGAAAGAAATAAGTTGCATTTCTGGATGCGTGCTATACGGAATAGGGCGGCCGGAAAAGGACAAACAAAGAGTTCGACATAAACTTCAAAATTGTTGAAAGAAAATCCGGCTTTTTGCGAACACTCCATCATAAACCGACACTGTTTAGAAAGGATGATTACCATGCTCAAAAGTCAATCGTCATTACTCGTACTGGCAGTAACGGGGACCGTCCTTGGATCTGTCATTACGGGCAATCTCAATGCAGATACCCTTGTTCCTCCCCAAAACCTGATGTCTCCGCCGGCGGCCGTGACGGATTCCATGATCCTGTTGCTTTGGGACAAGCCGGACAACATGGATCAAGCGTCCTTTTCCAACTACTGTATCTTTCAAGATGGCAAGCTGATTGGTGAAACAGCCAAAGGCGGCTTCAATGTGACAGGGCTTGAACCCGACACCTCCTATACGTTTATGGTAAAGGCAAAAGACACAAGCGGCGTACTTTCGGCCGCGAGTCATGCGTTGCAGGTCACAACTGAACCGAAGGGGGAGATATTCGATATTACCCAATACGGCGCCGTCGGCGATGGAGAAACCGTCAATACCCAAGCCATCCAAAAGGCAATCGATGCCTGCACCGAAGGGGGAACGGTATTGATCCCGAAAGGTACTTTTTTGAGTGGAGCGTTGTTTCTCAAAAGCAATATGACGCTTCACGTCGTCGAGGGAGGCACACTCAAAGGCACGACCAATCTGGATGACTACAAACCTTTTATTGAATCGCGTTTTGAAGGATGGGACTTGATGTGTTTTGCAAGCCTGTTAAACGCCGGCCGGCGCGATACCCACGGCCCGCCCAATGTATTCAACATAAAAATTATCGGACAGGGAACCATTGATGGGTCAGGGGGTGTTTTGGACCGCGCCCAAGCGCGCGAGGCGGGTATCCGATCCCGCGGACGTTTGATTCACTTAATCAACACAGAAAATGTCTATGTCCATGGACTGTCCCTCAGTTATGGACCGGGCTGGACCAACCACGCGATTTACAGCAAAAATCTGACATTCAGCCAGTTAAAAGTCATCTCCCGAAATCCGGAATACCGGATCAGAAACGGAGATGGCATCGGCATTGATTCGTCCAGCCATGTCTATATTTTCGATAATTATTTCAGGACGGGAGACGATTCCATCGCCGTAAAATCGGGTAAAAACCTGATCGGATATGAGGTTGGCAGACCGTCAACAGACATCCGGATTACCAATAATGTGATTGATGGATCCATGGGGGGCATTGTCATCGGAAGTGAAATGTCCGGCGGCGTCAGAAACGTGTTGGTTTCCGACTGCACAATCAGCGGAATCTCCTGGGAAGGCCTGGACATTAAATCCAACGTCGTTCGCGGCGGGACGGTGGAAAACATTGTGTTTCGAGATATTACCCTGTCCCGAATGCGGCTCGGCATTCGACTAACAATGGATTACAGTGTCAATAACGATGGTACACCGGCGCCGAGGCCGCCTGTATTCAGAAATATTCGTTATGAGAACATCCGATCAGAAGGCGGGGTAAGAACCGCCATTCAGTGCACCGGGCTGCCCGAAAGCCGTATTCAGGATGTTGTTTTTAAGAACGTTCACATCAACGCCGACAATGGCTGCACCATCAAATATTGCGAGAATATCACCTTTGAGGATACACTGATCAACGACAGTACCGGACCCTTTACCGTTTCCGACTCAGATCATGTCAAATACATCTCAAACGCCCCGCCTCCGGCAGAACGCATCACGTGGGCCGGCGTTCGTTCATCCGGGTACGGGATACGTCCGTTTCCGGACGCCTGTGGCTGGACCACTGCGATGAACGCCATGGCCGATTACTTTCCGGGCAGTACGACCGCGGCTATATGGCTTGTCGGCGGGATTGTTTTCGACGGTCTCAACAGCGGCCAGCGGCTGGAATTTCCCAATCCCGGCGGAACCTGGGATTCCAGAATTCATTTTTCGCAATCCGACAAGCATGAACCTTATTTGAATTATTTTGATGAACATGGCATCGCCGTTTTTTTACAGTTTGAACCGGGCTTTGCACCGCTTGACGAACTGTTCGAAATCGCCCATAAACGCTATGGACACCATCCCTGTGTGGCCGGTTTCGGTGTCGATGTGGAATGGTTCGAAAGCCAACGAAACGGCGACAGGAACACCCCTGTTGACGACACAACCGCCCAGGCGTGGGAAGCCAAAGTCAAATCGCTCAATCCCGACTACCGTCTGATTCTGAGACACTTCAGAACGTCGGCCCTGCCGCCTGCCTATCGCGGAGATATAATCTTTATATGCAACAGCCAGCAACATCGCAATTACGAGCGTTTTTTGAATACAATGGCTGATTTTGCCGATTTTTTTAAGCCGGCTGATGTAATGTTCCAAATTGGATATCCTCGCGACAAGCCGTGGTGGGAAAATCTGTCACAACCTATCCCCAAGACCATCGGCCAAGATCTGAAAGAACGTATATTGCACCAAAACATCGGTATTATTTGGGTCGATTTCAGCCTGGCGGATGTTTTACCGACTCAATGTCCATAAAACGCATTTTAATGACCCATTGCTGCCTGATAATTACCTCCAAACAATCGCGTTTTCAATACTGAAAACAGCTTTCCAAAAATGGTATGTAACGGCTTTCGCCACCCTGCTTTCGCGGCTTTGCTGAATACCCTCTGCCCCAACTTCTCCCTTCTGTTTCAAGATATTAATTGCCCAAATTTGCTTCTGTTTCGGATCGAAAACGAACGACTTCAAAAAGTTTATGAAAGAAATAGTGTTTTACGGGAAATCCATATTAAGAGGCTGTCATTATTCGTGATCAACTGATGGGTGATGTTCCCTATGTTGCGAGACAAGAATTATGAAATGCAATCGTCATATCGACTATGCCTGTTTTATGGTCACATTATTCCATTTTTCATTGTGCACGAGTTGGGCGATTTGCCCGCTCGGCGACGTGAATGAGGACTGCCGAGTCGATATGGCGGATTTGGCCCTGATGGCTGAACAATGGCTTACCGACGGCCCTGAGGCGGACATCAATCAAGACCGGATAGTCGATTTACACGATTATCAACATCTTTCCGAAAACTGGCAAAAAAAGGTCAATCGGCTGATCATCAGCGAGTTTTTGGCTTCGAACAAAAATGATCTCCAGGATGAGGACGGCGATGCGTCCGACTGGATTGAGTTGTACAATATGACGGCCGGGCCGGTAAATCTGCACGGCTGGTATCTGACTGACAAAGCAGGCAATCTGACAAAATGGATGTTTCCTAACATAAGCATCGACGCCGGGGATGTCATGGTTGTTCTGGCCTCCGGCAAAGATCGGCGGGATCCGTCCGGGACGCTTCATACCAATTTTGCACTGGATAAAGAGGGGGAATATTTGGCGCTGGTCAAACCGGACGCAAAGACGATTGTCCATGAGTACAAACCCGAATTCCCCGAACAGTTTACAGATATGTCTTACGGCGTTCCGATTACCGGACACAGCGATACCCTCGTTACGAGCGGTGCATTCTGTCGTTACCGGGTTCCCGCCGGGGCAGCTGATTTGCCGGCTGGCTGGAACACGGCAGCCTTCGATGACGCTCATTGGGACAGCGCTGTCATGGGCGTGGGATACGATATCAGCGGATGGGGCGCAACACCGGAAAATCTCGCCCTTGGCAAACCGGCGGCGCAATCGTCCGACTACAGCGCAAGTTACCCGGCCTCAAACGCCGTCGATGGCCTGCTGAATACATTTAGTCATACCGCCGGCTGGGATACAAACTCGACCTGGCAGGTGAACCTGGGCGGCGCGTATTATATTTCGGAGATTGTTCTTTATAACCGTCTGAACTGCTGCTGGGCACGGCTTCGTGATATTACCGTCTCGATCCGCGACCCGGAGGATAGCACTGACATCTATGTCTCCGAGCTGCTGAACCCTCACAACATCCTGAATGACCCGACGTTTCTTTCGGTGGATTTTTCATCGGAACCGATACTCGGCGGCATCGTGCGCGTGCATCGCACCGCCGATCCCGATGATCCGGGCAGCAACAGCGACCGCAACACACTGACACTGGCGGAAGTGGACGTTCTCGGAAGTGCGTCGCTGAACAATACCTATTCTTCACTGATTGAGACGAACGTGCGCAATGCAATGCAGCACAGAAACAGTTCGATCTTTTTGCGAATTCCGTTCAACGTTGCAGCCGAGGACCACTACGACTTTCTGTATTTCAAGGCACGCTATGACGATGGCTTTGCGGTTTATTTGAACGGCGTCCTGGTAGCCCGGCGAAACGCGCCGGCTGATCTGGTCTGGAATCCGTCCCTCTGGAACGCGGCGGCAACCGCCGAGAATCCCAAACCGCAGGCCATTTTATACGAAACGATCAACCTGACGCCCTATGCGTATTTACTGCGTAAAGGCCGGAATGTACTGGCGATTCATGGATTGAATATGTCGGCGGACGACGAGGACTTTTTAATGGATGTTGAATTGATCGGCGTGGTCGCCGAATGCGGGCCGGCGGGCTATTTCAAGCAGCCTACGCCGGGGCAAGTCAACAGCCCGCACGCCTTCCCCGGGCGCGTCGAAAAGATTCGATTCAGTCATTCCCGCGGCTATTACGACCAGCCATTTGACGTCCTCTTATCCACCGAAACACAGGAGGCCGCCATTTATTACACCATCGACGGCGGTACGCCAACGCCTGAAGACGGCATCCTCTATTCCGGATATGTTCCGATTACCCGAACCATGTGTCTGCGAGCGGTCGCGGTCAAAAGCGGTCATTTGTCATCCGACATTGAAACCCATACATACATTTTTCCGACTGACGTCATCCATCAGCCGACACTTCCCGACGGTTTTCCAGCGGTTTGGAAAGATGTGTCGAATATCAGTTACGCGGCCGACTATGAAATGGATCCCCGCATTGTGGAGCATCCGATCTACAGCGGACAGATGGTCGAGTCGCTGCAATCGCTGCCGGTCATCTCGCTGGTTACCGATCAGGGCAACCTGTTTGATCCGTCTTACGGGATTTATGCCAATCCGACACAAACCGCCATTCCGGTCGATGACGGGTTGCCGCTATGGGAAGTTCCCGCGTCGATGGAGTACTTTGAAGCCGACCCCGACAACGAACTTCAGGTCAACTGCGGTCTTCGTATTCAGGGGGGCTATTTTCGTCGGCCAAGCGCCACAGCCAAACATTCTTTCCGGCTGCTGTTCAAACGCGAATACGGTCCCGGTGCGCTGGATTTTCCGTTTTTTGAGTATGATCAAGCAGCGGCGACCCGCCACAACACCCTTGTCCTCCGCGCCCAGGGGAATGACGGCTACTCCTGGGCTTCGATGGGCGGCAAAGCGCAGTATATCCGGGATGAATTCGGACGTCGGTTGCAGGCCGCGGCGGGAAGCGATAACGGTGCGGCCGCGGCTCACGGCATTTTCGTTCATCTTTATGTCAACGGACTTTACTGGGGGTTGTATAATCTGGTGGAGCGCCCTGACGCCGCATTTTCAGCCGCGTATTACGGCGGAGAGAAACGAGAATGGGATGTCTTCAAACATAAAAACTATGAACTGAGTGAAGGGACACGAGACGCCCTCAATCAGATGCTGGAGACCGCTGACTACCATAACCTGCGCGATACAACCATTCTTCGGGACGAAGCTTATTGGAAACTTCAGGGGTGCAACGCCGACGGCATACGCAATCCCGCCCTTCCTGTTCTGCTGGATATGGATAATTTTATTAACTATATGCTGGTGAACTTCTGGACCGGCAATCAGGATTGGGGCTGGAATGACAACAATTACTGGTTCGGGCGCTATCGGCTTGACGGCAGCGCCGGTTTTAAGTTTCACTGTTGGGATATTGAAGATATTCTCAACTCCCCGCGTTCCCCGGTGACGCTGGATATGATCGGCAAGGTTTATACCAACGACCGAACAATCGGACGACTTCATAATCGGCTGATGTCCAACGCCGAATACCGTCTTCGATTCGGCGACCACGCACATAAACACCTGTTTAATCACGGAGTCATGACCACCGATTCGGCCGCGGCCTTATACCGAGATCTGGCCGACCAGATCGAATCGGCCGTCATTGCCGAATCGGCACGCTGGGGCGATCAACATGCGACGACACCATGGACACAGGCCCATTGGCGGACGGAACGTGATTATATCCTGACGACCTATTTGCCCCAGCGCCCCGGTATTGTCCTGCAGCAATTGAAACATTACGGATTGTATCCTTCCGTTGACGCCCCTGTTTTCCACATCAACGGCACAGCCCAACACGGCGGACCAATCCCCTCAGGGGTCGAACTGACGATGGAATCATCCGTGCCCGGAGCGGTGATTTGGTTTACCCTCGACGGACCGGATCCACGGCGTCCAGGCGGCGAAGTTTGCCCTGAAGCGATGGCGTATGCCGGCCCCATCGCCTTGACCGAAACACAAACCGTTAAAGCACGTACCTTATCAGGAGGACAGTGGTCGGCTTTGAATGAAGCCCTCTACACGGTTGATCCACTTTCAGTGAATGCCCGGTAAAAACACGTTTCGCCCATTACTTGCCATATCTAAAAAGGTGTTTTTTTGTCTTATTTTTATTTTGAAAAAATTCTATAGCCGCTATCATTGCTTAGTAGGTTCATGGTTAAATACTCTCCCGCGTGTTTTGGTTGATCGCTTATGACACGAATTTCTGTTATGAATCAGAGTGAAATACAAGATGATTTTGGCCAAAAAGCTGATTTTATCGGCCTTTTCGCTGCGAATAGTTCTCGCATCAACTCGTTTATCTTCTGCATGGTACCCAATGAATCGGATGCGGAGGATATTATGCAGGAAACGACCATGACCATGTGGCAAAAATTCGACGCTTATAAACATGGTACGGATTTTGTGGCTTGGGCCGTTACGATTGCCAAATATAAAATCCTTGAATTTCGAAGAAAAAATAAAGCAAAACATCTTCAATTGGATGAAACCGTCCTATCTCTTCTTGAAAAAGACAGTCAACGTCTTTTTGACGATACTGATCAACGCACACGTGCGCTTCGACAGTGTCTCCAGAAACTCCATAAAAAAGATCGAGATTTTCTTAAATTGAAATACTCTGAGGGATTAACAGCCAAAAAAATATCGCATCGCATCGGCGTTTCGCTGGCCGCTGTTTATCGGGTTAACGCCCGGCTCAATGCCCAGTTATTAGGCTGTGTACAACGTATTTTATCGGTTGGATAACACGAATTATGAAAGATCAACTGTCCCAACTGCGATTGCTGGTACATGAATCGATTGAGGGAATCATTACGGAAGAAGGCGTCGCTCAGCTTAATGCACTTCTGCGAAGCGATCCCTGTATCCGAAAGTATTACCTCAACTATGTCAACATGCAGGTCATCCTGAAAAATCTGTATGCCAATGAAATCAACCTTCAGCTTGACAACCCGAAAGAGGTTGTCGATTATCTGAATGTTGCCTTGCATCAGCTTGCCGACGATGAAAAACACGCCGAACCGGCTATTATTGAGGCGCCCCGTCCTGTCGTCCGTCCGCTGCCGATTCCTATTCAAAAAGTGACCCGTCCCCCGCGAAAGGTCAATCGCGCATCACTGGCAGCCGCTGTCGCGAGTTTTGCTGCGCTGGTGTTGTGGGCGGTTTTTGCCCATTTTGCACCGCTGGAAGTGGCCTTACTCGAAGACAGTATCGAAGCCCAGTGGAGCAATGCGAGCCTGTCGCTCGAAAAAAACAGCCGGTATCTGACGCGACAAGGCCCCATGGCGCTTGAAAAAGGAACGGTGAAGTTTCTGTTCAATAACGACGCACGCATCATTGCCGAAGCGCCGGCCAAATTTGAGATTATTTCCGTCAATGAAATCAAACTGTATGAAGGTCGTTTGTTTGCACGGATTCCCCCGGAAGCGTCGGGATTTACGATTTCTTCATATACCTCCCGCGTAATCGATATTGGAACAAGCTTTGGTGTTCAGGTGGATATCAACGGCGCGACCTCTGTCCACGTGATGAAAGGGTCGGTCAATCTGGCCGCCGGTACGGGAAAAGTCGAATCCAGCCAAGTGGTACAAGAACAAAATGCGATGCGGGTTTCGTATGACGGGGCTACAGTTCGCTCCATTCCCTACAACGCAACCGGGTTTATACGCGAAATATCTTCCGAAAAAGGATTTGTTTGGAAAGGGGAACCGCTGGATTTGGTCGATATTGCCAAAGGCGGACGCGGCGACGGCAGCCAATCGCCGTTCTGTATGATCAATCCGGTCACCGGACACGTTGAACACAATCGCAACGCTCGGCTTGAATACCTTGTTTCCGACTCTTCACGCTATTTGCCCGTTCCGGCATTACCGGCTATTGACGGCGTCTTCGTCCCCAATAAAACAGACAGTCCGGTTCAAATATCCTCAATGGGGCATCTATTCGAGGAATGTCCGACCACCAGTGGACGGTGGTTTATGCCCGTATTGACCGAATCCATCGAGCAGGCGGAATTCGAAAGTGAGGACGGTCTTATTCGACGAGGGGCACGACCTTCCATTCTTGAGAATCATCTTTTCGGCACGCCGAGCGGACGGGCCGCTCTGACGCTGCATGCCAATATCGGAATCACCTTTGACCTGGATGTGATCCGCGACTATGTGCCGGGCACACAAATTACCGGGCTGTCGGCATTATGGGGTATATCGGAAGCCTCAGGCCGAAAAGACGCCGATTCTGATATGTGGATTCTGGTGGACGGACAACTTAGAGCACACTACAATGTTCAGGACAACCGCCGACAGGCCAAACGAATTGTTGTGAAACTGGGACCGACGGACAGGTTTTTGACGCTGACGACAACCGACGGCGGAGACGACATTGACAATGACTGGTTGATCGTCGCTGAACCTGTTCTTCTGATTGAGTAAAACCTTTCAATTGAGGTTTAAGCCGGCGCAAAATCAGCCGAATCCGAACGAACAAATGATGAGAACTGAAAATAAGTCTGTGGTATCAAAAACCCGTAAACCCGTAACCTTAGAAGAAATTGGAGGCAGTATCATGAAAGATGCAAAACTGTGGACCCTAAGTGCAGTGGTCGCGCTGATCTGTTTCGGCGCGACGCCGACGGTTTGTGCGGAATTGGTCGCCCTCTACACCTTCGAGGACGGCACTGCCGCCGATTCTTCCGAAAACGAACTGCACGGCGATGTCATTGAATAAAGCGTGATAAAATAAACGGGTTCGGCCGACTTAGCGTCGGCTGAACTCGTATCGATTAACCTATCGATAGAAACCGTGATAATAAAAAACAGCAACCGAACACGTTTGGAGAACTGATTATGAAGCACAGGCGAGACAAAGGATTTACGCTGATTGAGCTGCTGGTGGTCATTGCAATCATTGCACTTCTGCTGAGCATTGTGGTTCCCTCGCTGCGAAAAGCCCGTGCCCACGCCAGAAAGGTCATCGACCATACCAACCTCAGAAGTCTGAGTATGGCGTGTATGCTTTACGTGAACGAGAACAACGGCGAGTTTTTCACCTACGGCGGAGGCCATCTGTGGATGGAACGGGTCGGCTATTACGTTGACAACATCAATGAAGTTCGATATTGTCCGGAGACCATCGCTCGGCTGCCGGAGGCCGAAGACACCGCCAATGATCAATGGGGTGAATCCACAAGGCCGTGGCGCTGGCCCAAACCGAATGATCCTGCCGAGCCTTTTTACTTCGGCAGTTACGGACTCAACGGCTGGTTATACAGATCGGTCGGGTTGGTTGTAGAAGCGGATCAACCCAAGCTCTATGGGAAAATTGCCTCCGTAAGAAACCCGATGAATACGCCCTTTATTTTAGACGCCAACTGGGTGGATGGATGGCCGAAAAATACCAACAGGTTGCCGTCAACCGGCTATCGTTATGATTTGGGAGACGGAGCCGGCGGCAATTCCACAGTCAACACGATGATCGGGCGTTATGTGCTGGATCGACACGGTCCTGAAACTCACGGCGTATTTGTGGACGGCCAAGTCAAAATCATACCTCACGCCGATCTATGGACGCTGGCGTGGCATCGAGGCGCCGAGCCGGATTTCAGCGTCACACCGCCCCAGCCCGCCCCGAGCAAACGATAGAACGTTGTTCTTTCTTCCAATGACAGTAACTGAAACTCAAAAAGGACAACATCATCAATGAAGTATATTCACAACATCGGTCGGGGCCGCTTGTGGTTCTTGGCGATAAGTATGATGATAACTGCCAGTCTAATATACGGCGACACACAGACCGGACCGGAAATACGCACTCCGAAACCGCCGGCGACGCCGCGAATCAACGGACCGTCGATTTTCGGCGTGCGTCCGGGCCATCCTTTTCTGTATCAGATTCCGGCCACAGGCAGCCGACCGATGGAGTTTTCTGTTGAAGGGCTGCCTGACGAGTTGCGCGTGGACGCTCGAACGGGGCGGATTACCGGCACGCTGAGAACACCCGGCGAATATCGTGTTACGCTGCGTGCAAAAAACCCTCTGGGCGCCGATGAACGACCCTTCAGGATCGTCGTCGGGGAAACCATTGCATTGACGCCGCCGATGGGCTGGAACAGTTGGAACTGCTGGGGGCCGATGATTGATGCGGATAAAATTCTCCGCGCCGCCCGCGCGATGGCGTCGTCCGGCCTGGTTAATCACGGCTGGACCTATATCAATATCGACGATGCCTGGCAGGGAAAACGCGGCGGCCCTTATAATGCAATTCAGGGCAATGAACGTTTTCCCGATATGGAAGGACTTTGCAAGGCCATTCATGAGATGGGATTGAAAGTGGGGATATACTCATCGCCCTGGATTACCACGTACGCCGGCTATGTAGGCGGCAGTTCCGACAATCCGGACGGTCTATGGACCGAGCAGATGAAAGGACGCGAATTTCGCCGCGACGGGCGCTATGTTTTTGCCGATAACGACGCCAAACAATGGGCGGCGTGGGGCATTGACTATCTGAAATACGACTGGAATCCGCGCAGCGCCCCGCAGGTGGATTTTGCGCCGTTTGACAAGCAAATCCGGGATATGGCGGACGCCCTTCGCCGCAGCGGACGTGATATCGTCTATAGCTATTCCAACAGTATGCAGTACAGCGAAATCCCAAAGGTGCGACATATGCTCAACGCCTGGCGCACCAGCGGCGATATTCGCGACAATTGGGAGCGGATGAGCGGTTTCGGCTTTGGTCTGGACAGGTGGGCGCGTTACCAAAGTCCGGGACACTGGAACGATCCGGATATGATGGTGGTCGGCATGACCGGCGGCTGGGGCGGCCGCGAACCCAAGCCGACCGGTTTGTCGCCGGATGAACAATACACGCATGTGACATTATGGTGTATGGTGTCGGCGCCCCTGCTGCTGGGATGCGATCTGGAACGGCTGGATGAATTCACGCTTAATCTGTTGAGCAATGACGACGTGCTGGCCGTCAGTCAGGATGCCCTTGGACAGCAAGGAGTCACGGTATCCCGCGAAGGGCCGGACAACACCTTGCGCGTCTATGCCAAAGATCTCGAAGACGGCTCAAAAGCCGTGGGATTGTTTAATCTCGGCGAACAGGCCTCGACGGTAACGGCTCGATGGGCGGATTTGAAGCTGTCGGGAACGCAGGCCGTCCGCGACTTGTGGCGTCAAAAAGAACTGGGGCGGTTTAACTCGCAGTTTCAAATGACCGTTGCGCCTCACGGCGCCGAATTAGTTCGCATCCGACACGCAAGTGAGCCGGTTCATGTGTTGCTGGTAACCGGCGGGCACGGCTTCAGCAAAGAGCCGTTTTTTGCGATGTTCGATACGATGGAGGGAGTACGTTATACCCACATCGAATTGAACGATGACAGTGAAATTTTCGAATCCATCGATGATTGGAAATACGACGGTCTTGTGTTGTATAATATGACACAATCGATCTCGCCGCACCGGCAGGCCAATTTTATTCGTCTGCTTGAACAGGGCGTCGGTGTGGTGGCGCTGCATCATAGTTTGTGCAGTTTCCAGGCATGGCCGGAATATCGCCGCATCATCGGCGGGCAGTATTATCAAGAACCGACCGAGGTGGACGGCGTTGTCTATCCGGCCGGAACATATCAGCATGATGTGCAGATGAACATCTATGTAACGGACGCATCGCATCCGGTGACAGCCGGCGTCGGAGATTTTCAGCTTATCGACGAGACCTACAATCATTACGCCGTCGAGCCGGATAATCATCTGCTGCTGACAACAGATGCACAAACGAATCGCCGAGAGATCGGCTGGGTGCGCCGATACAAAAACGCCAATATCTGTTATCTGCAACTTGGGCATGGCCCGGAGGCCTATGCCCACCCGGCCTACAGAATGCTCGTGCGACAGGCGATTCGCTGGAGTGCAGCTTCGAATTAAATCAAACCAAAGCAGCCCCGGGGCCGCCGGAAAAACAGAGAACAACGCGGCACGACCAAAAAAGGTCATACCGTAAAAATGAATATCTATCCAATCTGTAAACCATCAGGAATCCGACTATCGGTCGAAGTAAACGTTTTAACTTAACGGAAAGGATCTTTTGGCATGAGAACGTATCGTCGTTACGGAATTCAGGGGTTTATCTTAAGTGTTGTCTTTTTCGCCGGCTCCTTTGCCGCCGCACAAAACGCTGATCTTCAAATCGAAAACGCCTATGCAACGGTCAGCTACAGTCCGACAACCGGAGCGATTTCGATTCGGTTCAGCGAGGGCTGGGCGGACGCCGTTTATACGGTTCATTTCACCGATCCGCCCGCGACGGCGCGTGTCCGCGGGACGGAAGACTCGGCGTTCGGAAGGGGCCGAACGATTGAAGTGAGCGGCCAAAACGGCAATATACATACATTGACGCTCTACCGCGGCAGTCCGTTTGTATTTCTTCAGACAACACTTGAAAACGCCGAGCCGGAGCAGACACTCTATAAACGGTACACGCCTTTTACCCTTACCGCAGAACTGCCTTTTGCCGCTGATCAGCTCAAAGCTCTCGGCACCGGCGGACTGAGCGGTGTGGATAAACAGTCCCATTCAGGCAGCTACGCCTTTTTGGCGATTGCCGACCCGCGAACCCGCCGCGGCGTCACCGCGGCGTGGCTGACCAATGAACGCGGCAGCGGCGTTGTCTTTAGCGACACTCAAAATAACACCCTTTCTCTTGAAGCCCGCATTGACTACGGTCGCCTCCAGCTTGACGCCGGACAAACCGAGGCTCTTGAAACCTTCATCTTCGGCGGATTTGACGATACGCGGCTGGGACTGGAGGCGTATGCCGACGCCGTGGCCGAACGGTACGCCATCGCCCTGCCGCCGCTTCCGGTCGTGTATTGCACGTGGTATCACGCCGGCGCCTCGAACGAAAGAGATTTGATCACCAATGCTGAATTTGCCGAAAGACATCTCAAGCCCTACGGATTCTCTGTTGTTCAGATTGA
>OMKS01000851.1_pt1 | contig 28419 bp, 29 predicted proteins | sample 1674721 | NCBI WGS metagenome assembly OMKS01 (sample SAMN06264996, study PRJEB25208) | sediment metagenome | isolation source: hot spring sediment | place: USA: California | collected 2014-09-02 | reverse complement strand
CCCTGTCGGTGCCCTTCATGCTCTGGTGCAATATCGGGCTCCATCAGGCCATCGGCACCTCGGCGGCCATCGGCTTTCCCATCGCGGTGGCCGGCACCATCGGCTACATCCTCAACGGCTGGCAGGTTGCGGAGCTGCCGGCCTGGTCCCTGGGCTATATCTATCTGCCCGCCCTGGCCGGGATCGTGGCGGCCAGCGTCCTCACCGCCCCGTTGGGGGTGCGCCTGGCCCACAGCCTGCCGGTGGCCAAACTGAGGAAAATTTTCGCCATTTTGCTGCTGGCGGTGGCCAGCCGGATGTTGTGGATGGCCCTGTGATCAGCGGCAGTCCAGCACCCCCTCCTCGGTGACCAGGTAGTGCAGCCGCTGGTCGTGGGGTTGCAGCGCCAGGGGCTGATCGGTCACCTGGATGGCGAATGCCAACCCGATCCTGGTGGCCTGCGGGGCTTCGGCGGCCAGAAAGCGGTCGTAGTAGCCCCCGCCGTAGCCCAGGCGACCGCCCCGGCGGTCGAAGGCACTGCCCGGCACCAAAACCACATCCAGCTCGGCCGGGTTCACTCGCCGGCACAGTTGCGGGTCCGGCTCGGGAATTCCACAATAACCGGGACGCAGTTGCCGGACCGGATCGGTCAGCCGGTAAATTTCCAACTGCTTGGCCGCTACCATGGTCCGGGGCGCCGCGATTCGGCACCCCGGCGGCAGATAATCGCCCAGATCGGGCAGGGTTTCCACCTCGCTGCGGAAGTGGAGATAGACCATCACCAGCCGGGCCGAGGCCACCTCCCCGATCCCCGCCAGGGCGGCATGAATGGCGGCACTCTTTTGCCGCCGCTCCTCCGGGCTCAAGGCGTCCCGGGCCGCCAGCATCTCTCTTCTCATCTTCTCCCCTTCCTTATCGCTTTATCGCCTCAGCGCTGCAGGGAAACACTCAGGGCCATGAAACGATCCGGCCACTGCTGGCCGTCAAACTCCTTGCTGCGGATGATACTGGTAATCGCCACCTTGATCCCGTCGTAGGTTGCGACCAAACCATATTGCGCGTCCAGCACCACGATTTTTCTGTCCACCCGGTGGCTGTCGCGAAAGGTGTTGCCGTCGAGAAAGATATTACGTCCCACCAGTCGGGATTCCACCCCGACAAAAAGATAACCGCTCCAGCCGGGGTTTTTGCGAAAATAGCCGGCCCCCGGCAGGCTGGGCCGGATCCGGGGCGGCCCGTTGTCGCTTCCCAGCCCCAACCCCCAACGCCAGGTGAGCCCTCCCCCCAGGTGGATGTCGGCATTGCCCAGGGCCAAGCTGGCATGGGGAATCAGGTCCGATTCCACGCCCTCAGCACCCCGGGGCGACAAAGGGCGGCGCCACTGCCGGTCCCAGTAGAGGTTGATCACCGGCTCGTTGCGCAACTGATGATCCCAGCCCATGGGTTCCCGGGACCCGCTGACCTTGTCATGCCACCAGGTCTGAACCTCACGGCCCATGGCATGGCGCCCCACCACCCCCAGTTGCAGTTCGAAATTGCCGACCATCTGGATCCTGCCGGCCGCATCCTTTTCGGCCCGGACCAGACCCAGCCCCAGGTAAAGATAGCCGGCGTAGGGTCGCTCCTCGGACTGTAACTCCGCAACCGAGATATCCTCCGGGGTGTAGATGTTCTGCCCCAGGGCCAGGTTGGTCCGCCAGGATTCCTGTTGCCGGCTGTGGGACAAATAGGGCAGGAGCTCGGCGATTTGATTAAGCCAGTCGTCCCGCACCACGCCGGAATAGTAGGAAAAACGGGTGCCGTGGGTAAAATGGCGATCGGTTCCCAGCAGCGTGTCGTTTTCAAATACCGCCGTATAAACGCCGGCGCTCTCACCAGCCACCAAGGGAGCGGGACCGCCAAATCCCGCCACCAGCAATAACGCCAAGACCGCGATCCGCAACACATCTCCTCCCGGTAGGTGTAGAGCGACCCTTCTGGCCCGCAAAGAATTTACCAAAAATTAACACCAAAAACGGCGCCATACGGGAGTTGCCGCCTTGCCCTTCCGCCCAGGTTTGGAGTATAGCGCCCATCAATTATTCAGGAAAATTTACCTCTTCTTTTCCTCACGTATAACTTGACCTATATCTGCTCCCACGGCATGATAAACTCATGTTTTCCTTTTCACCAGCTCCACTCACCAAACCGGGACTGACCCTGGCCGTCACCCTGCTGGCCGGCCTTCTGGTTGTCGCTTTGCCGATAACCAACGCCGAGCCGATCCGGCCCATCCCCCTGGAGATCGATTACGACCACGCCAAGGCGGCACTGGGTAAAAAACTGTTCCACGACCCCCTGCTCTCCCTCGATCAAACCGTCTCCTGCGCCTCCTGTCACGACCTGACCGCCGGCGGCCACGATCTCCGGCCGGTTTCCGTCGGCATCATGGGACGGGAGGGCACCATGGCCGCCCCCACCGTGTTCAACGCAGTCTTCAATTTTCGCCAGTTCTGGAACGGGCGGGCCGCCGATCTCAAAACCCAGGCCGCCGGCCCCCTCCAGGATCCCCGGGAGATGGGGATGAGCCCGGAGGAGGTGGAGCGGCGCCTCAGCGCCGAGGAAGAGTACCGCCGAACCTTCAGGGAGCTCTACGGCGGCAACCGGATCCGCTTCGACGACGTCCTGGATGCCCTGGCCGAGTTTCAACGGGCCCTGATCACCCCCAACAGTCCCTTTGACCGCTATCTGCGCGGCGAAACTCCCCTCCCCCCCCAGGCCCTGCAGGGTTACCACACCTTTAAGGAGATCGGCTGCGTCACCTGCCACAATGGCGTCAACCTGGGCGGCAACTCCTTCCAGAAAATCGGAGTGGTCAATCCCACCGAGTACCATGGGGGGGTTGCCGACCGCTACACCGTAACCGGCAACCCCACCGATCGCCATCTTTTCAAGGTCCCGACCCTGCGCAACATCGTCCTGACCGCCCCCTATTTCCATAACGGCTCCTGTCCCAGCCTGCCCGAGGCCCTGAAACAGATGGCCTTCCATAACCTGGGGGTGGAGATTCCCAGGGAGCAGGAGCAGAACCTCCTCGCCTTCCTGCGCGCCCTCACCGGGGAGAAACCGGCTATTCTGGGCGAGGGGAGCCGCTAGCCATGCGCCTGAAAATCCAACTGACCATCGCCGTCGCCTGCCTGGTGGGCATCCTCTTCGGCTACTATCTGAAGGAGGCCAAGGAGCAGACCGCCGTTCGCCTGACCCTGCTCAATGAAATCACCCTCCTGGAACAGCAACAGAAGCAGCTGGACGGTGAAATTCTGCAGAGCGCCTTCTTCCTCTATCACGATTATGACCGCATTCACGCCACCCTGGGGCAAATTAAGCGGACCCTGACCAGCGCCATGGAACTCCGCGCCAGCATCAGCAGCAACCACTCCCAGGTTTGTAACCTGCTGGACGGTTACCGGCAAATTGTGGAGTTGAACGAGGAACGGATCATCCGCCTGCTCACCCTCAACTCGATGCTGAAAAACTCGGCCATGTACGTTCCCAACCTCACCCGCCAGGCCGGACGGGACGCGCCCATGGTTGACCCGCACTATCACGCCCTGCTGGCCGATCTCAACTCCACCCTCTACCTGAGCCGCAACAGCCTGGACCCGGATCTGCTCCACGGCCTCTCCTCCTCCCTGGAAGCCCTGGAGGCCTACCCTCCCCCCGCCGGAATCGAACATCTCCACCCGGCCCTGCTGGCCCATGGCCGGGTCTTCGCCGAGGCGCTGCCCGATTACAGCCTGCTCCTGTCCGCCATCCTGCAACCCGCCACCAGCACCATTCTCCGGCAACTGCAAGAGGCGCTCATAACGGAAAACAGCCACTGGCTGATCCGGCTCAACCGCCTTACCTACATCTTTTTCGGCGCCTTTCTGGTTTCGATGCTGCTGGTTATCGCCCTGCTGCTCAAAACCGAACGGGAGAACCGGGATTTAAACCGGCTCTCCGCCGCCCTCAGCGCCGCCGCCACCACCGACAATCTGACCCAACTGGCCAACCGTTTCGCCTTCGATCAGGACCAGGAGAGCCGCCAACAGCCCCTGCTTTTCCTGATCAATATCGACGATTTCAAGCATATCAACGATCTTTACGGAGTCCAGACCGGGGACCATGTCCTGATCGAACTGGCGGGCCGGCTGGAGAAGCTGCCCGCTGCCGGGAGATGGTGCCGCTGCTATCGCCTGGGCGGCGACGACTTCGGCCTGCTGTTGGAAGAGCCGGCGGATTTCAACCCGGAAGAGCTGGCCCGGTCCATCGTCGCCGCGGTGGAGGGAGAGCTTTTTGTCCACCGGGAGCAGCCGATCCGGCTCAGCATCTCCCTGGGAATCTCCCGTCAGCGCCCCCTGCTGGAAACCGCCGACATGGCCTTGAAGGAGACCAAAAAACTCAAACGGACCAAATTCACCATTTACCGCAGCGAGCTGAACCTCCAGGCTCAGATCGCCGCCAACCTGCAGACACTGCAAAAGGCCCGCCGGGCCCTGGCCGAAGATGATATCCTGGTCTATTACCAACCGATCTTCGACAACCTCAGCGGCGAGATCGCCCGCTATGAGTGCCTGGTCCGAATGCGGGACGAGGATGGCACCATCTTCACCCCGGGCCGGTTCCTGGATTTGGTCAAGGAGTCCTCCCTCTATCCCCAGTTCACCATGCGGGTGGTGGCCAAAAGTTTCAGCAACTTCTCCGACTGCCGCTACGGTTTTTCCATCAACCTGGCCCTGACCGACATTCTGGACAGCGAGGTGCGGGAGTATATTCTGGCGTTGATCGACGCCAACCCCGCCACCGCCAGCCGCCTGACCTTTGAAATTCTCGAAAATGAGGGGATGAAAAACGTGGAGGAGGTCCGTTCCTTCATCACGCGGGTTAAGCGGGCGGGCTGCCAGATCGCGGTGGATGACTTCGGCTCGGGCTACTCCAATTTCGCCCATCTGCTGATGCTGCAGGTGGACACCCTCAAGATCGACGCCTCCCTGATCCGCGACCTCGACCACGATACCCAGGCCCGGGTGATGGTTCAGACCATCGTCGATTTCTGCCGCAAGCTGGAGATAAAAACGGTGGCCGAATTTGTCCATTCCGCCGCGGTCCACCAGGTGGTGAAAGAGCTGGGCATCGACTATTCCCAGGGGTTCCATCTGGCCGAACCGGCTCCCCGGCCGCTCCATCTGACCAGAACTTAACCGACCCCGCCCGCCTCGCTCCCCGTTTTGCTGCTGTGGTTGAAGGCGCCGCCCTGGAAGACCACGGTCAGCATTCCGTTGCTGACCCGGCCGGCGTACATGGAGCCCCGGATACCGATGGTGGCGGCGGCACCGGCCCCCATGATTCACAGGTAACGGTCATATCCCAGGTCGATATGGTGGAAATTGACCAACCCTGCAGCAGCAGCCGCTCCCGGCGCCAACTGGGACCGGTGCCCAGGCCATAGAGATTCAGATCAATATCGTTGACCGATTCGTGGAAGACGTTGTAATTGGTGAGGGAGGTCTTCCAGGACCAAGGACTGCTGTAACGGGGGCGGTACACGTGATTGAGCACCAGGTTGGTGTTGAGCAGGGAATAGCTCTCCCGGTCGAAACTCAAGGGGACTATGTAAACGAAATCATGGGGGGGGGCGGTGCGGACATTATCGTCATAGCCAGCGCCCACGGTGAAAAGGCCGTTGATGAAGTGACGTTTCTCCGCCGCCTCGATGGCCGCCAGAAAACGTTGCACGTTCTGCCAGATCGCCTCAGGGGGGTTGGTTGCCAGCACCTCCTGAAAGTAGCGGCGAGCGATCTCGCTGGATCCCAGCTTCAGGTAGGAGTGGGCCAGTTCCAGTTTAGCCCGGCCAGCAGCGGATCTTCGACGGCCGCCGCCGGCCCCGGCCAGCAAAGGCTGCCGGCGGCCAGGATCAACGCGATAAGGAGGGAAGTTTTCTGAGCATGGCCTCTCCCTTACATAAAGATTGATAAATTAGGGATCGGGGCCCAGACTACCCACTCTCCGGGTCCGAGGTCAATCATTTTTTCCCCACTCCCGGTTCGGACCCGCCCGGCAAAGCCCGTTACAGCCCCTTGCGTTCGAAAAAGCTGAAGAGCAGGAGGGCTACCACCACCAGGACCCCGATCACCAACCAGTGGTTGACCCCGAGCAGGGCCGGCAGCGATAGGGCGCCGTAGGAGCCCAGCGGCCGCAGATAGGTTTGCACCAGGGGGTAGATAAAGGCGAAAATCAGCCCGCCCAGCAGCATGCCGATGATCGGCCAGATCACGTGGAGGCGCCCTTCGCTCAAAGCGCCGACACTGGTCCCCGGGCAGTAGCCGATGAGGGCCCAGCCGATGCCGAAGAGCAACCCACCCACGATCTGCAGGCCCAGGCTCAAGGCCCGGGGAGCAAAGGAGATCATCCCCAGATCGGCCAGCAGGTGGATGCCGATGGAACCAACAATGATGGTACTCAGCATGAATTTGACGATGGTCATGTCCTGCAGCCGCATGGCGCCCACCTGGCGTTCGAAACGCAGTGCCTCCGCCTGCTGCAGCAGGATGCCGAAGAAAATCCCGGTTACCAGCCCCATAATCAGCGTCATCACTTACCTCCCCGATAGATAAGGCGCGCGGTGATAATGCCGCCGACAAAAAACATCACCAAGGCCAGCAGGCTGCTGACCCCCAACTGACTGACCCCGCTGACCCCGTGACCGCTGGGGCAGCCGCCCGCCATCCGGGCCCCGATCATTACCAGAACCCCGCCGATCAGGGAGTGGACAATCCGCAGTCCCAGGCGGTCACCGAATCTGGCCACCCACATGGGCGGCAGCGACTCCAACTTGAAGGTGCCGGTGAGCAGCGAACTGATAAAGGCCCCGATCCCGATGCCCACGACAAACAACAGCTGCCAGTCGGGAAAGGAGGCCCCGGTCAGAGCGCCGCTCCGGACCTGATAAAAGGGCAGATGACTGAGGTCGATCCCCACCAGATCAACCAGCCAGGTGGCGGCCCGGGGGAAAGTGGTGGAGGTGCCGAAGAACTGATTGGCAAACAGGACGCTGGCGGTGAGCAGCAGCCCGGCCAGGCCTCCCAGCAGATAAGGTTTGTACCATTTCGATCCAGCCATTTCGCCTCCTTAATGGTAGGTTAGCCGTTGAACCTGGCGGCATCTTAGCACAACCCTGGCGGCCAGAGGAAGCGGATCCGGATTTTTTTTGCGGGAGATTAAGCGGGGGCTGGCGGCTAGAGGCAAACCATGGCGCTGCCCTTCTGCTGGCAGGCGATGCTGATCCGGGGCAGGGAGCCGGCGGGACGGCCGTTGAGGGCGGCGGCGACCGCCCGTTCCACCAGAGCCGGGGTGTTGTTGGTCTCACTGAGGTGGGATAGCACCACCTGTTTCAGCTCCCGGCCCAGCAGTTGGGCCAGGAAGGCGCCGGTCTCGTGGTTGGCCAGGTGGCCATGGCGAGAACGGACCCGCTGCTTGAGGGCCGGGGGATATGGCCCAGCCATCAGCATCTCGAGATCGTGGTTGGCCTCCAGCACCAAGGCGTGACAGTCGCTTAGGCGGTGATGAACCAGGCGGGGGACCGACCCCAGATCGGTGCAATGGCCCAGCAGCCGGCTGCCGGCCTTGAGCAGAAAACCCACCGGTTCGGCACAGTCATGGGGGATGGCAAAGGGATGAACCTGGATATTGCCGCAGACAAAGGTGGTGCCGGCGGCAAACTCCTGGACCGCCGCCAGGTTGGCCAAACTGGGCCCGGCGGCCGCCAGGGTGGCCCGGTTGGCCAGCACCGGCAGCCGGTGGCGGCGGGAAAGCACCCCCGCCCCCCGGGTATGATCACCATGCTCGTGACTGATCAGGATGGCGGTCAGGTCGGCGGCATCAACCCCCAAGGCCGCCAGCCGACCTTCAATCTCACGACCGGAAAAACCGGCATCGATCAGCAGCCGGGTGCCACCCGCCTCCACGTAGGTGGCGTTGCCCTTGCTGCCGCCCCCCAGGACGCAGAATCGCAGGCCGCCCTCACTCATCCAAGGCGTCCCAGTCCAGCAGCCCGTCATCCAGGGGGCCCAGGGCCACGGCACTCAGGGGACGGACAAATACCCCCGCGGCCAGGGCCTGGATATCGGCGGCGGTTACCCGGTCAAAGCCGGCCAGAATTTCCGCCAGGGGCAGGTCGCGGTTAAAGTTGAGCACATTGCGGGCCAAACGGCACATCCGGGCCTCGGGATTCTCATCGGCCAGCATGATCACCGCCCGGGCGTAATCGCGGGCCTCGGCCAGCACCTCGGCGGGGATCGGTTCACGGGCCAGGCGGCGGATCTCCTTGCCCACCAGCCCCACCGCCTCCTCGGCCGCCAGGGGATCCACCCCCAGATAAACCCCCAGGGCACCGCTGTCGCTGTTGGTGTTTAAGTAGGAGTATACCGAGTAGGCCAAACCCCGTTTCTCCCGAATCTCCTGAAAAAGACGGGAGCTCATATTGCCCCCGAGTACCGTGTTGAGCAGCTGCAGGGCGTAGCGGTCCGGGTCGGTTTCCCCCAGGCCGTAGGTGCCCATCACCAGATGGACCTGCTCCAAACCCCGGTCGAAAATCCGGCGGACCGGCTCCCGGAACTCCGGAACCCGGCGCAAGCCGGCGGCGGAATCGGTACCCCGCTCACCGGCCCCACGCGGCATGGTGCCGAAGGGTTTGGCCCACAGTTGGCAAAAACTGTCATGCTCGACCTGACCGGCGGCGGCGATCAAGATCCGGCCGGGGGTATAGTGGCGCTGGACATAATCCAGCAGATGATGAGAGGTGAGGGCGCCGATCACCCGGGGCGAGCCCAGCACCGTGTTACCCAGGGGATGCCGCCCCCACAGCTCCCGGTTGAAGAGGTCGTGGACCAGATCGTCGGGGGTATCCTCCACCATGGCGATCTCCTGGAGGATCACCTCACGCTCATTATCCACCTCGGCGGGGAGAAAGCTGGAATTGAGAACGATATCGGCCAGCAGGTCGGCCAGTTGGGGCAGGCGGTCGGCCAGGACAGTGGCATAAAAGCAGGTGGTTTCGGTGGCGGTGAAGGCGTTGGCCATCCCCCCCATTACATCGAATTCGCGGGCAATCTGGTGGGCATTGCGGCGATCGGTACCCTTAAAGAGCATATGTTCGACAAAATGGGAGCTGCCATTGGTCAGGTCATGCTCATCGCGGGCTCCGGCCTCGATCCAGACCCCCACCGAAACCACCCGCGAGTCGGTGGTTTCGGTGGCGATCCTTACTCCGTTATCCAAAGTGCTTTGCTGACACATGGCGGCGGAGCCCAGGGGGCCGACGGGGCGGTTCAACTGTTCTCTTCGGCCATGGCCGCCTTGCGGCTCAAACGGATTTTGCCGCGACCGTCGATCTCCAGAACCTTGACCCGCACCTCATCACCCTCCTTGAGGACATCGGTGACCTTCTCCACCCGGCGATTCTCCAACTCGGAGATATGGACCAGGCCGTCGGTGCCGGGCAGGATCTGGACGAAGGCTCCGAAATCCATAATTTTCTGCACGGTACCGGTATAGATCTTGCCGATCTCCGCCTCGGCGGTGATCGAGCCGATCACCTCGCGGACTTGGGCGGCCACCTCGCCGCTGGGGGCGAAGATCTTGACCCGACCGTCATCCTCGACGTCGATCTTGACCCCGTAATCGGCGGTGATCGAACGGATCATCTTACCCCCCGGGCCGATCAGGTCGCGGATCTTGTCCGGGTGAATATTGATGGTGAACAGTTTGGGGGCATGCTCGGGCACATCCGCCCGGGAGGTGGCCAACGCCTCCTTCATCTTCTCCAGGATATGGAGCCGACCGGCCCTGGCCTGGGAAAGGGCCTGGCCCATGATCTCCCGGGAAACCCCCTCGATCTTGATATCCATCTGCAGAGCGGTGATCCCATCATCGGTACCCGCCACCTTGAAATCCATGTCGCCCAAGTGATCCTCGTCGCCCAGGATATCGGAGAGGATGGCGATCTCATCCCCCTCCTTGATCAGGCCCATGGCGATGCCGGACACCGGTTTTCGCAGGGGCACGCCGGCATCCATCAGGGAGAGCGACGCTCCGCAGATGGTGGCCATGGAGGAGGAGCCGTTGGACTCCAGCACCTCGGAAACCACCCGGATGGTGTAGGGAAAGCTCTCGCTGTCGGGCAACACCGCCGCCACCGCCCGTTCCGCCAGGGCGCCGTGGCCGATATCGCGACGGCTGGGACCACGGAGAAAACGGGCCTCCCCCACGCAGTAGGGGGGGAAGTTGTAGTGCAGCATGAAGGGCTTGAAGGACATGCCGCTGAGCGATTCAATCCGCTGCTCATCGTCGCCGCTGCCCAGGGTGGCACTGACCAGCACCTGGGTCTCGCCCCGGGTGAAGAGGGAGGAGCCGTGGACCCGGGGCAGGGTTGCCACTTCGCAACTGATCGGGCGCACCTCGTCCAGGCGGCGGTTGGCGATCCGCCTCTTCTCCTTGACGATCTGGCCGCGCATCACGCTCTTCTTGAGGCCATAGAGCAGCTCCTTGGCCTCTTTCAGCTTGGCGGCCGTTTGCTCGGAAGAGCCCAGCTCCTCCTTCAATTGGGCGAGCACCCTGCTCTCCAGGGCGTGGAAGGCTTCGCCCCGGGCCATCTTGTCGGCGGTACCGGTGACCTCGAGCATTCCGGGGCCGGCCAATTCAGCCACCCGGGCGCGCAGTTGCTCATCCACCTCCGGCGGTTTGACCTCCAGCTTGGCCCGGCCCACCGCCTGGCGCAACTCCTCCTGGATGGCGATCAGGGGCTGCATCGACTCGTGGGCGAAGAAGATTCCGTTCATTACCTCCTCTTCGGAGAGGCTGTCGGCCCCCCCTTCCACCATCACCACCGCCTTGGCGGTGCCGGCCACGATCAGGTCCAGCCGGGAGTTCTTGCGCTGCTCGCTGGTGGGATTGAGGATATAGTTGCCATCCACCATCCCCACCCGCACCCCGGCAATGGGGCCATTGAAAGGGATATGGGAGACGGAGAGGGCGGCGGAGGCCCCGATCATCGCCATCATATCGGGCTCATTTTCATGGTCGGCGGAGAGTACGGTGGCGATAATCTGGGTCTCATTCTGGTAGCCGGCGGCAAAAAGCGGCCGCAGGGGACGGTCGATCAGGCGGCAGGAGAGGGTTTCCTTCTCAGTGGGCCGGCCAATCTCGCGGCGGAAGAAGCTGCCGGGAATTCGGCCCACCGCGTAAAAACGCTCCTGGTACTCCACGGTGAGGGGCAGAAAATCGACAGACTCCCGGGGTTCGCGGGCGGCGGTGGCGGTAACCAGCACCATGCTCTGTCCGTAAGTGACCAATACCGCGCCGCTGGCCTGCTTGGCCAACCGCCCGGTTTCAATAGTTAAGGTTCTGCCGGCAAGTTCCACACTGATCTTCTTTTCCATCTTCTTATCTTCTCCTCTGACATTCGCTTAGGGGCTCGGTTCGCACAGCCCGGGCCCTCGGACATAAGCGGCTCAGGGGGGGCAATCCCCCGGGGCCGGAAAAGCTAAACGTTCAGCTACGCCCCAAAGCGGGGCGCGACTGAACGTTTAACAAAAAAGCCGCGCCGACGGCAAGGATCCGGTTACTTCCGAATGCCCAGCTTGGCGATGATATTGCGGTAACGATCCACATCATTATCCTTGAGGTAACGGAGCAGCCGCTTACGCTGGCCGACCAGCTTGAGCAGCCCCCGGCGAGAATGATGGTCTTTCTTGAAAGTCTTGAAATGCTCGGTCAGGTAGGTGATCCGGGCGGAGAGCAGGGCGATCTGCACCTCGGGGGAGCCGGTATCCTGGGGGTTGGCGCCGTGCTCGGCGATGATGGCCTGTTTGTCTTCGGTGGTAAGGGTCACTTTAACTACTCCTCAAAAAGGGTTTAACATTCGGGAGATGGCCAGCCGCCCCGGCAGATTCCGGCAACCCCGGCCATTCCTACTTTAAACAGCTTTAATTAATAAAGATTGCCCTGAAAGTCAACCGCTAAAGCGCTAAGCGGCAACCGGGGACCGGCCGGAGGCAATCCGGGCAATGGCGAACATGGTCAAGGTCAGCACCAGCAGACCGATCAGGGGGAAGGTCCAGAGCAGGCCGAAGAGATCGGTGGCGATCCCCGCCCCCAGGGCCCCGATCAACACCCCGCCGCTCATCGCCAGATTGAATACCCCCATCATGGTGCCCTGCCCGTAGACCCGGCCCTCCTCGGTGGCCAGGGCCCCCAGGGTCGGCCAGATCAGGGCCTCGCCCAGGCCCAGGATCATGAACAGAAGCAGCAGACTCCAGAAGTTGTCCGCCAAAGGAATCAGGCAGATCACGGCGCTGATCACCAGACAGCCGATCCGCAGCAGACGCGGCTTGTCGTGGCGGTCGGCCAGGCGACCGCCGGGCCCTTGCAGCAGGGCGTTGATCAGGGTGCGAGCCGCGATCACCATGCCGATCTGGCTGCCGCTGGCCTGAAAGGCCTGGGTCATCAGCAGCGGCAGAAAGGCCATGGTCGGCACCATGATGATCATGGTCGCCAGCCTGGCCAGCAGCAGTCCCGAGGTTCGCCGGCTGGCCAGCATTTTGCCCATGGCGGCCAGTAGGCCCTCCCGCCCCCGGCTGCCGGCCCCGACGGCGGGCATGGCCGGCATCTGCGAGAGAACCAGGACCAGGGCCAGAAAACTTAAGGCGGCCATGGCGTGGAAAGCCGAAGCCATCCCCCAGAGGTCGGTGAAGATCCCGCCCAGCAGCGGGCCGCTACCGATCCCGGCAAAGATGGCGGTGTTGAGCAGCCCCATGTAGCGGCCCTCCTGGCCCACCGGGGCCAGATCACTGACATAGGCCATGGCCACCGGCACGATCATCGCCGAGCCCACTCCGTGCAGGGCCCGGATCAGCACCAGGTTTTCCACCGAAGTGGCCAAGGGGATCAGTAAACCCACCACGCCGAAAACCAGCAGGCCGCCCAACAGAAAACCCTTGCGCCCCCAGCGATCGGAGAGCGATCCCACCAGGGGTTGACAGAGCCCCCGGGTAATGGAGAAGGAGGCGATGATAAAGCCTAAAGCCAGCCCCCCCGCCCCCAGGCCGGCGGCGAAAACCGGCATCACCGGAACGATGATACCGATCCCCAGCAGGGCGATAAAGACCGATAAAAGAAGGGGCAGCAGCAGGGGCCAGGGCATTAACGGCGGGGGCGATCGTAGCGCCCCATAAGTTCGGCCATGGCCAGAATGTGTCCGGCCATGGCCGCTTCTATCTCGGGCTTGGCGGCGCCGGCGGGCAAGGCAAGTCGGCAGTCCAGGGCGTAGAGCTTGAAGAAGTAGCGGTGCTCCCGATCCGGTGGACAGGGGCCGTGATATTGACGATTGCCGGCGGTACCGGTCCCTTGATCCCCGGGGGGCTCCTGGTTTTCCTCGATCCGGGTCAGGGTGGGCGGCATGTTGAAGATCAGCCAATGGTCCCACATCCCGTCGGGCCGGGCGCTTTTCGGCACATCGGGGTCATCCATGATCAGCACCAGACTCACCGTCGCCGCCGGCACTCCGGCAATCTCCAGCGGCGGATTAATATTGTCGCCGTCACAGGTATAACGGGCGGGAATCAAACCGCCATCGGCAAAAGCGGAACTGGTCAGTCGCATCACAAGCCTCCTCGACCTGATAGGTTGGGGTAAAAGTAACCAAAAATTTAAACAATCTTTACCAACATTTTTGCGCCATCTCTGTCAACATATAACAAGCACACCGCCTTTGCCATTCTGCGCGGAAACGGCGCTCAGTGCATTCCGGGCCCGAAGATGGCCCCCAGGACACCAAAGACCGCCGTGCCGATGAGGGCGAGGATGAAAAAAGCCGGAATGGAAGCCAGCACCCACTTCACCATGAACACAACCATCGAACCGAAGGGCATCCTGATATCGACAATGGTTACACGACTGCTTTTCAACTCTTCCATGGCATCCTCCAGAATTGTATGGCCCCCGAGGTCAGCCGGGGCCTTAAGAGTAAGCCTGATTATACCCTCAACCCAAGGGAAACAACCATGAACTATTTAACCAAAATGAAAGGTGGAGGCAAATGTCCGCCCCGGGTGAAAGTTGGTTATATCGCCTGGTCGTGGCTGGGGGCTCTGCTGGGGATCGCGGCGGTGGCCGGGCTCCACTACGGCTGGCTGGCGGACCGGGGCCTGGTGATGATCATCGGTTCTTTCGGCGCCTCGGCGGTGCTGATCTACGGGGCGACCAACAGCCCCCTGGCCCAGCCCCGCAACCTGGTGGGGGGGCATCTGGTTTCAGCCCTGGTGGGGGTGGCCTGCTACCAGTTGCTGCCCGAACAGCCAGCACTGGCCAGTGCCCTCGCGGTGGCCACCGCCATCGCCCTCATGCAGTTGACCGGCACCCTCCATCCCCCCGGCGGCGCCACCGCCCTGATCGCGGTGATCGGCGGCGAGGAGATCCACGCCCTGGGCTTTCTCTACGCCCTGGTTCCCGCCGCCAGCGGCGCCCTGATCATGCTGCTGGTGGCCCTATTGGTCAACAACCTGGCCCCTGGCCGCAAATATCCAGAGTACTGGTAATTCAGTAAGTTAGACCATGGGAGCCCCGATCAACCGGGCCACAATCCTCCGGGCCACCGGCAGCACCAAAAGGATGGAGGGAAAAGCGATCACGAAGGCGGTTAGCCAGGCGGTCATCCAGCGGCGGAAAAAATCATCCACCAGGCCGAGATTGATCAGGGTGATCACCGCCGACATCAACAGACTCATCAGCAGGGAAGTAAAAAAAGCCAGCAACACCGGGGCATGTCGCGGGGTTAGTTTAACCATGGCTCCCTCCCCTCAGTTGAACTGCTTGGAAACCAGAGCCTCCTCAAAGGTGGCCATCTCCGAGTGGAGAGCGCAGGCCAGTTGCAACAGAGGCAGGGCCACCGCCGCCCCGCTGCCCTCACCCAGGCGCATGCCGAGATCAAGCAGGGGCCTGGCCTCCATGGCGGCCAACACCCGGCGGTGACCCGGCTCGGCCGAAGCGTGGGAGAAGATAAACCAGCCGGCGGCCCGGGATTGCAGGCGCAGGGCGGCCAGGGCCGCCACCGAACTGATGAAGCCGTCGATCAAAACCGGCAGGCCGCGCTGAGCGCAGCGGATATAGGCCCCGGCCAGGGCGGCTATCTCAAAGCCCCCCAGCCGCCACAGGATCTCCCGCGGGGGAAGCTCCTTCCCGGCCGGGCAGTGGAAAGTTAAGGCCCGCTCCAAAACCTCGACCTTGCGCCGCACTCCGGCCGCATCGAGCCCGGTCCCGGGTCCGGCCAGAACCTCCGGTTTTTCAAACAGGTAAGCACAGGCCAGGGCGGCGGCACTGGTGGTGTTGCCGATCCCCATTTCGCCACCGATATAGAGCCCTACCCCCCGGTCCAGCATCCGCTCGACACTGGCGTACCCGGCCTCCAGGGCCCCGGCGAGCTGCTCTTCGGTCATGGCCGGGCCATGGATGAAGTTGGCGGTGCCGGGACCCAGGTTGACGGCCACCACTCCCGGCAGGGGGCCGGGGTCCGCCACCGTTCCCAGGTTCACCACCTCAAGCTCCGCCCCGAGATTGCGGGCCAGGACGCTGATTGCCGCCCCCCCGTTGGCGAAATTGCGCACCATCTCCACGGTAACCTCCCGCGGGAAGGCGGAGATTTTCTCCTCCACCACCCCGTGATCACCGGCAAAAACCGCAATCCCCGCCTTGCCCAGGCGCGGTTTATCCCGACCCAGCATGGCGGCCAGCCGTAACGCCAGCTCTTCCAGACGGCCCAGGGAGCCCGCCGGCTTGGTCAGTTGCCCCTGGCGTTGCTCAGCCCGCTGCCGGGCGGCATTATCCAAGGCCGCCACCGGCTCTTTCACCCACGAAAAACGATCATTTATCATTACTTTATCCTTTCACCTTTCAAAACTTGGGGCAGGCCGGCCACGGTCAGCACCACCCGATCACACACCTTGGCCAACTGCTGATGCAAGCGGCCCGACTCGTCGCAAAAGCGCCGGGAGATCTTCCCCAGAGGCACCACCCCCAGTCCGGTTTCATTACTGACCATGATGATCCGGCCCGGCAACTCCGGTAGCACCCGCAACAGGGCCTCGCTCTCCCGGGCCAAGCGGCCCGGATCGGGATCGATCAGCAGGCGGGTCAGCCACAGGGTGAGGCAATCCACCAGCAGACAATGGTCGACCGCGGCCCTTTTTACCAGTTCTCCGGCCAGATCGCAACCGACCTCAGCCACTCCCCACTGGGGCGGCCGCCGCTCCCGGTGGTGGCGAATCCGCTCCCGCATCTCGGCATCACCGGCCTCGGCGGTGGCCAGATAGGTCACCGCCAGACCGCTGGCCAGGGCCAGCTCTTCGGCCAGGGCGCTCTTGCCCGAACGGGTTCCACCCAGAATCAACTCCCTCATCGCTCTCTACAACCTCCAGGCATGATAGCGGCCGATCAGGGCCAGCAGTTTCCGGGGCGCGTGGGCCTTTTTCCAGACCCCGGCCGCGAACTTGTTGCCCTCGGACATGGTGGGATAGGTGTGGATAGTACCCAGAATTTTGTTCATTCCCAAACCATGTTTCATGGCCAGGACATACTCGGCCAGCAGCTCACCGGCATGTTCACCCACTATGGTCACCCCCAGGATCCGGTCCTTGCCCGGCACGGTGAGGACCTTGACAAACCCCTGATCGGCGCTGTCGACGATGGCCCGGTCCAGCTCCCCGAAATCATAGCGAGTCACCTCGCAGGCAATCCCCCGCCTGTGAGCCTCCTCCTCATTGAGCCCGACCCGGGCCACCTCCGGGTCGGTGAAGGTGGTCCAGGGAACCACCGAATAATCGACCTTGAACCGGTAAAACCGGCCGAACAGGGCGTTGACCACCGCGAACCAGGCCATATGGGCGGCGGTATGGGTAAACTGGTAGGGCCCGGCCACATCCCCCACCGCAAAGATATTGGGGTAGATGGTCTCCAGGTACTCATTGACCACCACCGTCCGCTGGGTGAGCACTCCCAGCTCCTCCAAACCGTAACCGGTCAGCCGGGCCTGGCGGCCAACCGCCAGCAGCAGGGCGTCAAACTCAAGACGATGCTCTACCCCATCCCGCTCCACCAGCAGCCATCGGCTTTCACCCCGGCGTTCACAGCGCACCATTCGCTGCCCGGTCAACACCTCCACCCCGGAAGCCTCCAGGGCCTGGGCGACCAGAAGCCCAACCTCCTCATCCTCCTTGGGCAGCAGCCGGGGGCCGCGCTGCGCCAAGGTAACCCGGGATCCCAACCGGGCCAGAGCCTGGGCCAACTCACAGCCGATGGGGCCGCCCCCGATCACCAGCAGCCGGGCCGGGGGCTGATCAAGCTTGGCCAACCACTCCCACATTGTATCGCTGGTGAGATAGCCCACCTCCTCCAGCCCCGGCAGGGGCGGCACCGCCGGGGCGGCACCGGTGGCGATAACAATGCTGCGGGTGGTCATCCTTCTGACCCCACCGGCATTGAGGGCCACCTCCACGGTCCAGGGATCGACGATCCTGGCCCGGCCCGGCAAAACTTCGACCCCAAGCTCGGTATAGCGCTCGCCACTGTCGTGGGGGGCGATGGCGGCGATCTTGGCCTCAACCCGGGCCAGCACCGCCTTGAAGCTGAAACGGGGGGCGGCGGCTTCCAGCCCGTAACGATCGGCATGCCTGATCTGGTGGGCCAACTTGGCGCTGCGGATCAGGGCCTTGCTGGGCACGCAGCCGTAGTTGAGGCAATCCCCCCCCATCTTGTGGGCCTCGACCAGGGTAACCTTGGCCTTGAGCGTCGCGGCGATATAGGCGCTGACCAGGCCCGCCGCCCCGCCGCCGATCACCACCAGATTGCGATCAAAGGAGCGCGGTCGGCGCCAGCGGGCGTAAACCCGGCCCCGGCGCGCGGCCTCCACCAGCCTTTTGGCCAGCAGGGGGAAAAAACCCAGCAGGGCGAAGGAGGCGAGCAAGCCCGGCGAGAAGATATCGCCGACACTCTCGACGGTGGCCAGTTGGGTGCCGGCATTGACAAAGACTACGGTGCCGGCCAGCATTCCCACCTGGCTTACCCAGTAGAAAGTGAAAACCCGGATCGGAGTGAGGGCCAGCAGCAGATTGATCAGGAAGAAGGGAAAGATCGGCACCAGCCGCAGGGTGAAAAGATAGAAGGCCCCATCCCGCTCCACCCCCCGATTGATCGTCGCCAGCTTGTCGCCGAAGCGGGCCTGGACCAGGTCCCGGAGCAGGAAACGGCTCACCAGGAAAGCCAGGGTAGCCCCGATGGTGGAGGCAAAGGAGATCAGGATCACCCCGGTGACCAGGCCGAAGAGGGCCCCACCCGCCAGAGTCATCACCGCCGCCCCCGGCAGCGAGAGGGCGGTGACCGCCACATAGCCCAGAAAGAAGCCCCCGGCCACCAACAGCGGCGCCTGGGTCCGCCAGGCGGCAAACCGCTCCTGCCCCTGTTTAAGGGCCTCCAGGGTCAACCAGCCGTCCAGTTCGAACAGGAAAAACAGCACCACCAGAACGGCAAGCACAACCAACACGGCTATTTTCCGCATCATCTCCCTCCGTCGGTCAGGGTTTCAGACCCTAACCGGCGCGCAGCAGCAGGGCCAGGCGCTCGGCCAGGCGTTCACCAGCAAAAACCAGGGTTTCCAGATCGAGAAAGTCCAGAACCCGCCGGTCAAAAAGCACCTTGGTCCGTGCGCTGAACCCCTCCTCCGGGGCTTCGGCCCAAAAGTGCAGGCACAGCGGTACCCGGGGGAGCACCGGCACCAGCAGGGCCAGATCGGCGGCGGTATCGGCCAGCTCCTCTCCCCCCAGCGCGATCCCGGCAGCCCTCACCGCCACGGGAGGATAGAGAGAAAAAATTTCAGCCAGGGGCTGCTCGCAGTAAACAGCCAGGGTTTTGACCTTGGAGATGGTGTTGGGCAGACTCTCCAGCCCGATCCAGTCCCGCCGGGTCGGTTCGGCCCCTCCCTGGAAGTGGACATAGTTGTAGAGCAGAATCTGATCCCGGGGGTCCTCCGGCTCGAACCCGTCCAGCAGCACCCCCTTTTTACCCAACCGTACCTCCCGGCCCAGGAAGCTGAAGAGCAGCTCCTCGCCCTCCTCCCCACCGACCACTTTGCAGCCCAGGGGGGCGGCGATGGCGGCAAAATCAAGAGGGGCGATCTTGCTCTTCAGATGCTCCACCAGCTCCAGATCGCGCTGCCGGGGCAACTGTTCCAGGTTGGTTCCCCCCGGGGAGAGCAGTTCCAGGGCAGCGGGATCGAGAAAGGGGCACTTGCCGGGGTCCTCCCCGCCCTTGGTGACGGCGGCGGCAAAGGCCAGGCAGGCGGGATAGCCGCACTGGCCGCAGTTGCTCTTGGGGGTTCTTTTGAACAACTCGTAGGGGTTCATCTGGAGACTCCTTGGCTTATTACCGTCCCACTACTCAGGTTAAGGAGGGGAAGCGGGCTTCAACGGCGGCGACGCTCAAGCTGCCGGCAAGCAACCGGGCGGCGGCCCGCTCCCGGTCGAAGAGGGCGTTGCCGTCAACCGCCTCCTCCACCCTAAAAGAACCGCTGGCCAGGCGGCGCAGGGCAGTAAGATGGGCGCCGCACCCCAAGGCCGCGCCCAGGTCGTGGGCCAGGCTGCGGATGTAGGTGCCCTTGCTGCAGCAAATCCGCAGGAGCAGGCGCTGCCGTTCCCGATCCAGTTCCAGAACCGTAAGTTCATGGATCAGAACCCGGCGGGGAGGTTTGACCACCATCTCCCCCTTGCGGGCGTAAGCGTAAAGAGGTTTACCCTGATGCTTGACCGCCGAGAAGGCGGGAGGGGACTGCATCAGCTCGCCCCGAAAAGCGGTCAGGGCCTCCTCAAGGGCATCGTAATGCTCCGCCGTAACCGGTTTCCGGGCCAGCTCCTCCCCCTCGGGGTCGTGGGTGGTGGTGGCAACCCCCAACTGCAAGGTGGCCAGATACTCCTTGTCACCGACCATCAGGCGGTCCACCAGCCGGGTGGCGGCGCGACCGACGCAGATCAGCAGCAGGCCGGAGGCAAAGGGGTCCAGGGTGCCGGCATGTCCGACCTTCTTGATCCCCAGGGCGCGGCGAACCATCTGGACCATCCGGAACGACGACGGGCCGGCGGGCTTATCCACCGGAATAACCATGGGGGGGAGGGGATCGGATGAGGCGAGGGTCGGGGGAGCCGGCCAAGTTTCAACCGAACTGACTACCGGATCGTTGCCGGCCATCAGTGGTGGACAACCACGGCTTCCAGTTCCCGCAGCAGCTCGGCGCCCAGCTGTTCGATGGTGGTGTCCAGCCGCTTGAACCCGGCGGCGTTGCGATGACCGCCGCCGCCGAACTTGGCGGCCACCAGGGATACATCACAGGAGGAATCCTTGGAACGCATACTCACCGAAATCTTTCCCGGCTCGGCTTCCTTGAGGAAAGCCGCCACCTGGACACAGGCCAGCGCCCGGGGATAGTTGATAAAGCCCTCGGTATCATGAGGGGCGGCGCCGGTTTCATCAAAGAGTCGGCGGGGGGCGCTGATCAGGGCAATCCGGCCACCGGCCAGCAGTTGCAGGCTTTCCAGGACCCGCTGGAACAGGCGCAGCCGGGGCATGGTATAGTTGTCGAACAGTTTGCCAGCCACCTCCGCCGGCTTGACCCCTTTCAAGATCAACTCCCGGGCCACCCGGAAGGTGTCCGCCGAGGTGGAGGAGTACTTGAAAGAACCGGTGTCGGAGACCACGGCGGTGTAGAGGCAGTAGGCCGCCGCCGGGGAAACTTCGGCCCCCAGCGCCACGGCCAGGTCGTAGACCATTTCCCCGGTGGAGGCGCGGCCGGGATCGACCCACCGCAAATCGCCGAACTCCCGATGACCGGCATGGTGGTCGATCACTAAAAAAGGCTTTACGGTGAGCAGGGCCGCCATCTCCCCCCCCAGGCGATAAGCGTCGCCGCAATCCAAGGCGATGGCGCAATCAAAGGAGCCCAGTTCGGGCAGGCCGACGGTGATATCGGCGGCCCCGGGGAGGAAATCGTAAAGGTGGGAGACTTCGCTCTCGCCATAGAGGCAGACCTGCTTGCCCAGGTCGCGCAAAATGTAACCCAGACCCAACTGGGAACCCAAGGCGTCGCCATCGGGATGAATATGGGTCAGGATCAGGATGTTCTCGGCCTCTTTGATGGCGACGACCATGACTTCCAGCGGCGAACCGTTCATTTAGCTGCCCTCCCCCTCCTCTTCCCGGATCTGCCTTAAAAGGCGCTCCAGTTTTTCCTGCTCCTCCAGGGAGTGATCCCGCTGGAAGATGATGGCGGGAACCACCCGCAGGGCCAGATTAGTGGCCAGACTGCGCCGGATAAAACCTTTGGCGCTCTCCAGCCCCTTGGCCGCGTCGGCGACCGCTTCTTCATTGAGTACACTGTAGTAAACACGTGCCTGGCTGAGATCATCGGTGACGGTGGCCCGCAGGATGGTCACCTGGGCCACCCGGGGATCCTGCACCTTGCTCAGCAGCAGCATGGCCACCTCCTGCCGAATTTCGTCGGCCACCCGGCCGGGGCGCCGTTTCCCGGCAGGCGCTGCCACCCCGGGCAGGGGGCTGGTTCTTTTGTATCTGTTCACCATGGTCAACAACTTGTCGATTTAACGGGCTGTAATCGTTCAGCAGTGCCGCATCTTCGGGCAAGCGGCCAAGCGCCGCGTACCCCGTGTACGTAAGCCTGGCTGATCGCCCGAAGATGCGGTGCTGCTGAACGATTACGTTCTTTTCTGGCGGCGCTCATCGGCTTACAGCTCCGGCTTAATTTCCTTCATGACGAAGAACTCCATGACATCCCCTTCCCTGATGTCATTGTAATTGTGCAGGGTAAGCCCGCACTCGTAGCCGCTGGCGACCTCCTTGGCATCGTCCTTGAATCGCTTGAGGGAGCTGAGTTGCCCGGTGAAGACCACCACCCCGTCGCGGAGCAGCCGAACCTTGGCGTTGCGTTCGGCCTTGCCGCTGGTGACGTAGCAACCGGCAATGGTGCCCACCTTGGAAACCTGGAAGGTCTGGCGAACCTCGGCGCTGCCGATCACCTCCTCGACAAATTCCGGTTCCAGCATCCCCTCCATCGCCTGTTTGATATCCTCCAGGGCGTGGTAGATAACGTCGTAGAAACGCATATCAACTCGCTCTTGCTTGGCCAGCTCCTGGATCTTAGCGTTGGGCCGGACATTGAAGCCGATGATCAGGGCCTCGGAGGCGGCGGCCAGCAGGACATCCGACTCGGTGATGGTGCCGGTTCCGGAGTTGAGGACCCGAACCTTGACCGCGGCGGTGGAAAGCTGCTCCAGGGAGGAGGTAAAAGCCTCCAGGGTTCCCTGCACATCGGCCCGCAGCACCACCATCAGCTCCTTGACCTCGCCCTCCTGCAATCGCTCGAAGAGATTCTCCAGGGAGATCTTGCTGTCGGAGGCCAGCTCCTGCTCCCGGACCTTCAACTGACGTTCGGCGCTGACGCTTTTGGCCATCTTGTCATCCCGGACCACGACAAACTCATCACCGGCCTGGGGAACGCCGCTCAAACCCTGGATCTCCACCGGGGTAGCCGGACCGGCCTCGGCGATATGCTCCCCTTTGTCGTTGAGCAGGGAACGGACCTTGCCGCTGTACTGGCCGGCGACGAAGAAATCGCCCACACGCAGGGTTCCCTGCTGGACCAGAACCGTGGCCACCGGCCCCCGGCCCTTGTGCAGTTGGGCTTCCACCACATGGCCCCTGGCGCGCCGTTTGGGATCGGCCTTGAGCTCCAGAATTTCGGCCTGCAGCAGGATGCTGTCCAGCAGTTCACTGATCCCGATTCCTTGTTTGGCCGATGTTTCGCAGTAGATGGCATCACCGCCCCAATCTTCCGGCATCAGGCCCAAATCGGAAAGCTCCCGCTTGACCCGCATGGGATCGGCATTTTCCTTATCGATCTTGTTGACGCAAACCAGAATCGGCACCTCGGCGGCCCGGGCGTGGTTGATCGCCTCCCGGGTCTGGTCCATTACCCCGTCATCGGCCGCCACCACCAGGACCACGATATCGGTGACTTGGGCCCCGCGGGAGCGCATCTCGGTAAAGGCCTCATGGCCGGGAGTATCGAGGAAGACCAGATCTCCCTTGGGGGAACGAACGTAGTGGGCCCCGATGTGCTGGGTAATGCCGCCGGCCTCGCCGGCAGCCACGTCGGTTTTACGGATGGCATCGAGAATCGAGGTCTTGCCGTGATCGACATGCCCCATTACCGTAACCACCGGCGGCCGGGGAACCGGCTCACCGCCCGATTCCTGCTCCTCCAGATTGATAATGCTCTGCTCGCCGGTCTTGCCCAGCTCCACCTCATAACCAAACTCGGTGGCCACCAGGGTGGCGGTGTCGATATCCATGGACTGATTGACGGTGGCCATCACCCCCATGCCCATCAGCTTGGCGATAACCTCGTTGGCCTTGGCCCCCATCCGGTGGGCCAGATCGCCCACGGTGATGGTTTCATGGACGGTGATCCGCTTCTTGATCGCCTTGGTCTCGGCTGCCGGCTGCTGCTTGGCATGCTGCTTGACCCGGCGGCCGCCGCCGCCTCGGCCGCCCCGGCCCAGGCGAACCCCGGCCGGCACCAGACCCAGTTCGTCGAAATCCTCCACCACCACTTCGCCCTGGCGCTTACGCTTACCCAGGGCGCCCTTTTTGGCCACTCCCTTTTCCGGCTCGGGATGGAACTTGACAAACCGCTTACCTTTTTTTTTGGCCGCGGCATCTTCGCCCCCGGGAACGACGCCCGGTGCTCCTGCTCCGGGAGCTCCGGGTGCTCCCGGCCTTTTCGGCTTTTCCACCTTACGGGGCCGGGGGGCCGGCCGACTTTCAACACTGGGGGTAATCTCAATGGCCGCCCGCTTGATCACCCGGGCAAACCCCTTGCGGGCGGCGGGTTGGGGCGATTCCGCCGCGGCCGCTTCGCCCTCTGCCGGCGCGCCGGCCTCGGGACCCTTCTCCGCTTGGGCGGAGGGAGCAGGCTGTTCAGCGGTGGGTTCGACCGGGGCGGCTGCCTCGTCCGCCTCAACCGGTGCCGACGAAGCGGCTGATTCTTCCGCCGACGCTACGGCGGGGGTGGACGGCTCGGGCTCCGGCGCCGGGGTCTCCTCGGCTACGGGAGCGACAGGGGCAACGGCCTCGGTGGTCTCCGAAGCGGCCACGGCTTCTGGTTCGGCTGGCTCTTCAGCGGCGGGAGCGGCGGCCTCCGGGGCCGGCTCCAACTCCTCCACCACCGACTTGCGGCGGCGGATAATGGTAGTCCGCCCCTTTTCCTGGATCCGCTTCTCCTGGGTTTCGGTGTGAACATGAACCAGCCCCAGCTTGATGCGAATCGCCTGGGCTTCGTGCTCTTCCAGGCTGGAGCTGTGGGATTTCACATCATAGCCCTCATCCTGGAGCCGGGCTACCAGCGCCTTGTTTTCCATTCCAGCTTCTTTGGCCAACTCGTATACGCGAATTTTCTTCATCCACCTGCTCCCGAAGGATTCAGCAAACCCTTCGTCATATCCCTTTGACAAGGCGAAATCGCCCCGCAACCTGTTTACCCGTCCACATCGTTAACTCGTCAGTCTATCACGAACGCTCGCCGCTGTCATCCTCCTCAGGGGGAGATTCTGGGGCCGCCTCGTCCACCGCCGCCGGGGCGGTGGGAGCTGCCTCGGCGCTCTCAGTCTCGGCGCTCTCAGTCTCGGCGCTCTCAGTCTCGGCGCTCTCAGTCTCGGCGCCCTCCCTAAGGGTTGCGGCCGACTTGGCGGCGGCAATCAGGGCCGCCAACTCCTCCTCGTCCAGATTCAGGCCGGCGATCTCCCGCAGGTCGTCCACCGAGGCCGCCGCCAGCTCCGTCGCCGAGCTGAAGCCGTTGTCGTAGAGCAGTTCGGCCCGCTTCTCATTCATCCCCTCAATATCGAGCAGGGACTGGAAGCCGTCCTCGATGGAGCGGGTATAGCGGGACTCGCTCTTGACATCGATCCGCCAGTTGAGCAGGGCCGAGGCCAGGCGAACATTCTGGCCCTGGCGGCCGATGGCCAGGGAAAGCTGATCATCGGGCACCACCACCAGCAGGGTCTTGTTCTCCTCATCCACCACCACCAGGGAAACCTGGGCCGGGGAGAGGGCGTTGGAGACGAAGCGGGCCGGGTCCGGGCTCCAGGGCACGATATCGATCTTCTCGCCCTGGAGCTCCTGGACCACGTTCTGGACCCGGGAGCCCTTCATGCCGACACAGGCACCCACCGGATCGACATCGGTTTCGGTGGAAGAGACGGCGATCTTGGCCCGGGAGCCGGGCTCGCGGGCCACCCCCATGATCTTGACGATCCCCTCGGCAATCTCCGGGACCTCCAGGGTAAAAAGTTTGGTTAAAAATTCGTTGCAGGTCCGACTTAGGATCAACTGGGGGTCTTTGGCCGAATGGCGAACATCGATCAGGTAGGCGCGGATCCGGTCCCCCTGGCGGTAGCTCTTGCGCGGCATCTGTTCACGGGCCGGCAGGATGGCGTCGGTGCGCCCCAGGTTGACGATCATGTTGCCCCGCTCGAAACGCTGGACAATACCGTTGACGATATCCCCCTTGCGCTCCTTGAACATCTCGAAGACCACGTCGCTTTCCGCTTCCTTCATCTTCTGGATGATCACCTGCTTGGCGGACTGAGCGGCGATCCGGCCCAGGTCGGCCACCGAATCCATCTTGCTGCCCAGCTCGTCGCCCAGCTCCACCTCGGGGTCCAAGGCCCGGGCCTCTTCGTGGGAGATTTCGGTCTGCTCGTCGCCAACCTCCTCCACCACGGTGCGAAACTGGAAAAGCTCGATCTCGCCCAATTCATCGTTGAAACGGGCCTCAATCTCCCGGCGATGGCCATACTTCTTCTTGGCCGCGCTCATCACCGCCTCTTCGATGGCCTCAATCAGCAGATCCCGGTTGATGCCCTTATCGCGGCAGATCTGGTCAATAATGCGCTTCAGTTCGGATATCATATCCCTACTCCCTACAGGTTTTGAAAAAGCAACGCGATCCGCGGCCTACCACTCGACCACCAGTCTGGCCCGGCGGATATTTTCCAGGGGAATCGCCGTCGGTCCTGACTCGGTGGTTATGGTCACCACGCCGTCCAGCAACTCGCCCAACTCCCCGATAAATACCGTCTGCTCGTCAAGCGGTTGCCGGCAGACGATTTTAGCTTTTTTGCCCCGGCAGCGCTGGTAGTCGCGCTCCCGTTTCAAGGGCCGATCCAGGCCGGGTGAGGAGACCTCCAGGTGGAAAGGCTGCTCGATGGGGTCCTCCACCTCCAGCAGATGGGAGACTTCCCGGCTCACCCGAGCGCACTCATCGATGCCCACCCCATGCTCACCGTCCAGCACCAGGCGCAACACCCAGCCCGGAGCTTCCCGGCGGAACTGAAGCTCGGCCAGCTCCAGGCCGTAATCGGCCACCACCGGCTCCAGCAGGTCGGTCAAACGCTTTATCAGGGCGGGATTACCAGTGGCCACGCAACGGCTTCCTCCAGCACAATAAACAAAAAAAGCGGGCTTGTGGCCCACTTCTAGACAACCCGCCACGATTGGGGCGGCTCTTAAAAAAAACAAAACTAAAACTGGAGCGGACAACGAGATTCGAACTCGCGACACCAAGCTTGGGAAGCTTGTACTCTACCAGCTGAGCTATGTCCGCTCTCGGCATCAAATCATCCAGACCGACACCAGTCTGACGAATATACAAGTTTTTCTGCTCTTGTCAAGCGCCGGATGGGTCCGCCCACGGTTGTCCCGCGGAGGGCTCTGGCCCCTAAGGACAACCTACCTGCACCTCGAAACTGAAGGCCACCACCTTGGTGGAGCGGGGAACAACCACCATTTGATAAGGCTGGGAGGGATTATCGCTCACGGTGCAGCCCTCTTCCGGCAGGGTGGCCCGCAGCTTAACCAGGAAGCTGGCCGACCTCTCCCGGATCTCGGTAACGGTCAGCGAGTGGCCGCCGGTGGCCCGCCGACCCAGAAAAACCGCCACCACCATATCCTGGCTGAAATCGACCTCCGGCTGGATCGGGGGCGGCGAGAAGGCGGCGGCATGCTCCTGCCAGAGATCGGCGAAGGCGGCCTGCTCCCGCATCACCGTCAGCCGCTCATCGTCAACCCCGCTGGCCTGGCCGCTTCGCAGGAGGGAGAAAGCAACCCGATCGCCGGACTCTTCGCCGCCATCATCGTCGTCATCGGCCACGCAGCCGGACAGGCTCAAAAGCAGCCACATCAACCCAACCAGTATCACCAGACCATGTTTCACGCTTTCACGAGCCAGCATCGCTGGTCGCGTGCAATTGATTGCTAGAAGGGTGTTGTCGAGGAGTTTGAACAGTGATCTGCAAGCCAAGTGCCTTTGCCACTTTTGCGACTGTACTGAATGTCGGGTTACCTTCCGGTGATAAGGCTTTGTACAAGCCTTCCCGGGTAAGTCCTGTATCTCGTGCAAGTTGACTCATGTTTCTGGCGCGCGCGATAACACTCAACGCATGCACAATGAATGCAGGATCGTCGCCGGCTTCCTCGATGCAGGCCTCAAGATACAGTTGAATATCTTCTTCTGTTTCAAGGTGCTCTGCTGAATCCCAGCGCGTAGTTTTGATACCCATAGCCTTATACCTCCAACTGCCTGGCAATTTCTTTGGCTTTGGCGATATCAGCTTTCTGAGAACTTTTATCGCCACCGGATAGAAGTATTACGATAACAGCGTCTTTCTGTACAAAATAGACTCTGTAACCAGGCCCGTAGAAGATTCGCAACTCACTCACACCTTCCCCGACGGGTGCTACATCCCCGAAATGACCCATTTCGACTCGATCAATCCGAGCCTGAATTCGAGCCTTTGCCCGTCGATCCTTGAGGGATCTGAACCACTTCGTGAATCTAGCTGTCGTCCTGACTTCTATCATGTGGTAACTGTAGTTCACATGTGGCAATGTGTCAACTATGGCTTACATTGACCTTCTAACGAGCCTGTAGAAAAACCCGGCTCTTAGAAAAATTCCAGCCGGGCGGTGGTCATTTTCTTGCGGCCAGCCCCGGCCTACCTTGTTTGTATTTCACGTTTACCGTCGTTATTCAGCGGTTGGTGTGGCAGCAATCCGTTTTTCTTACCACTTTTCTTACCACAAAGTGCCACGTTGGGGAATAGCGGCGGCACTTCCCGCCGTTCAGGCAAGGCCCGGCGGTGGCCAGCATCTTCATGTTGGCCGCAGTTCCTTGTGTCCCTGGTCGGTGACTCCGATGATCACCAGCAGACAAAGCTTGTCGTCCATCCTGACCTTGCTGTAGATGCCGTCCGC
>OMKS01000850.1_pt1 | contig 28429 bp, 25 predicted proteins | sample 1674721 | NCBI WGS metagenome assembly OMKS01 (sample SAMN06264996, study PRJEB25208) | sediment metagenome | isolation source: hot spring sediment | place: USA: California | collected 2014-09-02 | reverse complement strand
ACCGCTCCATCCAGATCCTCAACCGATAGGGTAAACTTCATTCCCTATCCCCTCCATATTATCAAGAGAATACAGAGCAAAAAAATGTTCCGAAAAATTGAGAGCTATCTCAAAAAAATTTAATCTGACAAAGTCAAGCTAAAATCCCTGAAATTTTTTTACTTTCCGAAGTACTGTTTTTTGGGTAACCATTATGTAGGCCGCCCGCGTTGATACCCCCGTATGCCACCGGTCATCGAGGCTCGCCACCTGGTGAAAAAGTTTGGGCCCACCACCGCCGTTGACGACCTGTCGCTGGCCGTCCATCCCGGAGAGCTCTTCGGTCTCCTGGGCCCCAACGGCTCGGGGAAAACAACCACCATCAAAATGCTCACCGGGCAGACCGTCCCTACGGAGGGAACGGCCACAGTGGCCGGCCTGGACGTGAGGCGCCATCCTCTGAAGGTGCGGGAGCGGGTGGGCATCATTCCCGAGCAGGAAATGCCACCCAGCTTTCTGACCGCCGAGGAATACCTGCACTTCGTAGGCGCCATTCGCGGCCTAAGCCACATGGAGAGGCGATGCTCCCTCTGGTACGACCTCCTGGATTTTGGAGACCAGAAGGACATGCTGTGCAAGGATTTGTCCCGGGGAACCCGCCAGAAGGTCATGTTTGCCCAGGCCTTTCTGCACGAGCCCCGCGTCGCCTTCGTGGACGAGCCCCTCATCAACCTGGACCCCATCGTGCAGCGGACGGTAAAAAATTACCTGCGAGATTTTGTATCCCGGGGAGGCACCGTGTTTTTCTGTACCCACGTGCTGGAGATTGCCCAGGCCCTGTGCACCCGGATAGGAATCATCTATCGGGGACGTCTGGTATACCAGGGAGACAGGGAGGACATAACCCAGCGCCACGCTCACCTGGAAGACCTGTTTCTGGACATGATCCATAGGGAACACCATGCGAGCTCTGCTTGACGCCATGATTCGCGAGGAGTGGCGCCTGCATGCCACCCTTTTTGACTATCGCCTGTTCGTCCTGTTTCCGGTGCTGCTGGCGGTCATGGCTGCGGGGAGCACCCTGTTTTTGCCCGTATTGCGGGACAGCATGCCGGGCTCCCATCTGGCCCTCCTCGGGCATTACACCTTCCTGCTGTTCGGACTGAGCGTGGGTGCGTTCGGCCTGCTGGGGCGGGACATGCTCACCCGGCGCTTCGGGCAGGCACAGGTACTGGCTGCCGCCGCCCGCATCCTGCCCCTCACCGACCGGCGCATCCTCGCCGCTTTTTTTGTCAAAGACCTGATGTTCTATGTGCTGCTGTGGATCGGACCCGCCCTGCTGGGATTCGGCCTGACGGCCCCCCTGATGGGCGTGGCCGGGCGGCAGGTGGGGCTGCTGGTCCTCACCCTGCCCCTGTCCTTCCTTGCGGGGCTGGCCGTGGCCTTTGCCCTCTCCACCCTGTATGCTCACTCCCCACGGGCGCTGCTCGTGGTGCTGGCAGCTCTGGGCGCAGCCGTGGGGCTGGACATGCTGTCTCTCAATGCGGAGGCCATACAGCTGCTACCTCCCTACCAGCTGTTCCGGTACCCGGGCCCCACACCGCTGGTGGCCACCTTGGGAATAACCCTGGTGTGCCTCGCCGTATCCCTGGCCTTTCCCCGGGTCGACTTCGCTGGGCCCACGCCGCGCCACCCCAACACCTTCCGCCGCCTGGCCAGGTGGCCGCTGGCCGGCGCCCACGCCCCCTATGTGGCCAAAGACCTGCTGGACCTGAAACGCTGCCAGGGGGGGATGGGCAAAATCGTGTTTGCCCTGCTGCTGCCGGCGGCGGTCATCTGGCTCCTGTTCCACGTGCTGGAGGAGTTTATACCAGGACTTGACTTTCTGGTGGTGTTCGCCCTCTTTATGGGGCTCATCGCCTCCTCCATCTACAACTGGCTTACCGAGCTGGATTCCGTCGCCTCCTACGCCTTTCTGCCGGTGAGCGGGGGGACGTGCTCCGGGGCAAGGTGTACAGCTACGCTCTGCTCAACCTGGCGCCCCTTGCGGTGATACTGGCTGCCGCCCTGGCCTCCGGTCGGCTGGCCTCGCTGGTGCCGGCCCTGCTGGTATATGCGGGCGTCTCCGCCTATACGGTGGCCGTCACCGTCTATCTCACCGGGCTGTTCCCCACCGTCCTCCTCTACAACGTGCAGGTGTTTGGACTGTACACTCTGCTCATCTCTCCCCTGCTGCTGCTTTTCCTTTTTCTGTTGGCATTGCACGTCTGGTACCTGGCCGGGGCGCTGCTTCTGCTTCCCCTGGCCCACTACGTCCTTCACCACGCCTACCATCGCTGGAATCACTGGGAGCCGCCGGCCTGACCACAGCACATAAATAAGCGCTCTCCATGTGAAGATATGAAGCGAGTGCACGTGTGGATTTCCGGTCGCGTCCAGGGCGTGTGGTACCGATCCCACACCCAAAAAGCTGCCCACCGACAGGGGGTCAAGGGGTGGGTACGCAACCTCCCGGACGGACGGGTGGAGGCGGTCTTCGAGGGGCCGGAGCAGTCGGTAAAAAACATGATTGACTGGTGTCACCGGGGGTCGCCCATGGCCCGGGTGGAGGACGTGGAGGTTGCCTGGGAGGAGCCCGAAGGATGCACCGATTTTGAGGTCCGTCACTGAACAACGGCCAGTCCCTTTTCTGCAAACCAGGGCAAAAACCGGGCGGCCTCGTCGCCATGGATGTAGACCGCCTGGGACCCCGGCGTGGCCTCCACCGCCTGGTGGACCAGCGACCGGTAGAGCGTCTGGAAATGGTAGCGGGGAATCATGTGTCCGAAGGCCACGTTCTCCCCCAGGGTTACGTCGGTAAACCGGGGAGCGTAGTGTCCGCCGCCGAGCCCCACGGCCACCACGTCTTCTCCCGAATCCTCCAGCCGGGCAATGATGGCAGCAATGAGGGAGCAGGCCCGGTCGTCGCTCCATTCCCGGGAGGTGCTGCCCACTTCGATGAACATGGCAGGGGTCTCCAGGTACGGACCGTGATGGGTCACCTCGTAGCACACCGTGTAGGGCAACTCCCGGGCCTCGTCCCGCAGGTAGCGAAGGGCCTGGCTCATGAGCAGGGGCGCCGAAGGAACCAGGGTGCCCGCCCGCCCCCCGAAATCGGCGCTGCCATAGTTGCCGACGGGATGAACGGAGAGCGTCCGCCGCCCCGACTCCGAGGCATGCCGGGAGACAAAAACCACCGCTGCCGGGTCATATCCGCGCTGCCGCAGTTCCCGGTCGACGTGGTCGTGGTAGAGGTGCGTATCGGGAATGAAAAAGGCCACCAGGTCTCGGCTCTCACACCGGTAGAGGTCGTCGGCTTCCCGGTTCCAATCCAGGAGGCCCAGCAGGTGGCGACCTATGCGGGTGCTGGCCTGGTCCCTCCGGGAGACGACCACGGCAATCACAAATGCTTATGTAGCACACCATATTTATGTGTTGATGCCCCACAACCGGAGCCCGGAGGAACTGCACCACTTCATAAAAAAACTGGAGCAGCAGGCCCTGGAAACCGCAGAGGAGCGGCATCCCCTCTACATCAGGGCGGGACTGAAAGATGCCCATATGGTGCTGGACGTGGGCTGCGGCTCGGGTGCGGTCACCAAGGACGTGGCGGCCCACACCAACGGCACGGTGGTCGCCCTGGACGACGCCCTGGACCTCATAGACACCGCCCGGGAGATTCTGACCGGCCTGGAAAACGTGGTGCTCATGGCTGGCGATGCCCACCATCTGCCCTTCCGGGACGAGACCTTTGACATAGCCCTCTGCAACCTGGTGCTCATGTGGTCAGAGCATCCCCAGCAGGTGGTCAGCGAAATGGCCCGGGTGGTGCGACCGGGGGGAAGGGTGGTGGCTTCCCTGGAGCCGGACTTTGGGGGCAAGATTCACTGGCCGGAAAACGAACAAGTGGATCCCATCTTTGCGGGAGAGGCCATCCGGCGGCGGGGTGGGGACCCCCACATCGGTCGCAAACTGCGTATGCTGTTTGTGCGGGCGGGGCTGGACGCCGAGGTGGGCATCGGCAACCAGCGCATCTGGAGCTGCGCTGAGGACCGCGCCTCCTACACCCGCTCCCGTGACTTTTACTGGGACGTACTGCGTAGGGCGGGTCTGAGCGACCGGGAAATCCGGACCTGGGAGCAGGAATATCTGACCTCTCTGGACCAGGGCATCCAGGTCAACTTTTTCCCCCAGTTTTATGCGATTGGAACCAAGCGGGGCGGACAGGGATAAAGATAATAAATGTCCCGCTGGATACTATGCAGAATGTCTCGACCTGCCCTGCTCCTGGCCATCCTGACCGTGCTGGTGGTGGTGCCCGCCCTGGGTCACGCCTTTGTGGACGCCGTGTACTGGATAAAGGACAGCGACGGCAATCTGATTTACATGCGCGATGACCAGGGGAACATCATATACGGCAACATCCTGGTAGGCCAGAGAGTGGTATTTGACGCCAGCAAGTCACAGAGCTACTACGGCAAGGTGGACCGGTACTGGTGGGATTTCGACAGCGACGGAACCTACGACGCCAAAAAATCCCTGCCCGTCATGTACCATACCTTTGATCGGGCCGGGACGTACACGGTCAAGCTCCTGGCCGTGGACAGCAGCGGTCCCCCGGGGTCCGCGGACACCTATGTGAAAGAGGTGCGAGTGGTGGAGAAACTGGAAAACCCGGTGGCCCTCTTTTTCTGCCAGGTTACATCTGCCTCTCCCTCGGCGGTCAACGTCACCCTCAACGCCAGCGCCTCCCGTGACCCCGACGGCTACATAAAGTACTACCGCTGGGACCTGGACGACGACGGAACCTACGACCAGGAGATGTTTCGACGGCCCCTGCTCAATCACACGTTTGACCGCAACGGCTACCACCTGCTCACCCTGTCCGTTGAGGACTGGGACGGGCTCAAAGACGGAATGCAGCGCATCCTGAAGGTGGACGGCATCGGAGGACAGTCGGTGGAGCAAAAGATGGTCAACGTGACGGTGGTCAACAAGCGGGAAGTGCCGGTAAACGTCACCATCGTGGTCAACAACTGGGATACGGTGACCGCCCGGGTGGTCAACACCACCACGGTGGCCGTTCCCCTGAACCCGGAGGGAAAGAATGACTTTTACCTTACCACCTCCGACGGCGGCGAAGGCTGGTTCATAACCGGCGACCACACGCCGGAATTCAAGCTGCTCCCCGACAAAATAGAGCTGGTAAAATCCGGCGGCCTCCCGGGGTTCGGACTGGCGGCGGCAGTGACCGCCCTGCTGGCGGCCATAGCCCTGGGCGCCCGGCGCACCATCAAAATTTAAGTAACCAGCCTCATTTACAGTCATGAACGTTTTGGTCATCGGGGGAGGAGCCAGAGAACACGCCATCTGCAAAGCGGTGTGCACCGGTGAAGCGGACCTGTACGCAGTCATGAGCAATGTCAACCCGGGCATCAGGCGTCTGGCCACCGATTTTTATCTGCAGCGGGAGACGGCGGTGGACAAGGTGGTGGAGTATGCCCGACGGCGGCACATCGACCTGGCCATCGTGGGGCCGGAGGCGCCAGAAGAGGCAGGGGTTACCAACGCCCTGGCTGATGAGGATATCGCCGTGGCCTCTCCCAGCCGGGAGGCGGCAGAGATAGAGACCAACAAGGAGTTTATGCGCTCCCTCATGGACCGCCACCGGGTTCCCGGAACCCTGAAAACCCGGGCCTTTTCCGATCCGGTGAAGGCCAGGGAGTTCATCGAGCTCCTGGACGGAGAGGTGGCAGTGAAGCCGGTGGGACTGACCGGGGGAAAGGGGGTCAGGGTGGCCGGCGACCACCTGCACGGCGTGGCCGATGCCGCTGACTACGCCCGCCGGGTGATAGAGGAGAGAATCGGGGGGGGTTCCCGGGTTCTGATTGAGGAAAAAGCGGTGGGCGAGGAATTCACCGTGCAGGCCTTCTGCGACGGGCTGACCATTCTGCCCACGCCGGCCGTGCAGGACCACAAACGACTGCTTCCCGGCGACGCGGGACCCAACACCGGCGGCATGGGGTCCTATTCCCACGCCAGCGGCATCCTCCCCTTTATGGATCGCAACGACTACGAGGGGTCGGTGGCCATCCTGCAGCGGCTGGTGGATGCCCTGCGCGACGAGGGGCGCCCCTATCACGGAGTTATCTATGGACAGTTCATGCTCACCGCCGAGGGGCCCAAGGTCATCGAGATCAACGCTCGCTGGGGGGACCCGGAGGCCATGAACGTTTTGCCCCTGCTGAAAACGGACCTGGTGAAACTCTGTCTGGCCATGGTGGATGGCACCATGAGCAGAAAAAAGATGGAGATGCACCGGCTGAGCACGGTCTGCAAATACGTGGTGCCCGAGGGCTACGGAAGCAAGCCCCTGCCCGGGATTCAGATAAAGGTGGACGAGAGGGCCATCGAGGAGGCAGGAGGACAGCTGTTTTTTGCCTCGGTCAACGAGCGGGACGGCGGCATCTACACCACCACCTCGCGCTCCCTGGCCGTGGTGGGCCTGGCCGAGCAGATATCGGCGGCCGAGCGCATGTGCGAGGAGGGGCTCGGCCACGTGAGAGGCGGGCACATCTTCATTCGCCACGACATCGGCACGCCGGCCCTGCTCCAGCAGCGTATCGACCACATGCGGTCCCTCCGGTGCTAACATGATTTTTGTCTATGTGGTGGGCACCGCCGGCTCCGGAAAGAGCAGCCTCACCCGGGCCTTCCGGGAATGGTGCCTGCGCAATCGCTATGACGCCATCACCGTCAACCTGGACCCCGGGGTGGTAAACCTGCCCTACACTCCAGATGTGGACGTGCGGGAGTGGATATCTCTGGAGGAAGTCATGGAGGACTACGGGCTGGGACCCCACGGGGCGCAGGTGGTATGCGCCGACATGCTGGCGCTCAACGCCGTGGAGGTTGAGGAGCGCATCGGGGAGTTCCGGACGGAGTATGTGCTCATGGACACCCCCGGACAGCTGGAGCTTTTCGTGTTTCGGAGCACGGGCAAGGTCATGGTGGAGCAGCTAGACCCCCGGCAGTCCCTGCTGGCCTTCGTCATCGACCCGGCGCTGGCCACCACTCCTACCAATTTCGTCTCCCAGCTGATGCTCTCCGCCATCACCCAGTTCCGGATGGGCATTCCCCTGCTCAACCTCCTGAGCAAGATAGACATCGTGGAAAGGGAGGCGCTGGACATGATGCTTACCTGGGGAAAAAAGCCGGAGCGTCTGTATCAGGACGTGATGGTGAAGTCTCCCACTCTCCACTACCAGTTCAGCCAGGGCCTCCTGACCATCATCAAGGAAATGGAGGCTCACACCTCCCTCCTCCCGGTGTCCAACGAAACCCTGGAGGGCATGGAGGACCTCTACACCTCCATTCAGCACATCTTTATGGGGGGTGAGGACCTGGAGCCGGAGTAGGCCTCAAAACGTTTTTAACGGGTGGCCCATTTCCCCAGCATGAAGCACCTCATATCTATGGTAGACGTGGAAGGAGAGCTGGAAGCCATCATCGACGACGGCATAGACATGAAACGAAACGGCTACCGCAGGGACCTGGCGGACAAAATACTGGCCATGATTTTTGAGAAATCCAGCACCCGCACCCGGGTGTCTTTCGAGGTGGGTATGCAGAAACTGGGCGGCCACACCATTTTCCTGGGGAAAAACGACATCCAGATGGGCCGCGGAGAAACCATCGAGGACACGGCTCTGGTGCTCTCCCGCTACGCCCACCTCATCATGTACCGGGCCTTCAGCCACACGGACATGGTGGAACTGGCGAACCACGCCACCGTGCCAGTCATCAACGGCCTGGACGACGAAGAGCACCCCTGCCAGGTCATCACCGACCTGATGACTGTCAAGGAGCACAAAAACCGGCTGAAGGGGCTAAAGGCCGTCTATTTTGGCGACGGGAGCAACAACATGGCCAACTCCCTCCTCCTGGGCTGCACCATGGCCGGCATGGACATCAGCATCGTGGCCCCCCGCCAGTACTGGCCCGCCGACGCCTACGTGAACAAGGCCCGGGAATGGGGCAAGGTAACGGTCACCGAGGTCAAGGAGGGAGCGGCCCTGGATGCGGACGTGGTTATCACCGACACCTGGGTCTCCATGGGAGACGAAACGGAAAAGAAAGAGCGGCTGGCCGCCCTGCATCCCTACCAGGTCAACGCCGCGGTGATGCAGGAGGCCAAGCCGGACGCCATCTTTATGCACTGCCTGCCCGCCTACTACGGCAACGAGGTGACCAAAGAGGTGGCCCACGGCCCCCAGTCCGTGATATTCGACGAGGCGGAAAACCGGATGTGGGCACAGATGGCCGTTATGAAGTGGCTGCTAAAATAGGCGCCCCACCTGCTCAATCTCCGCCCGGGCCACGCCCTCCACGCCGGACAGTGCCTCTTCCAGCGCATCGGGGCTTTCGTCTCCGGCAATGAAGTCGATTACCAGGGCCTTCAACCCGAAGGCCACCGGTGCAACGTCCACGTTGGAGACCCTGACGTTGTCGGGCACCGCGGCCAGCACCCGCTCCTGCAGCTCATCCAGGTCAACGTCCGTACCCTCCGGCATGATTTTCATTCTGATACCTACTTCTGCCATATCTACCACCTAGGGCCCGGTCATTCCGCAGTCGGGGCATTCATAACCGGCAGATTTCTCTCTGCACGAGCGGCAGCGTTTGATGGCCGTACCGCACTCCGGGCAGGGAAAGGTCACGCTTCCCCCCTCCACCAGTCCCCGTCCGCAGGTGATACATCTTCCTTCAATCATGGGAGGGTTATACGCGTCGCTCATTTAAATGTTATCGATGGCCGTGAGAACTGTTTTAAAGCCCCGTCCGTTGTATATCCCGGTGATGAAAGAACCCTTGCTGAGAACCCTTTCTTTTAAAAAGAAAGCGTTTCATCGGAAAGAAGGGGTTCAGTGATGAGGATCTTGAGTGCTGATGCACCATCACCTCTTTTCCCCTTTTAGTCCCTCTCCTGCAGGAAGCGCTTCAGCTCCTGAATCAGGGGTACCGGCGAGGGGTCGATGTCTCTGGCCAGGGCCGCATATACGCTCACCCAGTCACCCAGGTGCACGGCGTACATGAGCCGGGCCAGCGGCGAATCCCCCCGGGTCATCACCTCCATAACCTGCGCCTGCTCGGCGTACGTCTTCTGCAGGAAATCCAGACGCCGGCGTATCTGCGGGTGGTCATCCGGACTGCGCAGAAGGATGCAGGTGGCCCCGTCCAGCGGCGAGCGGCTCCAGGCCATCAGCTCGTTGTGGTTGGCCTCGGGAAGGGTGAAGTCAAAGGCGGCCATCTCGGCGTTTTCGTTGAGTTGCTGGCGCCACCGGGTGGCGGCCGCGGCCATAACGTCGGCTCCGTAGATGAGGACGGGGCCGGTGAGGCTCAGGGCCATCTGCTTGGCCCGGTTGGAGGAGGCGGGTACCTGGGGAGCCACGGCGGCGCTCAGCTCCCGGATGGTGTCCACCGCCGTCCTCTGTCCCAGGGGAGGGGCCACTTCCAGTTTCTCCAGCACCCCCAGCAGGGGAAACAGGAGGTATGCCAGGGCCGCCCGGGGCTGCATGCCGGCGGGAACGGGCAGGTACAGGTGAGCACGGGAGGCCATATCCCGCAGCGCTCCCCCCGAGGATACGGCCATGACGGTGCATCCCCGCTCCACTGCCTGCCGGAAGCAGGACAGGGTTTCCTGGGTGTCGCCGCTGTAGCTGATGGCCACCACCAGGGTGTTCTCGTCGGCAAATGATGGCAGTGAGTAGGAGCGGTTGACCATGACCGGCAGCTCGGCATACGGCGCCAGGAGGAAGCGCAGCATCTCGCCTCCGATGGCCGACCCCCCCATGCCGCAGATGACCAGTTCCGTTCCCTGAAAGGAAAAATCAACGGGTATGCCCTCTCCCCGGGCTACGGCGTCCTCCATCTGCCGGGGAAACCGGGCCACGGCCTCCAGCATGCCGGACTTGTCTATCCTCTGCATACCGGCCACGTCGTCCAGGTTCATGGGATTACCGTTTCATAATCGGATGTATGTTTATTAAGGTTGGTAAAAGTGCAGGGGAAGGGATTTGAACCCTTGGACCTCTGCAGGACAAGGCCCTGAACCTTGCGCCGTTGGCCAGGCTTGGCTACCCCTGCCGCTAGTACAGCACTGCAATGAGAAAGACTTTAAAAGATTATCCGTGGAGGTGGTCTGAAAATCGTGGTCCACGCCTTCACCATGTCAACAAAAAGATTTATATCCACTGATTCATTAACAAGTATATGTCCGTCATAAAGAGCATTGAGCTGGTGGGCAGTTCGCCGGAGAGCTTCGAAAAGGCGGTGAAACACGCCATTGACGAGGCCAAGAAGACCATCCGCAACATTCGACGGGTGGAGGTGGACGGCATGGAAGTTCTGATGGAGAACGACCAGGTGGTATCCTACCAGACCAAAATCAAGCTTTTCTTTATGGTCGAACGGTAGCGAGGTGAACGATGCCCAAATACAGCACCATATCCATCCCCAAGGAACTGCACGAGGAAATAGAGGCCCTGATAAAAAACAATCCCGGCCTGGGGTATTCCAGCGTGGCCGAACTATGCAAGGAGGCCATCCGCCTCCGCCTCTCCGAAGTCCGCATGGAGCAAAAGGAGGGAATGCTCAGCGAGGTGGAAATCGAGGAGTTGCTGGAAACCCTGGAGCACAGCCTCCGCAGAAAGTAACCCATGCTCATTCAGGCAGCAGCGGATTTTCACGGCAAGCAGCAGCGCTACGCAGCATTCCGGGAGGAGGCAGAGCGCCACGGTCCCGACGTGGCGGTGCTGGCCGGTGATGTGGACGACAGCCCTCATTTTTATCGCCTGCTGGAGCAACTAACTCTGCCCGTCCTGGTGGTGCACGGAAACATGGACCATCCCGACATCCGGAAGCGGGTGGAGGAAAAGGGAGGCTTTTTTTTGCACGGGAGGGTCCATACCCTGGGCGGCCTGCGGTTCGCGGGTCTGGGAGGAGGTAAACCATCCTCTGAAATCACTGAGGAGGGCCAGCCACAGGAGGAAAAAAAGGTGGCAGACGTGGACGTGCTGGTGACCCATGTACCCCCCAGGGGCAGCCTGGATAAAACCATGCTGGGCATGCACATCGGCAGTCCCTGGGTGCGCAGGCTGGTGGAACAAAAAAAACCTCGCCTGGTCATTTGTGGCCACGTACACGAGCATCCCGGCCATACCACGACGGGAGAAACGGTGGTAGTGAACTGCAGCGTGGGCAGAACCGGGCGCTGCACCCTCATAGACATGGACGAAAAAATTCAGGTTCGCCGCCTGGAGTGATCAGCAGTGATGGCGGGTGGCCACCGCCTCCCCCCGCCTGCTCTCCGCCATCTCTTCCCCGTTCATGGTGGCTACCCCCACCGCCCGCACCTCCGTCCCGTGTAGCACCACCACCTCGTCACCGGCACGAATGGCGGGATCCGCATCCCGCACCCCCACGGCGAATACGGAGCCCCGGGGCACAAAATCGTCGATGGTTACCCAGTATCTTCCGGTGGCGACCAGCCGCCTGCCCCCCTCCAGGGTGAGGGATACCAGGCCTCTCTCCTCCACCAGCATACCTACCTGGTGGCCTCCGGCCATGATTTTGTAGCCGGGATAGCGACCCCTGACCGTGCATCCCTCCAGCAGTGGCTCTGCCCGGCCGAACTGGTAGCGGAGGACACCGTGCAGGATGTCCAGTCGTCGAGCGTGGTTCGTTACAGGCGGGTAGGCCCCGCTCTCTGCCTTCAGCACCGAGGCCAGTCTCTCCAGGGATTCGGGCTCCGTGGGATGGTCCCGGCAGGTGCTCACTGCATCCAGGTCCAGAAAGCCAGCTATTCCCGGAGGCAGGTGCTGAATGACCAGGTCGTAGCGGTTGTCTTGCAGATAGCGGTGGAGGAGGGCGCACAGCATGACCTGCTCGTCCCGGCTCCACTCCCCGGTGACCGAGATGTCGTAGTGGGCGGCCGGATACACCATCTCCAGCTCCCGAGGCACCAGTCCCAGGGGGGAGGTGACCATCACCTCGTGCACCACGCCGGGGTTTCCGCAGGCCTGAACGACCTCTCTAAACCGCCGATGGGAGGGGGAAAACGAGTAGGGTTTGCGGGCCGAGCAGGGAAGGAGAAGAAGAATACGGGCTGACGAGGGCCTGCCGTACCGATCCAGAACCCTCTGGCGGAAGCGCTCCACGTCCGGCCGGGTGAGGGTGTAGGGAGAGGCCTCGATAGGGCCACCGGTCACCGGGTAACGTTTTTCCTGAAAATCGTAGTGCTGGTTGTCCATGAGTCGCACGATGGACGCCAGGTGGGGATTTCCGGCAGCCCTCGTTTCCACCAGATTGCGCAGCTCCTGTCGGACCACGGCATTTCTCACCAGCCGGAGCTCGGCAGCGGCTGCATGGCAGTTGTGGGAAAGCAGCCACGAAAAGGAGCGCTCCTGCCGCTGGCAGGCGGGGCAAAAGCAGGGAACTTCCGGCAATTCCTCTGCCCCCGTGCTCCCCTCTACGGAAAGAAACTGTCCCCGGCGGGCGTGCTCTATGAGGGAGAGGGAATCCATCACGTCCACGGTACAGTAGGCCAAAACCGCCAGGTGCTCGGGGAGGCCCAGGCCCGGGGTGTAGAGCGCCCGCTGGTATCCGACGACCTCTCGCATCCGGGTGATGGCGTCGACGAAAATGCGGGGATGGGCAAACAGCTCCCGGGCATTGGCCAGAACGCACAGGGTGGCCTGCGGTGCAATGCGGTCCGGGGCGGAGGCGGAAACCACCTGCACCTCGTCGGCCTGCTCCTGGTTCCAGGCGGCCGCCATCTGGTGAAACCCGTCGGGGAGAGCGGCGGGATAGACCAGGGTGGGGGGGATGGTGCTGCCGCGGCGGGAAAGGGGGAAAAAATATCTGCCGGCATGGCCCAGGCGAGGGTAGCGTCCCTCCTCTTGGGAGAGGTAAAAGTCTGCGAAGGGCGGCGGGGAGATGCGCTCCGAGGCATACCAGAGTATGGCCGGGGTTAGAAGAGCGGTCTGCTCAAAACGCAGGGTTCCGGTGCGGGCGGTGGCATCCCGCCGCTGGGCTTCAAACTCCACCATTGACCATGGACAGGCGGTTTATAGCCTTTGCCGAGGTCAGGCCCTGTTCACCCAGAAGTCGGGCTCCTCGCCGGCCAGCACCTTCAGCACCTGCTCGGCGCAGACGGTCCCGGCCCGAGTCTGTCCCTCTCTGGTGGCCGCGCCCAGGTGGGGGGTGAAGACCACGTTGTCCAGTTCCGCCAGTTTGGGTTTGCCCGGCGGCTCTTTTTCGTATACGTCCAGGGCGGCACCGGCAATCCGGCCTGCCTTGAGCGTCTGATATAGCGCCTCCTCATCCACCACCCCGCCCCGGGCGCAGTTGACCAGAAAAGCGGTGGGTTTCATCTTGGCCAGCATGCCGGCATCTATGAGGTGATGGGTCTGTTTGGTGTGGGGCACGTGCAGAGATATGAAGTCCGCCCGGCTCATCAGGTCGTCCAGGGAGTCCATCCTGGTGATGTGGTGCTCGGCCATCTCTTCCGCTCCGATGTAGGGGTCGTAGCCGATGACCGTCATGTTGAAGGCCCGGGCGGTATGGGCCACCAGTTGCCCGATGTTGCCGCAGCCCACCAGGCCCAGGGTTTTGCCGTGCAGCTCCACCCCCTTCAACTGCTTCTTGGCCCATTCTCCGCTGCGTATGGTGCGGTCGGCTCGAGGCAGATGGCGGGCCAGGCTGATCATGTGGCCGATGGCCAGCTCTGCCACCGAGGGGGTGGCACCGGTGGGGGAATTCACCACCTTGATGCCCTTGGCGCTGGCTGCCTTTACGTCGATGTTGTCCACGCCGATGCCCGCCCGTCCGATGACCTGCAGGTTGTCGGCCCGCCGGATGACCTCCGGGGTCACCTGGGTGCCGCTGCGGACCATCAGGGCGTGGTAGGGACCGATGACCGCTGCCAGCTCGTCTCCCGTGACCTTGTTGACCACTACCTCATGGTTCTCCCGCAACATATCCATGGCCTCCTCAGCCAGAGGGTCGGTTACCAGTATCTTCATGGTGCTCAGGCAGTAATGACCAAAGGAGATAAAAGGTTTCTGCCCGCCGGTTACAGGTCGGCAACGGTGCCCAGAAAGGTGCCATCCAGCAGATACACCTGACCCCGGGCCAGGTCGATGATTTTTGCCAGCGGCCCCAGCAGACCCTCGGTATTCACGGCGGTCCCTCCGCACAGCGGATTGAAGGCGGGCATGACGATGACCTCCAGGTTGGCGTTGGCCGTCTCGTACACCTCCCGGGCATCCTTTTCCCGCAGGGGAGCCCGGACCCAGCAGGGCTGAGAGGAGGCATAGCCCAGGGAGTTGCGCAGCCGCACCACGGGATGGACGTGCCCCATGAGCATCAGGTCGGCCTGCATCACCTCGTCCCGTGGCCAGGCATGGCCGTGTGCGCAGCCGATTGCCTCGTCCAGCCTCTCGCCGCGGGGGTCCACCACCTGCAGTCCTCTGCCGGTCCGGAGTCCCCCGTCGTGATTACCCGCCACCAGGGTCACTTCCACCTGTCCACTCACCCGGGTCAAAAAAGCGTCCAGCTCCCTCTTTTCCTGGCGGAGGGCCCGGCGGTATTCCTGGGAGTCTGCACCGGGCGCAATCATGTGCTTGAGGTCGCCGTTTATCAGCAGCCGTCGGGCTCCCGTGTCTTCGATCAAGCCGAGAATCCGGTCGGCCAGCACCTGGGTCTGCGAGGGCAGATACGCGCCGGACAGGGAGAGGTCGTATTCGATGCCTATGTGCAGGTCGGCCACCACCAGGGTGTCCAGGGAGGCAAGGTGCAGAGCCCTCTGGTTGTACAGCGGCGTGGCGTGCATTCTCACCCCAGAAAACTGCCCACGATTGGAGCCAGGGTTACGTTCAGGAAAAAGGGTATGTAGGCTGTCCCCACCAGAAAGGAGAGGAGGGCCCCGGTTCCCCTTCCCACCCCCTCGCCCAGGGTTTCCACGCCTAGCAGACGGGATGCCGCGGAAACAATGAGCCCCCCCGGCACGGCGATGAATGCCAGGGCGGCCAGCAGGGGGATAACCTCGAAGGGAACAATAATCCACTGGTCGAGGCTTACGCCTCCTCCGTTTATCAGGGAGGCGAGGGCAGCCAGGATGCTCTTGCCGAACAGATACTCCGTTTCCCGGTCCCACAGATAGAGGGCCAGGGCCAGGGGCAGCAGGTGCAGGATGACCGCCACCCCTCGAAACCGGGTGTCGCGCTGCACTCTGGCCCCCCATTTTTTTCTGACCAAGGCGGTGACAATCCAGGTGGCAATGGCCAGGGGCCACAGCCCGATGATGCGGCGGGGGACAAACCACACTACCGACGACTGCCGGTCTGATATGAATGTGCTGTCCTGGAAGACCAGGGGACCGGTGGCCCGGACGGAGACGTGGTGGCCAATGTGGGCCGTACCCTCTCCCCGCAGCAGAGAAACGTTGGCCGGCTCCCGCTCTGCGCCGTCAACGGTCAGGACGGCATCCGTTACCCCCAGGAGGCCGTCCGGGGAAAAGGGCAGGGAGGAGAGAGGAACATCCAGGGAACCCGCCAGCGAGGGAGGGACGCGCTCACTACGCTCAAAGGCGAGAGAAAGGACATCGTCCGTGGACAGACCGAAGGTGGCAGCCGATATATCCATCCTGGCCCCCGGACTCAGGTCCACGTACACCGTATCCGACCCCTGCCATGTCTGGTTGTTTACGGTGATGGTACCTGCGTCCACCGTCAGGCGAACCGGGGTCGCGTACTGGACGGTCAGGTGACCGGAGGTGGCCAGGAGCAGGCGGGTAGCATTGGTGTGGTTGTAGACGGCCAGGGAAGAGGGAAGAGTGAGATTGAGAAGGGTGCTGCCGTTGATAACGCACCGGCCTTCGGTGACCGTGAGGTGAGCAGGGGCAAAGCGCTGCTCCCCCTGCTGGGCATCTGAAATGCGTACCTCGTCCATCCCGGAAATGGTGCAGGAGGACACGTTGTAGGCTGCCAGGGTGCCGTTGAGGAGACCGGAGATGGTCAGCCGGCCGGAAAAAAAAGTATCTGCCGTTCCCTGGTAGGACACCGTATGGAGGGGCGAGAGGTGCATGCCATGAGGAAAGGCGGCTACCATTGCCGAAAAAATGATGAAAGCCCCCACGCCGGTCACCAGTACCAGGGAGGTGGTGGAACTTTCCGATGCAGGACCTGTGGTCGTCCCGTCCCCTTCCATACGTTTCTCCAATGGTCCACGCTATAAATAGTTTCTTAAATCTCGTGGCCCCCCGCCGGCTCCACCACCCGGTGGATGCGCTCGCCGGTGGCGATGTTCACGGTGTCGATGGTCCGATGCTACCCCTCTATCTCGATGAGGTTAAAGGACTGGAAGGCGCCGGTACGCTCACAGGGGGCAGTGCCCGCCGTGGAGACCGCCGTACCGTTGAGGTTCCACACCCAGGGCACATGCTTGTGGCCGCTGAGCACCAGGGGAACCCCGTGGGCCACCAGCATCTTGAGCACGCCGCCGGCGTCCACCAGCACGTTGCGCTCCCTTCCCGTGTTGGGAATGGGGACCAGATGGTGATGCAGAAACACTATGGCCCGGGGTGAGAGGTGGTCCTCCAGCCACCGCAACTGCTCCCTTCCCACGTGCCCCTCGTCGATGTCCGGCTCGCTGCTGTCGATGCCCACAAAGGTGTAGCCGGCATGGTGCCGGGCAAAGAACCGGTCGCCGAAAAACTGCTCGAATTTTTTGTATCCCTCGTGGCGGGCGTCGTGGTTGCCGGGAACGATGAAGTAGGGTGCAGCGAGTTCCTCCAGCGCCCGGTGCACTCCCTCAAATTCGGCCACCAGACCGAAGTCGGTAACGTCGCCGGTGATGACCACCACATCCGGTTTTTCCTCGTTCACCATGGCCAGGCAGCGCTGAAAGAGGTCCCGCAGAAACATCCAGCTCTTGCTGTAATGAATGTCCGAAATATGGGCTATCTTCATGGTCACCGGCCCAGACGACCCTTGGCGTGGTCGCGCAGTTTGTACTTCTGGATTTTGCCGCTGGCGGTCATGGGGAACTCGTCGACAAAAAAGATGTGCTTGGGCGTTTTGTAGCGGGCGATGTTGTCCCGGCAGAACTGCTTGATTTCCTCCTCGCTGGAGGACTCCCCCTCCCGGAGCTGAATGAAAGCGGCCACCTCCTCGCCGTACTCGGCATGGGGAACCCCCACCACCGCCACGTCCTTGACCTGGGGGTGGGTATACAGGAACTCCTCTATTTCCCGGGGGTAGACGTTTTCGCCTCCCCGGATAATCATGTCGTCCACCCGGCCCAGAATGCGGATGTAGCCCTCCTCGTCCATCACCGCCAGGTCCTTGGAATGCAGCCAGCCGTTTTCGATGGCCTGGGCGGTCTGCTCGGGCATCTTGTAGTATCCTTTCATGATGTTGTAGCCCTTGGCAATCAGCTCGCCGGGCTGGTTGGGAGGCATCTCTTCGCCGCTCTCAGGGTCAATGATTTTGACCTCCACCGGAGGATGGGCTTTGCCCACCGTCTGCACCCTCTTTTCTATGGGGTCGTCCCGCTTGGTCTGGGTGATGACCGGCGAGGCCTCGGTCAGCCCATAACAGATGGTTATCTCGTCCGCCCCCATGTCGTTCATCACCCGCTTCATGACCTCCATGGGACAGGTGGCACCGGCCATGATGCCCGTGCGCAGAGACGAGGTGTCAAACCGCTCAAAATCGGGGTGGTCCAGTTCCCGGATGAACATGGTGGGCACGCCCTGGATGACCGTGCATCGCTCCTGCTCCACGGCCTGCAGCACCTCCCCGGCATCAAAAATACGGATGGGAACCATGGTTGCCCCGTAAATGGCACAGTTGAGGGTGGACATCACGCAGCCGAAGCAGTGGAAAAAGGGCACCGGGATGCACATGCGGTCTTTTTCGGTGAGCCCCAGATACTTGCCCACCCAGTAGGCATTGTTTACGATGTTGTAGTGGGTGAGCATAACTCCCTTGGGAAACCCGGTGGTTCCCGAGGTATACTGCATGTTGACCACGTCGTGGGGGTCCAGTGAATCCTGTATCTGACGGAGAGTCTCGTCGGTAACATCTCCACCCCCTTCCATGACCTGGGCGAAGGTGTGCATACCGGGATGGCTCTCCTCGCCCATGAACACCACGTGCTGAAGGCGAGGCAGCTTATCGGACTTCTGTCCCCGTCTGAGTTCCGGAAAAACCTGGTAGAGGGTGTCCACGTAGCTGACATCTTTGAAGCCCTCCACCAGAAACAGGGCGGTGGCATCCGACTGCTTGAGGAGGTATTCCAGCTCATGTGCCTTGTAGTAAATGTTAACGGTCACCAGCACGGCCCCTATTTTGGCCGTGGCAAACTGCAGCAGTACCCACTCCGGCACGTTGTAGGCCCAGACCGCCACGTGGTCACCTTTGTCTATGCCCAGCTTCAGCAAACCCTTGGCCAGCCGGTTCACCTGCTCCCTGAACTCCCGATACGTGTACCGGGGGCCGTCCAGAAAAACCAGGGCGTCATTGTCAGGAAACCTCCGTGCTGTCTCGTCCAGAACCTGACCGATGGTTTTCTCAATCATGGACAGTAATGGCGATGGCTTTCATAAACGTTATTATGGAGAAGAGGAGGAACTGGGAGATGGAGGTGGTAAAACCTTGGTGGCAATCGCCCCTCCCAAATATTGCCACATCACCGAATCGGTCGTACATTTAAAAAATTTTTGAATGAGCCCGATGCCTGCCCGGTGAGCTAGAGGAAAAAGAAGGAGAGGATGAGGGGCCTGAGCGAGGAGGCACCGTTGCCAATCCAGGAAAGGAGCAGGCGCAGCAGGAGATGGTGGCCGGTGGCGACATAGGGAACGGAAATGGAAAGGGGCGGCGACCAGTCGCTCTGTCTCCCGGTGCTGTCCTCGGCCATCACCCGCACCGCATAGGTTCCCTGCTCGTCCCAGGAGTGCCGGACGGAGGCCTCCTGACCGGAAGTGTAGAAGCCGGTCCATTCGTCCACCATTCCGTCACCATTCCAGTCCCAGCCGAACCGGATCTCGTCGCCGTCGAAATCGATGGTCGAGGTGGTATACGTGTAGTCTCTACCCCTCCGCACCGTGGCCGGCCCGGTGGGTTGGGCCGGGGTGTCCGGCTCGTACTGAATTTTGTTAGCATGCTTGAGCGCAGAATTGCTGCGGTCCACGTAACTGATGTGGGGATAACCGCGGCTGTCCAGGGCCAGCGAGGCATAGCCGCCCACATCGCCCTCGCTGTCCACCGTTTCCAGGTTCCACTCGTCGCCCGCTTTCCAGGCATAGTTGAGGTTCCACTGTTTCCAGGCAGCATAGCCGATGTGGATGCGGTCCTGCTTATCTATCGCAATGCCTGCCCCTGGTGGATTCCAGAAATAGTACAGGTTGGGGTCCACAACCTCTATCTCCCAGCCTCTGGCAGCGCGACGGGCATATTTCAGATACCAGGTAGTATAAGAGGTGAGATCGTAATAACACAGGTGAGGGGACTGCTGGGAATCGAGGGCGATGGCGGTGGTCCCGTATACCCGAATGTCGGTGGCCACGTCCTCTGTATCCCATGCGTTGCTCACTCTGCGGGCATACCGCAGCGCCCTATCCGTGGTGGCATAGTAGCTCACGTGCACATTTCCATTCGCATCGATTACCGTGTCCGTGTAGCTGCCCGCATCCCCGGCGGTGTCCACGGCCTCCGTGGCCCAGGCACCGTTTTCTTTGACCGCATACTTCAAATCCTGATTGGTGGCATCATAATAACTGATGTGAGGAACGCCGTCTGCATCCACGGCAAGGGAAGAATACAGGCCCGCATCCCCGGCGGTGTCCACGTTCTGGACGGACCACTCGCCGTTTTTCCAGCAGGCGTATTTGAGGTCTGCCACCCCGAAATCGTAATATGAAATGTGGATATGGTCGTCTGCATCCACGGAGATGTCGGTGTCATATCCTATTTTTCCCAGGGCCTCCACCGTTTCCAGCATCCAGGTTTCCTGCCGGCCATGCTCTATGTAAAAACTGGCGTCGTCTCCTTCAATGCAGCACCCGGTCTTGTATCCTCCGCTCGCCACATAGCTACCGCCGCTCACCTGTCTGCCTTCCGTATTGCGCTGCTCCCAGACATAGGTAAAACTTTCGCCGGGGTCGAGAAAACTGGGAAGGTCGTCAACGGAGACCGAGAATACGGGGCCCGTGTCATTGTAGATGTCCAGAAAGGGACTGCCGCCCAGCGAGATGGCACCCACATTGGAGATGACAATGGGAACCGGCTCGCCGTGAGCATACCCGGATTTGTTGGTAGAGACCTGGATAATGCCGTCCACGGGGTTTACGGCCGCATCGTTTCCCGGTTGCCCTTCATCGCCCAGGGTAGATGCGGTCAGCGCCAGCAGGGCGAGCAGAGCCGCCACACCCAAAACTTTCACTTTCATTCTCCTCACAGTACATTAACAATCGTTTAGTATATATATTTTCTGCACAGCCAGCAAAAAATGAAAAAGAAGGGAAAAGGGGGGAAGAGGGGGCTTTACGGCGTTATGGGTGTGGGCTCGGTCCAGTCGGGGCTGTAGGCTACCAGCGTGGGATCACCGAAGAAAACCTGCATGTTGGTGACCGTCATCGAAGAGCTGCCGTACATGGCCGTGGGGTCACGGGTGGTATAGTCGCGCTGGTGCAGCCACATGTAGTCAGAGAAAGCATCGCCGATGCTCTTTCCGTGAACCATCATGTCCTCCATCCAGGCGTCGTCCAGCAGGTCGGCCTGCGGGCAGAGACCCGTTGCGGCGTTACCGTACCAGAATACGGCACCGTGCTCCAGATAGATGTTGGGACCGAAGTGCGAGCCCGTGGTACAGGACATCCACAGTTCAATTGAGCTGTGCAGGTTCTCAAAGGCCTGGTCCACCCACTTGAAGTGGACAAGGTCGTACAGGTTGGGCTCCTTGGCATTGTACCAGGTGAATCCGCCCCACCGCGGGTCCTTGGTCTGGGCATCGTCGTACATGTAGCCACGCCAGGCATCCCACCACTCAAAGTCTTTCAGATGCTCGTACCGGGGTTCGACGTAGGGGAATTGCTCAGATATGATGTGGTACTGATAGGAGATACCGGAGCCGCCGGTGCCGTGGCCGGAATAGTAGCCTACCGACACGCCGTCATTGTACCGCTTCAGGTAACCGTCCCAGATACAGTGGCCCTCGAAAAAGCGGCCGTGGGAGCTGTAGGATTCCTTGATCTTCTGCGACGACCTCACCGCAGTGGATTTGCCGTCGTTGGTGGTCCAGGTTCTACCGTCGGGGAAGTTCATCAGCTGGGAGGTGGTCACGTCGCGGCCCGGATTGGCATAGATTATCGCCGGGTAGAGAACTGTTCTGGAGATGTGGGCGGTCTGCATGGCCGGGGTGTCAAACATCATCATGCCGGTAAAGGAGTTGTTGCCGGTCATAATGCGGCAGATGGTATGGCGGATGTCGGTCTCCCGGTCGCCCACAAACATGTATGCTTCCTTGCCTTCCAGGTCGAGCCCGTAGCTGTCAACCCATTCGCGTATGATGTCAACGGCGCCGCCGTACCAGCGATTGTGCTGGTCGAAGCCCGGGTCGGGGATGTTGCCCTGCAGGGCGCCCTGGAGGAACTCCATCCAGTCGAAGGGCTTGCTCATCTTGTGGGCATAGCCCTGGGCGCGGATTCCGTGATACCAGCCACCAGCATAGGTTTGGTAGACATACGCTATGTCGTTCAGACTGTAAGCCTCCGGAATTTCGCCGAAGTTCAGCACCGGGCTGCCGTGATAGGCAGCAATCATGCCCGAGGGAGCGAAGTCCCCGTTGAGGGTGCCCGCTGAAATCACGGTAATGTAGTTCTCAGAGTGCTGGCTCTCCTTGATAGCGTTGATTACCTCCTGCATGGTGGTGTATTCCTCGGTGGCGCTGACGCTGGCCGAGCTCACGCCGTCCAGGTTCACAAAGATGAGGTTGGATGCTCCCAGCGTGGACAGGGCCTCGCTGGTGGCTGCCGGTACCTCGTCCTTGGTCACGTACAGAAGCGGAGCGTGGTTGAGCGAGGCGATGACGGCGGCGTTGGCTGCCGACATCTGGGCGTTGATGCGGTCGGGGTTGTGCTCGCGGATGTTGGCGGTGATATGATAGGGAATGGAATCACTGCTCTTCTCCTCTTTGAACGGATAGTGCGGGGCCACGATGACCGTCCACTTGCCGGTCATGGGGTATTCCAGGGACACGGTGTGCTCGGTGGTGTAATCCGGTTCCCAGTACCGCCAGTCCTCGAAGCCGCGGTGGTGGTCACCATTCCAGTAGTGAATGGGCTCGATGTTCTCATAGGTGGGGTCGCCCCAGTGGGGCACGTCGGGTCTGCGGATGTTGCCCTTGGGGTCCACCAGGAACACTTCCAGGTAGCTGGGCTGTTCAGTGGTCACCGTCACCTCGATGCTGCAGTCGGTGGTGTCCACCGGTATCTTGTACCGGTCGCCGCTGTACTTGGTCACCTCCAGGGTCCAGTCGCCACTGCTGCTGGCAGCATACGGGAACCACATGCCGGGGATGGAAATCGGGAAATATATGTTGGTGTTGTCGCCCGGCCCATCGTAGGGATGCGGCCAGTCTTCCTCAGTGCCCACTTCGTAACGGGGGGTAATGATACCCAGTGCCGGCGAGATGGGTCCTGCTCGCAACGTCATCACGGCCCACTTGGGGCCGATGAACATGGGCAGTGCCGCTTTTCCGCCGACGTCCTTGAGCTTGTCACTCCCCGCCGGGACACGGGTAACATCGGTCTGGACGTTGAGCGTGGCATCCTGGTCTATCACGGTATTGTAGGTGTCCTCGAAGGTGCTCCCGTCCACGGCCAGCACCGCAGTGTTAGAGGTCGTCCACTTGGTGGTGGCAATGTCCGCGGCCACCGCAACGGGGTCGCTGCCGATGTGATACTCCTCGGCCGTCATCCCGTGGCGGGACAGGTATTCATTCCAGTCGTCCAGCAGGTACTGGGTGGTATCGTCCACGGTGCCAAACCAGTGGGTGAGCTCATCGACGCCCTGGTAGACAATGGGCGAAACATACCGCTTGCCGCCCTCTATGTAGTTGGCGGCGGGCACGGCTGCCAGGTAGCCGAACTCGTCGGTGCTGCTGTCCGGGTCGTCCTCCACGATGAAGGTCTGGGCTATGGGCGTAATGTCCGGCTGCGGAATGGGGCCCGGCGGGTTCTGGACGGAAACGCCGACCTGCAACTCAAAGGAGTAGGGACCGGAGCCGTACAGGAAGTAGTTGTCCGGCCACTTCGATTCGTCCCAGCCCGGCCAGATGTCAATCTTGAACTTCCAGGTACCGGTGGCATCCGCCGGATACTCCAGGGTGTCATCACCGTAGTACATGGCCCTGTGGACCAGCTCTCCGCTGGGGTTGTACAGATGTACGTCGAAGTCGGACTTCTCGCCCAGAACTTTCAGGGAAATGCGGATACCCTGACCGCTGCTGGCGCTGAAGCTGTACCAGTCCTCCCAGTCGTTGACATCCAGGTAGCCCTCGTACGCACCGGGCGAAATGTACATGGCGCTGGCCATGGTGTTGCCAGCGTCCCTACCGCTCCCGGCATCGTTCTGCCCCTGCAGGGTCACGTCAACGGTGTAATGGCCGGCGGCCGCATCATCGGCCGTGTAGATGTGCAGGAAGTAGCGGCCAGTTGAGGGGACCGTATACTGGATGGTCTCGGCGGTGGTACCGGTGTTGGCAGACGAGGCGATGGTGGTTGCCGTGCCGTCCACCAGTTCGATGTCGAAGTTGGACTCCGGGGTGACCCTGATATTGATGGTCTGCCCCTGGAGAGCGGTGAAGTAGTACCAGTCGTCTTTGTCGCCGCTGGGATCCAGATGGCCCCGGGTACCTCGTCCCGGAGCCCGGTCTCGGACCTCTCCGGGATATAGCGGCAGTGACTTGAGGATGTTGTTGCCGGCGTCGGTATTGTAGTTCACGTCACCTTGGCCTTCCTGGAGATTGGCAACTGCCGGGTCATCGATGGGCTCCTCTCGTACCGATTGGTCTAAAATGTAGGGTGGGTCATTACTTTGGTCTTCTGGCGTAAGGTCTATGGTGCTTTTCTCATTCGGCGAGGAATGCGTAGTGTTATCGGTCCCGGTGGGCAGTACTGCCACCGTTCCCATGACCATTAACAATGCTACTAACATTCCAATCGCCGCTTTGGCTTTGTATTTCTTCATTTTGTGCCTCCAATTAAGCAATATAATGGAAATATTTAAAATTAACTGAGCATGAACAGAAAGAAAATATGCCCGTCCCCCGCAAAATTTAAATACAAATTTAGGCTTCCCTAAAACATGTCCTCTCCTGTCCCCCTCTCCCACCTCGCCCCCGGAAGCAAGGGCATAGTAGCAGCCATAGAGGGCGGAGGCGGCTTCACGGCCAACCTTCGGGCCCGCGGAATCCGGGAAGGAAAAAACATCGAGGTGGTAACCGCCCATCCCCTGCGCGGCCCCCTAGTAGTGAGAATAGACGGTCGGGAGACCACCATCGGGCGGGGGATGGCCCACAAAATCATGGTCCAGGCAAGAAACGTTTAAGTAAGAATTATCTCATACACCCCCATGCACGAGAAGTTGTTTACTCCTGGACCCACGGAGGTCCGAGAAGAGAATTTGCAGGCCATGGCCACCCCGCAGATTCACCACCGCTCCAAAGCGTTTTCCGACCTCTACGCACACATACAAACCAGATTGCAGCAACTCCTCTACACCCAGAATCCAGTGCTCCTGTACACATCGTCATCCACCGGCGCCATGGAATCCGCGGTAGTCAACGGAGTCAAGAAAAAGTGCCTTAACCTGGTCAACGGTGCCTTTTCCAAGAGATGGCACCAGATAACCAAAGCCCACAACATCCCCTGCGACGCCCTCGCCCTGGACTGGAACCGGGCCATAAAGCCGGACATGGTGAAGGAAAAGCTGGACTCTGGGGAATACGACGCCGTCACCGTGGTCCTCAACGAGACGTCCACCGGCATGATGAACCCGGTGCAGGAGATAGCCGAGGTGGTACAGGGCTATCCTGACGTGCTGCTGTTCGTGGACGCCGTATCCGGCATGAGCGGAGTCAAAATCGAGGTGGACAACTGGGGCCTGGACATGTGCCTGGCCGGCGTGCAGAAGTGCTTTGCTCTGCCCTCGGGCATCGCCGTGGCCTCGGTAAGCCAGCGCCTGCTCCAGCGGGCAGAGGAGTTGAACCGGGGCTACTACTTCAACATACCCCTGATGTACAAGTACCACCAGAAAAACCAGACCCGGGTGACCCCGGCCATATCCCAGATGTTTGCCCTCAAAAACCAGATGGACTACATCATTGACCAGGAAGGCCTGGACAACCGGTTTGCCCGGCACGACCGCCTGGCAGGCATAGTCCAGAAATGGGCCAAAAAACACTTTGACATCTACCCGGAGGAGGGCTACTGGTCCAAGACCCTGACCTGCGTGAAAAACACCCGGGGAATATCCGTGGCCGATTTAAACAAGGAGTTGGCCAACCACCACCTGCGCATCTCCAACGGCTACGGAGACCTGAAGGAGCAGACCTTCCGCATAGCCCACATGGGAGACCTCCAGGTGAACGACATCTACGGCCTCCTCTCCACCATTGAGGACATCCTGGACCTGTGATGCAGGAAGAAAAGGCTGCCCTCCGCCGCCAGCTCCTGGAGCGGCGCAATAACCTATCCACCCTGGACATTCTGGAGAAGAGCAACCAAATTATAGCCCGGCTGATGACCGTACCCTCTTTTTCCGCCGCCCGTACCGTACTCGCCTACATCTCCCACGGCACCGAGGTCAACACCCACGGCCTGATTCGCTCTCTGCTCAGCCAGACATCCCGGGAGGTGCTGGTTCCGGTGGTGGCCGACCGGCAGAGGCATACCCTTCTGCTCTCCTCCCTGCACCAGTGGCAGGAGCTGTCCACCGGCGCCTACGGCATTCTGGAACCCACAGAGGTACGGGAGCGCCCGGCGGAATCGGTCGAGGTGTGCCTGGTACCGGGCATCGGTTTCGACGTCCGGGGCAACCGCATCGGGTACGGCGGGGGATATTTCGACCGGCTTCTGCGGAGTATCAGGGGAACCACCATCGGTCTGGCCTACGATTTCCAGGTGCTGGACGAGGTACCCAACCAGGAGCACGACGTGCCGGTGGACGCGGTGGTGACCGAGAAGCGCCTCCTGTATAGGGATACCCTTCGATAATTGTACCACATTTTTTATATGCGGACATAAAATACACAGATAAACAAAACTTAAATAAAACCGTGCGATATGACAAGAAGTTCGAGGTCGAAACCATGATAAAAAACACGCTGGTAAAACTGGGTACATTGATTCTGGTAGCAGGTCTTCTGATACCGGTGGCAGCAGTGAACGGCGACGACACCCGGCCGGGGGCAGCAGAGAACATGGCCGCCAACGGGGTGGCCGTGGACAGCCAGGGCAACGTGATTGTCACCGGCCAGGTATACGAGGGCGGCAAGTGGATAATCCAGACGGAAAAGTACGCGGCCAGCGACGGTCACCTCATGTGGAGCAAAAAGTTTTCCGAGTACAACTACAACATCGGCAAGGACGTGGTGGTGGACAGCAACGACAACGTCATCGTGGTGGGCTCAGCCAACACCAGCGCATTTAATGGTTTTGATTACATCCTGGTAAAATACTCCAAAGATGGGAGTAAACTCTGGCACAAAACATATCATAATAAGTTTTACGACACACCCTGGAGGGCAGCGGTGGACAGTGCCAACAACATCTTGGTCACCGGCATGTCCTTCAAAATAGATTTTCAAACCGGGTTTTCCGGCGACTACTGGACGCTCAAGTGCGACTCCAGCGGCAGCCTGCTCAAGCAAGCCACGCTTGACCTGAGCAACGCCGACCTGGGATTCGGCATCGCCATCGACAGCAACAACGACGTCATCGTCACCGGCTCCACCAACTACAACGACCAGCTGGCCTACTGCACGCTGAAATACGACAGCAATCTAAACAAGATATGGGGACCGAAATACTACGCCAACAGCGGCGAAAACAACAGTGCAGCAGGCGTGGCCGTGGACTCCGGCAACAACATCTACGTCATAGGGGGGTCGGAAACCGACCAGGATAAAGACTATCTGATGGTCAAATACGACAGCAACGGCAACTACAAAACAGCCATTTACCGGCCGTTTACCAAACAGGTTGGCGGAGATGTGCGCGACTGTTCCGATGACGCACTGGGCATTGCCATCGACAGTCAGAACAACGTGGTGGTCACCGGAACGTCCTGCGAGAACTTCTGCACCATCAAATACAATTCCCAACTGAATGAGGTAACCGGCTGGCCGAAGCGAGAAAACTTCACGGGTAGAGCCATGGACGTGGCGGTGGACAAAAACAACAACGTGATAGTCACCGGCTACAATTCGGCTGACGCCTCTCGCTACTACACCATAAAATACAGCCCCACCGGCCAGGTCATCTGGACGGGGGGCGGGGGGGCAGCCCCTCCGGAGCCGCCGGAGGCAGACTTCACCTTTACCCCCCAGAATCCCACCCGCGCCGACTTCGTCCGGTTCAATGACCGGTCCACGGGGAGCGTCGCCACCCGCCAGTGGAATTTCGGTGACGGCTCGTCATCCACGGACACCAACCCCGTGCACCAGTTCCAGGGGATAGGCACCTACACGGTTACCCTGACCGTGACCGGCTCGGCGGGGACCGACTCCGTCACCAAAACGGTAACCGTGTCCAACGCCCCTCCCGCTGCATCCTTCACCTACAGCCCGCCCAATCCACAGGTGGGAGAGACCATCTCCTTTGACGGCTCAGGATCCAGCGACCCCGACGGCAGCATCGCCTCCTATTCCTGGAATTTCGGGGACGAGGGGAGTACCAGCGGCAGGACGGCGCAGCACAGTTATGCCGCCGAGGGCACCTACACGGTTACCCTGACCGTGACCGACAACGACGGGGACGCCGCCACCGCCACCAAAATCGTGACTGTCAACGCCGAGGGAGCCAATGAGCCGCCGGTGCCCCAGTTCAGCTTCACGCCGGCCAATCCCCAGCCGGGGCAACAGGTGTCCTTTGATGCCTCTGCCTCCTACGACCCGGACGGCATCATCGAACTCTACCAGTGGGACTGGGAGAGCGACGGCATCTACCACAGCACCGACGAATCCGTCAATCCCTTGGCCACCCACACCTGGCCCCAGCCCGGCTCCTACAACGTGACGCTCAAGGTGACCGACAACAACGGCAGCAGCAACACCTATACCCTCACCG
>OMKS01000849.1_pt1 | contig 28432 bp, 17 predicted proteins | sample 1674721 | NCBI WGS metagenome assembly OMKS01 (sample SAMN06264996, study PRJEB25208) | sediment metagenome | isolation source: hot spring sediment | place: USA: California | collected 2014-09-02 | reverse complement strand
CTTTATATTTACTCGAACATTGTTAAATGAAATGGAGGAGCATATGACGATGAGATTGATTTCTACCATTATTGTAATGGGGTTAGTGACAACATTTACGCTTGCAGTTTCGAGCACGGACAGCATACCGCCGTATCAATATGATGCCGGCGTTCGAGCGAGGCTTTCCGGCGACCCGATTTTCGGCCAATGCGACCTTCGCAAAACCGGCGAACTTACAAGCCCGATAATCACGCAGAAGCTATACTACTCTACCGATGGCCAAAACAGCTGGTCGAGCGTCGATGCAATCAACATTGGCGGCGACAGATACACTGCGCAGACCGGCCCCATCGCCGGCGACGCGCACTGGCGCTTCTATTTCGAGGGCGAAGAGACTTGGGGGGGGCAAACGCCTGTCTATAGCGGCTCATCGACCTGTCGCCTGCCCATGAACTACTATGTAATGTGGGACGACACACCGGGGCTGGACTCGGTCGCTTATGGCGCAGGAGATTGGCTGGACATTCGCAAAGCCGGTTTTGCAATTTCGGGCAACCGCTTCTACGGCATGATGATAAAGGCCAATGACGATTGGCGTTTAACGGACGGTAGTTACTTCTGGTTTGCTGACCTTCACGAAGACAACTACGGTTATCTATTTTCGATAAATAACCCCGGCCAACCCTCTGGTAGCGTTTTCTATGCGATTGCCTATTGTAGAGAGGCATCTCCCCCAATTGGCCCTGCCGAGTTTGCGCCGGGCATTCTTAAGGTTGTCAATGAAGAAGAGGTTTCAGTGGTGGGCGATGCTGAAATAATCACCGTAGCCGAAACAATGTTCGTCTCTTGCCTAATTTCCGACCTCACCGGCGAACCCGATTTCGGCCCGTTCCCCAATGATAAACGATATTTGAATGTCTCCGCACAGACTATGCACTTGCACGCATGGGGAACTGTGTTCAGCTTCAATACCCATTTCTACATGACCGACGAGATGAAGAACGGCCACGCTTATTACAATCACCCAATCGCCGAGTGGCGCTCGTTCCCCTCGGCTCCGAACACGCCGCCGTTTCTCTCTGCGCCATACGCTAATTATAACTCCACGCTGGATGTCACCGAGGTGGGCGTAGTGTATCAAGACGCCGATGAGAACCCGCCGGAATTTGTTCGACTGAACATCGAAGCGCGCGCAACTTATGAACTCTCGAAAGCGGAAATCGTCGGAACTTACGGGTGGATAGATGGTGTCCTCTACACCGCAACGATTCCCGGAAACCATGGCTTTGGAGCAACGTTCACTTTTGAGGCAGGCGATGGAGTCGATGAATTTATCCTGCCCGCCGGCGCGCTATATATTGAGGAGTTCGCACTGCCGAAGCTCAATGAGCTTGTGTCAGTCAGTCCCAATCCGTTCAACTCAGCCTGTAAAATCGATGCGCCCGACGGCGCACGAATCGAGATATTCGATATTCGCGGCGCGTTCGTCGATGGCTTCCAAATTCATTCAGGCCAAGGCTATGCAATATGGCAACCCACCGCGGACGTTGCGACCGGCGTGTATTACGTCAAGGCGTCGCTTGCCGGCGAGACCGTGACGAAGCGATTAGTGTTCATGAAATAATTCGTTTGCTTCAGACGACAAATGAGGGCGGCTTATGGCCGCCCTTTTTTATACATATTGAGAGGATAGCATGGCTATTTACCCCTCACTCGGACAACTTCCAGCATGTTGACAATTCCCGATTTATGAGTATTATATATAATTCTATAATTTGAAATCTCGTTAAAGGGAGAGAAATGGAAAAACCTTTCTACATAACGACGCCGATATACTACGTGAACGACGACCCGCATCTCGGGCACGCATATACGACAGTGCTGGCAGACACCATCGCGCGCTACCGGCGCATTGCAGGTGAGGAGGTCTTCTTCCTCACCGGAACAGATGAGCACGGCCAGAAAATTGCCGAGGCCGCGGCGGCTCGCGGGATGTCCCCGAAACAACACTGCGACCTATATGTCAAGAATTTCAAGAACTTCTGGCGCGAGCTGGATATTCAATACGACCACTTCATCCGCACCACGGACAGAGAGCACAAGAACGCCATCCAGAAAGCACTTATGCGCCTCTGGGAGCTTGGCGAAATTTATCAGGACGAGTATTCGGGATGGTATTGCACGCCTTGCGAGCGCTTCTGGACAGAGAAGGATGTCGAGGATGGATTGTGCCCGGATTGCAAGCGGCCAGTCAAGGAGCTTTCCGAGAAGAACTACTTCTTCCGCATGAGCAAACACCAAGACTGGCTCATCGAGCACATCGAGAAGAATCCACATTTTATTCGGCCGGAGTCTCGTAGAAACGAAATTCTCGGCTTCTTGCGGCAACCATTGAACGACCTTTGCATCTCGCGCCCGAAAGACCGCCTCTCGTGGGGCATCGAGCTTCCGTTCGACAAGGATTTCGTGTGCTATGTATGGTTCGATGCGCTGATGAACTACGTGACGGCGATAGGTTGGCCGGAGCGCAAGCCTAATTTCGAATATCACTGGCCGGCGGATGTCCACCTCATGGCAAAGGACATTATCACCACGCACGCGGTGTATTGGCCTACTATGCTCCACGCCCTGGGAATCGAGCCTCCCCGCACGGTTTTCAGCCATGGCTGGTGGATGGTCGAGGAGGTCAAGATGGGCAAGTCGATGGGCAACGCCGTCCCAATTCCCAAGCTCTTAAAGCTTATCGGGCGCGATGCCCTGCGCTACTTCCTCATACGCGACAGTGTGATTAGTAGCGATTCGCAGTTCACGTTTGAGGGGCTTATTCGCCGAATTAACACTGACTTAGCCAACGACCTCGGCAATCTTACGAGCAGGGTGCTCGGCCTCATCCATCAAAATTTCGACGGCGTCGTTCCGGTGCCGGGGAAAGCGACAGAGGACGAAATCGCATTGAAAAATACGGCGATAGCCGCGGCGGAAACTCTTCGTGACGAGGTCATGGACTTCCGCCTTTCGCGCGGGCTGGAGGCAGTGAACGGCCTTGTCTCCGAGACTAATCGTTACCTCGAAAACACCGCGCCGTGGAACCTCGCCAAGCAGGGCGACTGGGAACGCCTCGAAACGGTGCTATACAACGCCGCCGAGGCTCTCCGCGTGGCCTCAATACTGCTCTGGCCGGTCATGCCGGATGCCTGTGACGAAATCCGCAAGCGCCTCGGCATCGAAAAGCAGAAGATACTCCTCGAAAACGCGATGGAGTGGGGGCTGTTGAAATCGAACAGGGACACCTATGTCGGCTTGCCCCTGTTCCCGCGCATCGATGAGGAGGCCATGATGAAGGATTTGCGGGAAGAGGAGCACCCTCTGCCCTCGACCGAGACGGCTGAGGGCCTTATCGACATCGGCCATTTCGCCAAGATACAACTTGCTTTGGGCAAAGTAATTGAATGCGAGAATATGCCTAAAGCGGACAGACTGCTCATTCTGAAAGTCGATTTAGGCACGGAAATTCGCCAAATAATTGCAGGAATTGCTCCTTGGTATATGCCGGAGGAGCTAATTGGCAAGACAATTGTAATAGTTTTGAACCTCGAACCGGTGAAGATTCGAGGTTATGAGTCGCGAGGAATGCTTCTCGCCGCGGGCACGGGAGATGTCGTCAAAGTCCTCACTGTGGACGGCGAACTTCCCCCCGGAACGGCAATAAAGTAGTGACGATGTTTCTCCCCGTCGGTTGAAGATATTAACAAAGACGACGGACGGCATAATTGTCATATCGAGAAGCAAAGCAACGAGAAATCTTTCTCTAAGATGGCGAGGAGACTTCTCCCCTTCGTGTCGAAATGACAGGCATGACGGGTCGAAATTCAGATTATTTCAACATCACGAATAAGGAGAAATCGATGAGCAATTCTACCGCCGAAGCACTCCTCGCCAAAATCGAGGACGCCAGCGCGCGAATTTGCGTCATAGGCATGGGCTATGTAGGCCTTCCGCTCGCGGTAGAGGCGTGCAATGTGGGCTTTCATGTCGATGGCTACGATGTTTCACAAAAAAAGGTCGATATACTCAACGCCGGCGGCTCGGACGTGGATGATATTCCCGCGGAGACTGTCGCGAGGCTCGTAGGTAGCGGCCTTCTCAAGAACACAACCGACCCGGCAATCATGGCCGAAGCGGACATCATACTCATCTGCGTGCCCACACCGCTCAACAAGACCAAAGACCCCGATGTGTCATACATCCTCGATGCCACCGAGAAAATCAAGACCTTCATCAAACCCGGAACTATCGTGGTGCTCGAGTCAACCACATATCCGGGGACGACCGAGGAGCTTATTCTCCCGATGATCGAAGAGGCCGGCCAGAAAATCGGCGAGGACTTCTTCCTCGCGTTCTCGCCCGAGAGGGTCGATCCGGGGAATCCGATTTACCAGACGCACAACACGCCCAAGGTCGTCGGCGGCGTCACGCCCGACTGCACGAAAATAGCTGTCGCGTTCTATGAAAAGACTATCGAGACGGCCGTGCCGGTGTCATCGACCAAGGCCGCAGAGATGGTGAAGCTTCTCGAAAACACCTTCCGCTCGGTGAATATCGGCCTCGTGAACGAGCTGGCGCTCATGTGCGACCGCCTCGGCGTCGATGTTTGGGAGATTATCAACGCGGCGGCGACGAAGCCGTTCGGGTTCATGCCGTTCTACCCCGGCCCGGGGCTTGGCGGCCACTGCATCCCAATCGATCCGCATTATCTCTCGTGGAAGCTCAAGAGCCTCAACTATTACGCCCGCTTCATCGAGCTGGCTGGCGAGATAAACGGCAACATGCCCGCGTATGTCGTATCGCAAGTCGCGGAACTGCTCAACGAGTTCGGCAAACCCGTCAAGGGGAGCAAGATTCTCCTTCTGGGAATGTCATACAAGGCGGATATCTCCGACGTCCGCGAATCGCCCTCGCTGGATCTTCTCGAAATTCTCGAGTCGAAAGGCGCGGAAGTCTTGTTCAACGACCCTCTGGTGCCGAGCATTCAGTGGAAAAACGGCGAGCTTATGTCCGCCGAGCTTACCGACGAACTGCTCGAATCCGTCGATTTGGTGCTCATCTCCACGAACCACAAGACATACGACTGGAAGCGCATCGTCGAGAAAGCGCAACTCATCTTCGACGGCAGAAACGCCCTCAAAGGCTTCGAAGAGCACTCGAACAAGATTTACAAACTCGGCAGTGGAAGGCTCTTCACGGCCGGCGGCTCACATCTGAAGTAGCAATATGTTAGACATCCCTCGAGAACATTGCGGAATTGTCGGCATGATAGGCGTGCCGGACTCGGCTCTCAAAACATACATGGGGCTTTACGCCCTCCAGCATCGCGGGCAAGAGTCTGCGGGGATTGTCGTCTCGGACGGCATCGAGCTTATAGAGCGCAAGGGCTTGGGGCTTGTGAGCGAGGTCTTCGGAACGCCCACTTCGCTCAAAGACATGCCCGGCGAATCTGCTATCGGCCATGTCCTATACTCGACTACTGGTAGCACGAGTATCGCCAACTCCCAACCGTTCACGATAAACTACAAGCGCGGCACTATCGCCGGCGCGCACAACGGCAATCTCGTCAACGCGATAGAGCTTCGCGAGCGCATGGAGGGCGAAGGCTCGATTTTCCGCACATCGACGGATACGGAGGTCGTCCTGCACCTTCTGGCCAGAAGCCCTTGCCTGACCACGCCCGAAGGCATCGCCGATGCGCTATCTCAAGTTCGCGGGGCGTTTTGCTTCGTATTTCTCACGCCGGAGCTTCTGGTCGCCGTCCGCGACCCCGCAGGCGTTCGGCCTTTAGGAATCACCCACACCGAAGACGGCGGCACGGTCATCGCCAGCGAATCATGCGCCTTCGACTTATTGAGCCTGCCATCCGGAAGGTCGCTTCTGCCCGGCGAGATGATTATCGCCGACCGCTCGGGGAATGTCGAATCGATATTCCCGTTTAAGTCCGCCGAGCCTGCGCCTTGCATCTTCGAGTTTATCTACTTCTCGCGCCCTGACAGCCGGATTTTCGACACCAATGTAGATAAGATTCGGCGGCGCATGGGGCGCGTTCTGGCGATGGAGCACCCCGCAGATGCCGATATAGTTATCAGCGTTCCGGACAGCTCGAACACCGCCGCCCTCGGATATGCCAACGAAAGCGGCCTGCCGTTCGAGTTCGGCCTAATTAGAAATCATTATATCGGACGGACCTTCATCCAGCCGAGGCAGGCAATACGCGACTTCGGCGCGAGAATTAAGTATAACCCCGTGCGTGGGGTTTTGAACGGAAAGCGCGTCGTCGTCGTCGATGACTCCATAGTTCGCGGAACGACATCGAAAGCTCTGGTCTCTATGATCCGCGAGGCCGGCGCGAGCGAGGTTCACCTGCGAATTGCCAGCCCGCCAATCGAATATCCATGCCATTACGGCATCGACACGCCTACGCGAGAGCAACTGATTGCCAGCCGGAAGTCCGTCGATGAGATGGCGCGTTTCATCGGCGCGGACTCGCTGAGGCACCTCTCGCTTGAGGGCATGCTCTCCGTCGAGGGATTGCCGGATATGTCATACTGCACGGCCTGCTTCGACGGAAGTTACCCCATCGAAATCAGCGACGAGGCGGACAAAGAGAAAATGAATCACTGCAATAGAAATCATGCGAAAACAGCGATGCCGGAGGGGCATGCACAATCAGGAGGTAAATAATGAAATATCTATATTTTTTCGGGCCACAGGGCACGGAAGGCGATGCCGGAATGAAAGAAGTTCTTGGCGGCAAGGGCGCAAATTTGGCCGAGATGTCCAAACTCGGCCTGCCGGTTCCGCCGGGATTCACAATCGCGACAACTATTTGCGATTACTACTATAATCACGACAACTCCTACCCCGACGGCCTCTGGGACGATGTCCACGAGTATCTCGAAAAGCTCGAAAAGGCCATGGGCAAGAAGTTCGGCGACCCAGAGAATCCGCTTCTTCTGTCGGTGCGCTCCGGCGCGGCTGTCTCGATGCCCGGAATGATGGACACCGTCCTCAACCTCGGCCTCACGCCGGAGATAGTTGCCGGCCTCGCGGAGAAATCAGGCAACCGGCGCTTCGCATGGGATGCATATAGGCGCTTCGTCAACATGTTCGGCGATGTCGTCGCGGGCGTCCCGCACGAGAAGTTCGAGGAGGCCATTCAGGCGAAGAAGGATGAGCGGGGCGTCGAGCTGGACATGGATCTCACCGCCGACGACCTCGAGGACCTCGTAGGGAAATATCTCGCGATTTACAAAGAACACACAGGCGAGGATTTCCCCACCGACCCGTTCGAGCAACTCAAACGCTCGATTTCAGCGGTCGTCAAGAGCTGGAACACACAGCGCGCGGTCAAATACCGCGAGATTAACAACATCAAAGACCTCATGGGAACTGCTGTCAATGTGCAGGCTATGGTGTTCGGCAACATGGGCGATAACTGCGCCACCGGCGTGGCATTCACGCGCAATCCCGCAACCGGCGAGAACAAATTCTACGGCGAATATCTTATGAACGCACAGGGCGAGGACGTTGTCGCGGGAATCCGCACTCCGAACCCGATTAGCGAGCTTAAAGACGCCATGCCCCAGCAATACGCCGAACTCATCGAAATCCGCGAGAAGCTCGAAAAACGATACCGCGACATGCAAGATGTCGAGTTCACAATCGAAAGCGGCAAGCTGTGGATGCTCCAGACAAGAACCGGCAAGCGCACAATCTTTGCGGCGCTTCGCATAGCCGTCGAGATGGTGGAGGAAGGCCTTATCAACAAAGAAGAGGCCATCATGCGCGTCTCCGCCGACCAGCTTAACCAGCTCTTCGCGCCAATTCTCGACCCAAATGACCAAAAACACGCCCGCGACAACGACGATGTCGTCGGGCACGGGCTTCCGGCATCTCCCGGCGGCGCCACCGGAAGGATTATCTTCAACGCCGACAGGGCCGAGGAGGTCGTCGAGAGGGTGAGAGCCGAGGCCGAGAAGATGACCAAGCACCAGCGCATCCGCTTCTTCGAGGATCAGGGCACGGTCATCCTCACGAGAATCGAGACTACGCCCGAGGACATCGGCGGCATGGCCATCGCGAAGGGCATTCTCACATCGCGCGGCGGAATGACGTCGCACGCGGCGGTTGTCGCCCGTGGGATGGGCGTGCCGTGCGTTGCCGGCGCGGGCGAACTGGTAATCGACTACAAAAATAAAACGCTCAAAGTTGCCGGAAAGACATTCAAAGAGGGCGATTTCGTCTCCATCGACGGTTTCACCGGCGAAGTTTACGGCAGGCCCATCGAGATCAAGCCCTCGGAGATTCTGCAAGTCCTTAACGGCGCGCTCAAGCCCGAGGATTCACTGCTTTATCGCCAATACGAGGAGTTCATGGGTTGGGCGGACGAGATTCGCAGGCTCGGAATCCGCACCAACGCCGACACGCCCAAAGACACAGCCGTCGCCGTTAAATTCGGGGCGCAGGGCATCGGCCTCACGCGCACGGAGCACATGTTCTTCGAGGGCGACCGCATCGTCGCTTTCCGCGAGATGATAATGGCCGACGACCTCGAGGGCAGAGAAAAAGCGCTCGCCAAAATCCTCCCGATGCAACGCGAGGATTTCGAGGGTATCTTCCGCGCCCTTGAGGGCAGGCCTGCGACAATCCGCGCGCTCGACCCGCCGCTTCACGAGTTCCTCCCCCACGATGAGGAGGGGCAGAAGCAGGTCGCCAACGAAATCGGCGTCTCGCCCGAGGATGTCAAGGCCAAAGTCGAGAGCCTTCACGAATCCAACCCGATGCTCGGCCATCGCGGTTGTCGGCTGGGCATTATTTATCCGGAAATCACCGCGATGCAGGCGCGCGCGATTATGGAGGCCTCCGTCAATGTCCTCAAAGAGGGCATAGAAGTGCACCCAGAAATAATGATACCGCTCGTAGGCGAGGTCAAGGAGCTAGAACTTCAGAAGGATGTAGTCGTCAATGTCGCTGAGGAGGTGCTTGCAAGCGCTGGTTTATCCAAGAAGGACATCCCATATCTCGTCGGCACAATGATTGAAATTCCCCGCGCGGTAGTGACCGCCGACGAAATCGCCGAGGTGGCGGAGTTCTTCAGCTTCGGCACTAACGACCTTACGCAAATGGGTTGCGGCTTCTCCCGCGACGACGCAGGCAAGTTCCTCCCGGACTATGTCAAAATGGGAATTTACGAGAAAGACCCGTTCCAGAGCCTCGACCAGCGCGGCGTTGGCAAACTCGTCGCGATGGGCGTCGAACTCGGCAGAAAGGCGCGCCCCGACCTCAAAATCGGCATCTGTGGCGAGCACGGCGGCGACCCCGATTCGATAGATTTTTGCCACCGAGTGGGGCTGGACTATGTCAGCTGTAGCCCTTATCGCGTGCCCGTGGCGAGGCTGTCTGCGGCGCAGGCAGTATTGAGAAATTCATAGGCGAATTGCTATTCGCCCAAGTTTCAACTCGTCTTTTGACGAGAATGAAGGACGAGGAGAAATCTCCGAACTATCCGCGAGATTTCTCGCTTTGCTCGAAATGACAGGGATTATTATTGATAGTGCTCTTAATAATCTCGGCTATTAAACACATTTAGGAAGGATAATGATGGCAACGAAAACAAGTTCTGACGACCGCGAAAAGCTCCTCATCGAGCTTACCGACGCATTCGGGCCGAGCGGTTTCGAGGAAGAAGTCGGACAAATTGTCGAGAAGCACCTCGGCGGGTTCTGCGAGATTATGCGCGACGGCCTCGGAAGCACAGTAGGCAAGAAGGTCGGCGCGGCGAAATCCCCCTCCATCCTCATCGCCGGCCACATGGACGAGGTCGGCTTCATGGTGTCGGGCATCACCAAGAGCGGCTATATCAAAGTCAACCCGCTTGGCGGATGGTGGCCGCATGTTCTCCCCAGCCAGCGCGTCGTGATTCGCACCAGAAGCGGCAAGCTCGTTCACGGAATCATAGGCTCCAAAGCCCCGCATTCCCTGAAAGCCGAAGAGCGCAACAAGGTCATGGACCTCGACGATTTATACATCGATATCGGCGCATCCGAAGACAACGAAGCCGCCAAGAAGTTCGGCGTCAAGGTCGGCGATCCAATCGTTCCGTATGCCCAATTCGAGAAGCTCGGGCCGGACGGCAAGTTCCTCATGGCCAAGGCATGGGACAACCGCATCGGAGTCGCCGTCGCCATAGAAGTCGCCAAGGCGCTCAAGAACGAGAAACACCCGAACACGCTCTTCGCCGGCGGCACAGTGCAGGAAGAGGTCGGTCTTCGCGGCGCCGGGACATGCGCATATTTCGTCGATCCGGACATCGCAATCGCCATAGACGTAACGCTCGCGGCGGACATCCCCGGAAGCCCGCAGGCCGAATGGGGCGAGAAGATAGGCAAAGGCCCGTCGATTAGCGTCATGGACGGAAGCCTCCTCCCCAATCCGCGCCTTCTGGACTTCGTTCTCGACATCGCCGACAAGAACAAGATTCCATACCAGATGGGCAGTCTCGGCAGAGGCGGCACCGACGGCGGACGCTTCGCCGTGACGAAACAGGGAATCCCAAGCCTCACGCTGAGCATCGCGACGCGATACATCCACAGCCACTATGGCATTCTCCATCGCGACGATGTGGACAATCTCGTGGCGATTCTCGTCGAGACTATCAAAGCACTCGATGTCAAGGCTTACGAGAATATTAAGCCATAACTTGACGAAAGCGAAGTAAAAACATATATTATGGCAATATATGGGAAAGTATAGCTTTCAAATAATCCCCCCGCACTCGGGGAAGGTCAGGCAGTTGAGGGTCGAGGGCTCTCGGCTCAAATGGGTTCTTTTCGGTCTCGGAGCCCTCGTCCTTATCAACGCCTTTATCCTCGGGTTCAATCTGTTTTATGTCGGCAAGGTCGCGGAGAACCGCACTGCGGGCGAGACTAACGAACAACTCTCGGCCAGCCTCGACGCCATGTCCCGCCGCGCCGATTCGCTCGCGACAATAATTTGCGATCTGAGGGAGATGAGCACGCTCGTCCGCGACAAAGCCGACCTCCCGCCCATCGATCCCGCGCAATACGCATACGGCATAGGCGGCCCGGAGCTGGATTTCCTCGACCCTAATAAACCGATTATCCTCGCGAGGGCGCGGGACATCGACCGCAAACTCGACTCGCTTATCCTATCTGCCAAAACAGAGCGCAAAGCGCTGGAAGAAGCTCGCGAGCATTTCGAGAAGAAACGGCATGTTTTGGCGCACACTCCATCGATTTGGCCTCTGCGCGGCTATGTAAGCTCCGGCTTCGGGCGGCGCCTCGACCCGTTCACGGGAATTTGGAAAATGCACGAGGGAATCGACATCTGCGCTCGCAGGGGCACGCCGGTTCGCGCCTCCGCCGATGGAACAATCAGATTCGCCGGATGGTATCACGGATACGGCAAGATGGTGCGCATCAATCATACCTATTACGAGACGCGATACGGCCACCTCGACGACATCAAAGTGCGCCCCGGCCAGAAAGTCAAACGAGGCGACATCATCGGGACGGTAGGCAACACCGGCAACGCAACGGGCGTCCATCTGCACTATGAGGTCAGAGTCTCCGGCAGGCCGGTTGACCCGAGGCAATACATTTCCCCCGAGGTTGTCGTCGATTAGCGGCCTCGCCCCCCAAGTAATCGTTGTAAACTGAACTAATGACGGCAGATTTTTGGGCATTATTGCCCAAAAAATTTTGGCAATATTCCCCATCTCTTCTCGGATTTCAGTTCAACCTCCCGCAAACGCCCATAACTCGTTAAAAATCCGATGGCATCGTTATTGCGATTTTAATTATGTTTCTGTAGATAGACTGTAAACTGGAGGCAAATATGATAAAAAGAGAAATTTTTGTGTTAATTCTGCTCTCTGTGTTCTTTTGTTATGCTCAGGTCGCTGAAATTCCCGCAACCGAAACTACCACCGACACAGTCGCGCCTCGCGAACGCCCCGAAGAGCCGATGGACGCTATGGCTCTCCAAATCGGCGAGACCGGCGGCATCGTTCATGTGCTGTCAAGCATGGGCATTGGGACGGATAGCCCGGGAGATCAATTGAACATTACGGGCATAGCTCGCATTGGCGGGACAACTTTCCCCAGCCCGGACGCGAACAGCGTGATAAGAATTCCCGCGCAAGGCACAGCCGGCGAACATCGAAACTATATCGAACTTCAAGGGGTTTTTGCTAACGACGCTACGAATGAAGACGGCGGTGGCTTCATCAAGTTCAGGACGAGCACGGCGGCGAACTACGGCCCAGAAATAGGCGGAGTTCGCCGAAGCGGCGGAACGGGGGATTTTCTCATTAAAACTGGCGGCAATAGCCCACAGGAACGACTCCGTATTCTCGATAACGGCAACGTCGGCATCGGGACGAATAGCCCCGGGCAAGCGCTTGATGTCTCTGGATACGCCCGCGCAAGTTCGGGCTTCTGCATCGGCGGCGACTGCATTACCTCGTGGGGAAATGCCGGCTATTGGACACAATCGGGAAGCAACCTCTACCCGAACAACACGGGCTGGAACGTCGGAATTGGGGGAATTACTTCCCCTAATACAACTCTCCATGTTGGCTCGACCAGCGATCCCACTACAAGCACGCAGGCAATTACAGTGGAAAGCAGAGGCTTCGCGGGGCTGAACCTCATCGGCGATACGGACAATGTCAGCGGCGAGCCGGGAGGCGCTTATGTGTATTATTCCCAAGATGGCGGCGCGGTGCATGGAATATCCGGCATTCTGCAAATCGCGGGCAACGATCCAAGAGGGCAGTCTTATTCCGGCACTACGACAAATTCTATGCTTTTCGGCTCGTATGGTTCCCGCGATGTTCACCTCGGGACGAACGACAATGTCCGCCTGACCGTCACGTCCGATGGCAACGTCGGCATCGGGACGACGGAGCCAAGCGGAAAACTGCACATAGAAGGAGATGACGATAGCAACATCATCAGTTTTCGCGGAACGAGTAGCGGAGAGACGACAAATATGGCGCATATTGTTTCCGCTCGTGCCGCAGGGATTTCTTCCGGCAGATATGATCTTGGGTTGCTGGTTTCCACTGGAGGAAATCCGAGGGATTTCTGGATGAAGACCACTACAGGGACTTTACGCTTGAGAACCGACCATATTCGCACCGACCAAGATATAATCGTTGACGGCAACGTCGGGATCGGGACGACAAGCCCCAGCGCAAAACTACATGTTTATATACCTGGGTCTTCAAGTGGCACAGCCTACGAAGCTCTGCGCGTTCAATGCTCTGGTAATGGTGAGCCAGCAATACTCCCTACTACCGATCAATGGGGTGTGGTCGGAGCAAGTTCCACTATTTACCCTTCAAACCGCCGATTCTGGCGGATGTATGCAAGCGACGGCTTTTATACATCAAGCTCCACTTCATTGAAAAGTAATATAACCGATATTGGCGATTCTCAATTTGACCAATATCTTGAAAAGGTTAGAAATATTAGATCTATCCGTTTCGATTTTAACCGTGACATACAAGAAGCAAAAGGAGTTACTCCCGATGGTCGTCTCATTATCGACCGGAACGGCAATGAGGTTTTTCAGGTCCAAAAAATTGGCGTAGATGTATCGACCCTCCCGCCCGAAGCTACTGATGAATTTGGCGAGAATGTTGCGATTGGAGGCTTGCAAGGCCTTGAAATAGTGGCGATTAAGGCTTTAGATAAGAAAATAACAGAACTCCAAGCCGAAAACGCGTCTCTCCGCGCCGAAATCGACCGCCTGCAAGCTCTCGAAGCCCGCATCGAGGCACTGGAGAGCAGGTAATAGTGTTTACCTGCGATATCGAATGGCAACCGATGTTCATACAGACTGCCATAAGACATTGAGCTACCAAAATCATAAGATAAGCTAATACCCCATTGTTTACGCTAATTCGGGATGAGGTTTTCGGGGAGAATCTCCATCGATACTAAATTCTGTGTTTAATTTTGCTTGCGAAAAACATAGCTACGAATATATTTTGCCAATCAAAGCCTTTTATGGCTGTCAACTGCTAAAAGGAGATTTCATGGAGAATAAGCTGGCCAATCCTGCGCCTTTGGGGCTTATGGGTTTCGGCATGACCACCGTCCTTCTTAACATCCACAATGCGGGTTTTTTCCCAATCGGCTCAATGATACTCGCGATGGGGATTTTTTACGGCGGAATCGCGCAGATTATCGCCGGAATTCTCGAGTTCAAGAAAGGCAACACTTTCGGACTCACGGCGTTTTGTAGTTATGGCCTCTTCTGGCTTACGCTAGTCGCGCTCATCGTTATGCCCAATATGCCGAACCTCGGGGTTATAGCCCCGGCGACAGAGTTTGTTGGTTGGTATTTGTTTATGTGGGGGCTTTTTACATTTTGCATGTGGTTTGGCACTTGGGGCAAAAACCGTGCCTTGCAGTTCGTTTTCCTCAGCCTGACGATTTTGTTCTGGCTGTTGGCAATTCGTGACTGGACGGGGAGCGAGCTTATCGGCAAAATTGCGGGGTATGAGGGCATAATTTGCGGACTATCAGCGATTTATTTGGCAATCGCCGAGGTGCTCCATGAGAGCCATGGTAGGTTCATTCTGCCGATTTGCGAAGTTAAGAAATAGCAAAATAATAACTAACTTTTATGTGAATGAGGTAGATATGTCGAAGGAAGTGAGAAGAATTCTCGTCACGGGGGCATGCGGCCAAATCGGCACGGAGCTTTGCTTTGCGCTCGGCGAGAAGTTCGGCGCGGAGAATGTCATCGCGTCGGATATTCGACCGGCCAATGAGGTCAATATTCATAATGTCGCCGGATATGAGCTTTGCGATGTGACGAATTTCGAGCAAGTTATCGCGCTCGTTGAGAAATACCAAATCGACACGATATTCCACATGGCGGCGATACTTTCGGCAGTAGGCGAAAAGAACCCGCTACTCTGTTGGGATGTTAATATGAACGGGACGATTAACATACTTCGGGCGGCTATAGAGAAAGAACTCGTTCGCGTGATAATCCCCTCATCGATAGCGGCGTTTGGGCCGGACACTCCGCGCGACAACACACCCAACGACACGATTCTCCGGCCTACCTCGATGTATGGCGTGACGAAAGTTTGCGGCGAGAGGCTCTGCGACTATTACGTCCAGCGATTCGGCGTGGATGTCCGCGGGCTTCGCTATCCGGGGATTATCTCATCGGAAACGCTCCCCGGCGGCGGCACGACGGATTACGCCGTCGAGATTTACTATAAGGCGGTCTCCGAGGGCAATTACGAGTGCTTCCTCGCGGAAGACACGATGCTCCCGATGATGTATATGCCGGACTGCATCAAAGCCACGCTGGACTTGGCATCTGCGCCGTTCGAGAAACTCGTTCACCACAGCGATTTCAATCTTGCGGCGTTCAGCGTGACGCCCAAAGGAATCACCGAGAGCATTCGCAAGTTCATCCCCGATTTCGAATGCACATATAAGCCCGATTATCGTCAAGCTATTGCCGACTCTTGGCCGAGGAGCATAGACGACAGCGCCGCGCGAGATGAATGGGGCTGGTCGCCGGATTGGGATCTCGACTCGATGACGAAAGATATGCTTGAAAAGCTCGGCAAGCGCTATAATAACGGCACGCTTTACGGCAAATGATTTTGGGCATAGGCATAGATATTATCGACATTCCACGCGTTGAGAGAATCGCCGGAGAATACGGCGAGGACATCATCACACGCGTTTTCACCGAGGACGAAATCGCCTATTGCCAATCGAAGAAGAACTCGGCGATTAACTTTGCGGGGCGCTTCGCCGCCAAGGAGGCATTCCTCAAGGCTCTCGGCACAGGCCTTCGCGGAGGGATCGAGTGGCGGGACATCTCTGTAGTCTGTGACGAACTTGGCAAGCCCTCGATAGCCTTGAGCGGCAAGACGAAAGAGACAGCAGACGCGCGAGAGGTGAAGAAAGTTCATGTTTCGATTAGCCATACCGCAGAGAACGCCACAGCCGTAGTGATTCTTGAAGGATGATCGTCCCGCCAGCGCCCCCCGCTATTCGAGGGAGATTTCCCCGTCATCCGCGAGGCGACGGATAAGATCGAGCTTCTCCATCGCAGGCGCGAACGTCGAGTCCATATCGAGCGCAGAGCGGAAGTCATCCCGCGCATCCAACCAGCGCCCCATCTGCGCCTTCACCAGGCCTAAATTGTAATACAGGCCCGCCGAAAGTGCGCCAAGCTCTATGGCGCGCTCGAAACTTGCCAGCGCGGAATCCGGCATTGCGCTGTTCTCGTAGATTGTGCCCATTGCGATATGCGCATCGGCGAGGTTGGGCGAAATCCTCACTGCGCGGTGAAGATTGCTCATTGCGCGGTCGGCGTTGCCTTCGCGGGCCTCCAGCACTGCCAGATTATAATGCGCCCTCGCGACAATCGCGCTCTCCGGCTCGGCTCCGGCGGCTTCGGCAGAGTATATCGCGCCAAGCTCGTAAAGCCTCATCGCGCCGCTCTCGCTTTGGTTGATTGCCCTCTCCAGAAATCCTCTCGCCCGCGCGAAATCCCCCGTCTCTATCGCCCCCGCTCCCGCGATGTTCAGGAGACGGACGTTCAGGCTGTCGATATCGAGGCCGCGCATGGCGACAGCTATCGCCGAGTCAGCCATGCCGAACTCGAGCAGGGACTGCGCGAAGTTGATATATGGCGCGGTAGAATTGGGATTATCCGTAATCGAGCGCGCACCGAAATCCAGCGCGGATGATGTGTCGGCGGAGATTCTCGCGACCACGCCCAAATTCGATAGCGCCAATTCTCGCTTGCCGCCGTCGAGGCGCGCCTCTTCGGCGAAGAACTCCCTCGCCCGCGCGAGATCGCCCTCCCGAAATGCAATAATTCCGCGGTTCAAGTTCGCCCTGTCAATTCCCGGCGATGTTTCGAGAGCGAGCGAATATAGCGAGTCGGCGCGGGCGGTCTCGCCGTTACGAAGGTGCAGATTGCCCAGCGCGAAGTAGCTCTCCGCCATGCCTCTCGCGCCGAGCTTGCCTGCGGGGAAAATCGTGCAGACGAGAAGCCCCGCGATAAAAAGCGCTCCCGCTAAAATGTAGCGAGGCCGCGTCCTCAAGAGAGCGCCCTCGCCCAATGGCATCGAGACGAAGACCGCCAAAGGCACCATTAGCGGCAGGCGAAAGCGTGCGTTCACGAAAAACAGCACCACCGTCGCCGAATACGCAAGGAAGAAAATCGCCATTAGCGAGAGCCTGCGGTTCCATCGAAGCAGGGGCAAAAATAGCAGTGCGACCGGCAGGAGAAAGCGCCACGCGAAGGACGAATAAAGCGGCGGCGACATAGTCTTGAAGAACTCCGGCGAGCCGTTATTGCCGTGCTCAATGCCGGACAGGAGCAGTAAAACTTTGCGCCCCAAGAGTTTAAGCGATGCCTGCGGATTGGCGAGCCCCCAGCGTATCGCCTTATTGCGGTAGAATCTATCCAGCTCGTCGAAAGAGAGGCAGTGGCTTGTCTCGGTTTCGGCATCGCGCCAAGCATCGATAAGCGTCCAGTCTCCGCCGTGGCCGGGCAAAATAGGCGTTATACCATCGGTTTGGGGATTATTGCCGAGATAAAGATTCAGCCCGCCCTGTGTCGCGATTGGGGCGCGCGAGCCGCGGGAGAGATTGTGAACCATAGCCGGCGAAATCGCCAAGACAAGACCTAAAATCAGCAAAACTGCGTTCTTGATGCCTTCACCACTTATCTTAAACCTTTTACCCTTAACCCAAATCAACCATGCAATTAAAAACGGAAACACCGCCAAAATATTCGGGCGCGCGAGAGCGAATAATCCGATGGAAATCCCAGGCAATATCGAGAAGAACGGTCGCCTCTCCACGGCATCGATTAGTAAAATCAACACCAGCGCGCCGAGCGGCACGAGCAAAAAGTCCAGCAGAAGGCGCGACTCGAACAGCGCGGGCATAGGCGAGAGCGCGATAATCATCCCCGCGACAATCCCGGCGCGGCGGCTTCCGGAGACCCTGATGGCGAGAACATAGACCAAACAACACGCGACAATCCCGATTATCCCCTGCACGATGCGCGGCGGCCAAGGGCCATCGCCGAATATTGCGTAAATCCCGCCCAACATGTATGGATACAGCGGCGCACGGAAAAATGGCAAGGACATGCGCAGGTTCCCGCCCGCGACGCTCCCAGCCCAAACATGATGATAAAGCTCGTCCAGCGTGGGCGTCGAGAAATAGGGCGTCCTCGACCAGAAGAAGAGATGCGCCGCTCGATACAGTAGCGCGACGGTCGAAATCGCCGCTAAATCACGGAGTCTTGCAGATTTTTTCACTTCGGTCAAAAAAGAGGCCACGCTTTGGGCGTGGCCTCGGTGTTACATAGCCCGACGGGCTACTTGATGAGTATCATGCGCCGCGAAATCGACTTGTCGCCGGCGGAAAGGCGATAGAGATAAACTCCCGAAGGAAGCTCTCTGCCCAAATCGTCGCGTCCCTCCCATGTGGCGCGGTATGTTCCGGGCTTAAGATCGTCGTCCACCAGCGTCGTCACGCGCTCGCCGAGAACGTTATAGATCTCAAGCGTCGCTTTCTGATGCTCGGGGATGTCGAACTCGATGGCCGTCGCAGGGTTGAACGGGTTCGGGAAGTTGCCCTTCAAGGCAAGCTCTTTCGGAAGCTCCGTTCCATCTCCGTCAATACCCGTATGGGTGCCCGTGACGATAGCCCGAATCATCAGGTCGATGTTGTTCAGAGGCGGCGATGCGCTCGCCAAATCGAAAGTATCGGTGACAATCGGCATTCCGAAATCGTCGAAGTAGGTGATAATTGCGAACCCTTTGCGGTGGACCGGCGATGTGTTATCGATTCCGATAACCGGCATCTGGCTATCCACCGCGACGCCTACAAACACGAAGAAGGTCGTGTCCGGAATCGTGATGGGGTCGTCGCTGAGGTCGATTGTCACCCACGAACCGACTTCCGGTTCCGATGTGACGTCGTGGTTCTCGCGATAAAGTTCCGTGCCACCGTTGGGGATGTCGAAGAAGCCGTTCTCGAGAACGGTGATTCTCACAGGACCATTGAAACGGGTGAAGAACTTCACATGCGTAAGCTCGATGTCCCTAAGGCCCGCCGTCTGGTAGAAGAAGTTGCCCAGCGCATCGCCCGCGGTCATCGATGCACCTAAGAAGCCGTTATATGAAACGCCTGTCTCGGGGTTGGAAGCGATATCGTTCATGCCGTCGTCCCAGCCCAGCTCGCGTGTCGATGGCGGATACACGAAGAACTCCATCTCGAGCGTGTCGTTCGAAGTATTCATATCGGTGGCGAGGCTCGTCCAAACCCTTATGGTATAAGTTCCGTGCTGGGTGAGGTTCAACTGGGTGACCGTCGTGCCCCAGTTGCCTGGCTCGATTGACGGGCGCGGGAAGAATGCAACCGTCGTGTCCGTTCCATCGGGATATGTTATATTTCCGGTAACCTGTATCAGGCTCTCGCCGGACATGCCGAGGTTGGAAATTTTCGCCGTGAAGCGACCTAAATCGCCAACATTAAGCGGCCCGCTAACGATGTCCGTCGGGGCGATGTCGTGCATCGGCGCATAGTTCCCAACAATCGCCACATCGTCGATTTTGAACCACTGGTCGGGGTTAGGCTGGCCGTCGCCGCGAGCCATAATCATAAGCTGAATGTCCTTGCCCGCGAACTCGAGAAGCGAGTTCCTCATGCCGTATGACACGTCATAGAGAACAGCGTCATTGTAGTGGCGCCATGTCTCGTCGATATATCCCGGGCGATAGTAGTTGTGGGACATCTGCACCAATGTGTCGTCGGTAATGTTATAAACATAAACCACCATGTAATCGTCGAGCATTCCGTCGCCGTCGGGGTCGTAATCTACGCAGTTGGTTTTAACATAGAAGCTGAGTCTTCCGTTGAATGTGTCCGGAATGGAGATAACCGGCGAAGTAATTGTGCTATAAGTCTCCGAATAGTTATACGCCACGGCGGATTTTGTGCCGGTGTTGGCGTCTGTGTCGTCGATAGTCCATGTCCTAAGCTCGCGGCCCTGCGAAGCGACAGGGTGGCCGTCGCCGGTGTCATAAAGCAGTTCGACGCCGTCAGCCTCGATGCGAATTTCGTCAACAATCCATCCGAACATGTCGGAATCGAACGCATCTCCGTTTGTCGGGCCGGTGGAATACATCATGTCCGAGGAGAACACGAAGCGTATGATGATGTTCTGTCCGGCGAAGTCCGCGAGGTCGGCCTCGACGGGAACGAAGTCCGTGGGGCCGTGGATGCCCGTCCATGCAGGATACCCCGGGCCGAGGTTGCAGAACCCGAACGCCCAGAGGCTCGAAACATCATAAGCATAGGGCGCGTCGGGCGTGAGCGTGCTCCATGTAGTTCCGCCATCGAGGGAATACCAAACTGCCGCGCCGTCCCAGCCGTCATAGCCGTATGGCCATCCGCTCGGCCCCGGCTCCTCGGTATTAAGGCGATGCAAGAACGAAAGCGAAGCCTCCGATGCGGTGAGAGGGATGCTGACTTCCGGCATATCGAGATACTGAAGCCATCCGTCGTTGTATCCGCTGTATCCGGTGCCGCCGACATCGTGCGTGCCGCACCAATAGCTTATTCCGTCGTAGGAAAGAAAGTCCGACTTATGCCAGTATTTGGCGGTGTCGCCATACCAATATAAATCGCCGACTTCCCAAGTCATCCCGTCCTCGAAACTCTCATAAAGGAGAGTGTCCGTTTGGCCGAAAAGCACTCCGGCCAGAAATGCTAACATAAGCGTGGGTAAAAACCACCTCATTAGTCCTCCTTGGGCTTTTTAGTTTTCTTCTCTGTCAATGTATCAATTATATAGTGTAATCGGAATATGTCAAGCCAGAAAAGAGAGCTTGCTGTTCGAAAAAGAGACCGCCGGCGTTAAAATAAGTGGCAAAACCGCCTCTATATGAATAATATGGTTAGAATGATATGTCGAGGCACTTTGTCGTGCTCAAATTTTTAGTCAAGAGCTTCACATGAGGAAAATCTTATCGACTATAGGCATCGCATGTGCGATAGCCGCGATTTTCATTTCAACTAACATTCTGGCGTTCGTCTCCCCCGATAACATGACACGCGCCCCGCAAGCGCCCTCGGCGCAAGGCAGGCGGACATCGCAAATCGGCGGACAGCTCCCTGAGGGCGATTACATGTGGTTCCGCTGGGCGAGATTCGACGATGACGCGCCGCTTCCACCGCCCATCGTGCCGGAGCTTGAGTTCGAGGGCTTCGAGCGGGACTTTGGCTACTATATCGTGAAATTCGACGGCGAGACCACCGAAGAGCGCAAACAACAAATTGCGAACATCGCCAAGGAAACGCCCCTTGGTGCACGAACTTTCTATTATGTGCCCAAAAAGGCGTGGGTTTTCCGCCTCGGGAACGAATTTTTAGACGAGATTCGCGCGCTGGACTTCGTCAAAAGAGTCGAGCCGCTTCTGCCGTCGTTCCGCGTGCTTCCGGAGCTTATAACGGAATCGCATAAGCCCGACGACGACGGCCTCATCGAGCTTTTTATCCAAGTATTCCAAGACGACGACAGCGAGGCGCTCGCGCAAATTCTCCGCGCGATGGGCGCGCAGGTGAACGAAGTCAGCCGCGGATTTCACCACGAGCACATCGTCCTCAAATGCAGACCGCAAGAGGTCGCGGAGCTTGCAATCGCAATCGCCAATTTCGAGGGCACCGAGTGGGTCGAGCGGAGATACCCCGCGATCCCGCTCAACGACTGGTCGCGATGGATAACGCAGTCATACAATTTCACGGGCATGACGTCCGGCTCGCGGCTCTATGCCCAGATGTCCGTCAATGCCACGCATGTGCCTGTCTATCGGCGCAATATATATGGCCAAGGCCAAATCGTGGGTTACGCCGACAGCGGACTCGATACTCTTTCCGTCTATTTCTGCGACCCGGGCGTGGTAGTGCCGAAGAAAACCTCCGGCTGGGGTGCTCCATACCCCACAGATACCGGCCACCGCAAAATTCGCTCATACAACCACGATGGCTCTAACGGAGACCTTCAAGACAATGAAATTTATTACAGTGGCCACGGAACACATGTTGGTGGGAGTATCGCCGGAGAAGACCAAACTAATTCACCCCTATCCGGAACATTTGACGCCGCTGACGGCATGGCTCCGCTAGCAAGGCTTGTTTTTAACGATATTGGCCCATGGGGGACATCAGGCTTGTATCCCCCAAGCGATTTGAACAACATGTTCAATTACACGCGCAACTTGGGTGCTTATATTCACTCTAATTCTTGGGGCGGCGCTTCGCCGAGTTCATACAACACAGGCGCGCAACAGTGCGACCAATTCATGTGGAATAACAAGGATTTTCTCATCTTCTTCGCCGCGGGGAACGACAATACGCCCGGCGGTGGCGTCTATCGAGTAGCCAGAAGCGCTGTGGCGAAGAATATCGTCACTGTCGGCGCGACGGAGACGGGCTTCGGAAGCGGATCTACTTGGCAAAACCCCGGCGCTACTTCTGACAATAACCCAGAAAACATGGCAGTCTTTTCCTCGCACGGTCCGACGGACTGGGGCATGATGAAGCCGAATGTCTCCGTCCCCGGCGGTTGGAATATACTGTCGGCGATGAACGAGACTGATGGGGATATGTGCCATCCGGGCATTCGCGCTATGGGCGGCACCTCGATGGCCTGCCCCACCGCCGCGGGCATGACTGCGCTCGTTCGGCAATATTTCATGGAGGGATACTACCCTACCGGCAATGCCAACCCCTCCGACGCGATGACGCCTTCCGGCGCGCTGATGAAGGCCATGCTCATCCTCGGCACGCGCAACATGACCGGCACATATACTATTGATGCAACCAACAACTCTGGAAGCTCGCCTGCGCCGTCTAACGGGCAGGGCTGGGGGCGCGTGGTTTTGAATGACTGTATGTATTTTAACGACGAGTGGGGCGAGGACGACCGCAAGCTTTGGGTCGAGGATGTCACCTCGGGATTTACCTCGACGGGGCAGGTGCATACTTATTTCCTCAACACCGGCCCGAGCACTACGGAGCCTTTGAAGATTGTGCTCTCATTTACGGACTATCCGGGCGGGGTTCCCACATCGAACCCGACCGTGAACAACCTCGACTTGACGGTTATCATCGGCGGAAATACTTACAAGGGCAATGTCTTCTCGGCCAGTGCGCCGCGCTCGGTGACGGGCGGAAGCTATGACCAAATCAATGTTGACGAGGTTGTTTGGCTCAACCCCGTGCCGAACACGCAGGTCGAGATTCAGGTGCGGGCGGGAGATATTAACCAATCTCCGCAACCTTATGCCATCGTTGCGGCGGGGGATTTCTATCAGGGCGACCCTAACGACCCGCCGGACACGCCGATACTCACCAACAAGCTTTTCGACAACGAACGGACGCCGCTACTTCGCCCGACAATCGAGTGGCTGGTGCCCTCCGACCCCGACGGCGACCCGCTTCACTTCAAACTGCAGATGAGCCTCAACCCGGACTTCTCGCCGCTTCTCAGCGAGGCATTCACGGAGGCGTCCGGCGTGGGGTTCACTGGCGGGCCGTTCCCCGTGCCGGAGGGGACTTACGCGCTGAAGTCATACACACTGCAGACCGACCTCACGAACGGGCAGACATACTGGTGGCGAATAGCCTCGTTCGACGGGCAGTTTTACAGCGAGTGGAGCACTCCGCGGAGTTTCACAGTGAACACCGCGCAGGAGCACTCGGACTGGCACCAAACAACGATGGCACAATTCGAGACGAATACGCTGAACTCGACGGTTGCGGTGGCAGACTATGTGCATCTTGGCGGCGGTTCTGGCAATACGGGCTGGCGTTCACCGACTGCATACTCCAACGCATCGACAAATTGGACAAATCCCACATATGCATACGAAAACGACGCATTAGCATCGAGACCGGGAAACGGTCATAGCTGTCGCTACTTTAATTATGGCCTCTCAATACCATCAGGCTCATCAGTAGCAGGAATAGCCGTCCGAGCCGACGCGTGGAGATATAACAACAATAGTGATAGACGAATCTCCATTGAACTTAGTTGGAACGGCGGTTCAAATTGGACTACAATAAGACAAAGCGAAATCTTACCGGATGCTGATCCAAACGGCGCAGTGAGCTTTGGCGGTTCGACGGATACGTGGGGACGAACTTGGACAGCCACGGAATTGAACAATTCTAATTTTATCTTACGGGGAAGCGTTCAAACGCCCGCATACAATTATGTGATTTGGGTAGATTGGCTTGCAGTGGATGTCTATTACAATAATGAAATAACTTCCGGCGACATGCTCTCGACGCGGATAGACTATTCGTCCGTCTCGGGCGCAGTCGGCTGGAACAAGGTCGAGTGGAACGATGTCGAGACTACGGGGGACATCAAATACAGGGTCTATTACAATGTCGGCGGCACGCCCATTCTCGTGCCGGACGCCGTGCTTCCTGGCAACTCGACGGGATTCGACACCAGCCCAATCGACATATCCGGCCTCAGCACTTCGACATATAATGCGCTGTTCATCGGCGCATTCCTGACAAACATCGGCGGCTCGCCACAACTATTGGACTGGACTGTGTCGTGGCGTTTCGAGGAGACTATCGGGATCGAGGTGCGGAAGGGCGGGGCTTCGGGGCCGTTTTACAACACGGAGAGCTGGACTATCGGCTCGCTCTCGGAGGGCGAAGAGATTGTCATGTCGGCGGGGGACAGGGTTTATATCAAGAACATCGGCACCACGGAAATCGACCTCAGACTGAAGGCTGAGACCAGCGGCTGGACTCTGGCTGATGCCGCCGGAAGCGATATTGCCCTGCTGATGGGGCTTTTCACGGACGGCACGACACCGGCGACCGGCGATTTCGTATCGCCCACGGATGTCCTAAACGCATCGATCAAACCAGCAGGTGAAGGTCCGTCGGGGGCGTTCGGCTCGGCGACCGCCGACGGGGTGAACATTGCGGTGGGCGGAGACGAATATCTCTATCTATACTTCCAAGCGCCAACGACGAACACCTTAGCCTCGCCGCAAACGATTACCGTGACAATCGAGGCCGTCCCGAGCATGTAATTCTCTCGACGGCCTTTCCTATGGGATTCTCGCAATCCCAGCGCATAAAATATTATATTCAGAACTTGACTTTGCGACGCCTTCGCTTAAATTATTATATGGAAGCGCAAGCGGAAGGACAAAATGGTTCTGTGGACTTTCATATTCCTTGGGCTGGTAGTCTTCAATATTCTCGCGGTGTCTTTCAACTGGCCGCGCGAATGGGTCGAGCGCTCCGCCGTCCTCATTTTGATAGCCATCCTCGGGCTACTGTATCACTTATATAAAACAATCCGTTCGCGCTTTGGCTGAAGCCCTGTTTGCGCTGGGGGCGTCGGCCCTCCCTGCGATTTTCCAAATCGCAGGGAGGAGCGAAGTAGTCGGGCGGAGGTCTTCCGCCTATAGCTACGATTTCGCTCCGACTACTTCGCTGGCCGTGAACGGCCGCCGACGCCCCCGTGCGTTATCGATTGAGAAGCGGCGCCAGCACGAGGCTGACGACGCTCATGAGCTTGATGAGGATATTCATGGAAGGCCCGGCGGTATCCTTGAATGGATCGCCGACGGTGTCGCCCACGACGGACGCGGCGTGCGCCTCGGAGCCTTTGCCGCCGAAGTTGCCGCTTTCGATGAACTTCTTGGCGTTATCCCATGCGCCGCCGGCGTTGGCCATATAGAGCGCCAGAAGGACGCCGGACAGCGTCGCGCCGGCGAGCATTCCGCCCAGCGCCTCAGCACCAAGGAGGAAACCGGCCAGCACTGGCGCAGTAACGGCCATGAGGCCGGGGACGATCATCTCTTTGAGCGCGGCGCGCGTGGAGATGTCGATGCAACGGCGCACATCGGGCTTGGCCGTGCCCTCGCGAAGCCCGACAATTTCGTTGAATTGCCTCCGAACCTCGATGACCATCTTGAACGCCGCCCTGCCTACGCTCCGGAGTGTGAAGCTGGCGAATAGATACGGAATACCTCCACCAAGTAGGAAGCCGATAACTACGAGAGGCTTGCTGACATCGATTGCCGTGAGACCCGCAGATTGGGTGTATGCCGCGAAGAGCGCGAGCGCTGTCAGTGCCGCGCTTCCGATTGCGAAGCCCTTGCCGATTGCCGCGGTGGTGTTGCCGAGGGCATCGAGGCTATCGGTAATCGCGCGGACATCGTCGCCGAGGCCGCTCATCACCGTGATTCCACCGGCATTGTCTGCAATCGGGCCGTATGCGTCCACGCTCATCGTGATACCTACGGTGGCGAGCATGCCCACAGCCGCGATGCCGATGCCGTATAGTCCCGCAAGCTCGAAGCTGACAAAAATTGCGATGCAGATTGCAATTAGGGGGAGCATGGTAGATTCCATGCCGTAAGCAATTCCGGACAGGATGTTCGTTGCCGCCCCGGTCTCGCTGGCTTCGGCGATTTTGCGGATGGGCTTCCGGCTCGTATAATATTCGGCGATGAGGCCGATTGCCACGCCCACCAGCGTTCCGACGGCCATAGCCCAGAAAACGTTGAAATGTAGCCCCAGCATTCGGACGGCGATGGCCGTCCCGCCGAACAGAAGCACATTGGCGATATAAGTTGTGTATCTCAAAGCCGCCGCTGGAGAAATCCTCTCGAGGACTCTCATGCTGAATATGCCGATTATGCTCGCCACAAGCCCAATCGAAACTACCATCAGCGGGAAGCTCATATATAGCGAGCGGTCTGCGACGATTGCTTTGATGACGGGATTGCCCAGCGCTCCTGCGAGAGTCGTTGTAGCGGCTATCGAGACGGTGGCGATTATCGCGCCGACATAGCTCTCGAAAATATCCGCGCCCATGCCCGCGACATCGCCGACATTGTCGCCTACATTATCTGCAATCGTGGCGGGGTTTCGCGGGTCGTCCTCGGGGATGTTCTCCTCGAGTTTTCCCACGAGGTCCGCGCCGACATCGGCGGTTTTAGTGAAAATCCCTCCGCCTACTCTGCCGAAGAGGGCGATAGAACTCGCGCCCATCGCGAAGCCGTTGATTATCGCCGAACCTGCGGGGTCTTTGCCGAAGAAGAAGAACAGAATGCCAACGCCTAACAGCCCTAACGACGCCACCGAAAGCCCCATCACGCTTCCGCCGAAGAACGCCGTCCGCAGAGCCAGCCCCTGCCCGCCGATCTTCGCCGCCCAAGACGTGCGAACATTCGCCCTCGTGGCCGCAGACATCCCCCAGAAGCCCGCGAGCATACTGCATCCCGCGCCACCGAGAAAAGCAATCGCCGTGTAAAGCCCCAGTCTTACGACATCTTCGCTCTTGAGGAAGACTGCCAAGAGGATAAACAGCGCCACGATAAACACAATAAGCGTCGAATATTCGCGCTTGAGGAAGACCAGCGAGCCGTTATGTATCGAGTCGGCAATCTCGGACATCTCCTTCGTCCCATTTGGGCGCTTTTTGATGTAGAGATAGACAATCCCCGCGACGATAAGTCCCGCGATTCCCAAAATCGGCGCTAATAACATATTATCCTCCTCCGAGGCCGCCCGAGCCGCCCTTAGGCTCCGGCTCGCCTCTTCCATTGAACTCGTTCATCGCCGCCTCGAATCCCTCTCGAACAGCCGTCTCCACGGCAAAGGCGGCGCAATTTACAAAAAACGGCAATTCTTTTTGCTCGCGCTTGTCGAAGTTCGCGAGCACAAAATCCGCGCCGTCCCACTCGGGTGGCTTCTCGCCAATTCCCATGCGAATGCGGGGAATCTCATCCGTTCCGAGGCGTGCGATTATATCCGCAATTCCATTGTGCCCGCCGGATGAACCGGCCTTGCGCAATCTCAACTGCCCAAAAGGCAGTGCCAAATCGTCATAAACAACCAAAATCTCATCCGGCGAGAGGTCTTTCATCGATAAAATCTGCCGCACGGCGACGCCCGATAAATTCATATAAGTAGTGGGCTTAAGAAGAACCGCCGGGAACCGCCGGGTCGCCTCGCAGAGGAAAAACTCGCCTTTGCCGGGCTTAAAGCTCATCCCCTGTCGCCTCGCCACCTCGTCCAAAACCATCCAACCGATATTGTGGCGCGTGTCCGAATATCGTTTTCCGGGGTTGCCGAGGCCTATTACGCATTCAATACTCAAAGCAATCTTAAATAATCCCGATTCCACGAATTGTCAAGCGATTTTCGAATCGGAGAAAAAATTCGTAGTGCGCTTTGCCAAATTAGAATGACGGACGAGCCTTATCGACTCGCCCGTCGAGTTTCCTTACATTACTATATATACTCTGTCTCTT
>OMKS01000847.1_pt1 | contig 28484 bp, 26 predicted proteins | sample 1674721 | NCBI WGS metagenome assembly OMKS01 (sample SAMN06264996, study PRJEB25208) | sediment metagenome | isolation source: hot spring sediment | place: USA: California | collected 2014-09-02 | reverse complement strand
GTATGAGGTCGTGGGTGTTACCATGTGCCTCGGGGTAACCACACTGGACACAGGCAAGGTCAAATGCTGCGGCCCAAAGGAGATTGAGGACGCCAAGGCAGTATGCCGGAGCCTTTCAATCGACCATTATGTGCTGGATTTTGCCCCTGAGCTTCAGTGTTTCGTCATCGCTCCTTTCATAGAGGAATACAGCGCCGGCAGAACCCCGAATCCCTGTGTGGTATGCAACAGGTTCATAAAATTCGGCGCACTGCTGGATAAGGCCATGTCCATGGGCTTCGACTACCTCGCTACCGGCCACTATGCAGATATTCGAAAATCAGCCGGGGAATACCAGCTCGTAATACCAAAAGATACAAAAAAGGATCAGACCTATTTTCTTTCCAGCATACCGAAGCAGTCCCTGCGCAAGGTGCTCTTCCCCCTTGCTGATCTCACCAAAGACCAGGTCAGACAGATCGCTCTCAGGGAGAATCTTCCTGTATCCTCGAAGCCGGAAAGCCAGGATATCTGCTTCATCCCGAAAGGGAATACAGAAGAATACCTCAGAGAGCATCTCTCCCCGCCTCCAGGGGATATCGTGGATCAGAAAGGCAATATCATCGGAGCACACCGTGGCATTGCATTCTATACCATCGGCCAGCGTGCACGGCTGAGCATGAACTGGGGCCGGCCCCTCTACGTGATCGCAAAAGACATAGCCGGAAACAGGATCACAATCGGCGAGAGAGAGAACCTCTTAGCACGCGGGCTCATGGCAAACAGCATGAACCTCTTTACAGAGAGTCTGCCCGAGAAGGCCTATGCCAAGATAAGGTACGCCCATGCACCTGCTCTTTGCAGAGTTACCATTGAGAATGACTGCATGATGATTCTGTTTGACGAACCCCAGGAGGCCATAACCCCGGGCCAGACCGTTGCCCTGTATGCCGATGGTGCCGTGCTGGCATCAGGCATCATCAGTGAGATGATCGGCTAGTATGGACGCCTGTGAAAAACTCTTTGCACTGAAAACCCTCATCGCATCGTATAGCGGTATGGCCGTGGCTTTCTCGGGCGGGGTGGACAGCACACTGCTCCTTGCCGTAGCACACGAGGTGCTGGGAGACAGATGCCTTGCCGTGATCGCAATCTCGTCCACCTACCCTCGCCGGGAGTATGCCTCAGCCATCGAATGGGTACAGAACCGGGGCATTTCTCATATGACCATTGTATCCGAGGAGCTCGATATCCCGGGGTTCTCGGACAATCCTCCGGATCGATGTTACTACTGCAAGAAGGAGCTTTTCTCCAAGATTTTTCATGAGGCAGTACGATTCGGCGTAACCGTTGTTGCAGACGGAACCAACTATGATGATACAGGCGATTTCAGGCCGGGCATGAAGGCTGCCCGAGAGCTCGGCGTGAAGAGCCCGCTCCTGGAATGCGGCCTCACCAAGGATGAGATCCGCTGCATATCGCGGGAGATCTATCATCTGCCCACAGCAGACAAGCAGCCCATGGCCTGCATGGCATCCCGGATACCTTATGGTTTGGTTGTGAACGCGGAGAAACTCAAGCAGATAGAGACAATAGAGGACTTTCTCGCCGATAAAGGGTTCAAGATATTTCGGGCGAGGCACCATGGAGATCTTCTCAGGCTCGAGCTGGGCAGAGACGAGATGGCAATGATCCGGCAGGATTCACTCTCTTCAGAATTTGTGGGCTTTGCCAAAAATGCAGGCTTCGTGTACGTAACCCTTGATCTCCAGGGCTTTCGTTCGGGCAGCATGAACGAAGTTCTTCAAAAAGGAGGATATCTTGCATCTTGATGATGCCGGATAGAGCCATGGAAGACACACTGTCAGAACCTTTTGATATTCTGGAGATATCGCGGACCGGCCATGGGATCATACTTCAACCTGCCAAGAAACAGGTCATCGCGGAAATATCGCTCAAGATTCTTATAAACAACGATGAGTATGCATCGCTTCTCTGCCTTGATCAGTGCCAGGAAGACCTGGCAGTGGGGTTTCTCTACAGCGAGGGAGTAATCGATTCATATAACGATATAGAATCTATCTCCTACAATGAACGATTGATTGCAGTAATCATTAAACTCAGAGACAATGTTTGCATCAGTCGCCAGGAAAGCCTCAGGAGCGTCACTTCAGGATGCGGCAGATGTTTCACCTATATCAATCCTCTCAAGCAGGATAAATATAAGATCATTAAAAGCAACCATTCATACCCCATCGGGAAAATTCTGGATATCATGAGTGCATTCATTCAACAGTCAGAGCTATACAAAGACATAGGCGGGGTGCACAGCGTTCTGTATTATTCGGATGATTTCTCAGTCCTGAATGAGGACATAGGAAGGCACAACTGCGTGGACAAGATCACCGGCATCCTGATGAAGAAGGGTAAACTGGCTCAGATCGCAGACGGCATCATGTTCATCAGCGGCAGGGTATCTTCTGAGATAATGACCAAGATAATCCGCATGGGTATCCCTGTTCTGGTTTCACGATCTACCCCAACTGCAGCTGCAGTAAAGCTGGCTGAGAAATATAATGTGACCCTCCTGGGTTATGTCAGAGGAGGATCCGGATATATCTATACCTGCCCCGGCCGTATGACGGTATAGCCTCTGACGTGCCCTGGGACGGTACATACTGTGAGGACGCTTACCAGGCTGCTGTCTTGTTCTTCACATCCACTCCTCAATAAAGCCCATAATCTTAATGAAACACCTCTCAGCAGGCAGCGGGGTATCATAAAAAAAGAAGTGTTCTTTACAAATACCCCAATTCAATAATAGTGCAGGAAACGAGATATGTGTGCCATGAAAATTGACCGTCCATATTTCCTTTTCCCGCCTCATACAGCTTAGTTGACCGCCTGTTTCAGGGCCTGATCGATATCCGCCTTGATGTCCTCCGGGGCTTCCAGACCGATTGATAGTCTGATAAAATCCTCGGTTACACCTGTAGCTTCCTGCTCGTCTCTGCTCAGCTGCTGGTGCGTGGTAGAAGCCGGGTGGATAACCAGGCTCTTGGAATCCCCGATATTTGCGAGATGGGAAAGGAGCCTGACCGAATTGATGAACCGCTTGCCGCTCTCCAGACCGCCCTTTATGCCGAAACCGACCAGGGCTCCATAATTGTTGCCGAGATATTTTTTCGCGTTTGCGTGGCTCAAATGGTCTTCCAGTCCCGGGTAATTGACCCAGTTAACAAGGGGATGATCTTTCAGGAATCGTGCGATCTCCAGCGCATTCTCCGAGTGCCTCCTCTGCCGCAGCGGCAGGGTCTCCAGTCCCTGGAGCAACTGGAAGGCATTGAACGGGCTTAAACATGCGCCGATGTCGCGCAGCAGCTGCACACGGGCCTTGAAAACAAAGGCAACGTTGCCGAAATCAGCGAAGTCGCCGAAGACATCCCAGAACCTGAGCCCGTGATAGCTGGGATCAGGCTCGGTGAATCCCGGAAACTTACCGCTTCCCCAGTTGAAATTCCCACCGTCCACCAAGACACCGCCGATAGTGGTACCGTGGCCGCCGATGAACTTCGTAGCCGAGGTGGAGATTACATTTGCACCATAGTCGAACGGCCTGACAATACCGACGCCCACGGTGTTGTCCACGATCAGCGGGATTCCCGCGTCATGAGCGATCCGGGCAATGCCATCAAAGTCAGGGATGTCCAGCTTGGGATTCCCAATTGTCTCCACGTAGATTCCTTTTGTTTTCTCCGTTATGGCCTTTTTATATGCATCCAGTTTCTGGGAATTGACGAACTTTACGGTTCTGCCCAGCTTGGGGAAGGTATAATGAAACAGCTGATAGGTACCGCCGTATAGATTGTCCGCAGCAACGATCTCATCGCCCAGCTCGGTGATGTTCAGGATGGCCAGAGTCACGGCAGCCATGCCCGATGATACGCCCAGCGCCCCTGTACCACCCTCGATAGCTGCCACCCTCTGCTCGAAGACATCTGTTGTGGGATTCATGATCCTTGTGTAGATGTTTCCCAGTTCCGTAAGCGCAAAGAGATTTGCTGCATGGTCTGTGTCCTTGAATACAAATGATGTTGTCTGATAGATGGGAACCGCCCGGGCGCCTGTTGCAGGATCAGGGGACTCCTGCCCTGCATGCAATGCAAGTGTGTCCAGTTTCCTTTCGTTCATTGTTCTCTCCTTTTGTCTTTTATCTCAACTACACAAAAATCTTAAGGATCAGATCTTGGGCAGCCCGGTTTCGTCGAAAACCCCTTCAAAAAGCGCCCCGCTCAAATACCGTTCACCGGAATCGGGCAGGATGGCAATGATGGTCTTACCCTCAAACTCCTTGAGCCCGGCCAGCCTGAGGGCTGCTGCAATTGCCGCTCCGGAGCTGATGCCCGAGAGGATACCCTCCTCACGCGCAAGTCTCTTTGCATAGGTGATGGCCTCTTCGCTGGTCACGGGCTCAACACGATCCAGCAGGGACAGGTCGAGTGTTTCGGGGATAAACCCTGCCCCAATGCCCTGAATCTTGTGGGGTCCGGGTTTTATCTCCTGTCCTGCAAGGTGCTGAGCAATGACCGGACTCTCGGAGGGCTCGACTGCGACACTGACAATCTTCTTTCCCTTTTCATTCTTGATATAGCCGGATATGCCGGTGATCGTGCCGCCGGTACCCACCCCGGAGACGAGCACGTCGATCTTTCCATCCGTCTGTTCCCATATTTCCGGTCCTGTTGTATTGAAATGAACCTCCGGATTGGCCGGGTTTCTGAACTGCTGGGGCATGAAGTATTTTGGATCTGATGCTGCAATCCGCTCCACCTCTGCGATGGCACCCTTCATCCCCTGAGGCCCCGGGGTCAGGATTATGTTCGCCCCGAAGATGGAAAGCACCTTGCGGCGTTCCATAGACATAGTCTCAGGCATGGCAACGTTGAGCTTATATCCCCGCGCCGCTGCCACATAGGCAAGCGCGATGCCGGTGTTCCCGCTTGTGGCCTCGATGATCTCCATGCCGGGTCTCAATGTGCCGTCTTTCTCCGCAGCCCATATCATGTTGGCACCGATACGACATTTGACCGAATAAGCAGGATTCCGGCCTTCAACCTTGGCCAGAACAGTGGCGCCCAGCCCTTCGGCAAGCCGGTTGATCTTTACCAGTGGGGTGTTCCCAATCGATAAGGTGTTGTCATTAAAAAACGTGCCCATATAAACCTCCTTTGATGAAACTTTATCTTTTGTCTTGTTATACTTCCCTTATAATCTCTTTTCCAGCCTTTGATTATTTAATATCTAGTTTTTCTATTGATTAGATAGTATTTAATACCGTCTCCGTTGTCAACAAAAAAACAATCCAAGGAAGCTCTTGACATGAGGCAAGGATGATAATACACTAGTTAATCGATAGTAATTATAGTATTCGAGAGGGTCATATGAAGCTGTCTACAAGATCACGATACGGGGTACGACTCATGCTGGATCTGGCGCTGAACAGCAGCAAAGGCTCGGTATTTCTAAAGGATATAGCCAGGAAAGAGGAGATATCGGAAAAATACCTCAGCCTCATCATCATCCCGCTCAAGTCCGCCGGACTGGTCAACTCGATGCGCGGCGCCCATGGCGGTTATTCCCTGGCAAAACCTGCATCAAGCATTACCCTCGAGGAGATAGTGGATGTTCTTGAAGGTGAGACCTGCCTGGTGGATTGTGTGAAAGATCCTTCTTCGTGCACGCGATCCAGCACATGTGCCAGCCGGGACCTCTGGACCGCACTGAACAACACCATCTCCCGGACCCTCGGCGCAATCACATTGGAAGAACTGGCCGTGAAAAGCAGGGAAAAAGGTCAGAGCGCTGCAATGTTTCATATATAATATATACAGTCAGGAAATTGCCTATGGATAAGATATATCTCGACCATGCAGCAACCACCCCGGTCGGCACTGAGGTCATCAATGCCATGCTTCCGTTCATGTCCCAGGTTTACGGGAACACCTCGAGCCTCCATTCCTTCGGACAGGAGGCAAAAACGGCAGTCGAAAGGACAAGGGATCAGATAGCGGCCCATATCAATGCCAGGCCTGAAGAAATTGTGTTTACAGGCGGAGGCACAGAAAGCAATAACTGGGCTATAAAAGGTGTTGCGCTTGCCCGGAAAGACAAGGGCAATCATATCATCACCTCAACCATTGAACACCATGCAGTCCTGGAAGTGTGCGGATTCATGGAAAGACAGGGTTTAGACATCACATATCTGCCGGTAGATGAATTCGGCTTCGTGGATCCGGGAGATGTAAAGAAGGCTATAACGGACAGGACCATCCTGATCTCTGTCATGCACGCAAACAACGAGATAGGAACCATCGAACCCATTGCAGAGATAGGAGCTATTGCAAAGAATCACGGGGTATACTTTCATACCGACGCGGTCCAGACCTTCGGCCACTGCCCCATCGACGTCGAAAAGCTCAATGTTGACCTGCTTAGCGCTTGTGCACACAAGCTCTGTGGACCTAAAGGGGCAGGTCTGCTCTATATCCGCAAAGGGACCCGCATCGAACCGTTTCTCCACGGCGGTGACCAGGAACGGCGCCTCAGGGCATCGACACTCAATGTCCCGGGCATCATAGGCATGGGAAAGGCTGCAGAGATAGCACTGGCCGAAATAGGGTCTGAATCTCTGCGTCTGACAGCCCTGAGAGACCGGCTCATCGAAGGCCTGCTTTCCTCCATTGAGGATAGTCGCCTCAACGGCCATCCTGCAAGAAGGCTTGCGGGCAACGCAAATATCTCCATTGCATATATAGAGGGCGAGGCCATGCTGCTCTCCCTGGATATGCAGGGTATAGCGGCCTCCACGGGCTCTGCCTGCACATCTGCAAGCATGGAGCCATCGCATGTACTGTCCGCCATCGGCCTGCCCCACGAGCTTGCCCACGGATCGCTCCGCTTTTCAATGGGCAGGAGCACTACACATCAGGAGATAGAGCGTGTCATTGATGTCCTGCCTTCCATTGTGAATAAGCTGCGGTCGGTTTCCCCGCAGTATAGAAGGAGGGCTTGAGCAATGGACGATCACACAAGAATGGCAAGCCATAAGGCAAGGAGAACCAATGAATATCGTTGATGACATCATGAAGCTCAAAAAGACCAGAAACGCCGTAATCCTGGCCCACAATTACCAGCTGCCCGAGATCCAGGACATCGCCGACTTTGTGGGGGATTCGCTGGGTCTCAGCATTCAGGCCGCGGGCACCGGGGCTGAAGTGATTGTGTTCTGCGGCGTGCACTTCATGGCCGAAACCGCCAAGATACTCTCCCCTCAAAAGACGGTCCTGCTGCCGGATATCAATGCCGGTTGCCCAATGGCAGACATGATCGATGCCGGGCAGTTGCGGGCGATGAAGGCGCAACACCCGCTTGCTGCGGTTGTATGCTATGTAAACACCACTGCCGACGTGAAGGCCGAATGTGACCTGTGCTGCACGTCCGCCAACGCAGTGAGCATAGTCAAAGATGTCATGAAGCAAAATAAAGAGATTATCTTTGTGCCGGATCAATATCTGGGCGACTACGTTGCCACAGAAACCGGGTGCAACCTGATATCCTGGAAAGGCTACTGTCCCTCGCACGCCAGAATCCTGCCCGAAGACATCCTCTCCGGAAAGGCGCTGCATCCTTCCGCCCTTGTGATGGCACATCCCGAGTGTACGCCGGGGGTACGGCAACTCTCCGACAAGGTGCTGTCCACCGAAGGCATGTGCCGGTATGTCAAAGAAATAGAGCAAAAGGAATTCATTGTGGCCACCGAGGTGGGAATCCTCTATCGCATGCAACTGGATAACCCGGATAAGACGTTCTATCCTGCATCGGACAAGGCAGTCTGCCCGAACATGAAACTTACCACCCTGGAAAAGGTGCTGTGGGCCCTTGAAGAGATGCACCACGAGATCACCCTGCCTGATGAAACGATTTTCAGGGCAAAAAAGTGCATTGAGAAAATGCTGACCTACAGGTCGTGAGCTATGGAAGCATAAGCATGAATACAACAACTATGTATAAAATCCCTGCTCAGAACTATCCCATTATCCAGCAATGGATATCCCCTGGAAGCAGGGTGCTGGATCTGGGCTGCGGAGACGGTACGCTCCTGAACGCCCTGGCCGAAGAGAAACAGGTGGAGGGCATAGGCGTGGAGATATCCCAGGATATGATCGTTCAATGCATACAGAAAGGTATCTGCGTATACCAGGCGGATATCGACAAGGATCTCTCGGAATGGAAAGACGGCAGTTTTGATTATGTGATCCTCAATGCCACGCTCCAGGCCATCAGCAAACCCTACCGGGTAATCGAAGAGATGCTCAGGGTGGGCAGATATGCAATCATATCCGTATCAAATTTCGGCTATCTGAGAAACAGGGTCAGAATCCTCGCCCAGGGACGCGTGTGCTCGCATACCAGGATGTCTTCAAGCTGGTACGACAGCCCGGTAATCCGGTTTGTGTCTCTCAAGGAATTCGAGACCTCCCTTGCTCAGATGAAAATCGATGTGATGGATGCAAGGTTCTTTCTACCGCTCGACAAGGTAATGCACAGGAAGTGGCCTCTTTACAATCTGCTGGCGAGAGAAGGCATCTTCAAACTCAGAAAGGACGATCAGCAATGAACCGGATCGTCAAGACCCAGATACTTGAGGTGAACAGACCCTTTCTGATGGAATCCGGTGACAGGCTCGAACATCTCGATATCGCCTATGAGACCTATGGGAACCTCAATGCCGCAAAGGACAATGCCATCCTCATCGAGCACGCACTTTCCGGCGATGCCCATGCAGCTTTCTTTCACGAGGGAGACAAAAAGCCCGGATGGTGGGATGCCATGATCGGTCCCGGCAAGGGATTCGATACGGAGCGATATTTCATTATATGTTCCAATGTACTGGCTGGATGCAGCGGTACAACCGGACCAGCATCAATAAACCCGGCCACCGGCAAACCTTATGCACTGCTGTTCCCTCCCATTACCATGCGGGACATGGTGGAGACGCAGCGTGTCCTTCTTTCTCACCTGGGTATCGAAAGGCTCAAATGCATTGCAGGAGGTTCCATGGGCGGCATGCAGGCCATGCAGTTTTTCTGCGATTACCCCTCCCAGGTTCAGTCCTTTATCTCTATAGCCTCAAGCATGAAGCACTCTGCACAGCAGATAGCCTTCAACGAGGTAGGCCGCCGGGCTGTCATGGCGGACCCCAGATGGAACGGTGGAAATTACTATGAGTTAGTCCCCCCCGAGGGTGGACTCTCTGTGGCGAGGATGATCGGCCACATCACTTATCTGTCGGAAAAGATGATGCAGGAGAAATTCGGCAGGATAAAGAAGGACAAGGATGCAAAGGCCATATTCAGACCATCGTTCGAGGTTGAGCACTATCTGGATTACCAGGGGATCTCATTTGTAAAGAGATTCGATGCAAACAGTTATCTCTACATCACCAATGCCATAGACAATTTCGATCTCATGGCATCGATAAGCTCGAAAGAACGGCTCAGGGGTGAAGGCAGGGAAAGGGGAAGGCATTATGACAGGATGAAGACAAAGAGAGGGCTTGTCATATCTTTCAGTTCCGACTGGCTTTATCCGCCTTCCCAGGCGAAAGAGATCGTTCAGCTCTTTACCGGGCTGAACGTCAGGGTATCATATGCTCAGATCGCAACCGAACACGGACACGACGCATTCCTAACCGATTACGTGAAAGAAAGTGATATTATTCGGAGTTTCCTCTCTTCTCTTTCTTAAGCTCCTCTTTTATATCCCCTTTTTTTGATCTGATCCTTATTATTATCCAGACGACAAGGGCGATACTCCAGAATATGAGAGACCCTATGGGTGCATCTTCGCGAAATTCGAGCACCTAGACCTCCAGGATCATGTTGTCTATAAGACGGGTTGGCCCCACCTTTACGGCAAGCGCCATTACCACATCGGCATTAATACTCTCAACAGGCTCGAGAGTGTCCGGATCCACGATCTCGACATAATCGATTACACATTCGGGAGTATTTGCGATCATATCCATCACCTCTTCACGGATCTTTGCCGGATTCTTCTCTCCGCTTTTTACAAGGCTCGACGCATACAGAAGGGACCTGTGCAGCACCAGTGCGTTCCTGCGCTGATCCGGGCTCAGGTATTTGTTGCGCGAACTCATGGCAAGGCCGTTTTCCTCCCGTACCGTGGGGTGGGCAACAACCTTCACGTTCATGTTGAGATCATTCACCATTCGCCTGATCACTGCAAGCTGCTGATAATCCTTCTGACCGAAGATGGCTATGCCGGGCTCCACGATATTGAACAGCTTGGCAACAACCGTGGCGACCCCCCTGAAATGGGTAGGCCTGGATGCCCCGCACAGCCCACAAGTGATGCGCTCCACATCGACATAGGTGGCATACCCGTCAGGATACATATCTCTGGCTTCGGGAAAGAATATACACTCTACCCCTACAGACGCTGCGAGCTTTTCATCCCTCTCCATGTTGCGCGGATACATATCGAGATCTTCATTCGGGCCGAACTGTGTGGGATTCACGAATATGCTGATAACGAGGTGATCGGCCATAGGAGCACCCATGCGCATGAGGTCCAGATGCCCTTCGTGCAGATAACCCATGGTGGGCACCAGGCAGATGGTCTCGCCCTTTTCCCTGATTGCCCTGACATAGGCCTTCATGGCCTTTACTTCACGTATTATCTTCATTGATGCGTTCCTTCTGTCTACTCCTTGAAACAGTGCTCATCGTCAGGGAAGGCACCTTCCCTCACCTCGGATGCATACTTATCGAGGGCTTCCTTTATGGTATCAAAGAGCATGGCGTATCTCTTGACGAATTTAGGCTTAAACTCCTTGGACATGCCGAGCAGATCCTGAATCACGAGAACCTGTCCGTCACAGTGCGGACCTGCCCCGATGCCTATGGTCGGGACACTGAGTGCATCGGTGATCTCTTTTGCCACGGCATCCGGCACGCATTCAAAGACTATCGAGAACACCCCGGCGTCTTCAAGTGCCAGGGCATTGTCCATGAGCATCTTTGCCGCCTCATCACCCCTGCCCTGAACCTTGTACCCGCCGAACGCGTGCACTGATTGCGGGGTGAGCCCGAGATGACCCATAACCGGGATATCTGCCTTTGCGATGGCCTTTACCTGCTCGATAACCCGCAGACCGCCCTCCAGCTTCACGGCCTGCGCACCGCCTTCCTTGAGAAAACGGCCAGCATTGGCAACAGCATCGCTTACGCCTGTCTGATACGAAAGAAACGGCATATCGCCGACAACAAGGGCCCTCGGCCTTGTCCTGGTCACACAGGCGGTATGATATACCATCTGATCCATAGTAATGCCGAGCGTTGTATCCAATCCGGCCATTACCATCCCGGCGGAATCCCCCACAAGGATGATATCGATATCTGCATCATCGACGATCTTTGTCATGGTGGAGTCGTACGACGTTATCATGACAATGCGCTCTTTGCCTTTTTTACCCAGAATATCCATGACAGAGACAGTCTTTTTCATGGGTCCCTCCTTAGCAGACGTATCCTACCCCGACCCATTTTGGTTATCAAGCCAAAACTGGCAAGGAAGAGCCTAACAGCAATCCACAAAGTACACGTCAACCCGGCCGACTGACTTCGGCTCCTGCTCCTCAGATCCGGGACAGATTCATATATTTTCATATATCTTATTGCAGTATCGACAATTCGTCGTTATACAGTTGTATTGCAATGCTCTATAGCAACACGAACTGAACGATTTCTATATAGCCTTGACTGCATGAAAACTATGGAAATAATCAACATAAAAAGATTCGGCAAAGTAGAGGCCTTTGAACTCGGGTACGGTTTGTGGCGACAGCCGTTAATGAACGTGTATTTCTTTCTGGTTGACGGTGTCTGCATTGACACAGCACAATCCCTGATGAGAAAACCTCTCCTTGAGATCATACGAGAAAGAAAGATCAACCAGGTAGTCTTAACGCATTTTCACGAAGACCACAGCGGCAATGCGGCCTCGATCCAAAAAGCAAAGGATGTCCCTATATTCGGCCATCCGGTAACAGTGCAGAAAATGAAGCACGGTTTTCGCATACTTCCATACCAGTATTATATGTGGGGGCCATCCAGGAAGATCAATGTCAAAGTGCTTCCCCCGGTAATCGAAAGCGATTCCATATCGCTTCTGCCTATTTATACACCAGGACACAGCGTGGATCACACATCATATTTGGTGAAAAATGAAGGCTGGCTTTTTTCGGGAGATCTCTATCTTGCCTCGAGGATAAAATATTTTCGAGCTGATGAAAAGATCGATGATATCATCTGTTCCCTGAAGAAAGTATTGAATCTTGATTTTCAGACTCTTTTTTGTGCGCACAACCCCGAACTTACACAAGGCAAACAAAAGATACGGGAAAAACTGGAATTCCTCGAGAATTTTTACGGGGAGGTCGCCACACTCTACGAACGTGGGTTCAATGAAAAAGAAATCATGAACCATTTTCCATACAAAGAGGTTAACCTGGTCAAGATATTTACCACGGGAAACGTCAGCCTTGCACATATGGTACGCTCGACAATCAATTCAATAGAGAAATCAATGGAAATCAGGAACGCTCACTCTTGTCTTATTTACAAGGAATAATCCCCCTAAACCGTCTTCAGCCAGGAAAGCGTGCTGCCGAGGATCTTTGCATACACCTGTTTTTCGGATATACCTGATGATGCACTCAGCTTGAACGAATGATCTCCCCCCTCGATCACCTCGAGAATACACGGGGCATCGATCTTTGCCAGTACACCCTGGAGTTCTTCAATATCACAGAACACATCGTTTGATCCGGCAAAAAACAGCATCGGAACCCTCAAACGGTAAAGATGCGTATCCTGGAGATTCTGCTTCCTCCCCGGCGCATGGAGCGGATATCCGAGAAAGATAATCCCTCTAATGTCCATATATCCCTCTGCCGCTGTCTGGACCGCTATCCTTCCCCCCAGCGATTTCCCAGCCGCGACAATGGAAGACGGTTTATAGATGGGATGATCCCTCAAGAACTGATGTACATGCATCCAGGTCGCCTCGAGCACGCCGTCGCCATCAGGGGATTTCCTGTCTTCGTCACGGTAAAGGAAATTAAACCTCATGCACAGATATCCTGTTGCTGCAAGCACGTTCGCCATATGGGCAAGCAACGGATGAAACATGCCGTTACCAGCCCCGTGGGCAATGATGACCGCGGGACTGACTCCATACTCAAAGTCATCCGGTATCGAGACGATCCCGGAAACCTTCTTGTCTTTCATGACCGGCACAAATACATATTCTTCAGAAACCATCAGCCATGCTCCCTTACTGCACCAAACCCGAACCAAACACTCTTAAGATTTCATTAAGACCGATATTAACATCGTGTCTCTCTTTTCCATAACAAGAATTCATGAGATATCAAAGCAGAGATTTTTCGGGTTTACAAAAAAGCTTTGTTGCAATTTGCCCCCTGTTCTTTTAGAAATCAGTAGGTGTGTATCTTTTATGTAACATATCCTGTCTTACTGGTGATAGTATGCGTCGTTATCTTTTCCACAACCTTTATGTACGCATCGGAAGGACCGGCAGAGGTCTCTTTTGTTACGCGCTTGCCGGCTGAAATGACACTGAAAGAGATCTCCCGCAACAAACTTCATCACAGTGATGGACGGTTCATCAATCCTCTCAATTCCAGACATTACAGAGATTTCACAGAGCTGCTTAAATGGAAATTCTTCTCGACCAACGAGTTCAAAGGGCTCTACAAGGACGACCATGTCATCGAGGTGAGCATCGACTGGAGCCGAGTACAAAGCCACACAGGACTGAGTATTACGTTTGTGACGCACTCTACACTCATGATCATGGACAAAGGCACATCAATCCTGATAGACCCGGTGCTCTACGGCCTTTTCTGGCCGATCAGAGATTTCACCCCGCTCGATGAATCAAGCAGGCAGATTCCGGACCCTGCATACATCCTGATCACTCACGGTCATTACGACCATCTTGACAAGAGATCCCTGAAACAGTTCGCCGGATTCAGCCGGCATATCTCGCCTTTAGGATACCGTGATATCCTTGAAGATATCGGGGCGCAGCATATCACAGAGCTGGACTGGTTCGATGCCTTCAACGACGGCCCGCGAACGATCATCCTGCTTCCATGCAACCACTGGACCATGAGAAATCCTGTAACCGGACCCAATACCGCACTGTGGGGCTCATATGTTATCAAAACATCTGCAGGCCCTACCATCTATGTATCAGGGGACACGGCATATTTCGACCGGTTCACTGAAATCGGCTCAGAATTCGAGATTGATCTGGCCGTTTTCAATCTGGGAGCATATGAACCGCGCTGGTTCATGGAAAAATCGCACATCAGCCCGGAAGACACGGTAAAGGCCTTTATAGAGCTGGGGGCAAAAAAGCTCATGGTAATACACTGGGGTACATTCCGTCTAGGCGATGAACCCGTACACCTGCCCCCTGTAGCGATAAAGGAGCAGATGGAAAAGGCCGGGCTGTCGGACAGGCTCGTCGAGATCAGGCATGGGGAAACCCTGTTTTTCGACGATACGCCAGGCACCGGGAAAAAATAAGAAATGATGGAGTATTGGTTAAAGAATCCAACCATACACCCTATACCTTAGACTTTACACCCATTCCCGGGCTCTTTATCTTTTTTCTAAATGCTAAATTCGCAATTCGAATCTCAGAATGCCTTTCACCGCCTTGCCCTGTCAAATGCCTTCTTGAGGTCTGAGATAATATCGTCCGTCTCTTCAAGACCAACTGCGAGCCTGAACAACGTATCGATAATCCCGAGTTCATAGCGATGCTCTCTTGTATAGTCGTAATAACTCACGGTTGCCGGATGGGTGATAAGGGACTCTGCGCCACCGAAGCTCGGCCCAATAAAAATCATCTCCAGAGAATCCAGGAAGCGGTTTGCAGTCTCCAGATCGCCCTTCATCTCAAAGGTGACCACACACCCGCCTCCTGTCATCTGGTCCCTGGCAATGGAATAGTGCTGATGGCTTTCAAGGAACGGGTAATACACCCTTTCGACATCCGGGTGAGCCTCGAGGAAACGGGCAATCTCGAGCGCAGAGTCGTTCTGCTTCTTCACGCGCAGCGGGAATGTCTTGAGACCTCTCAGGAGCAGGTAGCAGCAATGAGGATCTATGAGGCCGCCCATGGACTTGTGGAGATCCCGGATAGGGGCTATCAGTTCCTCTCTTCCAAGGACAGCGCCTGCAAGGATGTCATTATGGCCTGAGAGATATTTTGTTGCCGAGTGCGTGACGAGATCGATGCCGAACTCCAGCGGCCTCTGGTTAATAGGAGTTGCTATGGTGCTGTCGATCAGGGTCAGGACATTATGTTTGTCCGCGATCTTTTTAAGCAACTCAAGGTCAAAGACATTCAGATATGGATTCGTGGGAGATTCGGAAAAGATGAAGCGGGTGTTTTCCTTTATTGCACCCTCAAGTGCATTATACTCTCCAAAAGGCACGATTGTGCATTCTATGCCGAACCGCTTCAGATATGACTGGCAGAATTCCAGTGTCTTTTTGTAGCTGTCATCGGTGATTACGATGTGGTCCCCGGTATGCACGAGTGACAGAATGGTGGTGGTAATAGCCATCATGCCGGAAGAAAACACAACACAATCCTGCGCCCCTTCCAGATCGGCAAGCCTGTTCTGCGCGATAAGCTCGGTGGGGTTTCCATACCTTCCGTACTCGAACCTTTTCTTCTTGTCCCTGGTATATTCCCTTATGTCATTACTGTCCTTGAAGGTAAACGTGGATGTCTGAAAAATCGGCGTAGTCAACGAATCGGCATATTTACCATGCAGCTCTCCAGCATGTATGGAACGGGTTGACATGCCTACGGTGTTCTTCTTCTCTTCACTCATAGCAACCTCTCTTTTTATTACCAGCGCATCCCGAGATAGATCAGGTCATAATGAACTATCCCGCAGCAAGCTTTCAAGGTATCAAAAAAATCTATTTTATTACCCCCCACTTTCATCCCCCCCCAGGGGGCGAGGACTAAGATGTGCGAGCTGCAAGCTTACGGGTTATCAGCTAACAAACCGGCAATCAGTGTTTATCGCTAATATATACGCACATTTTCTGTCAAGGGGAATAACAAGGGCGATACATGAATGCACGCCAGCAATATTGGCCCGCGAGCAGGCGTTCCATGTAAACTGGGGGTTTAAACTCGGACCAGGCCCGGGATAGTGTTTTACCACAACCCGCAGCGTAACGGGAATGAGCTTGTCGTCCGGCACAGCCAAAAGCCTAAACGGATTCAAATGACTTGTATGGATTTCTCTGAATATGCTAACTGCATAGCGCATGAAAGACATCACAGAAAAGATCAAGACATTTGCCCGGAACCATTTTGCCGGAGCAAAATACTCTCATGACTGGGAACACACCCTGAGGGTATACAAACTGTGCATGCATATAGGACGTACCGAGAATGCAGACCTCGAGGTGCTGGCGATTGCCGCCTATCTGCACGATATAGGCAGGGCTGACCAGGACAGGGCAAAAGGTTCGCTGTGCCATGCCGAAAAAGGCGCGGAAATCGCACGCGAACTGCTTAAGGATTACCCCATCTCCCAGAATAAAATGGAAAATATCATTCACTGCATACAGTCTCACCGGTATCGCAACAGCCATCATCCGGATACACTCGAGGCAAAAGTGCTCTTCGATGCGGACAAGCTAGATGCCATCGGGGCCGTGGGTATTGCCAGGGCCTATCTCTTTGCCGGAGAAGTAGGTGCGCTGCTGCACAATCCGGATGCAGAGCCGGAAAAGGTCAAGCCCTACAGCAGGGACGATACCGGGTACCGGGAGTACCGGGTAAAGCTTTCCAGCATAAAAGACAGGATGCTCACTTCAGAGGGCAGGCACATGGCTTTCGAGCGCCACGAATTCATGGAGGCCTTCTTTGAACGATTCTTAAAGGAACACGAAGGTCTTTTGTAAAGACCCCGGGATAAGGAGACACAACATTCAATGCACGAACTGCCTGTGACACAGAGCATACTCGATATCGTGATGAAACATGCACTGATGAATAACGTAACAAGAATACATGCCATCAACCTGGCTATCGGGGAAATGAGCGACCTGGAAGACGAATGGATACAGCGCTATTTTGACTACCTGAGCAAGGATACACTCGCACAGGGAGCAAAGCTCAACATCGAAAGGGTACCTGTGGTCCTCAGGTGCGAGGTGTGCTCCGAAACCTTTGAGATCGACATCAAGAAGTTGGAAGACATCAGCTGCCCTGCCTGCGGCGAAAAGAAATTCTCGTTCGTATCCGGCAGGGAATATTATATCAAGAACATGGAGGCCGAGTAATGGGGGAAATTCAACTCATAGAGATCAAGGAAGAGATCCTGTCCGACAACAAGAACCTTGCCGAAGATTTGCGCAAAAGGCTGAAAAAGGAAAAGACATTTATGCTTAACCTCATGTCATCTCCCGGCGCCGGCAAGACAAGCCTGATCCTTTCCACCATAGCAGCGCTCAGGGAATCTTTGCGCATAGCTGTCCTTGAAGCTGATATCGACTCGATCGTGGATTCAGAAAAGGTCGCCTCAGCCGGGATCCAGGCGGTCCAGCTCCGCACCGGCGGATTCTGTCATCTGGATGCCCCCATGGTAACGAAAGGTCTCGACGCCTTTGATCTTAAAAACCTCGACCTCATTATCATAGAGAACGTGGGCAATCTCGTGTGTCCTGCAGAGTTCGATACAGGCGCCGTGAAGAATGCCATGATCCTGAGCGTGCCCGAAGGGGATGACAAACCTCTCAAGTACCCGCTCATGTTCAGTATTTGCGATGTGCTGCTTGTAAACAAGATCGACTTTCTTGCACTTACGGACTTCGATATGGATGCCATGAAAGAGAGGGTATTCAGACTCAACCCGAAAATCACAATTATCGAGGTATCATGCAGGACAGGTGAAGGCATCGATGCCTGGGCAGACTGGCTTGCCAGCGAAGTGAGAGAGTTTGTCAGATAATAAGCAAGGGTTAGAAAACCTTGGACTCTTTTCCAGCGCGACGGGCATCTTAATTCGCGATACGCATTTTTCAATCTCAAAACTTGTGCTATCAGGGGGGGGCAGCATATCCATTACCCCCTTTTCTCATTCTTACCTAATCCCCGGCGCCCGAAGCCCGGTTCTTTTTCACGAGCGCCTTAAAGTATTCAGTATCCCGGATATTTTCCAGATCTTTATCCGTCATTATCAACTCCATGTTATCAAATCCTTTGTCAATAGCCTTCTGAAGCCATACAACTGATTCAGCCTGATTATTACTTTTTGCGTATATACATGAAACATTGTAGTATGTATCAGCGTTTTCCGGCCGCAACTCCAACATCTTCATTAAATACTCGAGCGACTTGTCATGATCTCCTTTACTTGAATATAATATCGCCAATGTGTTTAATATATCAGGGTCATAGGGTTTATATTCCCGCTGACTTTCCAGGTCAGCGATTCTCTCATCCACCTTCTTATAATTCAACGCGGCCTTCAGATAATTTCTGACCCCAACAAGATCAGGACGTATTTTGAGGGCCTCGTTAAAATGATCTATGGCATCATCTACTTGCCCCTGATTCATCAAGACTATTCCAGAAGAATAATGCGACTCTGCATCATTCGGATTAAGCTTCAAGGCCGATTCGAATCTTTCTATTGCCCTGTCTGCATCGCCTTTTTTCGCATGAATTATCCCAAGATTATGGTACGCAAGAGCATACTCAGGGTCGAGACGGATCACCTCGGTAAAATATCTGAGGGCGTTATCCAGATCGCCCATGTCTGCATAAAGTGATCCCAGTTCAAAGTTAGCAATGATATCATTCGGGTAGTATCGAACCTGCTCGGAATAATAGCGTAAGGACTTGTCCAGCTGGCCGAGATTGTAATACAGACGCCCAAGCCCTTCTAATGCCAGGGCATCGTTGGGATGTATTCTCAGAGCCTCATTGAAATGATGTATGGCCTTATCGGATATCTCATGCCCGGCATAGGTTGCAGCAATATTTACATGAGCAACATAATTATCAGGATCAAGGTTTATACTGTGGGAAAAAACAGAGATGTCATCCTTCCAATACCCAAGCTGAAACCAGGTCCGGCAGGCAAGCAGGATCAGGATGATCGACGCGCATCCAACCAATATATTCTTCTTATGCTGAATCCGGTCTAAAAGAGCAGGAACACCCCAGGCAAGAGCCATGAACAGGCCTGCGTAGGGAATATATGCCCAACGCTCACCAATGGCAGGCCAAAGACCTGCCTGTATGATACCGAGAACCGGAACGAGGGTGCCGAGAAACCAGAGCCAGCCAACAATGAAATATGGATGCTTCCTATATTTAATCAGCGCTAAGATCGTGATAGCCAGCAGAACTGCAAGCGAACCCGCGACCTGCCACACAGGTATCATGTCCGGATAGGGATGGAATATGGATAGATCTTTCGGCCAGACCATCTTGCCCATATAAATCAGGTATGAAACAATAGCGTTTTTGATCTTGAGGCCCATTGGAACGAGCTGCGTAGCTAGAATCTGATCGGTCAGCTTGAGTGATTGCGTTGTAATAAAGACAACAACAAATGAAATTATCATGAGCGGGATCTTCTCAAGGATCAGCCGACCTGCATCACGATAAAATGAATACCATCTCGCTCTGTCGTCACGTAACACAGGAAGATTTATCCTTCCGAGAGGCCAGTAATCAAGAAGCAGCAGGACAAACGGCAGGGTTATCAGCATTGACTTCGCTAGAGAGCCCAGACAAAATGCAGCGACAACCAGACAATACATGACCATATTTTGTTTTCTTGTATAAAAAAAGTATGCGAACATGGTGAGCAACCAGAATGTAGTACTTAAAAGATTCTTCCGCTCTGAGATCCAGGCCACTGAATCCACATTAACCGGATGCAGGGCAAACAACGAGGCAACAAAAGCACTTCTCCATACAGAGCCGGTCATGAGTCTCAATACCAGAAATAATAATAATGCATTCAAGGCATGGTAAAAGACATTGACCAGATGATGCATGCCGGGATTAAGACCGAAAACCTGACAGTCGAGCATGTGAGAGAGCCACGCAAGCGGATGCCAGTTGGTCACCTCCCCCTGCTTGGAAAGACTGAATGCCCATCTTGCACCCTCCCAGGTCAATCCCTGCTGAACTTGCTTGTTTTCAGAGACATACAATGTATCATCAAGGGAGATGAACTGAAAACCGATTACCTGCCAGTAGATTATAAGGACAGAAAAGACAAGGAAGAGTCCAATAAAAAGCTCTCTTTTTGAAAATGTCTCATGTTCGGTATAAGCAGCTTCTTCCATCATTCAGATTCTTTCTTAAGATATTATATTATCCGATTCTATCTGATACGTTCCTGCCAGACAATTCAATTCCGACAAAAATCTATAAAAAGGTCTCCCGAAAGAAACTGTCAGGCACTTCTCTTAATCTTTTTCAGCTTTCTCTCAAGAAATATCTTGACGGCACACACTCCCGACGCCGAACTCTTTCATTCAGATCACAATCGGCTCATATTACTCCTCGCCCCGGGGAAAGAGGATAAATGTGAGGAGATAGCAACACATGGCTTCAGATACCGAGACAGCCTGTTGCGAGGCACTTCATTATATAACAGGGACACCTCGCGGAAACCATCGATAAATCAGAAGAATCCGTTCTACCACATACCCTTAACCCTTCCTTTACATTTCCTCAACAAGCATCTATAATCCCTTGCAAAAGAAAAGATGTCATGGCCAAAGAGAACACGCACATATTCTTTGCTCACACCATACTGGAGAACCTCGATGCAGAGGATCTCGTCAAAGAGATATCAGGATATACAGGGTTCTATTATCTTGGATCGATCATACCCGACACCTTCTTTTACAGCTCTGATGAAACAAGCCGCCATATCTCCGAAGTAATGCACGGCATAGAAGGCAACCCCACCAACGAGATCATCTTTCAGGTACTTGATCAGGCTCAAGGGATGAAGGACATTGCCTTTATCCTTGGCTATATCACTCATTGCGCCCTGGATATGACGCTTCATCCAGTCGTGCATTATCTCTCGGGCAACTACTATGATCATGACCCGGTGAACCGTGAACATGCAGCCTACCGACACCGGCATATCGAGACATGGCTGGACAAACACCTCGGCAACCCTTTAAAGATATACAACATCATACATCCCGGCCTGATGCATTCCCTGAGAGCTGAATGCATCCTGTCGCAAAGATTTTCCATATCGCCCCTACAGATTCAACGGATACTGTATAAACAGCTCTTTTCAAACAGACTTTTCACAAGCACCTCTGTATACCGGCTTGCCAGGGTACTGGCCGGCCTGGGCATCCTAAAGGGATACAAGGACCTGGGCCTGTTCTACGGTGACATTCATGTTCAGGGAACCTGCCGGGCAGACCCTGTCATCTACCGGGATATCATAACCGGCCAGAAAAAGAAAACGTCTGTCACAGATCTCATGAGTGAGGCATCTCGAAAGGCCAGAACCATGATGCAGGCTGCATTCGACTATCACAAAGGAAAGATGACAAAAGAGATCCTAAAAAAAATGATACCCGGAGAAAGCCTGGATACGGGAAGAACCCATTCATCTACAGACATGATCCGATACACGAACCTTGACACTGAATAGGATTGAGGCCATGCGCTGCTTTCACGCCCGGCATGCCGCTGCAATTAATATTCCGACCAGTCCTTCTGATACGCGGCGTTATACTTGAATGACAGGGAAACCCTTGCGCGGTATGCGACTACCTTTCCATTTTCCACTTTCATATCAAATTGTCTGACTTGTGCAACTCTCAGATCCTTGATGCTTCTGCAGGCAACATCCACTGCGTTCTGCGCTGCCTCTTCCCATGATTTCTCACTCGATCCCACAAGCTCGATCACCTTGTAAAGACTGTCCGACATCGTCCACCTCCTTGCACCAGAAGCTCAGGGGCTTTATCTCCCAGATAATTTTTACAGAAATGTTCTCCGGACTGCCATACCTCACTGCATATGACAATAGTAATCCCTCGGGTAATTGAGTCAAGAGCATGTGTATTTCCAGCAGAAGATGACATCCCAGGGGAGTCCCCCATGACCGCCGGAGAACAGATTTCCCGGACTCTATTCTTTCTTAAAAGGCCGAACCGGGAAAGACCACCATGTTGCAGCCGGATTCATGGTCATGAAGGACATCTCCTGCCGCGCCTACCAGCTCTGACTCCTCCATACGCAAGAGCGCTTCGGTATCTGCATCGATATGGGCAAATGCCCTGCTGCCGTCGTTTAACCTGCCCAACACCGTCCCTTTCTCAGGGTTGCCTTTCCGGTCATGACGGATCACATAAGCCTCGACCCTGAGCGTGCCGCGTGCCTCTTCCACGGGTTCTGCCAGGGACTGGGCATCTATGGCTTTCTGTACAGGAGAATCGTCCCGGTTTACCCACTGATTTATCGTGGCAGAGCCGCCGTATATCCCGATCGAATGCTTGGTTATATACCATCCGTTGGCCGTGACCATGGCCTTTACAGACCGGTCCTGCCTGATCTTTTCCATAACGCCTGCAATGGCATGCATGGAATAGTTGTTCCCGGGCCCTCCGAAATAGGCAAGCCCCCCGGTTACACTGAGCTGCCTCGGATCGTCCGGGGCAATGCCGATCTCGTTCATGGCAATCTCAACTGCGCTTGGGAAACAGCTGTACAGATCAAAGACATCTATCTCGTCAAGAGTAAGGTCTGCCTGCTCCAGTGCTATCTGCGAGGCTTTATTGATAGCCGGTGAACGCTCCAGCCTGGGTCTTCTCGAGAAATTCCAGATATCGTTGAGATCAGCCCCGCCAAGGGGATAAACCCATTTTGCAGGGCTGATGCCGAGACTTCTTGCCGCTTCTTCAGTGGTCATGATAAGTGCTGCCGACTGGTCCACATTGATGTTCGCATTCATGCTCCTGGTATACGGGTAGCCGATATAGCGGTTTACCTGGTCTACGGCCGCGATCTGTTCTGCACTCAGGGCTTCCCTGCTCCAGGCAAAAGGATTTGTGGATGCAACACTGGCAAGCCTCTCCCACAGCCTAGCCATATAGAACCTGTGTTCATCTGGGCTCCTGCGGACTGAGGCCCGCAGGGCAGTCTCGAACAGCGGGTAAACATAAGATGGCATATAAAGATCATATGCCGCTTCAAGACCACTTACACCCGGAAGATCTTCCCCGTCTATCTTCTCAGGCTGTTCACTTGTCGGCCAGTCGATGACAACATCGCCCTTGAGAGCACGCCGCAACGAATATATGGCCTCGGCCCCGGTAAGCAGCACTGCCCGGCTCTGACCGCTCGCCAGGGCCCTTGCAGCCCTGTTCACCAGCATCTGTGGTGTATTGCCGCCGATTGGGAGATAGAAAGACCTTTCCGGCGTTATCCCCAGGGATCGGGAAAGCATTCCCGGCGCATCCCGGTAAGGCCACTGAAACAGGTTCACCACATAGAGGGTGTCGATCATCTCCCTGAACGCATGAACACCGGCATCATCGAGAGCACCTATACAGGCACGTGCCATCATTCCCAGGGGGTCGAGAGGATAAAGGGTGTCTTTGGGCTGGGTATACTGTGCTGCACCGACAAGTATGGGCACATAAGATTTCTGCATTACAGAAAAATATATATGATGTTGTAATATCTGTCAATCAACCTGCATTTTGCTGTCTTTATCATTTAATGAACCAATCCCTTCGTAATATTCATCTAATTATCAAATACTACTCTTGAAACAGCCTGAACCCTTCCCTCTGTGCCAATGATAGTCCGCTTACAGGCAGCTTACGAATCATCCGAATGAAGCACCCTGCAATGCCTTTTCCATCCTGGCAAGGGCGTTATTCAGCACAGAACGCGGACAGCCGAAATTGAGCCTGACAAACCCGGGGCTCCCGAAATACGCCCCGTCGGAAAGACCTACGCCTGCATGTTCAAAAAACCGGACCGGGTCAGACGGACCAGGGTCATCCACCTTGATCCAGGCAAGATATGTCGCCTCGACATGATTCATACTGAGCCCGGCCATGCCCTGAATCCGTTGCGAGACAATACCGCGGTTTTCACGCAGGTAATCGAGCAAATCGTTATGCCAGCTCCAGCCGTCGCAATATGCTGCAAGCGCAGCTGTATACCCCAAGACATTTACGTGGGGTACTATCCCTTCCATAACCTTAAGGAAAGCCTTCCTTAAACCATTATCCGGAATAACCGCAAAGGAGCATCCCAGCCCGGGGATATTGAAGGTCTTGCTCGGAGCCATGAGTGTTACCGTACGTCGGGCAAAATCCTGTCCTAGTGCAGCGACAGGCATGTGTTTCCTGTGAGTATCCAGCACAAGATCGCAGTGTATTTCATCCGAACACAGAATCAGGTCGTTTTCATCGCATATTACGGCAAGCCTTTCCAGTTCTTCACTTGTATAGACCCTGCCTGTCGGATTATGCGGGTTGCACAGGAGAAACAGCCTGGTCTTGGGGCTGACACAGGCTTCAATATGATCGAAATCAAATTCGTACCGGCCTTTGTACTCCACGAGGGGCGTTTTAACCAGTGTCTTGTTCGAAAACCCTGGAGCACTCAGAAAAGGCGGGTAAATCGGAGTGGCTGTTATCACCTCGTCGCCCTGACGGCCTGCACAGCGGCACATCACATTGAGGCCGGTCACCAGGCCTGGCAGCCAGATGATCCATTCCGGTTCGACAGACCACCCGTATTTCTGCATGAGCATGTCTATAACGGTATCGACAAGCCCGGAAGGAGGAAGACTGTAGCCGAACACACCATGGTCCGCACGTGCCCTGAGCGCCTCGATCACGGCAGGGGGAGAGAGAAAATCCATGTCAGCGACCCACAAAGGTATGACATCCCTGCCCTGATACCTGTCCCATTTGAGGCTGGATGTCCCGAGCCTGTTCACCTCTGTATCGAAATCGAATGAAATTTTCAGTCTCCTTTCATACCGGCCCGGGATTAAGAGTTTCGCAAAAAATCGAAAACACTCCATCTTCCTTTAAGAAAGGGATGGGGTGAAGCGTAAATGCAATATTATCTCGAACACTTGCGCAACCCCCTCCCATTAATCCCCTCCCGCCACGGGAGGGAAAATATTACTTTTTACGAAACCATCAAGATTTGACCGGTGCTTATGTGCAAGGCCGCGGTATGTCTGTACAATCTCCCTGTTTTTCTCCACATCTTCTTCGGCAAGCTCTCTTTTCACAACGGCAGGAGAACCTGCCACGAGATGGAGTGGACCGACCACCTGCCTTTGTCCGACGAGCGACCCTGACGCAACAACAGAACAGTTCTTTACCAGGGCATCGTTGAGTATGATCGAGCCGATACCAATGAGACAGTCATCTTCGATAGTGCACCCGTGAACCACGGCACCATGACCGACAGTGACATTATCCCCGATACGAAGCGGACTTGCAAGGTCAGTATGAAGGACAGCGTTATCCTGTATATTGGTATTCTTTCCTATGGATATCTTTGCCTGATCCCCGCGGATGACGGCACCATACCAGATGCTCGATCCGTCTCCAATCTCGACATCACCCAGGACCATCGCGGTAGGGGCGATGAAGACATCCCTGCCGACAAGAGGTTTCCTGCCCAGATATTCCATTAAAACATCTCTTCCCTGCAAAACAGTCCCCCCGCCATATCCACCGGAAATGTCTGAAACAGCTTGGGCATCCCGGCATAATTGCTTCACATGTGACTGCACTGATCTTTCGTTTTTTAATGCAGCCTTTGCTGAATTATCACAAGTTTTGTCTTTCTTCCAGAACCGATGATCATATTTTATCTTTGTGCTATCACCACTGATGTTTTCGAAACGATTCAGGAACACCCTCTGACCCTCAACATAGCTCTCCTCCTTACTATGCATTATCGTTGTCACCTATGTCCCCGGTTTTTTCTGTTATCTATGTATCAGATTCGGACCCACCCCTGCCCTCTCCCTCAAGGCTTATCATTACCCACAAATAAAGCTGAACACAGACAAAGAAGCATTGTGTTGAGCTTGAACGTCGCGGCCTCATAAAGCTACTATCCAATGCTGGTCAGGATATATCCGGTTCGCGTTTGAAGCGCAAATCCTCCTGTATTCCGGATCTGCATGTGCAAATACATGATTGACTTCTTTTCAGATCATCACCATTGCCTGCCTTGAGAATTCCAAGAAAACACCAGAAAAGATCCGCATAAAAACCGTCACTTGCAAAGCTTGCAGGGAAAATATCCGAAAGGGAAAAGCCAGGGCAGCAATACACCCTTTTCAATATGTTCGAGAGCCCGGCTGCCGAAAAGCTGAGCGTGAACCTGAGAACAGATCTGCTCTCTGGATTCCCGGTGCATCGTAACGTTGTATTGATTCAACTATTCAATATATTGAGATTTATTTACGACGACCAGTGCATCCAACCTCGTTACAGCAAGGATCCATAACGAGGTACTCTTGTTGTTCAAGGCTTAAAATATTAACGAACAATCTTCCTCGTTACGATTATCCAGGAATCCAGGATGCTCAGTCAGTCCTTTTCTTAACCGCATCGGGAAAATACTTCTGAAAGCATTCAGGGCACAGCCCGTGGCTGAATTCCGCATTCGAGTGTTCCTCCAGATACTGTTCCAGATAGTTCCAGTATCCCTTGTCATCACGGATTTTCTTACAGCCTGCACAGATGGGGATGAGGCCGGAAAGTGTCTTTATCTTGTCGATGGCCTCTTTAAGCTCGATATTGAGCTTCTCGCGCTCTTCTTCTATACGTTTGCGCTGCGTAATGTCCTGCAGTGTCTCGACTGCAGCGACAAGATCGCCCGCCTTATTGTCTATTGGAGCGGCGTCGAATATGATATAGCGCTCTTTTCCGCCCACATCCGGATACCATCCCTCTGCATGCAGGCCGTCAGGCAGAAGGACAGACGGCCCGTACACACTGTAATGAGTGGGTATTACATCTGCATCGCCCTTTATCAGAATATCCAGAAGGCACGGCCGCTGATGTTCATAAAAGGGTTTCCAGTGATCGCTCGTACCGATGACTTCATGCGCCTTCACTCCGGTAAGTTCCTCACAAGCCCTGTTCCAGTGGATCACCTTGCCTTTGGTGTCTACGGCGAATATCGCCACTGCGCAGTTCTGGATCATGCTCTGGTATATCTCTATCTGATCCATGGCTGCGGCGCGGAGTGCGCCCGAAAATGCTGAACCATCAGGATTAATCTTTCTTTTCATCATCATATCCCTTTTATCCCTGAAATGTCTTTTTATGGTTGTCGCGTGTGTACTAATCTTTGCTTTTTCAATCTGTCATCAAATGCATCATACTGCAGCACATTCAAGGGTCCATATTGATAAATATAAGGTCTTCAGGTTCACTTTGCGAATCAATTCATTCATGACTGATAATAAAGTACCCCGGATCAAGCTTCCCTCGGGGTATCGGCTAATGAAGTACCCCGCAACAGCAGTGTTCTTCGTGCGCATCTATGATAGTACCGGCCCTGAAATACGACTCAAGCCCTTTTCAACCCTGTTCTTTTTCCGGCCTTACGATCAGGATATGGCCGCTTTTTCCGGTCACTGTTACAGCCCTGCCCTGGTCTAACTGTAACGTTTTATCTTCCATCTTGGCTTCCCACAACTCTCCCCGTACATGGATATATCCACAGGGATTCAGCTGCCGGTGAACAATCCCGGTCATCCCAACCATCCGCGTCATCTGATCCGACTCCCTGTTCCGGTCCCAGTCATAGGCACGCCAGACAAACGGAAACATGATAATGTCCTTGAGAATCCATACAGCACAGGCACCCGCAAAAAACCACACCGGAATTGCAACCCATCTGTTTATCAGCATGAGGATAAGTATGAAGACAATGGTCTCCAGTGCCTGGATCCATACGTACCGGAAGATGATTTTCCGGGTAACACCATCAATGTTCATGATCTTGTGCCAGACAGACATTTTGCATCCACATAAGCCTTTCATACTTGCACAGCATATGTCCTCGTTCTGTGGGAGCGGCTTCAGCCGCGATATTCTTTTCAGCAGCGCAAAGCAAAATCGCGGCTGAAGCCGCTCCCACAATTCGGCAGGGACAGCCGAATTGGACGACCGCAGGTTGCCCGCCAGGGCGAAGGCCAGGGATGGCCTGAGTCACAATTCGGCAGGGACAGCCGAATTGGACGACCGCAGGTTGCCCGCCAGGGCGAAGGCCAGGGATGGCCTGAGTCA
>OMKS01000846.1_pt1 | contig 28489 bp, 22 predicted proteins | sample 1674721 | NCBI WGS metagenome assembly OMKS01 (sample SAMN06264996, study PRJEB25208) | sediment metagenome | isolation source: hot spring sediment | place: USA: California | collected 2014-09-02 | reverse complement strand
TCGTTATTACGAAAATTAACGCCACGCGAGCGTCTACGCGTCATCGCGCAAGTGTTACCCGACCTGGAGCAGGAATTGCCCACGCAACGATCAGACAGTGATTTCTGGGACGGTTTATCCCTCACCGCGTTAGCAAAAAAGCAACAAGTACAACCAGTGACAGATTTCGATACATTGTTGGATGGGTGGCCACCTGAAGAATCTGTCGATGAGTTCATCATAGCGGTACGGCAATGGCGTCGACAAGACCTTGTTGAGGAGTCTCGTCCATGAATGACTTCGTCATTGTTGACACAGACGTTGTATCCTTTCTGCTCAAAGGTGATACCCGCGCCCAAGCCTACCGACCACACTTGCAAAACAAGAGTTTGGCGCTTTCCTTTATGACATTGGCAGAGTTATATCGGTGGGCCTATGAGCGGAAATGGGGACAAGCACGACAAGCATGGTTGGAAGAGCGGCTACGTGCATACGTCATTGTGCCCTTTGACTACGACTTGTGTAAATGTTGGGCTGACATCTGCGTCATCCGGCAACGTCAAGGCAGACCGATTTCAGCCCAGGACGCCTGGATTGCGGCAACCGCACGTCATCATCGCTGTCCATTAGTAACGCACAACCAGGATGATTTCGCCGACATCCCTGACCTGATTGTGATTTCGGAAGCAACCTAATATCTGGGGAACGGTTGTGAACAAAACAGACAAACTCAACCTCATTCGTGAAACAGGCGTGATCGCCATCATGCGGGCGCAAAGCTCGGCGCAACTGATCGCGGCGGCGGATGCGATCAAGGCGGGCGGCGTGCGCGTCATCGAGGTGACGATGACGACGCCCGGCGCGCTGGACGTGATCGCCGAGGCGACGCAGCGTTATGGCGATGCCGTGCTCTTCGGCGCGGGGTCGGTGCTGGATGCCGAGACGGCGCGGGTGGCAATCCTCGCGGGCGCGGGTTTCATCGTGGCCCCCACACTCAACCTCGACGTGATCGCGCTGTGCAACCGCTACAGCATCCCGGTGATGCCCGGCTGCTTCACGCCGACGGAGATGCTCGCCGCGTGGGAGGCCGGGGCCGACATGGTCAAGCTCTTCCCGGCGGAGATCGGCGGGCCGGCGCTCGTCAAGGCCATCCGCGCGCCGCTGCCGCAGTTGGAGATCGTACCGGTGGGCGGCGTGGACCTGAACACGGCGGCGGACTTCATCCGCAACGGCGCGGCGGCGCTCGGCGTGGGCAGCAGCCTGGTCAACCAAAAACTGCTCGATGCGGGTGATATGGCGGAGCTTACCCGCCGGGCAGCAGCGTTCATCGAGGAAGTCCAAACCGGTCGTGGAAAATAAAAGCGAAACAGGCCATTAGGCCGCCTGACAAGTAAAAACGTAAATGAAACCACCTATCAATACTTTCACCGAACGAACCATACAATGGTTGAATGCCTACGAAGAGAACCTGTGGTTTAACCTTGAACGAGTTCCCCAACTCGAACCGGAGATAGGCGAGGCCATCTTGAGTGGATTCCTAGAGCAAGCGTGTCAGTGTCAGCACATTGGGAATATTGAGATTGGGCAATATGGGATCCTGACCATTCCAAAAGAATGGGTCTTACAGCACATCGAACACTTGGCTGAACCACTATTGCAGGCGGAAGATGAATGGCAATATCGTCGCTTGTTTGAAGTGTACTATATTCTCGACAAATCATTGGCTAGGAAACTTGCATTACGAGCCACTAACAACCCTAACCCGGACATCAAGGAAGCGGGGGAAGATTTTTCTAAACAACTAAACCGTGAGACAGCCTAGCTCTATATGAAGCCGACCGCACCTATCGACGATCGGGTTTTGTTGGCGGTTGTGTCGCAAGGATACCTATGCAAACCCGGCACGGCAGCTTATGCTTGCCGTTGAATGGTTAGATGGTTTCAGTAGCCAACACCCAACCATTCAACGACCCAACCACCTATCCTTCAAACCACCGGCTCATCGAATACTCCGGTTCGAACCCCACCAAATCGCGCACCTTGTCGATACTCACCAGCGTCTCCGTGCCCACGAGTGGGCGTTTGAACGGCACATCGAGATAGAACCATTCCACCAACGCCTGCGTAGGAATCCCGGCGGAGTTATGATCATCGTTGACGTAGACCGGGTGGCTGCCCTCGAAGTCGGCGAGCAGGCCCTTCTCGATGCACTGCGCGGAATCGCGGGCGTCAATGCTGGCCCAGAAGTTGCTGTAGCCGAACATCACCCGCGCGTAGGGCAGCTCGCGCAACTGCGGAAAGTTGTCGGGCACTTCGAAGGCGCGTTCGGCGCGCAGTCTGTCGTGCTGCGCGATGATGCCCGCGACGATGACACGGCGCTGCGCCTCCGGCATTTCCAATAACTCCTGGTACTGCTGCCGCGCCGCCGCGCGAAAGGCCGTGACCTGCGCTTCGTTCTCCGGCGTGATCTCGTAGACGCCCGGCAGGCGCAGGAAGAGGCTCGAAATTCCCTCGCGCCGCCAGAAGTACGCGCCGATCTCCTCCATCACCTGCTTGGAGAAGGAATACGGATCGGTCGTGAAGCTCGGATGTTCCTCGTCCATCGGGAAGTAGTGCAGCAGGAAGCGCTTGGTGCCGAAGTTGAAGCCCAGCGCATTGATCGAGCTGGCGCTGATGATGCGCTTGATGCCCGCGTTCGCCGCCGCCTGGTAGACGTTGAACGTCCCCGTGCAGTTGGCGTGGAAGATATCCTCGCTCGCGCCCTTGCTCGGGTTGGGGATCGCCGCCAGATGGACGATGCCCTCCATCCCCTGCACGCAGTCCGTCACGCACGCAAAGTCCACGATATCGCATTGCCGGTACGTTGCGCCCGCGATCGTTATCCCGGCGCTCCGCCCAATCACGGTGACGTCGTGCCCGTGCTCGACCAATCGCGCCACCGCCATCCGTCCCACCGCTCCTGTACCGCCTGTCATGAGAATATGCATTGTATAGCCTCCTGAGAAGATTATGAAAAGTCATTCAACAACGGCCCTCCGCTATGGTATAATTGAAATGAACCTGTATAGTGATTCGAGGTGACCAAATGATCGACGCAAAAGTTTCTGCCAGCCATACGATTGCCAAACGGCTACAACAACTCGCGGAACTCTACCAACGCGGGCAAACCAGTCCGTTGATGGATCGTACGCTACACAAACTGTTAACCCACGAAGCCGATGTGTGTCGCGCCCACCTGGAAGAACTACGCCAGGATATCACCGCGTTTGAGCAACAGTATGGCTTGAACTCAACAGAATTCTATCGCCGCTTCCAAGCCGGACAAACCGATGACCGGATGGATTATGTCGAGTGGGCCTCTCTGGTACAAATGGCTGAAAATCTGCAAGCACGTCTACGCTTATTGACCAAAGAGTAGCATGAATCCTCTTCACACCTACTTCGAAGCAATCAAAGAGCGTCTGCTGAACGATCCATTGATTGCCGACTTCCACATTCTACGCGAACGCATTATGGAGACCGAAGGTCATTTGCGCGCACGATTGACATTGGAAGATGGCAGTATGCTGGAATTTTCCGAATACATACGGCATATTGCTACCGACGAACTACAAACCACTATCTATAGCTATCATTGGGCCGACGCAGAGGGACAACTGCTTAAACGTTGGGACAATACACCTCATTATCCTGATCTACCTGATTTTCCACACCACATCCACGACGGTAAAACGGGCATCGTAATACCAGGAAAGCCTATCAACATTTTCCAAGTGTTGGAGGCTATTGCAGCAAAGCTCTCCCAAAACAAATGATCGACGTCTACAGTCCATTACCCGCCAACCGGCACCCCGGCCCAAGCCACCGGGCTGGCGTACTGCAGGCGGTTGGGGTTCGCCGGGCCGCGAGGCGCGCTGACGCCGGGCAACTCGATCTCCGAGGGTACCTTCAACCCGATCAGGCGATCGAAAACCGTCGAGCCTAACGCAAGTTGCAGTATCGTCCTGGCCCGGGACAAAGATAGCCAGTAGCGCGTGCCAAACGATCCCTGGAAATCGCCGAGCCAGCCCACCGTGTCGATGTCGATGCGATGCACCCAGTCATTGTGATCGATGGTGACGCCGTCTCCGGGGGCAACGTCGATAAGGTTATACAGCTTCAACAGAATATGCGCCCCGGCTTCTGGATACGTCGCGTGCGAGCCGGCGCCCACATACCCCACCGGATGCGTACCGATGCAGGTGAGGTCACGGTGGCCCCACGGCTTGGTCTGGCGCGAGTCGTGATCGGCAAAGGTGACGTAGGCCGGAGGCTCTTGAGGCCGGCCCAGAGCATCCCGCCGGAAAAAGAGCATCATCCCCTCCCAATCGCCTTCGTGATCGTTCATACCGGCAAAGCTCTGGCCCCAGTCATTGTAGCTGTAGAAAAACCAGTATTGCAGGCACAAATAATCGCCGTCGATGACCTGCCGGTAGTAGTAGGTATAGGGCGGCGTCCCCCGAAAACTGGCGCGATAACGCTCGACGGCGTTGGTGTGCGTCTCCGAAGGCAGGATGAGGCGCGGGAGTTCACTCAGAGAAAGGCCCTTTGCGCCGCCTTCAAGCAGTTGCGCGAGCAGACCGTTCCACCAAAACATCTGAGCGGCATCCTTCGTCTTGGGGCTGAACCACGTGTACACCTGGCGCGCCACGTGTTCGGCCAGACTGGTGCGCTGCGCGGCAGACCAACGATAGATCAGTTCCAGCGCGTCACTGCCCCACCCGCCGATCACGTCTTTACCGAAGAGCGGTCCGGCCTCCACCGAGCGCAAAAACACCTCAGTAGATCGCCCGCGCCCGGTCAGATCGCCGGGCGCAACCTGACCGGCAGGCACAATGGGGACATCTTGATCCTTAACGTACAGCGCGCTGTACCGGAGCATATCATCGATCCGCATCGGGTAGAATTCTTCATTTCGGTGAAAGCGCAAGATAGGCGCATATTTCTCATGTAAATCGGTCATGGTGCCTCCTGTTTGACACAACCTTCCGGGAAGCTCAGCACAGCCTTGTAAAAGCAGAAAACGCTCTATCCCAGGGGCCTGGTGCAGAGCATACTCGCGTAGCTTCCCGGAAGGTGAAGGTGAAAACTAGAAATGATCCGCCACCCAGATATACGGCTGCCCCTTCGGGAACAAGACGTTCAGCAGCGGCAGCACGTCCCCGTGCGTTTTGACCTGTGGATCGTTGAGCACATCGCGGGCGGAGCGGTAGCCAATCGCTAACTGCGTCAGCTTGTCCTGCGACAGTTCCAGGCGCAAGCCCTCACGCGCGCCATCTGCCACGGCGATGCTTCCCCGGTTGATGACGAGCGCCAACGTCCCCAAGTCCGTCTGGAACGTCAACGCGCCGGTATAGCCGGCGGAACGCGATAACGCCAGCCGCCGTTCCAGTTCCGGCGCGATCTTCTCGAAGAACGGCTGCTGGTTGAGCAACCGCAGCATCCCGCTACCGTGACGCGGATACACCATCTTCCATTCCGCGCCGAAGCGCTGCACGTACTCCGCAAACGGATGGTCGGGCGGGATGAAAAGTTGCACGTCCTCGCAGCGCTTCTCCACCGCCTGCGCAGCGAAAACGCCAAGGAGTGTCGGGAAGATCGCGTCCTCACGCGCCTCAATCTCGGCGACCTTCACGGCCTTGTCGTAATGATCCCAGATGGCGTAAGCCAACAGCTTGCCGTTGGCATCTTCCCACAATTGCGTGTCCGGCGGCGTGCCGTACCACGTGCCCTTGTGGAATTCGGAGAAATCTTCGATGGTGCGCACCACGCTGCACACGCGCGTGGCGTTGTTGGCGTTGTAGAGATCGAGCACGGCGGGCATGTCCGCGTCGCCGATGGGCCGGGTGTTGTACGTCCCGGCAGCAGTTTCTCCAGCCACCTCTGCGTCGCGGGTCTTGACCTTGCACTCGAACCCCGCCAGCCCCACCGCATAGCCGAACTTGGTGTAGAAGTTCTCGATGCCAAAGAGCATCGAAATATCGTAACCTTCGGTGATCATATAATGGACGGTGTCCTCGTACAGGCGGCGCATGTAACCCTTCTTCCGGTGCGCACGCTCGGTGTACACACCGCCAATGCCTGCCATCCGCACCACAGTTGTACCTATGCGCATCGCATAATCGATGACAATCACATGGCAGACAGATTTCTCCTCACCGTCGATCCACATCTCGCGCGTGTGGTCGCGCCCCTCATCGCGTGTTGTTATTTTCATAGAGAGAACTCCGTTAGTCTGTAGTCAGATAGTCTTTAGTCGGACAGTCATTCCATCCAAGCGCCGCTAATATGTTTATAGTAGTTACGCAGTCAAGGTGGGACGCACTTAGAAACGCTATAAAACGCCTGGACTTGCATACAAAACACGTCATTATAGGTGTAAAGTGCGTCCCACCTGAGCAAACCGCGTAACTACTGTGTTTATTCGCTGATTCACTCATTCACTGATTCACCCATTCGCTCATTCACCGATTCTCGACCGGAACTCCGGCACGCCTTTGATGCCCAGGTTAAGGCGGAAGAGCGCGCCCGCACCGGAGCCTTCGATCTCCTTGCCCTGGATATTAGCCGTGGTGACATAGATGTCGGTGTAGTCCGGGCCGCCGAAGGTGGGGCAGGAGACTTTCTTCGCCGGGAAGGTGATGCGCTGCACCTCCGTCCCGTCGGGCGCATAGCGGACGAGGCAACTGCCGTCCCAGCGCGCCGACCAGACGTAGCCCTCTGCATCCACCGTCATCCCGTCGGGATGGCCTTCACCCGGAACCTGCGGCACGCGGATGAAGTCGCGGCGATTGGCAATCGCGCCGGTGGCCTCGTCGTAGTCGAAGAGGTAGATGACGTGCTTGGTCGTGTCGGTGTAGTACAGGCCCTTGCGGTCGGGCGTGAAGCCCAGGCCGTTGGACACGCCGACGCCGTCCACCACCTCGGTCAGCGTCCCGTCGGGATCGAGACGGTAGAGCCGCCCGGAGCGTTCCGGTGTGGGCATCGTCCCGCAGAAGACGCGCCCGGCGGGATCGGCGATGACGTCGTTGAAGCGCGTGTTCACCTCGGCAGGGATTTCCTCGATGACGGTCTCCGTCTCGCCGTCGCGCCAGAGCGTGACCGTTCCCTTGTCCTGGAACAGCAACAGCGCGCCGTCAGCCTGAATGGTGAACCCGCCGATGGGCCGGCCTTCGTAACATAGCTCGTGATGGCCCGTCACCGGGTCGTAGCGGAACAGCCGCCCGTTGGGGATGTCCACCCAATAAAGCCGCTGCTCATCGGGATGCCACAAAGGCCCCTCCCCCGTGCGGCAGTTATAATCAGCAATCAGTTCTGGTTTCATAATGACACACCTCCCATTGACTTAGTTCTTCTTACGTATTATACTGAGTTTGTGATAAACAGGTGAAAACCCTATTATGGAAGAACAACCACAACTCAACATTGAACGAGTTACAGCCTATTGGCAAACTGAAGCCGATGAGGCATTACAGGTCGCAGCACATTTGGTCGAAGCTGGTGACTACTCCTACGCGCTGTTCTTTGGACATTTAGCCGTGGAGAAAACGCTCAAGGCAATCCATGTTTATCGTAAGCAGCAACACGCTCCACCGATACACAACTTAGTGCGCCTTGCCGAACTTGCCGAGATCGACCTTGACACTGCGCAAACTGAAACACTGGCACGATAACCGCATTCAATATCGAGGCGCGGTATCCCGATCTGAAACGGGCCTTTCGACAACAATGCACAAGCGCGTTCACTGCGCGCCACATGGCGTCTATCAAAAAGGTGCTGACATGGCTGAAATCCCACTTGCCGTAAAAAAGAGCATCCAACAGTTTTTGTCGCTGGTGCAGCAATCCAGGCACATTCAAGCGGCCTATCTGTACGGATCGCATGTTCACGGCACAGCCAATGAGTGGAGCGATATCGATATAGCTATTGTCTCGCCAGATTTCGCAGAAGACCGGTTTGCTGCACGCGTCGCTCTACTGCGCCTGGCCGCCCAAGTAGATACCCGTCTTGAACCCGCCCCTTTTGCACCCACAGATTTTGATCCAGACAACCCTCTAGTCAACGAAATCCAACGCACCGGGATTGCATTGGTATAAAACGTGACTTACCGCTCACGCTTCACGCATCACGTCTCACATATCACATATCACATCAAAAACACACAGCCCGTGCCGGGCGCGTGGCGGCGGTCTGGGCGAGATAGATTTCTTCATCCATAAGCGTCTCCTATTTTCGAAAAGTTCACCTGCCAATGATGATCTGCGTAAAGGAATGTGGCGGAAATGTATAGGTCAGTGTTGACTTATCGGTTGCGACAGTGCGGGTTTTAGGGATGTAGTTATCCTTCTCGGCGTAGGTGTAGGGGGCTTTCAGATCCTCGCTATAGACTTCCTGCACGCTGGCCTCAGATGCGAAATCCCCTGAGCAACTGCTGATGGTGGTTGTGATGGCCTCATCTTTATGGCGGTTAACCACGTTAAGGATCAATGCATGATCGTCTTCAGCGTAGACTGTAGAGACATCCAGGTAAGGAATCCCTTTGTAGAAGTCATCGACATCGAATGTTTCACACCTGACATACGTGTCGAGCGATTTTCCACGACATGCGTTTGAAAACATTTTGAACACATAGAAGAACGGCGTTTTGAAGTGCTTTTCATGCGTTGGATCGTAACCCAGGATGGAGGTCAACAAAGTATAATTCGCCATTTTGACCATATCGGCATGACGGATAAACGCATTGAAAAACTGGGCTACGGCGAGGGTGGTCAACAAACCGCCGCCATGGGGATGAGGCGCCCACTCGTCGAAGGAAAGGTACATAGGCTCAGCCATTCTATAGATTTGTTGTACGGCTCTGGCTTGAGCGGCTGGAATGGATATCTTTTCTTCCAGTACCATGGCCTCTTTTCCCATATATGCATAATAGTCGTCCGAATATTCCCAGTAGCGGTGTAGTGACAGGTAATCGGCAACCCCCCTGAGTTCATTCAGCACTTTCCAATTCCATTCAACCCAATCCATATTCGGTTGGTAATAAGATGAACCATTGGCGATAAATGTAATATGCGGATCGACCCTCCGCATTGCCTTGGCGATTTCTTTGGCGAATTTGCAGTATTCCTCCACAGGTTTATAGGCAATGATCCAGGGTGAGCCATCGACTTCATTTCCCAGGCACCAATATTTTATCCCGTAAGGTTCAGGATGGCCGAATTGCGCCCGCAGATCCGCATAATGCGTGCCTGGCTCGCCATTGCAATACTCCAACCAGGAACATGCATCCTGGATCGTCCCTGTGCCCATATTGAGACAAACGACGTTTTCAGTATGGATTGCTCTGTTTAGCTGAACCCATTCATCTGTACCGACCTGATTGCTCTCGTTAACGCGCCAGGCCAATTCCTTGCGCACCGGCCTTTTGTCTTTAGGCCCGATGCCATCCTGCCAGTTGTAACTCGATGTGAAATTGCCGCCCGGCCAACGCATATTGTCGAGACGAAGTTCTTTCGCGGCCTCAATGTATTCCGTATTGAACCCATCCGCATTGGCAAGCGGCGAGTCTGGATTGTACACAGGGCCGTATAACGTATTGCCGGCCACGCCATCCCTGTTGAAACCAATGGGTTCCATAAAGACCCCGTAGATTTTGGGATCGATATCGTCAATGATACGTTCGACATCGATTTTAATCGTCGCTTCATGAAGTGCCTTTTTCATAATCCTAACCTCCCTTTTTTGACCGCGACCTTCCCGGAAGCTAACCATAGCTCGATCAGGATGTCTTCCAAGCGCCACCGCATATCCAAGTCCAGCTTCCGGGAAGGTTGCTTAATGCCAGGTCAAAATGCCTGCAACAGCTCCAGGAACGCGCGGTCCAGCTTGTGACCGTGCCAATCCTCGTAAGCCACATCCGCCCGGCCCGAATCGACGATGCCAAACGAGCCGCGGAAGTTCCACAGCGCGTAGCCGATGTTGTGCGGCGTGAGGATCTCCAGCACATCGCGGAACCACGCCAGCACGACAGCGTGCGGCGTGTAACTGAACGCTCCCGCTTCGCCGCAGTGCACGCCGGTACTCTGCGCTGCCAGGTCGATCCACGGCTGGTACGCCTGCTCCAACTCGGCGCGGCCCCACGTCTCACCGTAGTGCCACGCGCCGGGCCACTGTGGCATAGGCCAGTCCATCCCATCGACCCAGCTCGCTTTGTAGTGGCTGACGCCCATCGGCTCGTAGGCGCGGCAACTCTGCGCGATGCCGGTATCGGCCAACTCCGGCGCGGGGATGCGCCCGTACCCCATCCCATCGGCGACGATCAACCGGTCGGGATCGACTTCGCGGATGGCGGCCACCGCTGCGCGCACGACGCGCTCGTGATCCTCGCGCGTCATCGGGTAATGCGGCGGGCGGCCCTCGCCGGGATTCGGCGGCTCGTTGACCAAATCGAAGCTCAAATCCGCCGACGTGATGCCGCGATAGCGCGCGGCGAAGGTCTGCCAGTGGAAGCAGAAAGCGTCCAGCGCATCCTGATCCTTCCACAGGTTGAACGGCTCGTCGCGCTCGCGGTTGACCGAGTAACCCGGCGCGCGGTGAAAGTTGAGCGAGACGTGGATGCCGTACTGCTGCCCCAGGCGCACCACGCGATCCACTTTCTCCAACATCGGCTCGTGCAATTTGTACGGATCGTCGTCCTCGATCCAGAGCGTGTAGCACGCCGGGATGCGGGCGAAGTCGAAGCCCCAATCGCGCATCCAGCGGAAATCGTCCTCGCGGAAATTGCCATCGCTTTTGACGGTGAACATTTCCAACAAATTGAAGCCTCGCCAACGGGGTAAAACGGTTTGCGTTGTCATATTTACCTCCTACTTTAACGCTTAAGGCGGATCACAATCCGCCGTCCTCGCAGCGCCGGATTGTGATCCGGCGCAAGCATTTTCGTGATCGTTATCGCAACCAGATTTTAGCCCACTATGGAAAAATGGAAAGAGGCGCCGTTCTAACTTTACTGTAGGATTTTTCGTGCTATAGTTAGAGGCATACCGTTTCCTTATTTCCAGAATACAGGAGAATGATCGTGCGAACCACACGCCGGATGCTTATCACACTTTTATTGCCGCTTTTATTGCTGGTTGGGGTAGGCGCAATGACAGTGGACGCCGACATCGCCCCGGCCTTCATCCAGGTATGGACCGCCGACGGTGACGCCAATGGCGACTGGTTCGCCTACGCGGTGGGGACAGCCGGAGACGTCAATGGCGATGGCTATGCCGACGTCATCGTTGGCGCGCCCAACGATATGTACGAAATCTATCGTGAAGGGGTGGTCTACGTCTATCACGGATCGGCGGGCGGGCTGACCAAGAGCAACTTAGGTGCGGATTGGATTGCCAGCAGTGATCAAAAAGGCGCCAATTTTGGTGCGGCAGTGAGCACCGCGGGCGACGTAAACGGCGATGGATACGACGACGTCATCGTCGGCGCAAAGGACTACCAGAACCCGAGTACCACTCAAGGGACTCATGGAGCCGCCTTCGTCTTCTACGGTTCGCCCACCGGCCTCGCGCTCACGCCGGGCTGGTCGCTGATTGGCGAGCAACAAAACAGCAATCTCGGCGTCGCGGTGAGCACGGCCGGCGACGTGAATAACGACGGTTACGCCGATGTCATTGTCGGCGCTAACCGGTACAGTAACGGGCAGACCTCAGAGGGACTCGTGCAGGTTTTCTTCGGCGCAACGGACGGCTTGACGACCACGCCAGGCTGGACGTTCGAGAGCAACCAGGCTTATACCTTCCTGGGCGAAGCTGTGGCGAGCGCCGGAGATATCAACGGCAATGGGTATGACGACATCATCGTTGGCGCGCCGGGATATAACGGTGCAGGCGCGGCTTACATCTTCTACGGCGCAGCAGACGGCATCAGCACCACGCACACCATACTCTACGGCGCTCAAAGCGGCGCGCGCTTTGGGGCCGCCGTGAGCGGAGCCGGCGACGTGAACGGCGACGGCTACGCCGATATCCTCGTCGGCGCTCCGGTCTACAGTAGCACGTACAGGAGTGAAGGCACAGTCTTCGTCTACCTCGGCTCGCCTTCCGGGGTGATCACGACGCCACAACGGATGCTCGTGGGCGGAAGCGCGTGGGCAAAGTTCGGCGCGGCGGTGGGTTCGGCGGGAGATTTGGACGGCGACGGCTATGCCGAAATCGTCGTCGGCGCGCCAGGATATACGGACGATCAACCGGCTGAGGGCGCAGTCTTCCTCTATCTGGGGACGCCCGCCGGCGTGGGTGCAAACCCCATCTGGCGCAGCGAGGGCAACAAGTCCGAAACGCTGTACGGTCTCTCGGTAGGGACGGCGGGCGACGTCAACGGCGATGGGCACGTGGATTTGATCGTCGGCGCGCCGGACTACAAGACGCAGGGTGAGAACAAGCGCGGCAGGGCCTTCGTCTATCACGGTACGGGGAACACCGGTGGATACTTCGCCGTCTACCTCCCGTTTGTACTGCGCAGCAACTTTTAGACTCAGTAGATCACAATTGAGCCAAGGCCAGACTACAAAAGTCTTACCAGGCATCTGGTCAAGCAAATATCTGCGCCGAACGCGCACTCTGCAGGGCACAACATGTACTGAGACTTTTGTAGTCTTTGCCGTTTTTCGGGGAGGCAATAATGGCATTCTGGGACTTCCTATGGCTGCTATTGGGGCAATTTGCCGGCGGGCCAGGCCCCAGGGAAAACAACCTGATGCGCTTCGGGTTACCCGCCATGATGTGGGCCGTCCTGCTGTGGGTTGCCTGGTCACGGCAGAGGCGGCAGGAACTCCCCCGTGAGAAGTTGCTGGTGTGGGGGTTTGGCCTGGGATTTGTGCGCGAAGCCTTTATGTTTTTGCACATCGCCTCGAAAATTCTCACCGGAACGGGAAAAGATACCTGCATTGTTGAACCGCTCGAGCACGCGCTGGCGATGGCGGCGGTGGTCGTCATCGCTGCCGCGTTTTTGCGCTATATCCTGGACGACGACGCTCTGGCGCGACGTTATCTGCGCGTCGGGCTAATCGTCACCGCGATTTGCTATCTCGTGACGTTCCTCTGGTGGCCCCAGTACAGTATGCAGCATCCAGAGGTCAATTTTCACCAAAGCTGGTTTTCGTGGCTCTTTCACACCGCCAGCCCATTGCTGATTGCCTGGGCCATTTACGCGCTCAACCGCGGTCGGGGATGGCTGCGCAACATCGTCTCCCTGGCGCTGGGGCTGTTCTTTTTGGGTGAGGCGCTCATGATCCTCAACTTCGCCACGAACAAGGCCTACGACTATATGATCTGTCGCATCGCCAATAGCTTCCACATTCTGGCAACCCCAATTCTGGGCTACGTCTATTTCCGTGAACAAACCCTTGAAAAAGAAGCGGCAGATGCCCAGGTCAGAGCGTACCGTGACCACCTCGAAGAACTGGTCACCGAGCGCACGACGGCGCTCAGCCAGACCAACGTGCAATTACAGCAAGAAATCGCCGAGCGCCGGCTCACGCAAGCGGCCCTGGCACAGCTCAGCCAGCGCAACGAGTTGATCCTGGGATCGGCCGGCGAGGGCATCTTCGGTATCGACCGGGAGGGCAACCACGTTTTCGTCAACCCGGCGGCGGCGGACATGTTAGGCTACACCATCGAAGAATTGATCGGACGCCCTAGCCATAGCACCTGGCACCATTCCTACCCGGATGGTACCCCCTATCCTGAAATCGAATGTCCGATACACGCCGGGTATCGCACCGGCTCAGAACGGAGCGGTGATGATGAAGTTTTCTGGCGCAAAGACGGGAGCAGCTTTCCCGCGCGCTATGTCAGCACCCCTTTCTATCAGGACGAGTCGTTGGCAGGCGCGGTGGTCGTCTTCCAAGACATCACCGAACGCAAGACCTTCGAGGAGGAGATCACCCGCAGCAATATGGAACTGGCGGCCCAGAACATCATCGCCGCCACGCTCAGCCAATCCCTGCACCTGGACGCCATCCTCAACACCGCATTGGACACGGTGCTCTCGATCCTGAATGTAGAAAGCGGCGGCATCTTCCTGCTCGACGCGCTAAAAGGGTTGCTGACCCTCCACGTCTATCGCAGCGGAACGCTCTCCGAGATGCACTACGCACCGCCCACGCCCTCGATGCGTCTGGATGAATGTTGGTGCGGGCAAGCGATTCTCGAAATGCACCCATTGGTCGCCACGGTAGAACAACTAACTGAAACCTACGGGCACGTGGGGCTGCCGCCCGCCATCGCACAGGATCATCCACAGGCCCTCATCTGCGCGCCTTTAATCTCCAGAGGCAAGGCCGTAGGGGTGTTGATGCTGGGCGCAGAACGGCCCGACGCCATACCGCCGCACCGGCTGGAATTGCTGACCGCCATCGGCCAGCAGATCGGCATGGCGGTGGAAAACGCCCGGCTCTACGAGGAGACCGAGGACCTCGCCGAACAATTGACCATGCTCCACCAGGCCAACATCGCCCTGAGCGGCCCGCTCAACCTGGCGCAACTCTACAACCAGATTGCTTCCATCGCCACCAAACTCCTCGACTGCCAGATTGCGTGTTTGTACACGTGGGATGAAACGATGCGCATCGCGGAAAACGTTGCCACGTGCGCTACCGATCAGGCCGAACAAGAAGCGCTGGAAATCCCTCTCGATACCTTGCCATGCCTGCAAGCCTTGACCTCTCACCGTCTCTCTATCGCTGTCGAGGATGCACAAACCGACCCGCGCGTGCCCGCACAGTGGCAGCAGGCGCTCGATGCGCGCGCAGTTTTATGCTTACCTTTGTGGACGAAGAGGAAGGCGCTCGGCTTTCTGTTCCTGATCGACCAGCGTGCGCCCCGGCAATGGCGGGCCGACGAGATTATCCTGGGGCAAAGCTTCGCTAATCGCGCGGCTATGGCGCTGGAAAACGCCTATCTGAACCTGGAAATCGAGAAAACGGCGACGATGCACGAGCGCGAGCGCATCGCGGCGGAATTGCACGACGGCGTAGGCCAGACGCTCAGTTATATGGGCTTGCAAGTCGATCAAGTGATGCAGCTTGCGGGTATCGCGCAGCACCCGCAAGGCGAACCGCAACTCGAGGGGATAAGGCGCGCGGTGGAGCAGGCGACGCGCGAACTCCGCGCCGCGATCAACCACCTGCTCTCCCGGCAGCCGCCACGCAAGGCGCTCCACGAACTGCTGGATGATATCGTGCAAACCTTTGTGGCAGAACGCCAGACGCCGGTGCATCTGGCGAACCACGACGGCGAACCGCTGTTTTTGTCTTCGGACAAAAACGAACAGGTTGCGCGTATCGTACAGGAGGCGCTAAACAACGCCGACCGGCACGCGCAGGCACAGCACATCGATGTGACGCTGGAAAAACAGACCCACGCGATCGTCATCACCATCGCCGACGATGGCTGTGGCTTCGATCCAGCCACGGTGCAACACAATGCCGGGCAACACTTCGGCATGAGCATCATGCAGGCCCGCGCCGCCCGCATCGATGGTCAGGTAACGGTGGAATCCGCGCCGGGCGAGGGCGCGCGGGTAACGCTATCCTTTCCGGGAGGTTAGGCGATGAAAAAGATTCGCGTCCTATTGGCCGACGATCATCAATTGTTCCGCGAGGGCGTTTCGAACATTCTCAAGACACAGGCTGACTTCGAGGTCGTGGGCGAGGCCAGCGATGGCGTCGAAGTCGTGCTCAAAGCGCGCGGCCTCAGACCCGACCTGATCCTGATGGACATCCAGATGCCGGGGTATAACGGCGTGGAAGCCACCAAACGCATCAAAGCCGACCTGCCGGATACCACCATCGTGATGCTCACTATGTCCGACAAGGACACGCAGCTCTTCGACGCGCTCAACAACGGCGCGCAGGGCTACCTCTTGAAGACCATCCGCTCGCAGGAACTGTTGGAGCGACTACGCGGCGTGATGCACGGTGAAGCCATCTTCAGCCCTGAAGTGAGCGGTCACGTCCTGGAGCTATTGCGCCATCCACTCCCCGGCCCGCAGCCCCTCGGCCTGGGCAAAGATGAGTTTGCCCTGACGCCACGGCAACGGGAGATTCTCGCGCTGATTGCCTACGAAAACGCTTCCGACCAGGAGGTCGCCGGACGGTTTCCCATCTCCATCAACACCGTCAAAACCCACGTGCGCAACATCCTGGCCAAACTACAATGTCACAACCGCCACGAGGCGGCACTGGCCGCCATCCGTGACGGTCTGATTTCGCCCAAAGACATTCCGCCCAAACGCATCGGATAAAGAACCTATCCGAAAATTATCGCGGTTTCACGCTGTTGCCTGAATGGGCGGCTAAAGCCGCTTTTTCTTAAGAGTGTTTTTGCGCTTGCGGGCGGCGCCCGCAAGCGCAAAAACACCCTTTCACCCGCGCCTTTAGGCGCAAAATACCGCACCCGCCTGGCCTTAGCTGGTTTTCCATGATCGCCAGGCCTCTTTGATTCGAAGAATTAATTCTTACAACAGAAGAATTAATTCTTTTTCGTTTTATAGCCCGCCAAGATCATTCTTCATTTCACCCCCCTCCAAGGGAAATCAGTATTGTACTACACCCGCCGTTTTTGTATGATATAGACAGTTTTGTGGTGGCGTTCAGCCAATGGGTTCCTTTCTCATTCGAATAGGAGGTGATTGTGATGAAGAAACTGTTGATTTTGTTGTTAGTTGTGATGATGTTGATCATCTCGGTCGCGCCAGTCGCGGCACGTGGCGGCGGTCAGCCCGTAAAGCGGCCGCCGGGATGGGCGCAAAACCCTGACCCCATAAAGGGGCCTCCAGGTTGGTCGCGCGTTTGCCCAGGCAATGGCGGCACAGGCATTCCAGGCCCCGCGCCAGGCCCCGGCAACGCAGCGAAATAGCCCTTTTGGGAGCCGGTGCTGCACCGTTGGCGGGCGGCGCAGCACCGGCGCTTTTCTTTGACCCATCCAACCCACCACAAGCGTTTGACCTTTCACGATGGAGCTTTCGAATGGATGACAGACAAGTGATCGTACTTTTCGGCGATTCCCTGCTGATGGATGGCGTCGAAGCCAGCCTTTCAGATCAACAGGAACTGGACGTCATCCGGGTAGATATTACCATCAACAATGTCGGTCAACATTTACAAACCATTGCGCCGGACCTCGTCATCTTCGACCTCGACCTTCCTTTTTCCTCCCGAATCGTACCCCTGCTGCGCGAACAACCCGGCATCCCTTTTATCGGCCTGGACGCACAATGTAGCGAAGCCATCGCCCTTTCCAGCCAACAATACGCGGCGCTGTCGGCGCATGACCTCGTCAACGTCATCCAGATCCAGACGACGACCCGGCCCGGGCAGCCCGTCGATCCACTTTCAAAGCCGTTTTAGGCCAAAAAGTTCAAATCTGTTATTAATTTAAGGAGGAGTACCCATGAATTCAAGACGAATACGCAGTTTTCTACTCGTGCTGGTCTTGCTTACACTGACCAGCCAATTGGTTTTTGCGGATGATGGCGCGATGTTCCGCCGCAACATCTCGAAGACGCCGGATCAGGAGACCGAGCGCGCCAACATCAACCACATGGCGTTTTACGTGCCCGCGCAGACCTCGTCTGGAGAATTGACCACCATCGATTACTTCTATGCAGACAATGACTCTGAAAATCCGGACTTCACTCGCGAGTATGCCAAACCCCTGGTCGCGGTCTACATTGACGAGCTACCGGAGGAACACGAAGAGGAAGAGGGCATTTACAGCATCCTGAGCGGCGGGGCTGGTCTTGGGCACCACGACGCCTACGCAGCTCTCTCGCTGGATGATGGTGCGACCTGGAAGCGTAGCAACCTGTCCAACAGCGCCCATCTGTCCTCTTTCACGCTGGCCGATGGCACCCCATTCCCGGGTGACGCGCACAACATGACCTTCGCCATTGCGGGAGACAAGGTGTTGGTCGGTTGGATTAGCCGCTACTGCGACGGCGGCTCCCCGATGTATACCAAAACCGATGATGATAAGGCGTTGTTGTCAGACACCTTTGGACTTGATCCCCTCTACCTGACCGACCTCTTTGGCGTGGCCGGCTCCCAGAAGTCGGTGGACTATACTCTCCAGGGCTTTCCCGAAGTGGGCGAGATTCCCTACTCCTGTGTCTGGTCAGCCCGGGGCACATTGGTAGAAGTCGAGTTGAACAGCGGAGAGACTGGCTACGACATTGCCTGGACCAAGGCCGAACGCCTGACCTCCGGCCGGCGCGATGCCAACCGCCTGGAGATGGCAGGCGATAGCGCGGCCGGCTTTATGATGGTCTGGCAGGAAGACCCCGAAGGGCTACGCCCTGGTCAAGGTCTCGGCCCTGGCGAAGGCTGGTCTGGCGCAGTGGTCAACGGGCAAACCGACCTGTGGTACAGCTACATCTCAATCGAGAATTTCGTGCTGGTGGATGAGGATGGCGACACGACCAATGGCATCATACCCACCTCTATCTACAGTTATACCGAGGAAACCATGCCCAAAGTTGCCGTTCCAATGGCCATGCCCATCCGCCTGACCGACAATGCGATGTGTAAGGTTGATGGTCAAGACCGGCTTCCCTACTGCTACATCGATTTCGAGGATGTGGATGGCGACGGCAATCTGATTCTGCCGGACCCACTGCCCACCGCTCCACTGCCAGACGGCGCTTCGACCTTCTGCGCCGACACAGTCGAGTGGACGACCCCTAGTGGTAATACGCTTACGCTCTGTGTGGCGAAAGACGGGCGTGTGATGCAAGGCCGCGTGGGCGCGTCACGTCCGCGCGTCAACGTGCAGCCCTATGCCACCAAAACCGTCGGGGTTTACGACAGCGCCTGGGTCATCCTGGGAGCGGAGGAATCCAAAGCGCTGGGTGAAGGAGGCGCGCCCGAAGATCCCGGCGGCGGTCAGCCCATCGAAGAGGAACCGGAAGACGTCGGTAAGAACATGTGGTACTATTCCTTCGACCTGCTCAAACCGAGCTTCGTGATGCAGGGCGGTATGCTCAACCAGCCGGCGCAGTGTAACCCGTATGATGTTCAGGAAAAGGGTTGCATCTTGGGTGATTTCATGCTATTAGAGGACCCGATGTACGAAGACAACAAGTTCTACGAGACCGAAATCACCCGGCGCTTCTCCCACATGAGCCAACCGATCCATCAAATCGGCGAGAGCGGTGTCTCCTCGGTCCTGATCGTCAAACAGGGCATCCTCAATCAAGGCGGCCCGGCGGATATCTTCCTGCGCATGACCAAAGTAGAGGATGATGTCTGGTTGGACTGTGATACAGGTGAAGAGGTAACTGAAGATACCGAAAATCGCTGCTTGCCCACTGGCTACAATCCCTATGCCTATGAGAACTTAGTATGCGAAGACTGGGAGTTCCAGGATGGCAGCAACCCGCGCTACCTGCAAGGCTTGTGCCTATCGACGCCCGTCAACGTCTCCGGCACCACCATCGTCTCATGTGATGCGGGTACGCCCGAACAATGTGCTGAGAATTTCCCCTGGGACGGCGACGTTTCCCCCTTCCCCAAAGTGACCGAGTGGCGGCAGTGTGGCGGCGAAGGAATGGAAGTGGGTGGTTTTACCTGCGACGACAACGATCTGGATGATCAGGTCTGGGAGAACCCCTACGATGTCGCCAAGGGCCACCGCGGCTTCATCGACGGCGATTTCATCATGATCATGTACGCCTGGTCGCCCAACTGGAAGGCCAACTCTGTCGGCAACGACCACTACAACCTCTACGCCCGCCGTTCCTTCGACGGTGGCCAGACCTGGACGACGACGCCGGCTGAACTGGGCGGCTTGGGTGAAACTGGCGATGGCTCTGACCCAACTGCGTGCGAGAACTACGGCGCAGGTTCAGACTACACCACGGTTTGCTTCGAGTACGAAGCAGGCGCGTTCGAGCAATCCCGCAACCTCTCGCAGCTCACCGGCAACAAAGTGACCATCCTCGACCCACGCTACACGCCCACCGGCGGCCTCAAGATGCTGCCCATCACCGACCTGAAGGGGATCGGCTTCAACCCAGATGATGATGAAATGCCGCCCTATCCCGATGACGTGCGCGACCGCTCAAAGTTCTTCATCGTCTACGAGACGGGCGACAACACCACCGTGGTTGAAGGCGAAGCCACCCCGCTCGACCTCTTCTACAGCCGGGCCACCAACTGGGGCGATGACTACGACCTGGTCGAATATCCCACTGGCGATGGCAGCGGCAGCACAGATACGTACTGGGGCTTCGACTGGCTCGAGCACGACCGCGAGGATCTCTCCGGCGAGGCAGCGAACACCTGCAACAATGCCGGCACCTTCTACTACGTCATCTGGAACCAATGGCAAGAGGACGAACATGAGAACGTCTCCAACAGCGACGCCATCTTCCGCCGTGTGATGTACTACCCGGATGACTATGAAGGGGAAAGCATCGCCTCCATCCTCTACGTCAGCGCCAGCACGGTCAGCCAGCTCGACGGCGACATCTTGACCATCGTCGGCAGCGCGCGCGACTTCAACGCAGGCGGCATCGTGGCCTACAAGTGGACCTCGAGCCTGGATGGCGTGGTAGGCGCCGAGCGGGCGCTCACCATCGCAGCCGGCGATCTGAGCCGCGGAAAGCATACTTTCCACTTCACCGCGCTGGATGCCACAGGCCGCTGGGCGAGAGGCGCTAACGTCGAAGTTTTAGTGGTGGAAAAGATCTACCGCGTCATGCTCCCTATGGTGATGCGCACCCAGTAACCGTTCTTTAAAGCTTTGAACCCGGGTATGGCTGGCCTTTTTTCGAGGCCAGTCATACCTCCAATCGGACCCTTGCGAAGGTGTGCGAACCTTCAGTTCGCCCACACCTTCGCAAGGGTTTAACAGAAGAGAAGACCGATGAAAGCACAAATACCCGCCAATGCTTTACCAGAGCACACGTTGCATACCGGCGATCCGGTCAGTGACCGCCGCCGGATGCGCGAAGTGCTCAACAGTTTGATTTTACACTTACACCCTGTCCGCGTGCCCGCCGCCGCCATACGCTACACCTACACGTGGGGGCTGGGCGGCATCAGCGCCTTGCTGTTCGTACTGCTGGCATTCACCGGCGTGCTGCTGATGTTCCGCTACGAACCGACCGTGGACCGCGCCTACATCAGCATCCAACTGCTGGAAACGCAGGTCGCCTTCGGTTCGCTCATCCGCGCGCTGCACCACTGGTCCGCCAACCTCCTCGTCATCACCGTCTTCCTGCACATGTTCCGCGTCTTCTTCACCGGCGGCTTCAAGCAGAAGCGCGCGGGCAACTGGGTCATCGGCCTGGTGCTGCTCGTGCTGGTGCTCGTGTTCAACTTCACCGGCTACCTGCTGCCCTGGGATCAGTTGTCGTACTGGGCCATCACCGTCGGCACAAGCCTGCTCAGCTACGTGCCGCTCATCGGGCCGCCGCTCAGCGCAGCCGCGCTCGGCGGGCGCGAAGTGGGGCAGATAGCGTTGAGCAACTTCTACGCACTGCACGTCGCGGGGCTGCCGGCGCTCACGCTCATCCTCCTGGCCTATCACTTCTGGCGCGTCCGCAAGGACGGCGGCATTTCGCAGCCGCTGCTGCCCAAAGGCGAGAAGCCGGTGCGCGTGACGACGATCCCGCACCTGGTGCGCCGCGAAGTCGCGGCCGGCGCGGTCGTGCTCGCCGGGATGCTCGTCTGGGCGATGCTCGTCCCCGCGCCGCTCGGCCAGATCGCCAATCCGCTGCACTCACCGAATCCGGCCAAGGCGGCCTGGTATCTGGGCGGCATCCAGGAACTGCTCCTGCACATGGAGACGCGCGCGGCCATGCTGCTGGTCGCCATTTTGTTCGCCGGTATTGCGCTGATTCCCGTCATCGACCGGCACGATGCCAACGTCGGCATCTACTTCCGCTCGAAGGTGGGACGCCGCGCGGCCATCATCGGCACGATCTTGAGCCTGGACCTCGTCCCGTTGCTGATCATCGCCGATGAAGGCTGGGCCGGCTTTTCGTCACTGCTGCCCACGTGGTCGCCGTTCGTCTCCAACGGGCTGCTTCCGCTGGCCCTGGTCCTTATCGGATTGTTCGTCATCTACACGTTTATCCGGCTCGTCCTCAAAGCCAACCGCAGCGAGGCGCTCACCGGCCTGTTCGCATTTGTGATGATGAGTTTTATCGTGCTCACGGTCACGTGCGCATTCTTCCGTGGCCCCAACATGGCGCTGGTACTGCCGTTCTAACCGGAGGGAATACAATGGACACACAAAATCCCGAAATCTTAGAACAACCCGAAGCGGAACACAAGCAGCCCGGTCCCACGTGCCATCTCCCCGGCAAAGGGACGATGACGCGCCGCGACTTTTTGGGCATGGGCCTCAATGTTCTGGGGGTGCTGGCTTTGTTGGAAATCGGCGGGGTCAGCCTGCTCTACCTGCAATCGCGCAGCCATGATGGGCAATATGGCGGCGTCGTTACGGCAGGTACGGTGGATAGCTTCCAGCCCGGCACCGTGACCGAGTTCACCGATGAGCGCTTCTACCTGATTTGCTCGGCAGACGGCGGTTTTCTCGCCGTCCACAGCCGCTGCCCGCATCTGGGCTGCACCGTGATGTGGGTCCCGGAGGCCAACCGGTTCCTGTGCCCATGCCACGCCGCGCACTTCGACGCGCACGGCAACTTCGAGGGGCCGCCGGTCCCGCGTCCATTGGATACGTTTACCGTGAGCATCGAAGATGGTATGGTCAAAGTCGATACAGCGCACCTGCGCCAACGTCAGAACTTCAGCCCAGATCAACTGGTGTTTGCGTAAAAGGCAGGACACAGATGAAAGTATATAACGCTCTCGCCTTGATCGCACTGCTGAGCATCGTCGTGCTGGTACCGTTCTACGCGACGCGAGAACCGGCACGCATGAAGGCCGCGCAAGTCGCCCTAAGCCAACAGCGGGTACGCGACGCGGCTGTGCTCTATCTCGAGGACTGCGCCTCCTGCCACGGGACGCTGGGACAGGGTCTCGGCGCGATGCCGGCGCTGAACAACCCCGCCTTCGCCAGAGCCGAAGCGGGCAAGCTGTACAACGCCATCGCCGGTGCATCCCACGGCTCAAGTATGGCGGCCTGGCACATGGCCGAAGGCGGCATTCTGACCACTTATGAAGTTGAAAGCCTGGTCACGCTGATCCGCGCGGCAGATTGGCAAACCGTTGATGCAATGGCCGCCGGTCGAACGACGACCTATGCGGAACCGGCGCTCGCTAAAACCGACATCACGGCGTTGGACACGATGACCGGCGATCCACACGAGTGCCGGGCCTGTCACGAAGAACCGGCCATCCACGCCGATCGCTTCGGTCTAAACTGCGCGCGCTGTCACGGCCTCGAAGCCTGGAAGCCGGCGTTGTTGACCCGCCATACCTTTACACTCGATCACGGCGGGGAGGGGAAGATAGCTTGCGAGACCTGTCACATCACGACGTACTCCGAGCACACCTGCTATGGCTGTCACGACCACACGCAGGCGCAGATGGAGACGGTCCATGCCGAACTCGACATTTTCGAGATCGCCAATTGCGTGACGTGTCATCCAACCGGAGAAGCAGGCGAGGGCGCTTATTGGAGCGCCAACGCCACACCGGTTCCCGATGATGTTCTGGTTAACCGGAAACCGTAAAACCCGCCATACGGAGGTTATACCTATGCAAATACTGAAAGAATTCCTGCGCTCGCGGTTTTTCCGCGTCAGCTTTGTCGCCGGCATGCTGGTGATGGGCGCGCTGCTCTACCTCAAATTCACGGGGAAACTAGCGCCCTACCTTAGTCCAGGACCGGTTTCGGCAATGCAGCGCACCGGCAAAGGGATAGAGGGCTATCACTCCCACGCCGAGTTCGAGCTAGAGTGTTTGCACTGCCACGAGCCGGTCCACTGCCTTTCGGCCAGCCGTTGCCAGCAGTGCCACCTCGAAGTGGCTCAACAGCGTGCGAACACCGAGGGGCTGCACGGTCTGCTGCCGGGCACAGATCGCTGCCAGACGTGTCACCAGGAACACCAGGGACGCGACGCCGAGCTGACCAACGTACCGATACTCAACTTCGATCACCTGGCCGTCACCGGTTTTAGCCTGGAACACCACCAAACGGACTTCACGGGCGATCCACTCACCTGCGCTAGCTGCCACGGGCACGAGCAACGCTTCTCCGCGACGGATATGGCGTGCGCCACGTGCCACCTGGAGTACGATGCGCTCTTCGCTGCCGACCATAGCGCGCAGTTTGGCGGCGAATGTCTGCTCTGCCACGACGGGGTAGACCGGATGCGCAACTTCAACCACGCATCTGTTTTCGTCCGCGAGGGTATGCACGCCGAACTCACGTGTGAGAGCTGTCACGTCGCGCAGGTGTTCGCCGGCATGACCGGCGACTGCGCGAGCTGCCACGCTGAACCGGACGTCCACGCCGGGCATTTCGGCACGGACTGTGTGCGTTGTCACACCTCGAACGCCTGGCTCCCGGCGCAATTGACGCAACACACGTTTATGCTCGATCATGGCGACGAGGACCAACTGGAGTGTACAGCGTGTCACGTGACGAACTACACCACCTACGCCTGTGACGCCTGCCACGCCGAGGACGAGATACAGACGGCGCACGTCGCCGAAAACGTCATCACGGCGAGCGAAAGCCTGGCCAGTGGCCAGTGCGGGGAGTGCCATCCCACCGGCAAGCCCGGTGAAGCGGATGCTGCGCGTATCCAGGCTGGCGTCTCCAAGTAAATGGGCTTCGAAAGAAACGGCTTCGAAGCCGCGATGGAAGGAGGGAAATATATGAAAAAATTCCTAGTTATATTCATAGCAGCCAACGTTATCATTGGCGCACTGGCAATAGGGGTGCTGGCTGGGACGCTCTACCTGGCCGAGACGAGGCCGTTCGACCATAGCAGCCCCTTCTACGGCGTGCAGATGCAGGCGGAGACGTGGCGGCTGCGCCTCAGCCGCGACGAAACCCGCCGGGCAGAGTTCGCGCTGAAGCTGGTGGATCGCCGTTTGGCCGACCTGGCGCACGCACAGGACGAAGCCACCATCAACAAGGCCGCGATTGCTGTACAGCGGAACCTCGATGAGGCCATCCGCACCATCGGTGCTGCGCCGGTGGAAGATCAAGAAGCGCTATTCGCGCGTCTCGATCAACTGCTCATCCAGGCCGATATCATCGTCAAGGGACTGCTCTCCAACCAGGATTATGTAGCAGTGCTGGCGTTGAGCGAACGGCTGGCCGAGTTGCAAAAAGTCGACACCCGTGAGGAACTGGTAGCGTTAGCGCCGCCCCGCCCCACCATTGCGGCAGAGATCATCCCCTTCCTCAGCAAAGAGGTCGATCACAGCAGCTATCCCCTCGAGGGCGCGCACGCCGACGTAGCCTGCGAATCCTGCCACACCGGGGGTAAATACAAGGGCACACCCCGCGAGTGCAATGACTGTCACCGGCCATCGACCTCCGGGTTCTACGCCACGCACTTCATTGGTCAGTGCGTAGACTGTCACACCACCGCAAGCTGGGAACCCTACCAATTCAACCACCTCGCCATCGCGGAATGTGCATCCTGTCACCTGAAGGATCGCCCGGTAGCCCACTACGACCCGCCGGATGCGAGCATCAAATATCTGGCGGCGGTGCGCGTCCAATCCCTCAGAGAGATGCCCACACCCACAAACCCGTATGAAACCGAGGCCTATGCCGACACCTGTATGCGTTGTCACACCGATACCACAGACTGGAACGAGGTCACCTTCGATCACTTCGGGTTCAACGACTGCGCCACCTGTCATCAGGAGAAAGATGCGCCCACCGACCACTACGCCGGGCAGTGCTCCAACTGTCACAACACGGTCGCCTGGGCGGATGCGTGGTTCAATCACGCCGGCTTCACCAATTGTGCGACGTGTCACACAGCAGAAACGCCCGTCGCACACTACCCCGGCTATGCATGCGCCACCTGCCACACTACGACCAAATGGAAGCCGGTCACGTTCAATCACAACGGCGCTGAGGATTGTGTCGACTGCCACGCCGCAGATATGCCTGCCGTCCACTATCCCGGGCAGTGCTCAGACTGTCACACCACCGACGACTGGGCGACGATTGTATTCAATCACGCGGGCGCGGGTGACTGTCTACTGTGCCATCAAACACCATCCATCCACTGGCAAGCTGGGTGTACGGACTGCCACAACACAACCGACTGGCATGATGTAAATTTCAGCCACAATGGGCTGACTGACTGCCTCTCCTGCCACAGCAAGAGCGACCACTACGGCGGGCAGTGCTCGAACTGTCACAACACCAACAATTGGGGGGATGTGCGCTTCGACCACGGCGGCCTGACCGATTGCGCCGCCTGTCACGCAGACGATGTACAGGCAGCACACTACCCCGGCAGTTGCGAGACCTGTCACACCACCGGAGCGTGGGACGACGTAACGTATGACCACAAAGGCGTGCGAGCTTGCCTGGAGTGTCACAGCGACGTGCTGCCGCCCAACCATTACACCGGCGATTGCACGCTCTGTCACACTGTCAATAACTGGACCGACATCAGCTTCAACCACTTCAACGCCGTCAACTGCACAAGTTGCCACGAGGCCGACACGCCGGCATCCCACTACGATGGCGAGTGTTCAGAATGTCACACCACCATCAGTTGGGCCTTCGTCCACCAGGGACTAGACAGCACTTGTAGTTCGTGCCACACTATCACCGGGCACTGGCCAGGAGAGTGTTCCAAATGTCACCTCAGCATCGAGGATTGGAACATTTACAAGTTCGACCATACCGGCTACAACAACTGCAAATCCTGCCACTCACGGCCTGACGGACATCCGCGCGGGCAGTGCTCGAAGTGCCACGACACAGAGAGTTGGATCCCCACGGGTGAAGAACTGCCGGACGAGGCAACCGTTCCAAGCGTCATCGCGGAAGCGCCGGATCGCTCTGCGCCTACGACACCCACCACCCCACCGGTAACAAACGCGCCGAGCCGCTAAGGGGAGTTTTCGCCTCCTCATCGCCCCCCTTCCCTCACACGGGAAGGGAGGCTACCTTTTCCCTTTTCCCTGTTACCTTTTTCGCTCGACGACGACTTACTTTATGAATCTGGGGATGGCGACTATGGTAACAGAAGCTTTAGATACAACCGTTTTGATTGCTGAAACGCAAAAAGGCAGCCTGGACGCCTTCAACGCGTTGGTGCTGGCCTATCAAAGCCAGGTCTACAACCTGGCGCGCTATATCCTGCACGATGACGCCGCCGCCGATGACGCCACACAGGAGGCGTTCATCGCCGCCTACCGCGCGCTGGGTGATTTTCGCGGCGGCTCGTTCCGCGCGTGGCTGATGCGCATCGTCACCAACGCCTGCTATGACGAGCTACGCCTGCGCAAGCGCCGCCCCGCCGTCTCGTGGGACGAGTTCGAAGACCTGGACGAAGACGTCAATCCCTACCTCGTCGATCACGGGGAATCTCCGGAGGATCACCTGCAACGCGGTGAACTCGGCGCGCTGTTGGATCGCGCGCTCGCCGGTCTGCCGCAGGATCAGCGTATGGTGCTCGTGCTGGTGGACCGGCTCGGCTACACTTACGAAGAAGTTGTGCAGGTGTTGAATATGCGTATGGGCACAGTCAAATCACGGCTATTCCGCGCTCGCGCCCGGATGCGCCAGGCGCTGTTGGCGGAACAGGAATTGCTGCCTATGCAGTATCGGGGGGCGGTAATGAAGGCGGCAGCCTAATCACCGCTCCCACACTCAACCAAGCAATTCAGATATAGCTGCCGGTCCGTCCAACAGTAGCCGTAAACGATTCAAATAATTGCGTCCCAACACAATTTCATCACCAAGCGCATCGCCAACGACGTACAGTCCAGGCATAATTATCGCATCAACGCGCAGATCTACCATATACATCAAGACCGGTTGCCATTCGCCCCATTGTCCGCGCACCCACGCATCATCAACGGGAGTAGCACTCAGTTGTTTCAAGTAATGTGTGGGAATCAACGTCCCGTCAGCTCCGGTATCAATAATCCCCGACAGAGGCCCTATCATTGTGCCGTGTTCGGGTACACTCAAGTACAGATCAAGGGTCGGCGCCGGAGGCGTGTAATTCGAGTCATATTGATACTTCATAGACCACCCTGGCTCAGTCGCGGACTGCGAAAGACCAACTCGCGCCGGTGCGTTTGGGGTGTAACGCGCCGGATCAACACGGGAATATAACCATAACGTTCGCGGATACGCAGATAAAGCGCGCGGGCATCGGTATCAGAGTCCACCACACGCCCTTGATGCACAGCTACGTATTGCCCGCAATAGATGGGGCTGTCTCTTATACACATCTCCGAGCCCACGAGACCGTACTAGATCTCGTATGCCGTCTTCTGCTTGAAAA
>OMKS01000845.1_pt1 | contig 28504 bp, 19 predicted proteins | sample 1674721 | NCBI WGS metagenome assembly OMKS01 (sample SAMN06264996, study PRJEB25208) | sediment metagenome | isolation source: hot spring sediment | place: USA: California | collected 2014-09-02 | reverse complement strand
GTCGCCGGGCGCGCCTGGTTGGTGCTCGCGCCGCCGTAGTGGACGACTTTGGCCTCGGGCACCAGCCACGCTTCCCACCCGGCCTTGCGCATTCGCCAGGCCCAGTCGATTTCCTCACAGTACATGAAGAATTGCGGGTCCAACAAACCCACCTGCTGAATCGCCGCGCCACGCGCCATCATCGCTGCGCCGAGTGGGTGATCGATGCGGAATGGGCTATCATCCGTGGCGTCTGGATAGCGTCCGTTGAAGCGCGTGTGGTAGAAGCGCTGCGGCAGCCATCCCAGGTCAAACAGCGGTTGCAAGAGGTCTGGGAAACGAAAGGCGCTGGTCTGCAACGAGCCATCTGGATTGAGCAATTGCGGGCCAACAAGTCCTGCGCGCGGGTGCTTCTCGAAAAAACGTAGCAGCGTGGATAATGCGCCAGGCTGGACGGTCGTATCCGGGTTGAGCAACCACACGAAATCGGCTTCGAAACCCGTTTCGGTCCCTTGCTGCTGTAATTGTTTGAGAATGAGGTTGTTGCCGCGTACAAAGCCTAAGTTCTCCGCGTTGCTGTGCAGGTGTACCCACGGATGACGCTCGCGCACCATCTCCGCCGACCCGTCGGCTGAAGCATTGTCCACAACCCATGTAGCGGCAAGGATTTCTGCTCGCTCTAATTCTTCGCGTAGTGATAGCAGGCAGTCGCCCAGCAAATTTTTAACGTTCCATGAAACGATGACGATGGCGAGGGTGGGGCTTGTGGTATGCGGCATGTGCGCTACGGTTCCCAGACGGTCACAAAGTTAGGGTCGACGCGGTTGTTCACTGTGGCGATGGCGACGTCTTCGTGGATCAGGCCCATCCAATAGTAGAGCGGGTTGCGCACGGGCACGTCGACGATTTGCACGCACCCGTTGACCTCGGAGCGCGCATTGGGTGGCAGATACCAGTTTTCGCCAATCTGCACGAGATCGACGCCCGGCTGGCCGATACCCCAACGAAAAGGGTAGTTGCGCAGGCTCGTATCGAAGTCCATAGCAACGCGGAACACGCCAGATTCTTCCGAAAACCCCAAGGTGTTGAAGTTTTGGTCGCTGCGATACGTTGTGTCGGGCCAAGGCCCGGTCGTGCGCAGATAGGTCGTGCTATCGTTTTCGACGGTGAGCGTAAAGCACAACGTTTCCGAAATGACGAGCGAAGTCGCTGAATACTCGACTTCACCATTGAGAATGTAAGCTCTTGGCAGGCCCGCATTGACGATTTCCAGGGTCTCTTTGGCGATGACGCGCTGTCCCATTTTATCCTGAGCCTCGGCAAAGATAGTGTACACACCGTCGTCCGGTGGCTCGGCTCCTACGTCGATACCTCCGTCGTAGTCATAGGTGTGCCAGCCCTTGGCATTGGGCTGGGTGACTTGTTCGTCCTCTGGGATAGCGTGGGAAATGCCATCAGCGCCTTCGAGGTAGACGCGCAATTCTTCCACATCCTTGTCTAGTGTCAAATTGATGCGTACGCGGTCGTCGATACCATCCTGGTTCGGAGAGAAGGTCTTGGGGTAAACGGAGAAGCCACGGATGCCCGGCAATGAAGTGTCGGCATTCTGAATGGTCAATGTGCCCGTTGCTATTGCAACTTCGCCATCATCGGCCTCCGCCCGAATCTCCCAGGTATACACGCCATCAGGCAGCATGCGTTTGACGATGGTGAAGTCATATGGATTTTCTTCAGGCAGTGTGAAACCATCCACTACACCACCAAAGTAGACGGTGTACGGTTTGTCGTTCAGACTCAAAGGGCGTGGAGCGCGAAAGGTATAGGTTGATCCACGTGCGTCGAACAAAGTGATGCTAACGGTCGCATTACGATTGAGCGTGAAGGTGATTCTGGTCAAGTCCGTTTGCCCATCCGCATTAGGTGTGATCGTATCCGGCGTGACCGAAACGTCTTCCAGCAGCGGTTTTTGTGCGCACGCGCTAAGTATCAACAGGATGAATAGGGCAATCCCCACGAGACGTAAGCTCACAAGATGTATAATTTTCATTGTTGACTGCCTCCTGACAACCCAAAAGTGTACCAGGGCTTGGACGGTAGTCAAGTGTATGGCTATTTGTGAGTGCTTGCCTAACTTGCCTCTCTGCGTTACAATAGCGGTGGAGGAGAATATGCGCACCCGTTTGTTGCTTCGCGGGGCTTTGGTATTGTTTCTACTGCTTTCGGTTGTCCCACCGACGCAGCCGCATGTGCGGGCGCAAGAAACAACGCCTGACCCTGTGTTAGAGTTAATGGAACAGATGTCCGCCGAAGCCAAAGTCGGCCAGTTAGTGCTGGTTGCTTTTCCGGGCGTTGACGTCGGCGACGATTCTGAGATTGCTGCTTTGATCCGCGATTACAATATCGGCGGAGTGCTTTTGCGTCCTCAGAATGGCAATTTTGGCACGTCATTGGTTGCGCCCTCTGAGGTTCTCTCGATTACAAATCGTTTGCAACAGATTGCTTGGGATACTTCGCAAGCTGAACCGGTAGTACAGCCGGGAGAGGAAGAGGTTACCAATCCGCCGCCCTACATCCCGTTGTTTATAGCAGTTAGCGCCAGCCTCGACGGTATCCCTGTCACCTCCTTTATCTCCGATACTACTCTCATGCCCTCGCCGATGGCACTTGGTGCGACTTGGGATCCATCTTTGGTCGAGTTAGCGGGCAGTGTTTATGGCGCGGAGCTTGCGGCACTTGGTGTCAATCTGTTCCTCGGTCCCAATCTGGATGTCTCGTATACGCCCCGGCCCGGTGATGTCTCCGATTTGGGCGTGAATACGTTTGGCGGCGATCCTTTCTGGGTGGGCGAGTTAGGTAAGGCCTATGTCCAGGGATTGCATCGTGGCAGCGAAGGGCGCTTACTGGTCGTGCCGCGCCATCTGCCAGGGCTGGGTGGGGCTGACCGTTCGCTTGAAGATGAGGTCCCCACGGTACAGAAGACCTTGGAACAACTCCGGCAGATTGAGTTGGCGCCCTTTTTCGCAGTTGCAGCAGGAGTGATGGGTGATGAAAGCGTGGCTGATGGTTTTCTTGTCACGCACATCCGCTATCGTGGTTTTCAAGGCAATATTCGCCAGGCCACCCGTCCGATTAGTCTAGATGCCCAGGCGCTGCAATCGGTGATGAATTTACCCGGGTTTACACCATGGCGCCAGGCCGGTGGATTCTTGGTTTCGGACAATCTGGGATTGAAATCCATCCACTATTCTTACGATCCGCGTGGGCTGTCGTTCAACGCACGCCGCGTAGCACAGGATGCGTTAGTCGCCGGCAATGATGTGCTGATGCTCAATCGTTTCGCTGCTGATAGCGAGAGCTGGAGCGCCCATTTTAGGAACGTGCGTGATACTTTGAGTTATCTCGCTTCGCGCTACAAGTCCGAGACGACCTTTCGAACGATTGTCGATGGCGCTGTTTATCGAATATTGAGTGGGAAAATGCGTGCCTATCAGAATGATCTTTCCTGGGAAGCGGCACGGCTCGATTTCGATAGGCTTGCTGTTTTCGATGAGGAGTCTTCTATAGATGATGAGGTGGCGATCAGTGCTCTGACACGCATTGTGCCGTTATCTGCTGATGTGACCGCGCCGGCATTTCAGGAAGGGGATTCCATCGTCATTTTTACGCAGGAGCGTTATGCGCAACCTTACGTTGATTATCAGCCACTTCCGCTATTACAGGCAAATGCCTTACGAGAGGCTGTGCTGCGGCTCTATGGGCCTAACGGGACAGGTATCATCTCTTCCGGCGCGATTCAATTCTTCACGTTTGAGCAGTTGCAGAATGCGCTGACTGTAGAGCAGGCCGAGACATTGGTTGAAGGTCCGCCGTCCATCTCTACAGTTATTTTTAACGCGGTAGAGAGCGCGGATTGGGTTGTGTTTGTGATAACAGGGTTGCAGTCCACCAATCCAAGCAGCTATGCCCTCAAGTCTTTCTTGTCCAAGTATGCCAATGCTGTGACCGGCAATATTGTGGTTGTTGCATTTGGCCCGCCCTATGAATTAGACAGCACTGAGATTAGTAAACTGAATTTTTTCCATGCATTGTATGCAACGGGCGAGGCTTTTGTGAACGCGGGTGCGCGCGCGCTATTTGGTGATCTTGTGGCTTCCGGAGCCTCGCCGGTGGACATTCCAGCCCTGAATTACTCTATTGCACAACAGACAATGCCGTTTCCCAATCAACTCATCTCGTTGGATATTGTCGACACGACCACCGGTGAGGTGCTTACAGAAACGGAGCGTTCGGAAATCCTCAAAGGGGGCGTGCTCAACCTGCGCACGGCTATGATTGTTGATCATAATGGTCGCCCGGTGCCGGATGGAACACCGGTACAGTTTGTGCTCACATATCCGCAAGAGGACATTGAGCGTGTCGTCGTCGCCGAGACGCACGGCGGTGTAGCGACAACTTCCATTGTTTTAGACCGTGAGGGGCAGTTGGATATCACCGCGCAGTCTGAGCCGGCGCTTTCTTCGGTGCGCTTGCAGCTCACGATACGTGCTGAAGGACCTATCGAAATTACGGAAATTGAGCCCACGCCGACGTCAACGCCTACACCTACGCCTACATTGACGCCAACACCCACACCCACGCCTACACCTACGCCTACACCATTGCCGGAAAGTACTCAAGAACTACCCGATCCGCTCTATCTGCCGGTGGTGCAAGGCCCTACGCTGCTGCGATGGGGGATCGGCGGGGCGCTGTTTATTGCCTTTGTGGGTTTTCTCTGGGCCAAGCAACGCAAATTCAGCATTCTTGTTGCCATGCGTGTTGCTTTGATTGGGTTGATTGCCGGGCTATTTGGCTATGTGGTGGTGATCGCTTTGGGGCGTTTCTGGCTAGCAGGTTGGCTGTATCGTATCGTAGGCCATGAATATGTAGCTGTAGCCGTGACCGTGCTGGTTGGCGTTGTCGCTCTCGTGCCGGTAACTTTGTTCTATTTGCGGCAAGACCGTCGACACCGCTACGTTGAAGAAGAGCGCTAGGGTGTGATGAGCCATGCCAGGAGTATCAATATTCCGGCGATTGTGAGAAGTGGGAGATTGGCGCGTAAGGCTCCACGCCACTCGCGGATGCTGAGGAGCAATGGTGCAATCTGGGACGGTGCACCTGCCTGGTGTAGCATTGTTTGGAAGGTGGTCATGGTTGCTGGCCGTTTATCAGGATGCAGTGCCAATGCGAGCAGAATGGCATGTTCGACGCCAGGGGAGATGGAAGAATTGATAGTGCGTGGGAACACTAGAGCTTCGGGTCGCAGGAAGCGTTCCCGTGCCGTCATAGGCGATCGTCCCGTGAGCAGGTGGTAGAGCGTTGCGCCCAGCGAGTAGATATCACTGCGGACATCGGTGTGGCTGTCATCGCCACCATATTGCTCGAGCGGGGTGTAAGCTGCTGTTCCTTGTCCCTGAACGACGGTAACAGTGCGTGCCTCATCGCTTGTCAGGATTTTGACCAGCCCGAAATCAACGAGTTTGATCAGCCCCGTGGGTGTCAGCTTGATATTGGACGGTTTGATGTCTCGGTGTAAAATGGGCGGGGTCTGTTCGTGCAAGTATGCTAGCGCACTGCACAGTTGATCGGCCCAGTCGAGTACCTGTGCTTCATCAATAAAGCGATTTTCTTTCAGGGCACTGTCGATGATTTCGCGTAGATCGTGGCCAGGTACAAAATCCATAACTAGGTACTCGCGGCCACTGTGGGTAAAGTAGTCGGAGACTTTGGGTAGGTTGGGGTGATCCAGCCGTGCCAGTACGGAGGCTTCCTGGCGGAATTGGTCTTGCAGTTGCTTTAGCTTTTCTGGTTCGGTGTCGGGATCGGGAGCGATCTCCTTGACGGCGCAGATACGTCCGGGGAGCAAGGTGTCTTCAGCGCGATAGACTGCCCCCATGCCGCCCTGCCCGATTGGCCCGGCAATCCTATAGCGATCCTTCAACATCGTTTGTGGTTCCAGCAGCTTGACCATACTGCTGATAATAATCGTTTGAGGGTAGGTTGTCAAGTCGAAATGGAGAAATGTTGTGATGAATGAGCAAAACCAACCGTTATTGGTCATCTACAAAGGCGCGTTGTCGGGTATGCGGTGGCCATTGGTCCGTGAGCCGGTTACGCTTGGACGCGCCGCGGATTGCGATATTGTTTTGCCAGAACGCCAGATTTCCCGTTATCACGCACGCGTTGAGTGGGATGTTGATGGCTATGTATTGCGCGATTTGGGCAGCAAGAACGGCACTTTCGTGAATGGTGAGCGTGTGCGCGAGCAGCTTTACCGTCTACGTGATGGTGATGAGATCTCTTTAGCGACGACGCTGCAAATCGGTTTTGTGGCTGGTGAAGCTACACTACCGCTGGATGAGGTCTTTCTGCCTAGGCGGTTAGTCGTAGATGAAGAAGCGCGGCGCGTGCGTTTAGGTCGTGAGGAGTTGAACCCGCCGCTTTCGCCGGCCCAGTTTACGCTTTTGGCAATGTTGGTGAAATCAAAGGGAGCCGTTGTCACACGGGAGGACGTGATTCGCGCTGTCTGGCCTGATGCCGTGGGTGGTGTCACTGACCAAGCTGTTGATGCGCTGGTCTATCGACTGAGAGAACGGCTGACCGAATTAGACCCTGATCGGAATTATCTCACCACCGTGCGTGGCCACGGGTTTCGTTTTGATGTCGAGTAACTTTTCGCGTAGTCATAAAGTGACAAGTAAAATTGTGCATTGTGTTTGTCTAGGAAATAAAAAATGACTATGCGAAATCGCGGGCCTTGCCTGGTTCAGTTTCCTACGGGCCCTTTATATAGCTTGTCGCGGATTGAATTTTTATTACAATGCGCCCTGTGATAACGCGATTGAGTCTTTGGCGGCATTTGGATAGGGGGCTATTGCTTGCGCTGTTTATTGGTGCGATAGCAGGATGGCCGTTTTGGGTCAACCCGAGTCTGCCCACCGCCACCGATGCTGAATTGCACATCTTCCGTATCGCCGAGATGGGCTACAGTTTACAGGCAGGCAATCCTTACCCCCGTTGGGCCGCCAATTTCTACTACGGTTACGGTTATCCCATCTTCAATTACTACGCTCCGCTAACGTATCACCTGGGCAATTGGGTGACATTGTTTCAGCCGGAGCACGCCGTTGCCGGGGCAAAGACACTGTTTATCACCGCGGTATTGCTTGGGGCAGTCGGGGCTTATCTCCTGGGACGTGAATTCGGCGGGCAGGGTGGGGGAGTCCTGGGGGCAGTAGCTTTTGCATTTGCACCCTATATTCTGCTAATCAATCCCCACGTGCGTGGCGACTTGCCGGAGGTCTTCGCGCTAGCCATTGTGCCCTGGGCATTATGGAGTTGGGAGCGCCTCTGGGATAGCGGCGGCAAAGTGGTATTTCTAACGGCCATCTTGTCGGCCACGATCACGTTGCTGAGTCACAATCTCACCGGTCTCACAATGATGCTCTTGCTGATGGCCCTGTCGGCATGGCATTGGCTGATCGGCAAAAAACGTGAGCGCGTTGGCTGGGCTTTTTTAGCCGGCAGCTTAGCAGTGGCATTGACAGCCTTCTTCTGGCTACCATTTCTCCTCGAGCGACGCTTTATCCGCCTCGACGTTGCCGGCGAGGGACATTACGATTTCCGCAATCACTTCGTTCCACTACGCGATCTGCTCACCTTTCTACGTCCAATCGATTGGCGTTCGGCGACAAACAATCCACCAATGAGCGCTGGGCCGTTGCTGGTGTCCCTTGCCGTTACCGGCTTTGTCGTTGCGATGGTGTGGCGAAAAGAAAACCGCCGCCGTGTATGCTTTTATATGCTGAGTGGGCTTCTATGTTTTTGGTTGATTACCCCAGGTAGCCGTTTTGTTTGGGAAGCCATACCGGGGATGGCCTACTATCAGTTCCCCTGGCGTTTTCTTGGTCCTCTGGCGGCATTGTTGGTTCCGCTGATTGCCTCGCTTGGCAATATCACGTTGTCCGGTAAACGGCGCGCGGCGGTATTGTCGATCTTGTGCAGCGCACTCCTTATCACGGCTATGCCTGGTCTATACCCGATCCCTTGGGCGTCCGATTTTGGCCCTATCGGGCCTCTGATTTTGCTGAATTTTGAGCTGCAAGGGCGCTGGCGCGGGACGACATCGACGGACGATTTCATTCCCACAACGGTCGAGGTCATTCCCGGACCGGCACAATCGTTGCTAGATTCATATTGCGCTCCGCCCATTGACCGCGTCAACCGGTATACACTCCCCGATGAAGCCATCGTCACCGTGCTGGATAATGTCCCCTGGCGTAACCGGTTTGCAGTGCAGGCACCTTACGAGATGCTCTTGCGGCTATATCTGTTCTATTTCCCGGGCTGGAAAGCCTACGTGGATGGACAGGAAGTGCCCATTGAAATTGCCAATCCAGAAGGCTTCATCACATTGTGGGTTCCCGCTGGAGAGCACGAGGTGCTGTTGAGCTTTGAGGATACACCGCCACGCACTGTTGGGTGGGCCGTTGCAGGAGTCGGCTTTGTGGTCTTGCTGATGGCTGTGTGGCATTTTCCAAAAACCACGGCTGAATCCGGTGAGAGTGTAGGTAACACCACGACGGTTACTACATGGTTGACCGCTTGCCTAGTATGCATACTGGTGCTGAAAGTGCTGGTCTTCGATCACACAGAATGGTTTCATTATACTTCATCGCCGGAAGAAGCGCGCGCAGCAGATCACCGGCAACGCGCTGATTTTTCCGGAGAGATCGCACTTTTGGGATTCGATCTCTCAGATACAAGTCTTAAACCCGGCAGCACATTGGATGTTACCGTTTACTGGAATGCACAGCAGATGCTGACCAACACATACCAATCCTTCGTTCACGTGGTTTATCCTGAAGGCCATATCTGGACACAATCAGATCACCTGAATCCGGCAGGTTTTCCGACGAACCTTTGGCCAACCGATCGCTACATCCGTGATCAACACCGGCTGGTGTTGCCGCTGGATATGCCTGAAGGGGAGTACAGTATTTCTGTGGGAATCTATTTGCTGAGTAGCAATACACGTTTGCCGGTGCTGTGGGCTGAGTCCGGCGCGCGGGCAGACAACGTGATCTTGAGCGAAACGATCCGCGTAAGGAAATAGAGTCTAACCGCGGTCAAAGGCAATAAAAGCGGGGCGGTTTTCCGCCCCGCTGATTCGTGTTGGGATCAGTCCAGTACTGGCTTACTCGCGTTGCTGAAGGGTACGCCGATAAATGTCTTCCATGCTGTCACGGTTGTCACGTCGCGTACTGCGCTGCTTATTCTTGCGGTTGCGCGATTGACGCTCATCTGACATGGCCTGTGCTTGCTGGAAAGCAATCTCCATCACGGACAGAACAGGTTCTTCGTCGCTGTCTTCCTCGTCCATATCCTCAAGCTCAAGTCGCATCGTCAGATCAATTTGTCGCTTGCGGCGGTCGATCTTCAAGACTTTTACTTCGACCGTCTCACCCATCTTGATCACATCCGTAGGATTGTGGACGAATTGGCCCATCTCGCGCACGTGCAATAGACCAGGCCGCTCAGCACCAAGATCGATAAAAACACCGTAGCGCTCAATCCGCACGACTTTGCCTGTGCGAATTTGTCCCTCGGCTAACTCGTCCCACTCCACCTCTGCTGGTTCGACCATCGTCAGGGCAATGCGTCCCTTTTCAGGATCGACGCTTTGTACCCACACTTTGACTTTGTCGCCGACTTTGACCTGATCGCTAACTTTCTTCACCCGCTGATCTGACAGGCGGGAGATGTGAATCAACCCTTCTCGTTCAAGCCCCAGGTCAACGAAGGCCCCGTAGAGTTCTGTACGTGTGATTGCGCCTTGCAAACACATCTTAGGTTGAAGATCACTAATTGAGGTTGGTTGTGCCATTTCTTCCGACATCCGCTCACTTGCTCCTTGTAGTTAAATAACGGTATGCATTATAACGCAGGTGTTCCTGATGTCAAATCCATCAGCCGCGCTCGAATTCTTTCCACTCGCGCCGTATACGGCGGTCGGCATCGCGTTTCGCGATGACCGCACGTTTGTCATACTGACGTTTACCGCGCACTACGCCAATCTCAAGCTTCGCTAATTTTCCGTTTTTGATGTACATTCGCAACGGAATAATTGTGTAACCACGCTCCTGTGTATTACTTTGAAGCCGCGCGATCTCCTTGCGGTGCATCAATAGCTTGCGCGGACGCTGGGGATCGTGAGACGACTGCCCTGCCTGTTCGTATCGGGCAATGTGAACGTCGTACAGCCACAGTTCACCGTTGCGTACTTGCACATATCCTTCGCCCAAGCTAACCGCTCCCGCGCGTACCGATTTGATCTCTGTTCCGGTCAACACGATGCCGGCTTCGTATTGATCTTCAATGAAATATTCGTGTCGTGCCTTGCGATTGGTCGCCACGACCTTCACGTCATTCACGTTATTGTCCTTGCAGGAGGTACTCAATAGCGCGTTCCAACTGCGGGTCTTCTCCTGCCGGCGTGTCAGCGGGGATTTCGACGAGGATATCTGGTTCCAACCCGTCACCGTGGATGCTGTTATCGTTTGGTGTGAACCAACGCGCGATGGTCACGCGTAGTTGAGAACCATCGCTGAGCGCATTGGGTCGCTGTACTGAGCCTTTACCGAGGGTCTTTGTGCCAATCAAAATCGCGCGTCCGCGATCCTGCAATGCACCAGCTACAATCTCTGAAGCGCTGGCGCTGCCCCGGTTGACCAAAACGACCATCGGAATGTCCTCGCCGATGTCACCGTTGTAGGAGTAGAAGCGTTGTTCCCCACCTGCACTGTCGCGCTCAATCGCCACCAGCCCCTTGCCTAAGAACAAATCCGATACTTTGATGGACTGATCCAGCCAACCACCGGGGTTAGCGCGCAGATCGAAGATGAGGCCCTCAGGATTCTGTTTCGCCAATTCTTCAAGTGCCTCCTGAACTCTATCTGTCGCGTTCGCATCGAACTCGGTTAGCAGTATGTAGCCAATTTCGTCGTCCAGCATGCGGTATTCAACAATTGGCACTTCGATGCGAGCACGTGTCACGGTAATTGTAATCTCATCCTCTTCGTTAGCGCGGAGAATCGTCAACACAGCGTCTGTGCCCGCCGGACCGCGGATGTAGCTGATCGCCTCGTAAAGGCCCAGCCCCACGATGGATTGATCTCCTACAGCGATGATGATATCGCCAGGAAGCACGCCCGCAGCCTCTGCCGGCTGTCCGGGAATCAGGCTGGCGATTTCGAGATACCCATCTTCGCGCATGGTCACCATAGCGCCGATGCCTTCGAACGTTCCGCTGGCATCTTCATTGAGAATTGCGGTAATCTGCGGATCGATGAACGAGGTGTAGGGATCCTCCAATGCCAGCAACATCCCTCGGATTGCGCTATAGGTCAATGCTTGGCGGTCAGGCAATTCGCCGTAAAACTGCTCGTCTAGAAGCCTGAGAACTTCCTGGACAAGCTCGTAATCAAAATCAGTGGAGACAACTGGAGCTGGATCGTCCACTGAAGGACTTTGTGGCGGGGTCGTCTCCGCGGCAAAGGGGGTGCTATCCGCGGTTTCTTCGACGGCTTCGACTGTAATAATTTCCGGGGTTGTAATTGTAACTGTTCCTCTTTGGCGTCCGGTCAAGTGCCCGATAAGAAAACCGCCACCAAAAGCCCCAACGGTCAACACAATAACGATGGCCAAAACTCCCACAACTATCAGTATTCTACGGGTCATTTCTCTGTCTCCTTAGATCGGCCCATCCGGTAGAGGGGTGGGGCGTGCTCTAAAATTTATCTATGGAAATCTATTTTATCACAAGCAGTGTAAGATTCAAGGGGATCGGGAGGGGATGCACCCCTGCAACTGCAACTGAAGCTATTTGACAATATTGTCGAGTCTGTTATAATTTGAATCGTAGGTGAGTAAAATTTCGAGTTCGTCCACTAAAAGATCTGGAGGTTTTACGACTCCGGGTCTTTTTTGTAGGATTGGCCAGGATTTTTTACTCAAAATAATCAAATGTTTAAGTTGAAAGGAAGAGAAATTGTGAGCGATCGGGAAACTGGAACTGTTAAGTGGTTCAACGAGTCTAAAGGCTATGGCTTCATCTCGCGGGAAGGCCGTGATGATGTCTTTGTTCATTATTCGGCTATCCAGTCGGAAGGTTACAAATCATTGAACGAAGGACAACGCGTTGAATTTTCCGTAGAACAAGGCCCCAAGGGTCTACAAGCCACCAATGTGGTACCTGTGCAGGATAGCAACCTACTAACCTACTAATGTAGCTTAGGTTCGATCCACCCGGTAGTGTGGGGTGGGGAGTTTATACAAAACAGGCCAGCGAAATGCTGGCCTGTTTTGTTCGTGTGACAAGAAAAATGAATATTCCACAAGAACGTATGTTCTATATGATTTTCGTTCGCTGTGAGCCTTTGTGCTGTGTTCACGTATTAAGAGGCGCGCATCCTCGTGGTCCAAACTTCGCGCCGATTGCTTGTGATGGCACTAACTTTCGACCTGTAAATCAATCCGGCCAACGCACAATGGGAATAGAAGGCGTTTAGTGCCTTAATTTTACATAATGTATATAGTCAGAAGTTAAAATTATGGCTAAAACACCCTTGTTAGGTTTGTCTATCTCCAGGAAACCACGTGTAGTTTGATCTGAGTGAAGAGACGTAAGAACCCCTACGATAAAATATCACGCGGCAATGTATCGCGTTCGCTTCTCGTTGTGCCAGACTTAGCCGTGTGTTTGAGATTCTTGCCCCAGTGGTCCTCTTTCAATGCGGCTTCATCATTATCGGGTAGATCGCGCGGTGCGCTGAGGACACGTTCGTTCGTAAGATGCTGGGAAGCAACTAGTATCCTGAATTCCTCGCGTTCTTGCTCGAGCTGTCGTTCTTCGTGCTCCAATGCGTCATGCCATACCTGCAATTCTTTTTGCCATATCTCAAGCTCTATATTCTTTTCTTGTATTTCCTGTTGTTCTTCGACTAGAGCCGTTCGACGCTTGATGGTCGCACTGCGTTCCAACCACAAATAGATGAAGAACAGTACAGCCAGCAAAAACAGCACTGCTCCGGCAAGAAACATCACCGCGTCCAGGACCATAAACTCCTTTTCACAAGGGGTGAAGATGAAATGGACAGCATTTCTGGGTATTATACATCCAACTGGCGGATTGGGTAGAGGTCACCTGCCGTAAAGCCGCGCTCGCGGTAATAAGGTCGTGTGCCGACGGCAGCGATAACGGCTAATTTATCGAACCCTGCCTGGCGAGCGATATCGGCAGCAATATCGAGTAGTTGTGTTCCCAGGCCGCGATGCTGCGCCGCCCCACCCCGCTGTCCCAGAGCTTGCGCTGGTCCGTAGACGTGTAGTTCTCGTATCATTGCCACCTCGCGGATTTCGGGGAGCGGGACTATATCACGCGGCGCTGTGGGCAAAGAGAGCCGCAGGAAACCGGCCAAGTGGCCCGAAGGCGTAAGATACTGCAGGAAATGTTCCTGTGTAGCATCGGTAGGATAAGACACCACGTCTAATCGAAGTTCATCAGTTGCCAGAGATTGCCCTACAGCGATTTTCTTCGCACGTATCTCACGACAACGGATACATTGACAGACCAGACCGCGCTCACGCATCTGTGCCTGCACAAGTTGCCGGAGGTTACTCTTGGTCGTTCCCGCAACGATATACTGAGCAGGGATATCGCGCATCAAGCGGTTGATACGACTATAGGGCGGTATCAAAGTCTTGCAACGCACAAGCAAGTCGATGAGCACCTCTTCGGCATAGGGCTGGTACTTCCCCTGTTCCCAGAGGGTGTAAAGCTCTGTCCCTTCGAGGAGCGCTGTCGGGTAGATTTTGATTTCATCGGGACGCAAAGCGAGATCGTCCCATAGCCGCGCGAAGTCGGCGAGGTCTGACTCTGGCGTCGCTCCGTACAGATTGGGCATCCAATGCAACACGATTTTGAGACCGGCGAGACGCAACAGTCGCACCGCGCGCCGTAAGTCATCGAGCGTGTGCCCACGCCGGTTGAGAGCCAGGATGCTATCATCGCAGCTTTGCGCACCGAGTTGCACTTTCGTCACTGCGTGCTGGCGAAGGTGCAACACCTCCTCGGGTGTAATCCAATCCGGGCGCGTCTCTATGACCAGGCCAACGTTACGATGAGATGCCGTCTCATTAACCCGTAGAGCCTCGTCCAGAGTGGCGGATTCCGTACCATTCATTGCGTCAAAACAGCGGCGGAGAAAATACTCACGATAGTCACGCGGATAGACAGACCACGTGCCACCCAAGATCAACAATTCGATCTTGTCGGTAGCGTGACCGATGGCGTTAAGCGCTTCGATACGTGCGTGGGTTTGAGCGTAAGGATCGTAGTCATTCTGAATGGCGCGGAGGACACCTGGTTCGCCGTCGAGATAACTCTTTGGTGCATCGCATTGCTCTGGGCAAAAAATGCACGTCCCCGGGCACGGATATGGCTCGGTCAAAACAGCCACCGGTGCAACACCAGAAATTGTGCGCACGGGTCGCCCTCGCAGCCGGCGCTCTATCACCGCATTCTCCTCAAGCGCCCCACCCTGCACCAGCCGGTGATAAGCGTCCAACAACTGCGATTTGGCATACGTGCCGGTGGCACTCGAATAGCGCCGGAGAATCGGCGTGATGTCGCTAACACTCACCGGCAGGTCACGGAGCGCCTGCAGCAAGTGCAAGACGTTCTCACGCTCACTTTCGCACGCCAAATCGATCGCTTCAGGAACCCCACCTTTAACCATGGAATCTAGTCCTCTGATTTTATACCCAATCTATACCTAACAGGTAAGAATATATGTTTTTCGAGTCGCTTATCCTCGTTCGTGCCGATCATAGGGGTATTATACCACTGCTAAATTCCCCTGGAAGTTGTCCACAAGTTATAACGCGCGCCTCCAGGAAGGTTTGAAAGGATTTGCCACTTGTGTAGATTCGATTATACTTTGCGCTATGCGCGAGGAAGTCATTAATCTATTGACTAATCTAAATCGTACCTTCTACGACGAGCTAGCCGAGGTTTTTGCCGCGTCCAGGGGAGCTGGAGAGCCGGGATTGGAGCGTGTTCTCACGCAGATGCAACCGCGCGCGCGTGTACTCGATCTGGGATGCGGGCAAGGACGCGTTGCAGCGATGCTGCCGGCAGGATGCGAGTACGTGGGCATGGATTTCTCTACCGAAATGTTAGCCATTGCAGAACGTTCCGCGAATAATATGGAGAATGTGGAGCGCTCCTCAATTGCGCCCCGTTTCATCGCTGGAGATTTGCTTGAACCAGACTGGCCTGCATCACTTCCTTCTGGATACTATGATTGGATCATCCTGCGGGCCGTCTTGCACCACATTCCCGGCGTGGAAAATCGCCAGGCCGTCGTCCGACGTGCCGTGGAACACCTCGCGCCGTATGGGCGTTTACTGCTTGCTAACTGGCAGTTTCTAGAAATTGAGCGCCTGCACCGCCGGTTGCTATCCTGGGATGTTATAGGCTTGCAGGCAGACGACGTGGAACCAGGCGACTATTTACTGGACTGGCAACGCGAAGGATATGGTATACGTTACGTGCACCTGATCGACGAAGACGAAATGCTATCTCTGGCCGAACGTGCCGGTTTGACCATAGAAACCCTATTCCGTGCTGACGGACATAACAACAATCTAACACTCTACGCAGTGCTGCGCAAAACCAGATCAGGGGGTGAAGGATGAAACCGCAACGTCCTCCCAAGACCGCGAGTTGTTTGTACATGCTTGGTTTTCTATCGGGGCTTGCCTTTATCATCCTGTGTGGCAGTTCTGCAGCCTACAATGAACTCCGCAACACACATCCAGCAAGCAAGATTGCCGAAGCGATCGCTGAAGAATCCTCTCCGGATGATTTTCTCCAATCAACAACACCGCCGATTGGAGATATTGATGTTGCAATTCTAGACGACACCAACGAGTTCGACGTGCAAGCTCTGGGCATTGAACCAGGCACGCAAGTCGAGGTTCGTATGGAAGTTAACGGGCGTGTGGTGGCCACCAAAACCGACACGGCCAATGAAGTAGGCAGTATCGAGGTGCTATTTGAACCGCTCAAGGAAATACCTCTCCCAAAAAGCGTGAACTTTGTGATTAGTACCGGCGATGCAGAGAAACCTCATTCCTATGACCTTCCCCCATCTACCTTTACAAGTGCAAGCAATACGCCAACACAACAACCGATTCAAGCAGCCGATACCCCAACACCATCACCATCACCAACCATACCGCTACCATCTCCTACACTACTCGATACAGCTACTTCCATCCCCACGCTGACACCCACACCATTCCCTACCTCTGTGCCCACAGAATCTTTCTACCCAAACTGGCGCGCAGAGTATTATAACAACGTCACATGGGGAAATGAGCCCGTTGTGATTGGGGATGATCAGAACATTGCCTTCAACTGGGGTGAGAATTCTCCGGCTCCTGGTGCAATAGGGCAAAACTGGTTTTCGGCCCGTTGGACACGGCGGGTAGTTTTACCTGAAGGATATTATACGTTACACTGGGCGCGCCGTTTATAGGCGTTCTGACAGTGCCGGCAAAATCAGGTGAGCCCTGGATCGGCGCTTTCTTTGACAATCCCGATCTGGCAGGTCCACCAGTGGCCGTGCGAACAGCCCCAGAAATAGACTTCGACTGGGCGCAGTTCGCACCACCGGATACAGGTTTAAACTACGATCATTTTTCCGTGCGTTGGCAGCGTACAATGGAACTAGTGTACGGTCAATACCAATTTCACGTGATTGTTGATGATGGTGCGCGATTGCGTGTCAATGGGCGCACACTCATCGACCAATGGGCCGTTGGCGATGCACGCCAGTTTACAGCGACGTATGATGTTTGGGACAGCTCTGAGATCGCGCAGATCGAATTGGACTACTACGACAATACCATCATGGCGGTGGTTAAACTCTGGTGGGATGCACCGCCTGCTACGCCTACCCCTACTCCCACAATGACACCAGACCCATGAGTATTACCACTTTCGACTTACTCCTCAAAGGTGGGCACGTCATCGATCCTGCCAACCATATTGACGCGCGCAGAGATGTGGCAATTAAGGGATCGAACATCGCGCGGGTCGCGGCAGACATCCCGGCATCAGATGCAGACCTCGTCGTCGACGTGACCGGCTACATCGTCACCCCTGGCATTCTGGATATCCACACGCACGTCTATCCCTTCGTTCCCACTGAAGATGCCTACATCGGCACAGTCGACGCCGACGCACATTTGCTCGCCTCCGGCGTCACCACCACTGTGGACGCGGGCACAGTCGGCTGGCGGGATTTCCTCGATTTCAAAGCGCACCACATCGACAGAGCGCAGGTGCGCATTCTAGCATTCCTCAATATCGCCGACCAGGGCATGGTAAACTGTAACTCGGAACAGAACCTCGACGCAATGCAGCCTGAAATTGTCGCGGCTGTGGCTGAGGCGTATCCAGACATCATCGTGGGGATTAAGACGGCGCATTACTGGACGAAGCTGCCCTGGAATGCGGAACATCCGCCTTGGGCGTCGGTTGAGCGCGCCGTGGAGGCCGGTGAACGCTGCGGCAAGCCGGTGATGGTCGATTTCTGGCCGCGCCCGCCAGAACGTCCTTATCCGGAGTTGATCCTCAAAAAACTACGGCCTGGGGACATTCACACGCACGTCTTCGCACAGCAGTTTCCCATTATTGATCCAAATGGAAGGGTCTACGACTATATGTTCGCCGCGCGGGAGCGCGGGGTCATCTTCGACCTGGGCCACGGTGCGGGGAGTTTCTGGTTCCGCAATGCGGTCCCGGCGCTGGCAGACGGGTTCCCCCCCGATTCGATCAGTACGGACTTGCACATGGGCAATATCAATGGACCGGTCGTTAGCATGCTTAACACAATGTCGAAGTATTTGAGTATGGGAATGCCGCTTCAGCAGGTTATCTTCCGCTCCACGGTCACACCAGCACGCGAGATTGATCACCCTGAATTGGGGACATTAAGCGCCGGCGCAGAAGCTGACGTCGCAGTTTTTGAGCATCGCAAGGGCACGTTTGGGTTTACAGACTGTGGACGGGCGAAAATCATCGGTAGTCAAAAGCTGGGGTGTGTCATGACGCTGCGGGCCGGAAAAATTGCCTATGACTCCTCCGGTCTGAGTATGCCCGAATGGCAGCACGCCCCCGAATCCTACTGGAAAATACCCGACTTACAAAGTTAAGGCATACCCACAACGCGGAAAACCGTCGAGTATTCATCATCGTACACCGGTGCCAGCCAGCCACGCTCGGCCATAACGTCGAATTTGGGCAAGCCTTCCGGCATCATATAAGCACGTTCGTAGGGGGCGAGAATGACATACTGAACATTGTAACGTTCCAGGATCTTCATTGCAAGCTCAGGATCGATCGTGTTGTAAAAGTAGTTGATATCCATTTGACGCGCTTCAACCGTGCCACTGGGCATTGTCATCCGCTGTTGGACTGAATGCCAGCGCCACGCTGCGACCGTCGGCAGCCCGGTGTAGATCGAAATTCGGCCTCCCCAGAGATATTCGCGCGGGGGGGGGCTTTCTATGATTGTGGGTGAACCCTGGACGTTATCCTGTAACCAGCGAATCACGCGATAGTCGGCCTCAAGCGGCAACCGGGCGTCACTCTCGTATTGCACGGCATAAGCGACGTAGGCCATTCCATCTAACGTATGCGGGGTCTGCGTTGCCCAACGGTCGCGGGTTTTGGCGGGAATGGCCAACGCCGGATACAATGCTGCGCCCGTCAGCAGCACAGCGAGGATCAACGATACCGTGTCGCTGAAAAAATATGGCATTTTGGCCAGAGAGTAACTCTTGTCAACACGGTAGTTTCTAATCGCATAGGTGATAATGCGCTCAGCAGCAACGGCAGCGCTCAGTCCAAGCAGCATCCACACTTGCAGATAGAACTTGAACACCGTGTTCATCCGCCCGATGTCGCCATCCAGAACGAACACTTCCACCAAAAGACTAAGAGCAAGTGCTGTTCCTACCCACATCCACAGTTGGCGCGTGTGCGGAGTGCTTTGTGGATCGATAGCCAGCAGCGCGACAACCAGACCTAGCGGGATGACGATCCAGGTAACGGCGACCCCCACCAGGAGCAACACGCTTTCTAGAACGAGCATCCCCAGAATCACCATGCCGAGTGCCAGCAGTGTGCTCTCGTCGCGTTCCTGCCAGAGACGATGCAACAGTGTTCGGCCACGCACTACCGCGAGCGCGACAAGCGGAAAAAGGAATTGCCCGTACATAATTAGATAGATGCCGAATGGTGTGCGCGATCCTTTCCAGGTGCTGAATGATGAATACGCGGCGACGAAGTTCGTCGTGAAAGGCAAGAACAGAAGTTGACCGAGGAGGAAGAAGATTACAGGGGTCAGCAGTTTGTAGTAGGGGAAGATTGGTTTTGGGATATCAGCCGATATTTCCTCGTCGGTTTCTAACTCTGGGGCGCTTTCTCTGGATTTGTTGAAAAACGTTAGCCAGGCTGCCACACTTATTAGACCTAGATAGGTCGGCCAGTCCCAGGTGTTGGTCGCGTACAGTGCCCCGGCAATCAACCCTGCCAGCACCACCGCCGGCAGAGGATGCGGAATACAACGCCGCAAATGGTCGTGCCACGTCCTTTTCGCTGACACGGGATATGCCGGATCAGCGCCGAGGCCCCATTGCAAGGCAATCGCCAGCGCCACCTGCGTCAACGGGAGTGCCATCATGTGTGCGTGCAGGTCCGCATAGAGAAAGGTAAACAAGGGGAATTCATTGATAGGTCCAACTTCACCCTCCAACACCGGAATCACACGCGTGGCGTTCCAGTACCACCACTCTGCCCGGAATGGTAGGGATTTGCCCTTCACCAGCACTTCCCACATGCCCACAATCGCGGAGACGACTGCTGGATAGCCTGGGATCAAACTCTCGAAGTCGATGTTACCGATTTCCTGGAAACCTAAGAACAGCAGCCGCAATTCTCCTAGATTTCCAAAGATAAGTACCAGCAATAGCCCCAATACGCCCGCACGATGCCCACGTTTGCGATCCCCTCCTGCCAGGTTGTTAGCAACGGTGTAGGCCCCCACCCCAGTCATCGCAAAAAGGGCAGGAACAGCCAGATTGTAGCCGACGCTTGGTATAATGCCCAAGGCCTTAATCAGTGAGCCGACCATTACGAAGCCAAAGTAGTAATAGTTCATCGTCCCGCCGGCAAACCAGGGGTCGTAAGGCGGGAACCAGGTCGATTTGATCACGGCGTTGAGATAGGCAAAGTCCATCGGCTTTTCGCCGCCGGAGAAAGGGTGCCACAGATCGGGATTGAGGAAGCGCACGTAAACCCACACGACATACAACACGGCAAAAAGGATTTCCACGCGCAGTAAGTCGCGCCAGTGTTCCTGGAAGAATGCGCGGAAAACGTCTTGCCGTTTGTAGACGAACCAACTTGCGAGCGCTGCGTAGAGGATGAACACTATCCACAACAGCAGGCGCGTGTGTGGCAGCAGATGCAGGCTCGACAGCAACCAGGCAGTATAGGACCACGCCAGCAGTCCAACAGCGCGTGCCAGCCCATACCCACGATACCGCAGTGCCGGGAAAGCGTAGTACAGCCATGGGAACGCGATCAGGCCAAGTGCCGTCAAGAAGAGCCACCACGCGATCACGGCGACAATCTGTGAGCGGTTTTGCGGCGCGTTTCGATTGAAAAGTCTCGACCAGGTGCCACCGCTCTCTTGATTGGCGCGCATACGCGGCGTCATCAGCAAGCTTGGGCTTTTCGTGGTTTCACGCGCGCGGGTGGCCTGCAACGGCGTCATCCAGCGGACGTCGCTCAACAGGGAGATTGGCAGTACAGTTTCAGCGTGCGCACGTGAGTAAGCGTCTGTCTTGGCAAAGATTAACACCGTCGGATGATCGTAGACGCTGAAGGCTTCCTCGGCTGGCGGGAATGAGATCTGGCAGGGCCGCGCGTTGGTGTAACGTGGCGTTTGCAATGCAAAGGGGATTTCCTGATCGGGGAACTGGCACGGCCCCAACGCTGGATAAGAGACAAATTCCGCCAGCAACTCGAAGCCCAGGCTGCCATCGAACAACGCTTCGTAATAGGCTGTGGTGAAAGGATAACGCATCGATAGCCGTGGAATGGAGGCGTATGCCCGGTTGCTGGACAGCGCGATGTAATCGGCTTCATCCAGCCAGTCAAAGAGCGCCAGGCGTTTCTCAGGCGTATCGTTGTCGTAGATGTGCATCAGCCCGTCAGGCAAGCTAGAGGTTAAACCGCGATACCAGTTCCCATAAGCGTCCTTACCATCTATCCGCTGCGGCAATGCGTCATCCCAATGCTCGTTGCCGATAACCGACGTTTGCAGGCGGATTGCGTCGCCTTCTAGGAGCGTTACTTCCAGATAAACCGTTCGCCCGGCTTCCACATTAACCGGCGTGGGCAATGGCGCTTCGACAACGTGCTTACCGCTGGCTAAAATGCTGAAGTCAACGGTTGTCTCGGCGAGCATTTCGGTCCCATAAGGGTCCGTCATCAGCGCCAGAAGCAAGCGCCGGTTCCCAATTTTTTCGAGCGCGGACACCTTGTTGAGCGTAATACGAGTGATAGCAACGTCGTATTCCGGGATGAATGGTGTAATGCTTGCAGGAGTGTAGTCGCTTAAAACTGTATTGGGCTGGACAGGAATCTGAATAGTGATCCCCTCCAGCGTATTATACATCGTGGCGATAATCGATGTTTGCAGCCGTAGAGCCTCACCCTCGAGTAGTGTTACATCGAGATAGACCTGCCGGTTTGCCTTCAGGACAAGCGGATCGGGGAACGCAACCGTGACGCCGTGTTGTTCATGAGCCTCTAGTGTAATTACGGCGGTCGTTTCTGCCAATACCGTTTCCCCATAAGGATCATCCGCTACTGCAATGCGCACACGGCGTTCACCGCCCATTGCAGTTGCTGAGATGTGGTTGAGCATGATATGTGTTACAAGACTTTCATGCTCAGGAATAAACGGAATAATGGTTGTAGGTGTGTGGTCACTCAAGATTGTGTTGGGATGGACGAGAATTTGAATCGTATTTCCGCTGACAGTGTGCGCTGTTGCGGCTGCAGGAATGTTGTTGTACATCCATCGCGAGGCTTCGACACGGGTAAGCGAGCGATTGTAAATTTGAAGGAACGCCAATGCCCATAACACCGTCCCCACCAAAACCACGCCCGGTAAGACCAGCAAGAGCGTACGTGCAATCCTGCGCCAGAGAAGCGCATCCGGTGCCGAACGACGCTGCAACCACGCCCATTGCGCTCCACGGATCAACGCCCATGCGCCAAAGATTGTGAAAACGGGGTACACAGGCAGCAGATAACGCATTGACTTGACCCATAGCGTAGCTTGATACAGAAAGAAGAGCGTCCCCCACACCCATAAAAGCAGGTGTTGCCACTCTCGCTCGCGCACAAGTCGCCAAGCCATTGCGCCCCAACCTATCCAGGCCGCAATGCCGAGTGGGAGCCCCATGCCCCAGAATAACATATTGCGCAAAGGGAAGATAACGGGCGCACGCCCTGTCCATTGATGTCCGAATGGTACGTCGCGTAGACCGCTGGCCATTTCTTGGGCGTTTTGCATGGTACTTATCCATGATGGATCGATGCGAACGTCGAAAAAGCCCGGTCCTGTGAAAGCATAGGGCTGCGCTATGCGGAATGCCAACGCAGCCAAGATGCCAGAAAATACTACAGCAATAATTGACGCAGATAAAAACGCGAATCGATAGCGCGCTTTTCCTTCATCGGATGTTTCGTAGTGTAGCAACGCTGCTAACCCGACGATGCCCGCCAGCGGCCACACGCTAATCTTCGAAGCAACCGCCAGGCCAGTGAAGAATCCTGCTGGCAAAAGAAGCCAGGGCTGCCTGTAGCGGACGGCATGCACGGCGAAACACAATGTCCAGGCAACGAACACTGTGGCAAAGCTATCCACCACGAAAAAGTGTGCGTGTTGGATCGGTAAAACGGCGAAGGCGTATAACGCAACAGCAAGCAATGCGGTTTTCTTGCCGTACAGCGCTCGCGCGATCAATGCCAGAGCGACAAGTGTCGCCAAATCGACTAACGCTGAAAGTGTGCGGCCTACAAAATGGATACCACCATAACTGGCGTAGTAGCCTTCGTAGCATGGGCTGGAGTCATTGAGCAGCACAGCGCGCAACAAGATCCCGTATGGATTGGGAGGTGTCGTGCAGGCCTGATCCACCCACCCCGCGATGGCCCGTGTTACAAAGAGAGGTAGTGTGCCATAAACGTAACCGACATAGCCTTTATTTGCCGGATTTAACGGAGACTCAGCGGTGTTCCAATAGTGCGCAAGGCTTTCGGGGAATTGAATGGCGCTAACGACCATCGTAAGATAGCGCTCATCGGGATGTAGATGTGTCCCCTCATCCCAATTGATGTTGTAGGTACGTACCCATGCTGCGATGAGGAGGAACGCCAACAAAAGCAGGGCAAACAGGCCACGCACCGGGTTCGATTTTGCAACAGGATGACTACTCATAAAATAGACCAGTGTTTCGCATAGTCATTTTTTCTTTTCAAGATAATAAAACTTCGTTCAGTTTTCTTCGCTCACGCTTTATGACTACGCGAAATCCCCGCACTCTCCATCAAATCGCTGCCATTGGAGCGACGCGTCGGTTACTGCGCCGCAACAACATGAGGCGGCACGCGCGGCGTAAGCCTCTCGCGCGCATCACCTGGCACGTTTTTTGGCGCCCTAAAGCCAGACGGAACTCTCTCTTCATCGCGATATGTCCCTGCCAAAATCTCGTCAAGGATCTGCGCCCCAGTGCGCCCAGTGCCCGGACTAATAGCAATACGCAGATCGCGGCGGAACGCGCGCGCAAGATTATCGCCGCTGACATTCGAAACCAGCATCATCGCCCGCACGGCACTGGCAATCGCATAGCGCGGCTCGATACGCTCCAGATCCTCAAAAAAGAAAGCGCAACTGACGAACATGCGCTGCCGGTAGACTTGTGCCTCCAACAAATCTAGCAATTGCTGCTGCGCCTCCGATGTTAGATGTCCTAGATGATATTCTGACAAAAATCGTGGCCCATCAATCTGCCGAAGCAACACGCGAATATAATCATCCCGTACTTCCCAGGGCGCAAGGTTCCGCCGACGCATCAACTCAGCATAGATCTCATCGATATCACGGGACAGATTGTCCAGAGCGCGGCGCAATGCGCCTTTCCACTGCCCACACCCCGGTGTGCAGTGACAACCGGTAGCCCAACGCCCCAAATCGTGAGCACAACTCCAGGCCGTATTCTCCACAATCTCAATGTCAGTCTGCGGTGGATACTCTCGCAAATAGCGCCCTAGGGTTGTGACCTCATAGGCATCCGAAGTATCAGGTGTCGTCAGTGCCTCCAACACCCTCACGCCTTGCTTGTGGTGATGCCCAAAAGTCTCGCCATCCGTAGCAATGAGGGTCAACGCCCCAGGCGCAGAACGAGATAGATGCTCGTCGATCAATGAACGCGCGAACCTCGGCTCCGGCATGTTGAACGAGAAGTAATTCGAGAGATCGCGGTCGCGCACAAATACGGCGATAGAACGCCCGCGCGACAGTTGGACGCGATACGGGCCGGCGCCTTGCGAGAGATCGCCGTGAACCTGCTCGCCGGAAAGAATGACGAAGGATAGACCCGCTTCGGCGACCGTTTCCAACGTCTCGTAATCGACTGCCATCTCCGGGAGCCAGATACCATCGGGTTGAGCGCCGAAACGATGCACATAACTGGCAATTCCCCAGTGAACCTGGCAACGTTTATCCCGTCCGCGCGCCAGCGGCAAAATGGTGTGGTGGACAGCTTGCGCGACACCGTTGGGCATCCCGTAGCGCCGCCTGTGTTGGTAGACCGCGCCCACGATCTGCTGGTAAGTCTCGTGAACGCAATCGTCCATCCAGCGCGCCAGCGTGCCGCCGAGGTTGAAGCTCATCCGTGCGAAATTGCCCACTGCCGCATTAGGTGCATAACATTCTGCCGTCACCCTATCGTTCCAGTTTGAAAACGGCGCGGCAGAAGGTTCATAACGACACTCGCCGGTAAAAGGGTCTTCCCGTGGCGGTTGATAGAAATGTCCATGGATACACAAAAATGGCTTTAATGTCATACAGCGTCCTCACTTGACACGATAAAGTAACGCCCCACACAAAAAGCGCACGGCCAATCTATATTGACCCTGCGCCAGACAGATATTAGGGCCTCAAACAGCCCGATGTAGGGCCAAAGCGCGTTGATAGAGATCGACATAAGCACGAGCAGAAGCATCCCAAGAAAAATCGCGTTCCATTGCGCGCTGCTGAATGGTTCTCCAACGCGATTTATTACCAAAAGCGCGCAAAGCACGCTCCATCGCTCCTAATAACGCCGGGACGGAGTATGCATCAAAGGCAAATCCCACCCCCCTATCTGCATGCGCGTCCACATCGATGACGGTATCCGCCAAGCCGCCTGTCACGTGGATCACAGGCACTGCGCCGTAGTGCATCGCCGACATCAGCCCGATGCTGCACGGTTCAGTGCGACTCGGTGTAAGGAAAATGTCAACACTACTGTAAATACGCCGCGCCAGGCGATCATCGAACTTGATATAGGCGCGCACATTGCCGGGGAACTGTGCCTGCAACTCGCGGAAACGGCTTTCGTACGCCTCTTCGCCGGTTCCCAAAATCACAAACTGCACATCTCGCTGCTGTAACACCGTCTCAATCGCCGGGACAACCAACTCCAAGCCCTTGGTCTCGTCCAGGCGTGTCACCATGCCAAACAACGGCGTCTCCGCGCGGACGGAAAAGTGCGCCTCGCGCTGGAAAGCATTCTTATTCACAGCCCGCATCTTCAACGTCTTGCAATCAAAGGCCTGGGCTAGCGCTCCATCCGTAGCCGGATCCCACAAATCCGTATCGATACCACTAAGAATACCGAAGATGCGGTCGCGTCGCTCGCGCAGCAACTCCGACAACGGCGCTCCCGTCTCACCATCGACGATCTCACGCGCGTACGTCGGGCTAAGCGTGCTGATAAGATCAGCGTGCGCGATGCCCTGAGCCATCCAATTGACCTGCCCCGGCACTTCGCCTGCTAGATGCGGTAACTTCTCCATCTGCGCGAAGGTCAATATTAGACGGCCACAGATGCCCTGATAAGCAAGATTGTGAATGGTAAAAAGCTTGGCAAGATCACGGTAGAACGGCTGAGAGCGTCCGTATACGTCGAGCCATGCCAGAACAGGAGCGGTGTGCCAATCGTTCGCGTGGATGACCTCAGGTTGCCAGTCAAGCATCTTTAACATCGCAATCACAGCACGCGAGAAAAACGTAAATCTCTGCGGATCATCGTTGAAGCCGTAGACACGCTCGCGGTTGGAGAAATATTGATCGTTCCACAACAGATAAACCGGCACGCCATCCGCATTGGTCTCCAAAAGCAAGGCATGCTCCTCCCCGGAGCCAATGGGCACCGCCAGCGAACCTACCCGGCGGAAATCGTAACCCGTGTCCTGTAAAGCGCCATAACGCGGAATAACCACGCGGACATCCAGACCGAGGCGGCGCAGCGCCTTAGGAAGCGCTCCGGCAACCTCTGCCAATCCACCCACCTTCGTAAAAGGGGTGGCTTCAGCAGCCAGGAAAAGCACCTTGATAGCGTCCATGTGATCGTACCTCAATTGAACTCACCCGGATAACCCAGCACCGTATTTCCATTATAGCCGACTTCGTCGAAACGGCAACGGGTGCCATGCTGCCGGTAGACGGTAGACGGTATACAGTAGACGGGGAACAGCAGACGGTATACAGTAGACGGTAGACGGGAACGGAAGACGGCGACAACATCCACAACCCAGCCATGTGATCCGTTCAATCCTAACTAAAAGGAGCGTTTTCATGAAAGCACGAGACTACATCGAATTGGAAAGGCAGTATGGCGCGACGAATTACAAACCCCTGGAAGTGGTACTTACCCGTGGACAGGGAATTTGGGTATGGGACGTGGAGGGCAATCGTTATCTGGATTTCCTCGCCTCGTACTCGGCGGTCAATCAGGGACATTGCCACCCCAAAATCGCAGCGGTGGTGCACGAACAACTCGATCGGCTGACGCTCACCTCGCGGGCGTTCCACAACGACCAGTTGGGACTGCTGTACAAAGATCTGTGCGAATTGACCAACTCCCACATGGTGCTGCCGATGAACAGTGGCGCGGAGGCCGTGGAGTCGTGCATCAAGGCCGTGCGCAAATGGGGATACCAGGAAAAAGATATCCCTTATGGCCAAGCTGAGATTATCGTCTGTGCCAATAACTTCCACGGACGCACGATTACCATCGTGGGCTTCAGCACCGAGGAGCAGTACCGCGATGGCTACGCCCCCTTCACACCCGGTTTCGTCATCATCCCCTTTGGCGACGCGGCGGCATTGGAGGCAGCCATCACACCCAAAACCGTCGCTTTCATGCTCGAACCGATCCAGGGCGAGGCCGGCATCATCGTCCCGCCGGAAGGCTACCTGCGCGACGTGCGCCGCATCTGCACCGCACACGACATTGCTATGATCACCGACGAGATCCAGACCGGCCTGGGCCGCACCGGCAAATTCCTGGCTGAGGAGCACGAAGGCGTCGAGGCCGACCTGACGCTCATCGGGAAGGCGCTCTCCGGCGGTTTCTACCCCGTCTCCGCGGTACTCTCGAACAAGGAAGTGCTCGGCGTGTTCCAACCGGGCGACCACGGCAGCACCTTCGGCGGCAATCCGTTGGCCTGCGCGACGGCGCGCATGGCGCTCAAAGTCCTCGTTGAGGAAGGCATGATCGAGAATGCCGCGAAGATGGGCGCGCGCTTCAAGGCCGGGCTCGAGGGGATCCGCGCGAACGCGGTGCGCGAGGTGCGCGGGCGCGGCCTGATCTGGGGGATCGAGGCGAACGTGGACGTGGGGCCGGCGATCGACGCCGGTTTCGCCGGAGGACTGTTGACATGCAAGGCCGGGGCACACGTGCTGCGCCTGTTGCCCCCGCTGGTAGTTAGTGAGGCGGACATTGACGATGCAACGGCCATACTCGACCAAGCCTTTTCCGCGCTTTAGCCCGCCGGCCGAGGGGGCGGGTGGCGCGCTTGCCCCCGATCGCCTGGGCACGGCGACAACTGAGGAAGCAAAAGACACGCCCGCCCCGACGGTGGACGGCGTGCGGGTGCGCAAGGCGACGGTGCGGGACGTGGCCACCATGGCGCCCATCATCAACCACTGGGCCTCCCAGGGGATCATGCTCGCCAAGAGCCACCACCAGCTCTACCAGTACATCCGCGATTTCGTCGTGGCCACCC